>Ga0316576_10000241_pt1 | contig 23606 bp, 21 predicted proteins | sample S0NA_FD_203075 | JGI IMG/M metagenome (GOLD analysis project Ga0316576, IMG submission 203075) | Rhizosphere microbial communities from salt marsh grasses in Alabama, United States - S0-2_050615r3r5 | ecosystem: Host-associated > Plants > Roots > Rhizosphere | place: USA: Alabama | collected...
TGTATAGAAATCAAATCACGGTGCCATCAGGAATAATCGCGTTTTTAGGAATTACGATGATGCCGTCGACGGATACCCAGTTTCCTTGATCGGTGTCTTCACGATCGGGCTTATAGCGAATCGTGACATCGTTACCGATGCGCGCATTCTTGTCAATAATGGCGCCACTAATGACGGAGTGCGCGCCGATTCCAATGTTAGGCAAGCCATTTTTTGCGTTCAATAATTTTTGATCATCGGTTTCAAGGAAATCCGCACCCATCATGACCGTTTCTTTGATCTTGGCCTCTTCACCAATTATGCTGCGCAAGCCGACAACGGCATCATTAATGCTTGCGGATTCGATTCGGCAGCCATCAGCCAGAAGGACATTGTGTAGGCGCGCATTGAAGACTTCCGATCCCGGTAAGAAGCGCGCATGCGTGTAAATCGGGCTTTCTGCGTCATAGAAATCAAAGGGGGCGTCGTGGGCCGCCATATCAAGATTTACTCTGTAGAAACGCCGAATTGTCCCGATGTCTTCCCAATAACCCTCAAAGACGTAGCCGAATACGCGGTTGTTATTCCTGATTGCACTGGGTATGAGATCGTGTCCAAAATCATCGCCTTCCTCATCCAATAATTCGTATAAGAAATCTGCATTGAAGACATAGATACCCATCGATGCCATGTAAGGTTTCTCTTCGTTATCCCCGCTCTCAAACCCGGCCAGCGCTTCATCGCTTTTGGGTTTTTCAACGAAATTCGTGATCCGGTTGTCTTCATCCAGTTTCAGAATGCCCAGCCCGGCCACATCCTCGTAAGGAACAGGTTGTACGGCGATCGAGACCTCCGCATCATTGGCAATATGAAAATCTACGAATTTTCTAAAGTCCATTCGGTAGAGATGATCGCCAGCCAGGATGAGGATGTATTTTGTTTCGGCGGTCCGTATTTCCACGATTTGTTTTCGAACAGCATCGGCCGTTCCCTGGTACCAATCACGGCTGTATGGCGTTTGCTCGGCCGCTAAGATTTGAACCCATCCCTTGGTAAACACATCGCGGTTATAGGTATTCCAGATATGCCGGTGCAGCGAGGCGGAATTGTATTGGGTTAGAATGGCGATTTTCTCGATGTCTGCATGAAAGCAGTTGCTCATGGGTATGTCTATTAGCCGGTATTTGCCGGCCAAGGGCACGGCTGGTTTAGCGCGTTCCTTGGTCAATGGATAAAGCCGTTTTCCTTGACCGCCACCCAATATCAGGCCTAAGACATCATTTATGCTCATTATTGATTCCCCTTTTTGATTTACATCGATTGGTTAATGTGCAGATAGGGGTTGTTCTATTAAGAAGAACCCACCAACCATTAATAATACATGCCGATTAGAGTTTCTGCCATTGGCAGGTTTTTTGCCCCATGTTAAGATTTCCGACTGTTGCTGCGCTCATGAACCATTAGGCGAATGTTCTGAGCAAGGTTGTATTGTAAAATGGTGTGAAAATGCCGTCAGGAGTGCGCTTATGAGTCGTGTGATTAACACCGACAATCCATCTAAACGACGAAATGCTAATCAACGAACCATCGCTGAATTGCTGCGCAGGTTAATTGAGAAAAACACCTTGGATGAAGATGTCAAAGATATGGCTTCCATGATCGTGTTTTGTTTGCACGATATTTCCACAGGTGTTGAGCAAACGGTGACTGCCTGGGAAAAAAGAGATTATTGGATGAAGGCTGAACGCTTCCTTCGCGAATGGCAGTGGACCGGCGAAATGGCCGCAAATCTGGATGACGTGATCCGAAATAATGCGTGGGATTTACTGCCGGGATTATTAGCAGAGTTATTTCCTCGTTATTCAGAAATTCAGATAAAAACGATGACCCGCAAACCCGATCTTTGGAAAGGTGCTTATCGAAAGCTCTTGGTGCAGCCTCCTGCGGAGTTGCCCTGGTAATTTTACTTTCTAGCGATGAAGCGGAACTTAGCGAGAGGGCTTACTCCTATGGGCATGCGGAATTTGTTACCAGTTTTAATGACTGCTCTCGTTTTATTCACTACAGCTTGCAGCAGCCAAATCGAGGAAAGATTAAACGAAAACCAAGCTGATCCATTACCAGCCACCTCCTCTGTGACAGATTCGCCTACCTCCACGCTTGAAAATCCTCCATCCGGCACTTCAACGCCCCAAGTTGCAGCTAACCCTGAAATGGACAGCAGCAGTTCGATCCCGGCTTCACAATCAGCACCTGTGGCCACGGAGACAACGCAAACTTGGATTCCTACTGCCACGGTTATGCCTGCTCCCTCACTAACACCTTGCTCATCTCCCGGGCATATAAAAACGGATTATTTTGATAGTCCGCTCGCTGGTAGAATTAGTTATCGCGTCTATTTACCCCCCTGTTATTCAGAGAGCGGACGCGCTTACCCCGTGCTCTATATGCTGCCTGGAAACATTCATACTGATAGCATCTGGGATGACTTGGGACTTGACGAAGCTTTAGAAGCGGGAATTCAAGAAAAGCGCTTCCCACCTATGCTTGTTGTGATGGTATCCGGCGGCTCGCTTGCCAATAATACATCTGGTGGTCCCTATTCCTATGAGAGCTTTTTTATGGATGAATTCGTTCCTTATATAGAAAGCACATATTGTGCTCTGCCTAGAGGAAGAGGAAGGGCAATTGGTGGGATGTCGCGCGGAGGCTATTGGGCGTTAGAGATAGCTTTTAGCCACCCAGATGAGTTCGCAAGTGTTGGTGGTCACAGCGCGGCTCTGGTTGATTTTAACGGAGGACCGGCAAGCAATCCCCTCGATACCGGCTTAAACAATGATCTGGACGATCTGCGTATTTACTTTGATATTGGGAGTGATGATTGGCTGCTTCCCAATCTCCAGAAGCTGCATGAGGATATGTTATCCGCTGGAAGAGCGCATTCCTGGACCTTGAACGAGGGCATGCACAAAGAGACTTATTGGGCCGCTCACATCGAAGACTATCTGGAATGGTATAGTGAACCCTGGCAAAATCCTGAAATTATTTATCCACCCTGTCGCGCAGTTGGGGTAGGATATTCCTCGTCTGATTGAAGCAAAACGCCTGAGATATTATCTGCCTGGGCATCAAACAAGAATGCCTGGGTTATCGTATTAAACAAATTCACCGGTCCAATACCCTGCACGCGAATATAGTTGTCAGTATAGCCGGCCCAACGTAGACCTTTCTGATTGGCGCCTAGTGCGCTTTCCCATAGGACGGGGCGCGTCTCACCCTCGAAGCGTATGTGAAAATCTAAACTGAGCGTTTTCCCCAGTTCGATCATGCGCCTGGTGCGTTCCTTCTTGATAGTTTTAGGAATATGCCCTCCCATCTTTGCCGCGGCCGTGCCTGGACGCGGGCTGTAGGTAAAGGCGTGGATCCTGGCAAAATCTAGTTCCCGAACATAATCCAGGCTTTGTTCAAAATCTACTTCTGATTCTCCCGGAAAACCGAGAATGATATCCGTGCTTAGATTAAGATCGGGTATTGCCGCTCGAGCGGCCAGAGCAAGATTTCGATAGCTCTCTCGTGAAGTGCGCCGGGCCATGCGCCGCAGCACGGAATCACTGCCTGATTGAAGGGGCAAATGGAGATGGGGCTGCAAACGCTGATTCTGCCATAAGGAGAAAAAATCGGGATCGATATCCCAAGGTTCCAGAGACGATAAACGTAAGCGTGGAATATCGGTATAATGCAATACCGCTCGCACAAGTTCCATCAGGCTTGTTTTACTGTCTAAATCTTTGCCATAGCTTCCCAGATGAACCCCGGTGAGAACAACTTCCTGATAACCTGCTGACGCCAGAGCTTGAACTTCAGTGACGATGTCACCAAGGTGGCGGCTCCAACCTTCGCCGCGAGCCACCGTGGTGATGCAGAAGGTACATTTATTGTCACAACCGTCCTGGACTTTTACAAAAGCGCGAGTATTGCCCATGTGGCCGTTCAAAAATTCCCGCAAGATGGGTTCTTGATCGAAAATTGGCTCCTCGTTGTTTGCAGAAGGATCTAATATCTGGATCAGACGCTGCTTATCTTTGTTAGGTACCAGGTGGATTTCCCCTTGCATCTGTGCCAGTTCAGAAGGTGCAACTGTCGCATAGCAACCCGTAAGAAAGATATCAGCGGCTGGATTCTGCTTTTGAATCCGCCTGGTTTGTGTTCGCGCATCGCGCGCGGCCTCTCCGGTCACGGCGCAGGTGTTTATGACCACGCTGTCTGCCTGATTGGGATCAGTTACAATTTCATGACCTTGGGCCAGTAATTGACGGCCGATTGTTTCAATCTCGCTCTGATTGAGACGGCAGCCAATACTGCTGAGATAAACCTTCATGGGAACATTGTAACGCATGGAGCGGACAGAGACGATTCCGGCCATCTCCATCGTTAGCAGGGTTTCATATTGATCACGGTTTTCGCGTGATCAGATAAATCCGGGCCCATGTTCCCAGGGTGGCGACGGAATAACCACCGAGAATCTCCAGCGCAGGCTGGCGGCGCATGAGCTGTTTGATAAGATCATATTCGCTGCTCAAAAGGACGATGCGGCCGTCTGGAATGACGACCCGTGACAGCTCGCTGAAAAGGCCATGATAAAGGGGTTCAAGGTCTTGGGTTGAGCCAATCTGTTTACCAAAAGGTAAATTGGTAGTGACCTTGTTGACCGAGCCATCTTCTAAGGGGAGGTTTTGGGCATCCCATTGGCGGACAAATATCAGGTTTTCCTTACGGCCCTTCCTATGCTTAGGTAAGTTTTGCCGCGCTGCATCGACGCGGGTATTGTCGATATCACCGCCCAAGATCTGTTTGTACGGGCCGGCATGCATACGCTCCAGGAGTATGGTGCCGCTGCCACACATGGGATCGAGAAAGACATCATCTGCTTCAGGTATGGTCAGATAGACCATTGCCGCGGCCATGGAAGGCCGTAATGAAGCCGGTAACTCGACCTTTTTATTATAGCGATGGCGCATAGAACGATCGGAAAGGCGTAAACCAATTAGCAGATGAGAGCCTAACAAGTTTGCCCATATCTCTACCTGCCCGCCATCGGCGACAGGCCGCCAGCGGGAATACCGTGACTGAACGCCATAGAAAACGGCCGATTCCAAATCTTTACGCCGGTATTGGTGCTTACCGTATTTCCGGCTGACGACGCGAAATGTCGGGGGGCCGCTAAATTGACGCCAGCGCATCAGATTGTTTACGGCCCGCCCGAACGACTCTCCTTTACTCACCAGCTGCGTGATCTGAGCCAGATCACGCTTTCCCCGGGACATGGATTTTTGATTGAGTGCTTGCAGAAAAATATCCTCAGTTGTACGCATTTGCAGCAGCTGGTTTATTTTTCCCCCATAATCAAAAACCAAAATACCGTTCTGATCCTTGGCATAAAGATATTCGCCGAAGGATGCGTCCGGACATCTATCACGGATTTCCAGCCAGGCGATTTCCTCAAACCCGGGCATGGTTTGGGCATAGTAAGTAGATGAATTTTCCTTATTCATTATCTAGACTTGAGTTTCGAATTCTCCTGGTTACGGTAGTTTCATTTTTCGAAGCGATCCTCGCTGCGGGCGCGGAAAATGAGACGAATAGGTGTGCCGGTGAGCGGAAAAGCTTCTCGTAATTGGTTTTCCAAATAACGTTGATAACCAAAATGAACCCATTTTGGCTTGTTTACAAAAAAGACGAATGTCGGCGGAGCAACGCCAGGCTGCGTAAGGTAGAAGAATTTTACGCGAACACCGCTTTTACTCGGCGGCGGATGTTGGGTTGTAACGGCGCGCAAGAATTTATTCAACATCCCGGTAGCGATACGCTGATAACGAATTTGATTGATCTCCAGAGCCATCGGTAAAATGCGGTCCACGCGCTGGCCTGACTTTGCGGAAATAAAGAGAACTGGAGCGTAAGGTAGAAAATTTAGATCGCGTCGAATCTGATTCTCAAACTCATGCAATGTGTGTGTATCTTTTACAATTAGGTCCCACTTGTTAACCAAAATAATGATACCGGCGGTCGATTCAGCGAGCATCCCGGCGATATGGGCATCTTGACTGGTTACACCCTCTTCGGCATCAATGAGTAATAGAGCGATATCGGCGCGCTGCAGCGCTCTAATCGCCCGTAAAACACTGTATTTCTCAACGCCTTGCGCGATCTTTCCTCGTCTTCTAATACCGGCGGTGTCGATCAAGGTTATCTCTTCATCTTCCCAGATCAGCTTTGTATCGACAGCGTCTCGAGTTGTTCCGGCTATAGGGCTGACAATTGCCCGCTCTTCTCCAATCAGTTTGTTAAGCAAGGTAGATTTGCCGCTGTTCGGCCGTCCCATGATAGCGATTTTTAAAGAGTCGTCTTCTTCCTCATCTTCCGAGTCCACGGCGGGAATTGAAGCGATAATAGCGTCAAGCAGGTCGCCTGTTCCTGAGCCGTGAAGGGCTGATACGGGGTAGACTTCGCCTAATCCCAACTCGTAGAATTCAAAGGCTGTGTCCCAAAGCTTCGTCGATTCCAATTTATTCACGGCGACGATGACCGGTTTTTTTGTCTGGCGCAGGATTGTAGCAACTTCCCGATCAGCAGCAGTTACCCCGCTTTGACCATCCACGACCTGGACGATGATATCCGCATCTTGCATGGCAATGCTGGCTTGCTGCCGGATGAGAGGCAGGAACCGTTCCGAATCTTCTGACAGCGGGTCGGTATTGCGGCCCTCGGTAACTTCTATACCCCCGGTATCGACCACAGTAAAAGTGATCCCACCCCATTCACCATCTGCATAGAGCCTATCACGTGTCGTACCGGGCACTTCTGAAACTACAGCCAGCCGACGGCCGATAATACGATTGAATAAAGTAGACTTACCTACATTGGGTCGCCCAACAAGAGCGACAATTGCTTTGTTATCCATAAGTATTTATCCAGGCGAAAACAGTGAAAGTCCAATAATCTGTAATAAACCCGATCGTACCTTTTCCTGAAGAAAGGTCATGATCGGGTAGGTATATTTAGCTAAAGCAGGCATCTGCCCTTCCCCAGAAGTATACTCAAGATTCACTCGCGCGGCGGTATTCTGTGTAGAATGTTGGGTTTTGGTAATCGGTGTGCCTGGAGTAGCCGGTATTGTACCGGTAATTGGTGATTCACCTGCCCCTGTAATTGGTAAAGTGTTTGTTATATCAAGCGTTGTTGTGAGTGTTTTTGTAATAAACACAGTAACAGCCCTCGGCTGAATGCTCCTCAACTGAATACCACGATCGGGAATATCAACCTCGGGTTCTATACTATAACGCCCAGGTTCCAGATCAAAGAGATCAACGGTAACACGAACATCCTCGGAAACCAGAGAATCAAGAACGGGCAGTGGACCAAAGAGTACAACGCTAACTCGTTCGGGGTTCAATTCCGCTTCTAAGTCTTCTTCCAACCCCAATATCTCAACTTCCCTGCGGCGGGTATCGGAACTCAGAATGGGTTCGATACCAATTGTGACAAAAATCTCCTGGTTTTGGTCGAGCGTTACCCCGTCCGGTAAATCCAGGGTTGCCGGTTGGATAATGGGTTCCGTGAGCCCCGTGATGTCTATGGGTTCTGTTTGCAGGCTGGTCAGGGCATTGACCGCGTCCGGGGGTCCTACAACCAATACGGAAGGAGGGTCAACACTGATATTCAATAGCTGGTATCCATAGGCGGGATCCCCGATCCAGTTGACAGTGATAAGTTTCTCCGCAAACCCGGCTGACTGCTCGATGGGGATTGTCACCTGGACATCTAATGTGTCAAGTTCTAATTCCACCGTGCTGGCCACTCGCCCCTGTGCATCATAAAAAACCGGGCGATGTTGTCCCACGTGTGTTTCTCTTGGATTATTCAAGAAAACCGTGACCAGAGCAAAGTCTAAATCTTCGACTTTAGATCGAGGACCGGATACGGTGATAAATTCGGGTTCAAGTAAGGGTTCCCCCTGAGTATAGCCGCGGGCAGTACTCCCACGAATATCGAGCTCTACGGGTATTTCACGCGATACCTGCTCTTCGATCAGCACTTCTACTTCGTCGGGTACGATTAGAGCCACATTGACGTCCTCTGAAGAAGGATTAACGCGAACAGGGACGGCCGTGTTTTCTCCAAATGGAACTTGGCTGAGGTCAACATACGCTTCGAAATCATCTGGGGAAAGCTGGCGCAGGATGGACTGCGGCCCTTCAAGGCGAACCTGTACAAAAGCGCTTTGTGGTTGAATGAGGATGCTTCCCGCCGGTTGTCCTTCAAAACCAACCTCTAATTGTAAGAATTGATCATTTATTGGATCTTGATCCTGCGTTGCCGTAAGCCAGATGAACACGGCCAGCATAGCGGCGAGCAGAAAACTGCCAATTTTACCGATCATTGGATTAGCCGAATTCATTATCCTTCTGCCTCATCGGTTCCATGGCCTTGCTGCAAGAAAGCATTTAATATCGTGTCCAACTTGGATATATCTTGCTTGCGAATGATGCGTCCATTATGAGCGATAGAAACCTGGCCTGTCTCTTCAGAAATAACGACGATAACCGCATCGCTCACTTCGCTTATTCCTAGTGCTGCTCTGTGGCGCAGCCCCATCTGGCGATCGGAAAGACTGCTTGTTGATAGAGGCATTACACACGCCGCGGCAGCTAATTTACCCCCTCGTACGATTACCGCTCCATCATGTAGTTCTGTCGCCTTATTAAAAATAGTTAGAAACAGTTCTGGCGAAGGTTCAGCATCCAAAAGGATGCCGGTATCAATATAATCCTGAAGCCCCGTATCCTGCTCAAAAACCACTAAAGCACCATGCCGTCTTTGCGAGAGACGCAGACTTGCCGCTTTGAATGCCTCGACGACCGGATATTCACGAGTGCCACGATTGAAATTAAAAAAGCGCCACGTACTGCCGCCTAATCTTTCTAGTGCACGGCGTAGTTCAGGTTGGAAGATTACGGGAATCGCCACTAGTAAAGCGGGAAGACTTCTTTCCACCAGCCACGTAAACGCCGGTAAATTGAAGAAGCTGATCAGCAAGAGAACAATCAGGCTGATTACCAGGATCCCGCGAAATACCTGAACCGCCCTGGTGCCCTGGATAAGTCGCAAAAAGATGAGAATAACGGCCGTTACCAGTGCGATATCGAACAGGTCGTTTAACTCGATACGAGATAAATTGGCGACTATATCTTCCAAACCAAACTCCAGTTATTCGCCCGGATTTATATTGCTCATAAATATATACAAAACGTGAAGTATGAAGAAAACTTCACGCCGATAATTCCTAATCTATTTAGTAATGACAGAGCATTTTCTGATGTCCGGAGTATACCACAGCCAATATTGTGCCGGGAATGGGATAAGGCCTGGATGAACGTGGTTAAGACCTTTTGCAGCAAGGGTGATTTTGATCTCAATATTCTTTAGTAATCGTGTATACTTGCGCCATGGATGTTAGTTTTGCCGTAGCCAAAATCGGGAAATATGCGAGCAGCGAAAGTGGGGATACGCTGGAAATGATCGAACGGCCTCACGGAGGGATTTCGATGGTGCTGGTTGATGGTCAGCGTAGTGGAAAATCGGCCAAAAATATCAGCAATGTTGTGGCTCGAAAAGCAATTCAACTGCTTGCTGAGGGTGTTCGTGATGGCGCGGCAGCGCGTGCCGCACATGACTACCTCTATGCCTACCGCAAAGGTAAAGTAAGTGCGACGCTAAATATCATTTCTGTTGACACGGAGAGCAAGACCGTCGTAATCTCGCGTAATAATGAATCTCCGGTCATCGTTTATACAAAGAAGGCTGGATTATATTTACTCGATGATCCCTCGCAAAGCGTCGGTGTCCATCGCCATACAAAGCCCGTGATTACGGAACTGCCAATTGAAGTGGGTACTTTAATTGTTGTGTTTACCGATGGACTGCTGCACGCCGGAAGTCCATCGGGTAAGTCGGTTTACGATCCTTTGAAGGCTACTGAGCGTCTTATCGTGGAGGGACTGTTGGATGCGCAGATTGTGGCTGATACCCTGCTGGGTGAAGCCGTAGAGAAGGATAATGGCCGTCCGCGTGACGATATCAGTGTGCTGACGCTGTCTGTTCAGGATAATGTTGATAGAAATGAGGTCCGCCGCTTATATGGCAGAATCCCTATTTGAGGGGGCGAATTCCTGCGATGAGGGTGAGTAGGAAGGATCAGGCTGCGCTGCGGGTTGCCGTCGTCGGGCCATGTTCGGCAGGAAAAAGCACCTTGCTTCCCTCATTGAAGGATGCGGGCTATGAAGCCAGACATCCCGCACAAGAACACTCCTTTGTGCCCGATATGTGGCTGCGGATCACAAACCCTGACATTCTCATTTATCTGGATGTATCCTATTCAGCGGCAAGGCAGAGACGGCCGCATATTGATGGAGGGCCGGAACGGCTCGCCGGCCAGCATTTACGCCTTACCCATGCCCGCGAGTACTGCGACTATTATCTGGATACCAGCGATTTAACGCCTTTACAAGTCCGTCAGGCAGTGTTGGAGTTCATTCAGTTATGGGAGAATGAACATCGTTAAAGGTGTGCCGTGAATTCTATTGGTAAATGAAAAAAGGGCCCCCTCGGGGGCCCTTTTTTATTAACGAATTATCGCGTGGTAGGTTGATTGGCCTAGAAGCCCATACCACCCATATCAGGGGCCGCGGGCATTGCCGGCTCATCCTGCGGAATGTCGGTTATCAAGGCTTCCGTGGTCAGAATCATGGCCGCGATGCTGGCTGCATTTTCTAACGCGCCGCGCGTAACCTTAGCAGGGTCGATGATCCCGGCCTCGAGCATATTTACAAACTCGTTGGACAAGACATTGTAGCCAATATTATTATCATTGGCCTCTTCCTGCGCTCTTTTCACGTTTTGGATGATCACATCACCGTTCATACCGGCATTTTCGGAGATCTTGCGCATGGGAGCTTCCAAAGCCCGGCGGAGAATACCCACACCGGTGGTTGGATCGCCTTCTGCGACCTCAACGTCATCAAGCGCCGGTAAAGCATTGAGCAAGGCGACGCCGCCACCAGGAACGATACCTTCTTCGACGGCTGCGCGGGTGGCGCTCAAAGCGTCTTCAACGCGGTGCTTCTTTTCTTTGAGTTCAACTTCTGTAGCAGCGCCAACGCGAATGACTGCCACACCACCGGCTAATTTCGCCAGGCGCTCTTGCAGTTTTTCACGATCGTAGTCAGAAGTGCTTCGCTCGATCTCAACTTTGATTTGCTCAACGCGAGCGGCGATCTGTTTGTCGTCACCCTGGCCATCGATAATGGTGGTTTCGTCTTTAGTGGAGGTGACTTTGGCTGCACGGCCGAGATCGCTAATCTGGACGCTGTCTAACTTGCGGCCCATCTCTTCAGTGATGACCTGGCCGCCTGTTAATACGGCGATATCCTGCAGCATAGCCTTACGACGATCACCAAATCCGGGAGCCTTTACGGCCAAGGCGTTGATCATGCCGCGGAGTTTATTCAAAACCAATGTCGCCAGTGCTTCACCATCAACATCTTCAGCAATGATGACGAGATTTTTCTGGCCGATTTGAACCAGTTTTTCCAATAGAGGAACGATATCTTGAGCCGAGCTAATCTTCTTGTCATGAATCAAGATATAGGCATCTTCCACGACCGCTTCCATGGTGTCGGGATCGGTTACGAAATAAGCGCTGATGTAACCGCGATCGAACTGCATACCTTCGACGTACTCGGTTTCGAACTCCAGGCCGCGTGACTCTTCGACGGTAATAACGCCGTCTTTGCCGACCTTGTCCATTACTTCGGCGATAAGATGGCCGATTTCCGGGTCCTGGGCGGAAATAGAAGCGACAGAAGCAATATCTTCGAAACTATCAATGCTGACAGCCATTTCACTAATTGCCTCGGAAAGGGCAGCTGTTCCGGCTTCAATCCCTAGTTTTAATTGCATAGGATTTGCCCCTGCGGCAACATTTTTCAGTCCTTCGTGGACCATGTGCTGCGCGAGGACGGTCGCAGTTGTCGTGCCGTCACCGGCGATGTCATTGGTTTTGATGGCTGCTTCTTTAAAAAGCTGCGCGCCCATATTTTCATATGGATCTTCGAGTTCGATTTCTTTGGCGACGCTAACACCATCATGGGTGATTGTCGGGGCACCAAATTTCTTATCGATGGCTACATTGCGGCCCTTCGGGCCCAAAGTAGTAGATACAGCATTGGCCACAGTGTCAATGCCTTTCTTTAATTTGCGACGGGCGTCTTCAGAAAAAATAAGTTGTTTTGCCATTATGAATTCTCCGTTTTGGGTTTTTGAGGTTTATTAGTTCTCGTGTACGGTTGGGTTCTATTCGACAATTGCGAGAATATCTGACTCTTTTAAAACGAGTAATTTGTCGTCATTTAATTTGATCTCAGTTCCGCCGTACTTTGCATATAGGACAGTATCCCCCACAGCAACATCCATCGGGATACGATTTCCATTCTCATCGCGCCGGCCTGGGCCAACTGCAACGACTTCCCCTTGCTGAGGCTTTTCTTTAGCCGTCTCAGGCAAGGCTAGACCTGAAGCTGTGGTTTGTACCTGTTCTTGGGGCTTAACGACCAAACGATCACCAAGCGGCTTTAAGTTTCCAGACATATCATGTCTCCTTCAAATTTATAAAGTTTCCAGCTCTTGAGTTTTCTGGTGTTAAAGTTGTGGTTTAGCACTTATGTGGTAAGAGTGCTAAATCTAACCTCAAAAATTGTAACATAGAAACGACGCCTGTCAAGCGTTTTTGGCACTCTTAGAAGTGGAGTGCCAGTATTTCTTATGAAGATCAAATATAAGACTTACCGGTACTTTATTAAGGACTGCGTTCAAGTTCCGCGCGACGACATTCGGTCAGCCCTTCCTCCGCGCTTTCCACAATCAAGGGGTTGACGCTGGCATTCAATACCTGCTGAAATAGGGGGATGGCTTTGGAACAATCAGTTAAGGAATTACGAATATAGGCCGTGGCCAGCATGTTAAAGAAGCGCGCATTTAGCTCTGTCGCCTTTCCATATAACTCAATGGCTTTTTCCAGCGGGGGGATGGCATTCAGGTAATTGTTTTGCCGGAAATAAGCCTCTCCGAGACGGCCCTGCGCCCGGGCGATGTTTGGATTTAGTTCAACTGCTTGCAATGCGTTTTGTTCCGCCAGTGGCGCGTCACCCAATTGAATATACATATGGGCCAGCCCATCATAAGCACTTGCGTTTTCGGGATCGGCAGCTAATGCATCTTCGAAGCTGATAATGGCATCGGAGATTCGGCCGTCTCCATAATAGTTGTAGGCTAAGCCGATATGCAGATTTGCATTCGTGGGGTCAGTTTGTAAACCCAATTGGTATTGTTCAAGGGCAGCTGGATACAAACCTTGATAGGTGAATACAGTAGCCATATAGAGACGTGCGATTGAATTATCCGGATCGAGAAATATGGCTGTATCAGCTAACTCTTGTGCTTGCGCATAAAGATCGGCGTTGCCTTGCAGGACCAAACCGGCTGCCGCCAACGCATTCGCCGTGGCGTTTTCCGGGTTAATGCCTATTGCTTTACTTGCAGTTTGAAATGCGGTTGCATATTGAATGTTTGCGCCACCGATATCGCCACGATCACTCAATCGATCCCCATTAGCCAGGTAGGCTGTTGCCGCAGAAGTCCATACATCATCATTATCAGGAGCCAGAACCATGGCCAGCTCGGCTTTCTCGACTGCCTTTTCCGCCTGATCTTGTTTAACGAGGAGATCTATCAAGCGGATATAAAATTCCGGCCGTGTACCATCGAGTTTGATCGCTTCTTCGTAGTAAGAAACCGCTTCATCGATTTCGCCGTCGTCTTTACTCAGTTCAGCCAGAACAGCATACTCTGTGGCGGAACGGGTTGGCGGTGGTGTAGAGGTGGGTATGATGATTTCTCGTACTTCATCGCGGTTTTGAATGACGTAAAAGCTGACGGCAATCCCAAAAATTACAAAAAGAACGAGGAGGCAAGATGGCCCTCTGCGGGGGTGACGCGGTGGTTTCCGCTCAATTACCATTGGTTAATACCCTTATCTATCAGAAAACGCCGACGTAGAAGGTCGGCGTTCATCTATTAGAAATCATAACATTGGCCCTATTCACCGTCAAGCCGGCGGGCTATAAACTGTCATATTCTTAACAGGGTATTAGTTACAGATACGCGATTCCTTGGGTAATACGTGTCGATTTCGAAGGCGCCAGAGTAGGCCTAATGGATAACCCATCATTTTAGCCAGGTCTCCTACAAGGCGAATGATGGGGATGAGAGCGAACGCGCGGGCCCGAGCCGGCGGGCGCCATCCCCAGGTGTTTGCCCATAACCGTTCAGCGGGGCGTTTGCTATAGGCTCCAATTCCAAGAAGCAAGAATATCCAGCCGAGGAGCTTTTCTTTCCAGATCAGGCCTAATATGAACGGCAGCGCTATCAAATATGTGCCGTAGCGAACGGCATGGCGAACAGGCCAAAGATTTGCCTTGCCGTCACCGTTCGCGTAATTGAAATATTGGCGAAAGAAAGACTTTAAACTGCCGCGCGGCCGAAAATAAGCCACCGAGCGATCGCTGAAAAAGAATGAACCATACCGCTCACGGAGTGCTCTATCGAAGACAATATCCTCTCCATAATCGAGCCATTCAGGATATCCCTCTACAGATTCCCACGCACTCTTCAGAAATGCAACAGAGCGACTCGACGGTAGGAACTTTTCGGGTGTGATATCTTCCCGCGAAGGCAGTACCGTGGCTCCCATGACGACTTCAAAATCAGTGTATGGATCGGCTTCAAACCAACCAGCGACAATCTTAATATCCGCGGATTGGAAAGAAGTAACGAGATTTTCCAACCATCTTGGTGATAAGATGACGCCTGCATCCGTTACAGCTATGATTGGCCCTTCCGCCTTGGCAATTGCGTGGTTGCGGCCCTGGCTAATGTTGGTTCCGGGTTTGACGATTATCTCTAGCGGTAACCATTGTTGGTATTCTTCTAAAATTTGACAGGTATTGTCGGTAGAACCACCATCGCAAATGATCACCTCATCGGGAAGCATTGTTTGGTTGAGAATTGAATCAAGGAGAATCCGAAGATTTTCCCCTTCATTTTTGACGGTGGAAATGAGTGATACTTTCATAGACGTTTTGTTTATTATAATTGCCTTGCCATCATTATGGAGAATGGATAGGCGTATTAAGTCTATATAAGGGAACACAGAAGTATAAAAATAGTCACAGTCTAAATTAAGGAAAATTCATATGGAGATATCCGATGTCTTAACTTTATTGATCCATGGCAATCAACTTAAGCGTACTGCTCGTACTGGTTGGGTACAGCGAGGGGTAGCTGGGGCTGAAAATGTGGCTGCTCACAGCTATGGCACAGCGTTTGTTGCACTTGTAATGGTCGAGGTAATTCCACAGCCCCTGGCCCTACAAAGAGTACTGGTTATGGCTTTGCTGCACGATCTGCCGGAAGGGCTGACGACGGATATACCAGCGCCTACATGGCGGTTGTTTCCTCCAGGGGTTAAGGATGATGTAGAAAATTCTGCCATGCAGCAAATATTTGCTGACCTACCATTCAAACAAAATTATTTGAATTATTGGGAAGAGCTGCAAAAGAATGAAACGGCCGAAGCGCACCTAGTTCATGATTGCGACAAACTGGACATGTATTTACAGGCATGGATGTACGAACAACAGACCGGTAATCAACAATTAGAAGAGTTTTGGAAGAAGGAACATAAATTCGAATTTGAGGAAGTCCAGGCGCTCTATGAAGAAATCACCCGCTTGAGACCTTAAGGTTATAAGAATAAACAGGTACTTTTAGCCTTTTCTTTTTTCATCTGAACGCGCTTGTAATATACTTTTGGGCTGATGATTCGCGAACGCTCGAGTGGAGCCATTTTAATTTTTTCGCTGTTGTGTGTATTGTCAGCATTGGTGTACCTAACAACCAAGGCGCCTGTTGTTCAGGCACAAGAAGCAACGCCGGACACCCCAGCTAACACCCTCCGCTATCATACCGTGATTGCAGGAGATAACTTAACTACTATTGCCGAGCAGTATGGTGTAACAGTGGCGCAGATACAGCTTGTTAATCATATGAGAGATGATGATATTTTGGCAGTTGGCAGGCAGTTAATAATTCCTGGAGGGGATACCTTTCCGGCAGCCATCGTTTATACCGCACAACCTGGTGATTCGCTGCGCAGCATTGCCGCCGGGTTTAATTTAAACGCCGATGATGTGCTGGATTCAAACCGTACAATCAACAGCGCGTATGTTCCGGCGGTTGGACAATCAGTAGTGTTGATTATCAACGAGGGCGGAGAAGAGCCGGAGCAAATGACCGGGACACCGCACATTGTCCAGGATGGAGAGACGATTCTTGAAATTGGAGCTCGTTATAATATCCCTGTTTCACACTTGATGTATATAAATGATCTCTCTTATCCTGTTCATCTCTTTCCTGGACAGAAGCTGCTCATTCCGGGAGAGGAACCATTTTATAATCTCCCTGGCGAGTGGACTAAAATCCAAATAGAGCCTTCTGTCATCAAACAGGGGGACACGATCATCATTTACGTGGAAAATTTACTGGATGGAGAGCCTTTCGGTCAGTTCGCCGGTCAAACTTTGCACTTTGTGCCTTATGAAAATGGATTTGTTGCAATAATCGGAATTGACGCCTTTACAGAAGCAGGCCGGTATGCAATCGATCTGGAAGGCGCCGGCGATAGGCCGTGGTCCCCATTTGAACAAGAGATCGCCGTTGCTGATTCGAACTATCCAAACCAATCAATTACTGTACCTGAAGAGTTGAGCTATCTTTTGGAGCCCTCTATCAGGACTGATGAAGACACTTTTTTAAATACGCTCTACAGCAGTTTTAGTGAAGAAAAAAAGTGGGACGGTTTGTTCCAGGTCCCGGTAACTGATACGGTTGTGACTGCTCCCTATGGGGGCGGCCGTTCCTACAACGAAGGTCCAATCACCATCTTTCACTCCGGAACTGATTTTAGTGGAGATATCGGCACCCCAATCCTGGCCCCGGCGAATGGGACGGTTATATTTAATGATTTTCTTGAACTTCGTGGCAATACCGTTGTCATCGATCATGGGTGGGGGATCATGACGGGGTATTACCATCTGACAGAGTCTTTCGTTGAAGAGGGTCAAGAAGTTGAAACGGGCCAGCAAGTAGGGACGGGCGGATCGACAGGCCTATCCACCGGACCACACCTGCATTGGGAATTTCGGATAATGGGTGTTCCTGTTGATGGAATGCCATGGACCTTAAACCTATATCCCTAATGCTACCCGCATAAGTAGCCAGATATGACCAAGATTATAGAACCCAATCAGGTCCTTGGTGGCAACCAACGACCGGATTGGATATAATTTCGGTTTGGGCTGATACAGTCCAGTTAGTTGATTTTACACCTTCCTTTTTAGGAGTTTAATGTGATCAAAGCTCGAACACAGACGCCAGAATATTGGGAGAAAGGGTTTCATCTCACCGATTCTGATGTTGAGCAGTTATATAACCACTTTATCGAAACTGAAAAACCTCAAACAATTGAACAATTGACGGCGGTCCTGATAAATCATCGTGTTAATGAGGAAGTCCGCAAAATTGAGCATACTATTAAAGGCCATCAGATGTACCAGCCGCAAAACAATTATGAGGTTGGTGATAAATTGGTATTCCCGGCACTTGATTTCGTCCAAGGAACAGTTACAGGTTTACGTCAAGGATTCAATCCCCAGGAAGGAGATTTCCAGGTTATTGCGGTTGAGATCGGCGGTAGGATGCGAGAATTTGTGGCGGCCTATATGAAGCCCCATGTATTGTCCTCTGACGATGGTCAAGATCTTATCGAAATGCTCAATTTGGATAAGGAATTGCTTTATAAAACCTATGGGAAAACTCTAGGAGAAAAACTTGGTCAATCGCTGACTGAGCACAGCGAGTTCATTGAGTTGGGATCGCAGTGGTTTGTTAAATCATTGATGGCCGAAATCAATGTTGGTCATTTGCACTTATCAGAGGCTGTCCTTGAGATTAATGAAGGTGGTCCAATGGCTGTTGAAGAGATTCTTCCCAACCTGGATCTTGACACCGGTATTGATCCCGCAGTGCAGAAATTTTCATTGAATTATGCTTTGAAAAACGATGGCCGCTTCGATGATGTCGGCGGTAGGGGAAAGGTGGCCTGGTTTTTACGCCGCCTGGAGCCGGAGGAAGTTCAGCAAATTCCCGGCCGTCTTGTTTACCGGCCGATTGATTATGATCGTTCATCCCTTTCACCACAGCTTCGTTCACTGGAACGGGAATTGGATGATGAGTGGTCACGACTTGAACCAGTCCAGAAATCACAACCAGCAATTCTTGCGCTGACATACCCACATCGTTGGGCCGGCACCTTGCCCTTAAGTTCTCGCTTGAAGCCTTTGTTCGATACCGGTAGTTCACCGCAGCAAAGGGTCGTTTTGATTGACGAGGAGACGGAAGAAAATATTGTGGGCTGGGTAGTGCCTGAAGGAAGTTATGTTTTTGGCTTAGGCGATTGGTACAATAAAAACAAGATACCGGTTGGAGGATTCATTCATTTAGCGCCGACGGATCAACAAGGTGTTTTAACCCTTGGATATGAAATCCGACGGCCGAAACGGGAATGGGTCCGACTGGCGACATCTCAGGATAATCGTATTCACTTTGAGCTTGAACGCCGTTCAATTGGCTGTGGGTATGACGACCTTCTTATTGTCGGTACTGACGTGGTAGCGGCTATTGACGCCTTATGGCGCCGTGCGGATGCTAACCAGCGTTCGATTGTATCGCTGCTGATTGAGCTTTTCCCAACGCTTGCCGCGCTAACTCCTCAAAAAGCGGTTCACGCGAAGACATTATATAGTGCCCTAAATATGCTGCGGCGTACTCCTCCGGGACCAATTTTTGCCGAGTTGGTAAATAATCCCGCCTTTCAGACGGTTGGTGATCATTATTGGACTTTTGATGAATCTCGGTTGCACGGTGGCAGGTAAGGAGAGAGTGGAACTTGTCAAGTAATCCCCGTCCTAAAATTAAACTGAATAAGATTAAGCGTGCCACACCGGATACACATTTTTACATTGACTTTGATTGGTGGGAAGAATCCAATCTGGATATGAAAACCTACTTGATGACCCGTCTTAACCTGGATGATGATGCTTCTTTAGATTCCGAATTTGACAAGGTTGACCTTATAGATTCACAAACCGGGGAAGTTCACCAGGTTGATGGTTTTCAATATATTGTCCAGGCATACTTTCACCAACTCCCCGATGATTTTTTAACCAATGCCTCCCTGGTTGATGCCGCGTTTTGTATTCTGCTGGCTAATGCCAATAAGCCTATGACGGCTGTGGAAATAGCGGAAGGTATCGGCCGTCAACCCGATGTTGTTGTTCGTACGCTTGGCGGACCAAAAATTTACCAGGGTATCCGGCCCGTTTTCGATTAGCGATGAAAATCTTTATCGCCGGCGTAATGCAAGGAGCTCGGTTAGACGACCAGATCGACGAGCAAGATTATCGCTTAACAATCGTCCGGACAATCGAGGAAAATGTCCCGGATGCCCAAATCATCGATCCTTGGGCACTCAATCCGCACAGCGTTGGTTATGATGAAGAACGGGCGCGTAAGACCTTCCATACGATGACGGCTAAGGCCGGGGAAGCAGACATCCTTGTCGCCTATTTACCCATCGTAAGCATGGGCACGGCCATGGAAATGTGGGAAGCCTTCCGGTGTCATACTTATATTATTGCCGTTACCCCGCACGTTCATCATTGGGCGATACGCTTTACGGCCGATGAAATTATCCCTGATCTGGACACGTTAGTAGGGATGATTAAAAATGGACACTTAACAGAAGTGATCCAAAGCCGCGCAGTTATTGACTCCCCCCTTGATGCCGATTAGAATTGCTAATCGTAGTTTTTAAGGCGCGCCCCAGTAGCTCAAAGGATAGAGCGCCGGACTTCTAATCCGTAGGTTGCACGTTCGAGTCGTGCCTGGGGTGCCTTGCCGGTTCCACCGCGGTCTAGTTCCCTGATGAGGATTTGATGACCACAAAAATATTCACTGTTGCCGAAATGGTGGCCGCCGAACGCGCGGCTTATGCATCTGGTGTTTCTTATGAAGAGATGATGGAAACGGCCGGAAGGCGTGTCGCCGAGGCCATTATCGCTCGTAGAGATGTCTCAGGGCGTAGTGTGCTGGTCTTAGTTGGGCCGGGCAACAATGGGGGCGATGGTCTGGTTGTCGGCCGTTACCTGGCTGAAGCGGGGGCGGATGTCGCGCTTTATCTCTATAAATCCCGTGATCCGCAGACGGATATTAACTTCCAGCTGGTACAAGAAATGGGCCTGTTTATCGTTGAGGCGCAAAATGACCAGCGTTATCGAGTTTTACAAACTCGCCTCTATGTGACTGATATCCTGGTCGACGCGCTTTTAGGAACAGGTGTGACACGGCCGATCGCAGGGAATTTGGCCGGTTTGATGAAAGAGGGCAAGTCCGTGGTTACTCAACGACGGGCTGGCTCCACGGATGAGGATCCCCTGATCAGCATTGGTGACCTGCCGTCAATAGATAAAGACTTGAAAAATTCGCCGGAGCCTTGGTTAGTAGCAGTAGACTGTCCCAGCGGGTTGAACTGTGATAGCGGTGCATTGGATCAGTTAGCCATTGCTGCCGATCTGACCGTCACCTTTGCCGGACCAAAAAGAGGGCACTTTCGTTTCCCTGGGGCCGGAGCGTGTGGGGAATTGGTCGTTGCCGATATCAATATTAAAGACACCTTGCCGGAAGTTGCGGCGGTGCCTTTGACTCTGGTCACGGCGCAAATAGCGCAGACACTGTTGCCGAAACGGCCGATGGATGGCCATAAGGGAACATTCGGGACGGTTTTGGTGGCAGCGGGCTCTGAAAACTATTGGGGAGCTCCTCTCTTATGCGGTCTTGGCGCTTATCGTACCGGCGCCGGTTTGGTGGCCCTAGCAGTGCCCGAAGTTATTCGCCCAACCGTGGCCGGCCGGCTGCCGGAAGCGACTTACCCGCCGATTAGCGCCAGTGGCGTCTTCGACGCCCAGAGCGCTGAATTTCTATTTTCCAACTTACAAAAGTACCAGGCTGTAGTCATTGGTCCAGGCTTAGGGGCTGCGGATACGTTTATGGATTATCTGCTCCTAAACGACCAAAAATTCCCGCCCATGCTGATCGATGCGGATGGCTTGAATATTTTATCTCGTACCGAGGGTTGGGCTGCTCAGCTGCCGCCTAACACAATCCTTACTCCGCATCCAGGTGAAATGGCGCGCTTGAGGGGCATCTCGCCAGCGGAGTTGAAGACTTTGGATAGGGTAGATCTGGCCGGACAAGCGGCGCGGGAATGGGGTCATATCGTGCTTTTGAAAGGGGCTTATACAATTGTCGCCGCACCTGATGGGCGTCTGGCAATGCTACCCTTTGCCAATCCTACCTTAGCTGTCGGCGGAAGTGGGGATGTGCTGAGCGGCGTGATTGGCGCCTACCTGGCTCAAGGTCTCAAACCATTTGAAGCGGCCGTATTAGGAGGCTACATGCATGGGGCTGCGGCCGAGTTAGCTTCTAAATCCTTTGGTGATGCCGGGCTTTTATCGGCCGAGATTGCGGATTGGCTTCCCCAGGCGCGCCGGCGCTTACTTGGTGAGTAATTCCCCTGGTGGTAGACCTGAAGAGGATTTCCTCAATTCTTCGTTAAGCTTTTTCGAGTTCAAAGATCGCGGATTTTGACATTAGATTGTTTAAGAAGTTACCCCGCCGGTTACCTGAAATAAAGACCTGGTTGCGAATCACAAAGCCGTTTTTGTGGCAAAAATCAATGAAGTCAGTCACTGTGAATGCCTGCCAACGCGGCGGTTCATCCCATGGCTGATCGTGATCCGGAGCTTCGGGAATTCGGCCGCTGAGAAGAAGTGTTAATCGTGAGCGCCAATATCCCCAATTAGAAAAACTGACAATGGCAAAGTGGCCGACACGAAGCATTTCGCCCACGATCATCTGCGGGTCGTTCAGATAGCGCAGCGTTTGGCTTAGGATCACAACATCAAAACTCTTATCCGGATAATCGGCAAGACCTTCTTGCAAATTGCCCTGGCGCACGCTCAAACCGCGCCGCACACAGGCTAAAACGCCTTCTTCACTTATTTCTATGCCGCGCCCGATAATTTGCTTTGACTGCTTCAAATAAGCCAAGAGTGCGCCGTCACCGCAGCCCAGGTCGAGGACCCAGGCTTGATCGGGGAGCATTTCGGCGATGGCTAATAAATCAGGCCTGAGCTCTTCAGTGGTTGGGATCAATTCCTGGTTCATGGGGTTACAGGAGCAGGCTCGCTTGATGAATGGGATGGAAGGTTTATTGCTTCCTCATGAACCAGGCGCTCTAGAAAGCTGCTCATCAGATTGGTCATTGTATCAACCTCTAAGAGAAAAGCGTCATGTCCCCAGGTGCTTTGAATATCAAGATAAGTCACATCAGCCCCGGCGGCCGTTAACGCGCTTACGAGTTCTTTGCTGTGGTAACTGGGATAAAGCCAATCGCTTGTGAAGCTAACTACCAGATATTTGACCTCTGTTGAATTGGCAAATGCTGCGGCTAACGATCCTGTTTCAGAACTAAGGTCGAAGTAATCCAACGCTTTTGTCACATAAAGGTAGCTGTTGGCGTCGAAGCGGCGGGTAAAATTATTGCCGTTATATTTCAGGTAACTCTCAATCGCGAATTCCGTTTCAAATTCGTAACCATACTTCTCTATATTTTGCAGACGACGGCCGAATTTCTGGTGCATCGCTTCTTCACTCAAATAGGTGATATGGCCAACCATTCGCGCTACGGCCAACCCGGCATCCGGTTTGCTGTCCTGGTCATAATAAGCGCCATTATTCCAGGCCGGATCGGCATAGATGGCCTGACGGCCGACTTCGCTGAAGGCGATTAACATGGGGCTGTGACGAGCAGTCGTAGCCAGCGGAATAGCTGCTTTTACGCGATCCGGGTAATGAGCAGCCCATTCCAGGGCTTGCATCCCGCCCATTGATCCCCCGGCCACACAGAGCAGCTGATCGATTTCTAGATGGTCGATCAGCTTAACCTGGGCGCGAACCATATCGCCGATGGTGACCAATGGAAAATTAAGGCCATAAGGCTCATTCGTTTGCGGATTGATGCTCATGGGACCGCTCGAACCGTAACAGCTCCCTAAAACATTGCTGCAAATTACAAAGAACCTATTGGTATCGAACGCTTTTCCCGGCCCGATGCAGGTATCCCACCAGCCTGGTTTTTGCTCTTGGGCATCGTGGTAACCAGCCGCATGCCCACCACCGCTAAGCGCGTGGAGGACTAAAATCGCGTTTGATCGCTCGTCGTTTAGCTGCCCATATGTCTCATAGGCAATAGTAACCGGCTGGAGCGATTCACC
>Ga0316576_10000242_pt1 | contig 23563 bp, 20 predicted proteins | sample S0NA_FD_203075 | JGI IMG/M metagenome (GOLD analysis project Ga0316576, IMG submission 203075) | Rhizosphere microbial communities from salt marsh grasses in Alabama, United States - S0-2_050615r3r5 | ecosystem: Host-associated > Plants > Roots > Rhizosphere | place: USA: Alabama | collected...
TCTTTGGCGCGCTCGAACATCGCCATCGAGACGTCGTTGTGACCGGCGCGGGCGGCGAACAAGGCCGCCTCGTTGACGAGGTTCGCAAGGTCGGCGCCGGAGAACCCCGGGGTTCCTCGGGCGATCGTCCGAGCGTCGACATCATCCGCGATCGGCACTTTCCGCATGTGGACCTCGAGGATAGCGGCCCGTCCGGCGAGATCGGGCAGGCCGACGACGACCTGCCGGTCGAATCGACCCGGCCGCAGCAGTGCGGGATCGAGCACGTCCGCACGGTTTGTGGCCGCAATCACAATGATGCCTTCATTGCCGGCAAAGCCGTCCATCTCGACGAGGAGCTGGTTCAGTGTCTGCTCACGTTCGTCGTGCCCGCCCCCGAGGCCGGCGCCGCGCCTGCGACCGACGGCGTCAATCTCATCGATGAAGATGATGCAGGGGGCCGCCTTTTTGGCTTGCTCGAACAGATCGCGCACGCGCGAGGCGCCGACGCCGACGAACATCTCGACGAAGTCAGAGCCGGAGATGCTGTAGAAAGGAACCCTGGCCTCGCCGGCGATGGCGCGAGCGAGCAAGGTCTTGCCGGTTCCGGGAGGACCGACCATCAGGACTCCGCGCGGGATGCGGCCTCCCAGGTTGGAGAACTTCTGGGGATTTCGTAGGAAGTCGACGAGCTCCCCGACCTCCTCCTTGGCCTCTTCGACACCGGCGACGTCGCGCAGGGTGACCTTCACCTCGCCCTCGGCGTGCTGTCGTGCGCGGCTCTTCCCGAAGTTGAAGATCCCGCCGGCCCCGCTGCCGCCCATGTTGCGTCGCATGAACCAGAACCAGACGCCGATCAGGAGCAGGAAGGGCAGCCATGCGACCAGGATTTGTGCCACGACGCTCGGCTGCTTAGGGGCCTCAGCCCGGATGGTGACGCCGTTCTTCAACAGGTCGCCCACCAAGGCGGGATCGCCCGGGTCGAAGGTCTCGAAGCGCGATCCGTCCGTACGCAGCCCCTTCACGCGCTGATCCTGAATGGTCACCTCCTGAATCGAGCCGTCGGAAAGCTCCTGCAGGAACTGGCTATAGCTCAAGCTGCGCGCCTCGATCTGGTCGGGCGTCGTCATGCTGTTGAGCATCATCACCAGCCAGACGGTGACGGCGATCCAAAGCAGCAGGTTCAACTTCTTTGCATTCATCGTAAAGCAACCCTCGTTGGCGAGTGCGCGGTGCAGGTTCGCCGGAATGCGCCATAGCGCTTTGGCGAACACATCAGGGCAGGAGTCGAAAAACCAATGTCCAGCGGACCCTGCACTCGGCGCCGCCAGCTTACCAGCTTTTTCAGACCGCGCGACCGATCATGGCCCTTGCCGCCCCCCGGACCGGACGCCGATCAATGGCCTCTCCCCCAGCCATCGCCCCGGGAAGCGAGGCCACAGTCGCAATCCACTTTGATGCTCCGCCGCGTATGACGGATGGAACCAGCCGGGCATCGTTCCCGGCGGGGGCGGTGAGCTCACCAAACCCCTCCCTGCGGGAACGCCAGGGTCGGCTCGCGGTCGCAGAGGCAGGTCAGTTGCAAGCAGGTGTCACTCTATGAACCCGCCCGTCCTGATGCTCCTCGCCACCTTTGCGACCGGCGCTCTGTCCGGCGCGGCCGCCGTGGGAGGGTTTTTGATGTCAGGCGACCCGCCTCAGCCGGCGGCGCCGAATGAGGCTGCTGGTGAGCAGCCAATGGTCAACGAGGCGGGGTTGCCGACTCACCTTCTGCGCGCCGGAGGCGAGGAGGGTGATCCGACGCCACCCGCAGAACCGCGGCCCGAAGACGGGCGCGAGCCAACCCACGCCGAGGCGGACGCGCTGCGCGCCATGCGCTCCCGCGTGGTCGGTCTCGAAGCCCGCCTGAAGACCGTGGAGCAGACCCTGGCGCGCGTGCAGCGCGCGACCGCCGCAGAGGCGCGCACGGATGAGCCCGAGTCTCTCGCAGCGCCCCGCACCGCGGACGAGCGCCGCGCCGCCATGGTGGACGCCGGGGTGGATGCCGGACTGGCGGAAGAGATCGTTTTCCAGGAAGCGCAACGCTCCCTCGCACGCCTGTCCGTGCGGGATCAGGCGGCCCGTGAGGGCTGGCTGGGCAGCGATCGCTACCGCGCGGAGATGCGCGGAATCGATGCCGCTGCGCGCTCGCTTCGGGAGCAGATCGGAGACGCCATCTACGACCGCTACCTGTACGGTACCGGCGAGGACAACCGGGTGCAGGTGGCTTCCGTGATCCCCGGGTCCGCAGCAGAGGCCGTGGGGCTGGAAGCGGGCGACCTGATCGAGTCCTATGCTGACGAGCGGGTATTTCGTTTCCGGGATCTGCGCGGCATGACCACCGAGGGGGAGCTTGGAGAGCTGGTTCCGGTGCGTGTGCGCCGTGGCGATCGTCTCGTCGAGACCTGGGTTCCGCGCGGGCCGCTCGGCGTGAATCTCGACTCGGCGCGGGTGCGGCCGCTGGAATGATCGCCATGGGTGTCCCGATCGAGCTGGACGGCGACACTAGGCCCTGCGCCACGACTATGTTATACCCGTCGCATATGGATTTTCCGCTGCGATACACGCCTCTCGCGCCCGATCGCTGCGTTGCGACTCCTCGCAATCGAGCCCGCTATGTCACATCGTCGCGACCGGACACCCCCGGTGGGCAAGACGTCCGAGCCCGTGTCTCGGCGCGGCGAGAGGCCGGGGTCTAGTCCGTGCCGCTGGGTCCGGTCATGCTCGATCTCACGGGCAAGTCGCTCGATGCCGAGGATCGGGAGGTATTGAGCCACCCTGCCGTCGGCGGCGTGATCCTGTTCGCGCGTAACTTTGAGTCACCTCGGCAACTCGCTGACCTCACGGCTTCTATTCATTCGCTGCGGGAGCCGCGGCTGCTGATCGGAGTCGACCAGGAGGGGGGGCGGGTGCAGCGGTTTCGACACGGATTTACCCGCCTCCCGGCGGCCGGTCGGTTCGCCGCTCTCTACCGGCGCGACCCAGTGCAAGGGTGCCGCGCGTGTCGCTCGGTCGCTTGGCTCATGGCGGCAGAGCTCAGATCCGTCGGGGTTGACTTTAGCTTCGCCCCCGTGCTCGATCTCGATCGGGGGCTGAACCCAGTTGTCGGGGACCGCGCATTTGGGGCACGGGCCCGCGAGGTCAGCGCGCTGGCGTTGGCCTGGCTCGAGGGGGTCCGGTGCGCGGGCATGGCGGCTGTGGGCAAGCACTTCCCGGGACACGGTGGTGTGGTCTCCGACTCGCATATCGAGCTGCCTATCGATCCACGGGCCTATGCCGATCTGGAGACGGAGGACATGGTCCCGTTCGAGCGCCTGATCACGCATGCGCTGGAGGCAATCATGCCTGCCCACGTGCTCTATCCGCACGTCGATGCCCAGCCGGCGGGCTTCTCATCCCTCTGGTTGCGCGATGTCCTGCGCAAACGCCTCGCCTTCCAGGGGGTGATTTTCAGCGACGACCTGAACATGGCCGCGGCGGCGGCCTACGGTGATCATGCCGAGCGTGCCCGAGCGGCGTCGGACGCGGGATGCGATATGCTTGTGGTTTGCAACAATCGTCCCGCGGCGCTGGAGGTTCTCGAAGCATTCGCCGGCCGACGAGACCCGACCGCGGAGGTGCGTCTGCTGAGAATGCATGGTCGCGGACACCATGAGAGGCAGCGCCTGCACGAGTTTCCCGCGTGGCAGCGCGGTGTCCGGCAGGTTGCCCTCCTAGAGGATCTTGAGACGCTCGAGCTCGGGCTCACTGACCCGACCGACCCGGAGACCAAGGGATGAAGCTTGACCCACGCCAATACGACGCCGTCGCTGCACGTGCTGTCTGTCTCGTCAAACCCGGGGAGATCGAGGCTGCCCTCGACCAGATGGCGGCATCTGTCACCGAGCGACTCGCAGGGAAGGATCCTTTGGTCCTGTGTGTCATGACCGGCGCCGTCATCGTCGCCGGCCTGCTCCTGCCGCGGCTGGGTTTTCAGTTGCGGGTCGACTACGTCCATGCCAGTCGATATCAGGGCGCGACCAGCGGTGGAGAGATCGCGTGGAGCTACCGCCCATCGGGTGCGATTCGCGGAGAGCACGTGCTCGTGCTGGACGACGTCCTGGACGAGGGCACTACGCTTCGGCAGATCGTTGAAGCCTGCCGGGTGGATGGGGCCGCGAGTATCCACACCGCGGTCTTAATCGAGAAGGACCGCCCGCACGAGTGCGAGGCGGATGTCGTCGGGGTCGTGGTTCCGAATCGTTACCTCTACGGCTACGGTCTCGACTACAAGGACTATTTCCGCAATGCCGCCGGCATCTACGCCGTCGCCGACGAAGACGTCTAGCGCCCCGCCGCACGCTGGCGTCCCGGCATGGGTTCGCTGTTTCCCGGTCGATGCGATATATCGGTATTTGCTAACAACGCAATATAATGATGCGCATTTTGACTCTATTCCCGCTTTCGTATAAACCTGTGCCCAGAGCTGCTCCGGCAAATCTGACCGGGCCGAAACCGGGTCCGGCTCGCTCGTCGGTGGCCGCGATGGTCATGCGCGCGGCCCGCACGTCTGCACAACGAATGATCAGGAGGATGGTTTATGCCGACCCTAGAAAGCTACCGCCACACCCATGCGGAGCTGCGTCAAATGATCGAGGACCTCAGGTCACTCCTTACGCCCGAGCAGCTGCGTATCCGGCCCAATGCAAAGACCGCTTACGAGTTGCTGTGCGACCTCGGCGCGAAGGTCCGAAGTCATCTGGCGGAAGAAGACCGGAGTCTCTATCCGAGTCTGCTGATTCACGAGGACCCGAAGGTGAAGTCAATCGCCTGGGGATTCATCAGCGGTGAGAAGCCCCTGCGAAAGACCTTCGACGATTATCACAAGCATTGGCTGAAAAACTGCGACTTTAATTTCACTGAGGATTTCCTGGCGGAGACGCATGAGGTCTTCGAGATGGTGTCCAAGCGCATCGATCGTGAGGCGCAGGTCCTGTTTCCAAAGCTGGTGGAGATTGGCCTGTTTCAGGATGCGGCGCGGTCGCGTACAGGCGCAGCTATAGGCCGCTAGGAGCGTCTCAACCGAGCTGATCTGGCGCCGGAAGGCGCCTTTTTTTGGTTTCAAGATTGCGCTCGGCTAGACTGTCGCGAATCGCTCTCTGTCAGGGTCGCCGGAGCGAACCACTCCGGGGCTGAATGGTCCCGCCCGACCGCCTGTCGCGTGCGGATCCGCCCGGATTGAGCCAACCACTCTGGCGATTTTCGTCCTATCCATCTTGGGTTTGCGTCTCTCTCCGAGCTGGGGTGCAAGCATGGCGTGCTTAGCAATCATCGGTGGTTCCGGCTTTTCGAGCTTCGCTGCGCTGCAGGTCCGGGAGTGCCGCCAGGTCGTCACGCCTTTCGGCGAAACGTCGGCGCCACTGGTGTGCGGACATCTGGACGGCACGGAGTTGCTGTTCCTTCCGCGGCATGGCGTCGGGCATCGGTTGCCCCCGCACCGGATCAACTATCGCGCCAACCTCTGGGCCCTGCGTGCCTCAGGCGCCGATCGCGTCGTCGGACTCGCAGCGGTCGGCGGTATCGGTGACCGTTTCCCCCCCCTGACGATCGTCGTCCCGGATGACATCATCGACTACACCTACGGTCGCGGTCACACGATCTACGATGGCGAGGGCGAGCGGATGGAGCACGTCGATATGACGTCGCCCTACTGTGAGGAGCTGCGCCAAGCGCTCATCCGCGCCTGCGCCGCGAGCGGCTGCGTCGCCGTTGCAAACGGTACCTACGGGGCAACGCAGGGACCGCGCCTGGAGACCACCGCGGAGATTGCCCGACAAGAGCGTGATGGATGTGACCTGGTCGGCATGACCGGGATGCCAGAGGCCGCCATCGCCCGCGAGCTCGGCCTTTGTTACGCCAGCCTCGCCTTCGTGGTGAACTGGGCGGCCGGGAAGGGACAGGGTGTCATCACCATGGAGGAGATTCAGACCAATCTGGCCAAGTGCGTCGGGCGCGTCGAGCAGGTGCTGAGGGTGCTGGCGACGTCCCGAGTGGGTCGCGCATGAAGCGCCTCCGCGCCGGACGGCGGGTCCAAGTGCATCAGTAATCTCTGATATAATCGCCGCTCTTCTCTCGTCTTCTTCAGGAGCACTGAAATGGCCAATGCGGATAGCGGCCCGAAACGTTCGGGTCTCGGTTGGATTCCCAAGCTCTCGCTGTGGGCGGTGGTGATCGCCTTTGCTTTCCTCTATCTCAGCTCGATCGAGCGCAGTCCGAGGCAGGACGCGGCGAATACGGGCTTGGGCGAGACGAGCCGCGCCGACGCGAGCGGCGTTGATCAGGTGATCGGCAAGATCACGGATCTGACGTCGACTGCCGGGGCCGCCATCACGGATGCGACCAGCGCGGGAGCGAGCGGCGTGAAGGAATGGATCGGCAAGATCAAAGAGGTTGTTCGGTCACCCGAAGTCAGCTCCGCGGGAATGAAGGCGCCTGAGTCGGGTCAGGGCGAGCCTGTCCCGCCCCAAGCGGCCATGGGCGGCGCTGCGGCCACCGCACCGGGTCTGGCCGAACCCGGCGCGCCGGCGCCCGCCGTCGGGTCGGAACGGCTTGCACAGGGGGAACGCCCGGCGGCGTCGGGGTTCGAGCAACACTATGCGCCGCTGCCCGCACACGCTTCGATGCCGGCGCCGTCACAGGGCGCTGCACCGAAGGCGGAAGACACCGGCCCGGCGACTGGGAGCTCGAAAGGAATCGCGGATGCGGTCCCGGTGAGCGACGCCGAGTCCGCGGTGTTCGCCGAATCGCTGATGCACGAGGAGTCGCCGCCAGAACCGGCTGTCAGCGCGGACACAGCCTCGCAGAGCCTGTCCGCCACGGATGCGCCGGCCCCCGCGGCTGAGGCCCCGCCGCTCGTGCCTGTGGTACCGCAGCCAGCCGGAACGATCGAGCCGGCGCCCGGCTGGGGCATGCCGCTCTTCGTTGTACCCGCGATCGATGAACAGCAACTGGCGAATCGGCGGGCCGAATATGAGCGGATGAGGCGAGAGGCGGACCAGCGGGCTCGCGAATACTGGGAGAAGATGCCGGCGCCGGCTCCTGTCGGAGCGCCCGCATATCCGGGTTACGGACCCATACCTGGGCCTGCTGTCTTTGGACCGCCGACTTACCCTTGGTGACACGGACACGCGGGGCAGGACCGGCAAGAAGGTCCGCCCGGGTTCAACGACGCGGGCACTCGAAAGTGTCACGCGAGGCACGCGGGTGCCCGATCCTCGCATCGTGTCGAAGCAGATCGGGCACCCGTTGGATCGCATCCGAGATGCCGCCGGGGCAAACGTCAGGGCTGGTGTCCGGGATCCGGGCGCAAAGGTTGGCGACACCGGGGACAGAGATAGACCACTCCTGCGGCAAGGACGCGGTTGTGGCGAATGCTGCTCAGCTGATGGGTGCGACAGCCGCAGCGATAGCTGAATCGGCGGAGCGTTCGTGCGCGTAGGGTTGAGGTGTCGAACCGATGGCAGCGCGACGGATACGCGCCGAAGTGGCGCATGATGGTCTGCCATTCCGCGCCGTGCGGACGGATCCGGGTGCCGTGGCGTATGAAGGCGACGATGTGCCCGACCTCGTGCGGAACGGTCTCGCGGAGGAACTCCGCGGGATGTCGATGCAGAAGCGTCGGGTTATATCGGATGAGCGCCCGGCCCGCGATCTCGAGCCTCGCCTGTCCGGCAGCCAGGCCGTGCAGATCGAAACGTACTTCGGTTGGCGGCATCGGCAGGTGGAGCCAGTCCTCCGCCTCGCGGAGCAGAGAATGGGTGCGGGCCAACACCTGCTCGATCGGTGTCCGGAGGTTCGAGGGATCGTTCATCGTCGCTCTGTTGGGTCCTGTCTTGAGAGGAGGGCTGCTTCCATGCGCGTCGGGCGCCCGTGTCTCCAGGCTGCCCCTTCGCCCGGTGGCTGCGAGAGTGCCTGAGGGTGGCCCGATTTGGCAACGGACCTCGATCGCAGCATCGTCGAAGGGACGGGCGGAGAGCCGCGCCGCCCTTGATCGGCCGCGTCTCGCGCCTTGCGAAGGAGAACCCGAGCAGATAGAATCCAGAGGTTCGGTGAGAGAGCGGCAACCTGACGCGATGAAGGCCGGCCTTGCATGAAACGCTGACGTGTTCAGCGTGTCCCGTGCGGGGCAGGAGGTTCCGGCATGTTGAGGCACCTCAGTGCCGGAACATGGGGCCTCCCAAGAGTCGCGCCGCTCGGAAGGCGAGCTGATGATGGCCAGGATGGCGATTCATCAGCATCTCCCTAGTCAACCCCCGTGACGGGGTTTTTTTGTCCCGGCGGTTTTGTCCCGGGCTCAGGCGATCGCGAGGCAGTCATGGCCTGAGCACGCACTGAGCGGATGGTGGCGCTCGATCGTGCCATGACGACGGCGCGGCAAGAGCGCGTTCTTTCGAGCGTGTCTGGAGGTTGGGCCATCGGCCCAATTTTTGTTTAGCAGGGGCTAGGATGGAGTCGGCAGAGAGTCGCCTGAGCCGTCTGGCGCGTGGGGTGGTCGAGCCGCTGGGTTACGAGCTCGTGGCGGTCGAGCTCTTCCGCAAGGGGGCGAGCCGCACCACGCTTCGGGTGTACATCGACCAAGAAAAGGGCGTCGGTCTGGAGGATTGTGCTGCTGTCAGTGAGCAGCTCAGCGCGGTTCTGGACGTCGAGGACCCGCTTCCGGGCAACTATGACCTCGAGGTGTCTTCGCCCGGCTTGGATCGCCCGCTCGTGAACCCGGAGCATTTTGAGCGATTCGTCGGATCGCGCGCGAGGATCCGGCTGAGCGAGAAGCTCGATGGACGGCGCAATCTTGAGGGGATTCTGCAGGGCTGCTCGGAGGGATGTGTGCACCTCGTTGCGGAGGGGCGTGTATGGACGATCCCTCTCGAGCAGGTTGAGATGGCGAGGCTAGTCCCCTCGTATTGAGGGCGGGTGGGTCCCCGGGACCCGGGTTGGTTCGGCCACCCCCCTTTTGTTTTGGCGATTCGTGTGCCGGAGCTATTAAGACGGATTAAGGTGGAATGAGCAAAGAGATCTTACTGGTCGTAGAGGCCGTCTCGAATGAGAAGGACGTGCCCGAAGGCGTTATCTTCGAGGCCATCGAGGCCGCGTTGGCGTCGGCCACCCGCAAGAAGCATGGCGGGGAGATCGACGTGCGCGTCGCCATCGACCGGAAGACAGGGGATTATCGGACGTTTCGGCGCTGGGAGATCGTACCTGACCCGGAGGACGGCGTGCTCGATGCCCCATCGCGGGAGATCACACAGTCCGCGGCCCAAGTCCTGGAGCCAGGCCTTGGGCTCGGCGATTTCGTCGAGGAGGAGATCGAGTCGGAGCTCTTCGGTCGCATCGCCGCCCAGACGGCCAAGCAGGTCATCGTCCAGAAGGTCCGCGAGGCCGAGCGGGCGAAGATCGTCGCGGCCTTCTCGGAACGTAAAGGCCAGCTGGTGACGGGGATCGTCAAGAAGGCGGACCGTGGCACGATCATGATCGATCTCGGCAACAACGCGGAGGCATTGATCCCGCGCGACCAGGTGATCCCGCGCGAATCGGTGCGCCCGGGCGACCGCCTGCGCGGCTATCTCTGCGACGTGCGGTCCGAGATCAAGGGGCCTCAGTTGTTCGTCAGTCGCACGGCCCCCGAGCTGTTGGTTGAGCTGTTCAAGCTGGAGGTGCCAGAGGTCGGGGAAGGCTTGATCCAGATCCTGGGCGCAGCCCGCGATCCGGGCTCACGGGCGAAGATCGCCGTGCGCACCACGGACCCCAGGATCGACCCGGTGGGCGCCTGTGTCGGCATGCGCGGCTCGCGGGTTCAAGCTGTCTCAAACGAGCTCAACGGGGAACGGGTCGACATCATCCTGTGGGATGAGAACCCCGCGCAGTTCGTGATCAATGCAATGTCGCCGGCCGATGTGGTCTCGATCGTCATCGATGAGGAGGCCCGCAGCATGGACGTGGCCGTGAAGGAAGAGAACCTGGCCCAGGCGATCGGGCGAAATGGCCAGAATGTTCGGCTCGCGAGTCAGCTGACCGGCTGGAACCTGAACGTCATGAACGAGGAGGATGCCGCAGCCAAAGGCGAGCAGGAGGCGCGCCGCTCGGTCGAGAGCTTCATGGAGCAGCTCGGGGTCGACGAGGATCTCGCCACCATCCTCGTCGAAGAGGGTTTCAGCACGGTCGATGAGGTCGCCTACGTGCCTCTGGCCGAAATGCAGGCCATCCAAGAACTCGACGACGAGAGCATCGAGATGCTGCGCGAGCGTGCGAAGGATGTCCTCTTGACGCGTGCAATCGCCTCAGAGGAAGGTGGAGCCGGGGAGCCGGCACAGGATCTCCTCGATTTGGATGGGATGGACGAGTCCCTTGCCTACATGCTCGCTGCGCGTGGGGTCACGACCATGGAAGATCTGGCTGAGCAGGCTGTCGATGACCTGATCGACATCGAAGGGATGGACCAGGAACGGGCGGCGCGCTTGATCATGAAGGCCCGCGAGCCCTGGTTCGCGGATGTCCGGCAGGGTTAGAGGATCAAAGGTCAGCTCATGAGTGAAGTCACGGTCAAGCAACTCGCCTCTACGGTCGGCATCCCGGTCGAGCGCCTCCTAGCCCAGTTGAACGAGGCAGGGATCGGCGCCGCGGGTGCGGATGCGACCTTGACGGAGCAGGAGAAGCTGCAGCTGCTCGGCTATCTGCGTCGCAGCCACGGGAAATCCGAGGCCGACGCCGGTGCGGCGCCCGGTCAGGTCACACTCAAGCGCAAGTCGGTTAGCGAGCTGCGCCAGCCCGCCGCGGTCACACGCGGGGCAGGCAGCGCCCGGCCTACGCCGGCCGCGCGCGGTAAGACGGTCAGCGTCGAGGTCCGGCGCAAGCGCACCTACGTCAAGCGTGCTGAAGAGCCCGCCGTGGCGCCGTCACCTTCGCCCGTTCCTGCTGCCGCGCCGCGCCGCGCGCCGAGCGGGGCGGCCCACGAGGGTACCCGCCGACGGGTCGAGCTCGAGGCGATGCGCGCTGAGCAGGAGGCCCGTCGGCTGGCAGAGCAGGAAGAGCAGGATCGCCAGGCCCGAGAGCTCGAAGAGAAGCGCCGACTGGAAGAGCAGGCCCGGCGCCTCGTGGAGGCCGAGCGGGCGGCGGTGGAGGAGGCAGCGCGACTCGCCGCCGAGGCCGCGTCTGAGCGTTCCGTTGGGCGCGCGGCGGAGCCTGCAGTCGAAGCCGGTGAAATCGAAGGCCTCGATGCTGTCGTCGCTCGGCGCACCGAGGCCGCGAAGCCGAAAAAGGCGGCCAAGAAGGCGGTGGACGTCTCGGAGAAGGAGCGGTCGGTTAAGAAGGCGGGTCGCAAGGACGCCTTGCGTGCGCGCGAGGTCGAGGTCGAGGTCTCCCCGCGAGCTGAATACGAGGAGGTCGATTCGGGACTCGGCGCGGCCGGGCGCGGACTGCGCCGAAAGAAAAGGGCGCCCAAGCCGCAGCTCCAGGACAAACACGTCTTCCAGAAGCCGACCGCGCCGGTCGTGCGTGAGGTCGAGATCCCTGAGGTCATCTCCGTCGCCGATTTGGCCAGTCGAATGTCGGTGAAGTCCTCGGAGGTCATCAAGGAGCTCTTCAAGCAGGGGATGATGGTCACGATCAACCAAAATCTCGATCGCGATACGGCGACGATCGTCGTCGAAGAGCTCGGCCACCGCGCAGTGATGGCGGATGAGCGTGATGCCGAGGGCGTGTTGCTTGAGGAGGTGCAAGAGCAGGCTGGGTTGGCGGAAGTGCTGCCCCGACCGCCGGTTGTGACCATTATGGGTCATGTCGATCACGGCAAGACCTCTCTGCTCGATCATATTCGACGCACGCGTGTCGCCTCGGGCGAGGCTGGCGGCATCACCCAGCACATCGGCGCCTACCACGTCGAGACGTCCAAGGGCACGGTTTCATTCCTCGACACGCCGGGACACGCCGCGTTCTCGGCCATGCGTGCTCGAGGCGCCAAGGTAACCGATCTGGTGGTTCTGGTTGTGGCGGCAGACGACGGGGTGATGCCCCAGACGGTCGAGGCGATCCAACATGCCCGGGCTTCCGGCGTCCCGCTGATCGTTGCGATCAACAAGATCGACAAGCCCGATGCGAATCCCGACAAAGTGATGCAGGAGCTGACCCAGCAAGAGGTGGTTGCCGAGGAATGGGGCGGGGATACCATGATGGTGCGCGTTTCGGCTAAGACCGGTGAAGGTATCGACGATCTACTGGACGCCATCCTGCTGCAGTCCGAAGTGCTGGAGCTCAAGGCGCCCGTCGGAGGCCCTGCGCGTGGCACGATCGTCGAGTCCAGTCTCGACAAGGGGCGCGGTCCGGTTGCGACAGTCCTCGTGCAATCCGGGACGCTGCATCGCGGCGATATCATCGTCAGTGGCGGCGAATATGGTCGGGTACGGGCGATGTTCGACGAGTCCGGCGCGTCGGTGGACGCCGCTGGACCGTCGATTCCGGTGCAGGTGCTAGGCCTCTCGGGGACGCCTTACGCCGGTGACGACGTCATGGCGGTGGCTGACGAGCGCCGGGCGCGCGAGGTTGCAGAGTTCCGCTCGGCCCGCTCGCGCCAGAGCCGCATCGACGAGCAACGTGGAGTGAGTCTCGACCAGCTCTTTTCCCAGCTGAAGGAAGGTGAGCAGAAGTCCGTCAATCTCATTGTCAAGGCGGATGTTCAGGGGAGCCTAGAGGCACTCAAGGACAGCCTCTTGAAATTGGGAAATGAAGAGGTCAGGGTGGCGTTGGTCGCCGCCGGCGTCGGTGGAATCACCGAATCCGATGCCAATCTTGCCGTCACGTCCAACGCCATCCTGCTCGGCTTCAACGTTCGTGCCGATGCCGCGGCGCGGCGCATCGTCGAGGAGAAAGGACTCGACCTGCGTTATTACAGCATCATCTATGAGCTGCTCGACGACGTGAAGAAGGCGATTGCCGGCCTGCTGAGTCCGATCGTGTCAGAGGAGATCATCGGGTTGGCGCAGGTGCGAGATGTCTTCCGCTCATCCAAGTTCGGTGCCGTCGCCGGCAGCATGGTCACAGAGGGAGTCATTAAGCGCAACAGCCCGATACGGGTACTCCGGAACAATGTCGTGATCTACGAAGGCGCGCTCGAATCCTTGCGGCGCTTCAAGGATGATGTCACCGAGGTGAAGGCCGGACTCGAGTGCGGTATCGGTGTGAAGAACTACAACGACGTCCAGCCCGGAGATCAGATCGAGGTCTTTGAGCGCACCGAACGGGCGCGCGAGCTCTGACATGAAGGAGTTCGATCGCACGGAACGCATTGGTGCCGAGATTCAGCGGGTGCTCTCGACGCTGATCCACGATGAGGTCAAGGATCCCCGGCTTGCCAATATCACCGTTCATGAGGTGCGGGTGAGCCGTGACCTAGCCCACGCCAAGGTGTTCTTCACCTGCTTTCCGACTGATGAGGGGGCCGCCGAGCAGGAGCGTCTGCTCAACGGACGGCTTGCCGGCTTCCTGCGCCATGCACTCGCGCAGCGCATTCGCCTCCGGGCGATCCCGCAGCTACACTTCGTCTTCGACGAATCGATCGGCCATGGGGCACGCCTCGCGGCCCTGATCACAGAAGCGGTCGGCAGGTCCAGTCAGACCTCGCACCATGATGCCGATTTGGAGTCACCGGTCGATGGGCCGTCGTCGTAGCACCGGTCGGGATGTGACAGGCATTCTCCTGTTGGACAAGCCGATCGGGCTGACGTCGAACGATGCTCTCCAGCGTGTCAAGCGGCTCTATCGCGCTGCGAAGGCAGGACACACCGGAAGCCTTGATCCGTTGGCTACCGGGCTTTTGCCCTGCTGCCTCGGGGACGCGACCAAGTTCTCGGCCTTTCTCTTGGATGCGGACAAGCGGTACCGGGTCAAGGTCCGGTTGGGTGTGACCACGGCCACCGCCGATGCCGAGGGCGAGGTGCTGGCAACCGGGCCGGTTGAGGGGATCGACGAGGATCGGATCCAGGAGGTCCTGCGGGGCTTTGTCGGGACCGTCGAGCAAATGCCCCCGATGCACTCCGCGGTCAAGCACCAAGGACAGCGGCTCTATAAGCTGGCTCGGCGGGGGTTAGAGGTCGAGCGGAATCCGCGCCAGATCCAGATCTTCGAGCTCAATCTGCTTGCGTCCGAGCTTCCCGAGATCGAGCTTGATGTGCACTGCTCGAAGGGGACGTATGTGCGCACGCTCGCGGAGGATATCGGCCAAGAGCTGGGCTGTGGCGCCCACGTGAGCGGTTTGCGCCGGACCGCAGTCGGCCCCTACTCTGAAGGACCCGGGATCTTCGTGACCCTCGACCACCTCGACAATCTGGCCGGCTTGGGCGATTTTGCCGGGCTGGATGCGCTTCTGCTGCCGCTGGACAGCGCACTCGGGCATTGGCCGGCAGTGCGTCTGTCCGCCGATGCGGCCTTCTATCTGCGCCAGGGCCAGCCCGTCTTGGTCCCGCAGGCCCCGACGCAGGGCCTGGTGCGGCTTTACGATTCGCTTCAATCGTTCGTCGGTGTCGGCGCAATCCTCGAAGATGGCCGAGTGCAACCCAAGCGATTGATTTGAAAGTTAACATTGCCATGAATAAAGCCTCATCAGCATTGTCAATGACTTGTTGTATTTTAGAACGGCGGTCGCCCTTTTCTATAAAGGGCTAAGGAATAGATCCGCGTTTCCCGAAATGGTCCGATCCCCTGAAGTCATTGTCGGGGTGATCGATCAGGTGCGTACCACACTTGGACAACGACCTTGTCATGTCCCCAACCTCAGTCAGGAGACCAACAATGACAATGACTTCAGCAGAGAAGAAGAAGATCGTCGACGATTATCGCCGTGCGGATGCCGACACGGGTTCACCAGAGGTTCAGGTGGCGCTCTTGACGGCGCGTATTCAGCAGCTCACAGAACATTTCAAGGAACACAAGCATGACCACCACTCGCGCCGCGGCCTCGTGCGAATGGTCAATTCCCGGCGCAAGCTGCTCGACTATCTCAAGCGGAAGAATCTCGACCGTTATCGCGAGCTGATCACACGTCTTGGACTGCGCCGCTAAGCAGGCCCTAACTCATCTGCCGTCCGGGACAGACATCAGCACGGGCGCTCCATGGGCCGCGCGAAGCGCCGAATGTTTCAGCGCTACGCGAACGCGCCGGGCTCGAGTAGGCGATCGGGTGGTCGGAGCGCCGCCGGAGGCACTCACACAGAGCCCTGTGACCTGGGCGCCCTCGGGCGCCCTAAGGTCGCAGGGGGACACGGCCCGGCGCTTCGACGGACCAAACACCCCGAGGATTTAGTTGTGATTCCCAAAGCTATCTCTAAGCAATTCAAGTTCGGCGACCAAACCGTGACATTCGAGACCGGCGAGATTGCCCGCCAGGCCGACGGTGCTGTGCTGGTCAACATGGACGACACCGTCGTCCTGGTCACCGTCGTGGTCGACAAACGCCCCGGCGCGACGCGTGACTTCCTGCCGCTGACCGTGGACTATCAAGAAAAGACCTATGCCGCCGGGCGCATTCCCGGCGGTTTCTTCCGACGCGAAGGCCGTCCGAGCGAGGCCGAGATCCTGACGTCGCGTCTGATCGACCGACCGATCCGCCCGCTGTTTGCGGATGGCTTCACGCAAGAGGTCCAAGTGATCGCGACGGTCAAGTCGCTGAATCCGGCGGTCAATCCGGAGCTTCCTGCGATGCTCGGCGCTTCAGCGGCCCTGGCAATCTCGGGTGCGCCGTTCAACGGGCCGATCGGTGCCGCCCGGATCGGGTACAAGAACGGCGAGTACATCCTCAACCCGGCGATCGTCGGGCTGGGTCCGGACTCGGACCTCGACCTGATCGTGGCGGGGACCGAGAATGCGGTGCTGATGGTCGAATCCGAGGCGCGCGGTCTCTCCGAAGAGGTCATGCTTGGCGCCGTCTTGTATGGCCACGAGCAGATGCAGCTGGCCATCAAGGCGATCCGCGAGCTGGCAGCCGAGGTGGGCAAGCCTGAGCTGCCCTGGACGCCGACAGCTGTCGATACCGAGTTGGCTGACGCGGTCGCGCGCGTCTGTGGTGACCGCATCAGCGAGGCCTATCGCATCAAGGAAAAGCAGACTCGCTACGCGGCGCTGGATGCCCTGCGCTCGTCGGTCACGACCGAGCTTTGCGGGGGTGAGACACCCGGTTGGACCGAGCAACAGGTTACGGGTGCCGTCGAGGCACTCGAGAAGAAGATCGTGCGCGGCTCCATCATCGCCGGCAACGCTCGGATCGACGGCCGGGACAACCAGACGGTGCGCCCGATTACCATCCGCACAGGTGTCTTGCCCCGCACGCACGGCTCGGCCCTCTTCACCCGCGGCGAGACCCAGGCACTGGTGATCACCACGCTCGGTACCGAGCGCGATTCGCAGATTATCGATGCCTTGGAAGGCGAGCGCCGCGAGCATTTCATGCTGCACTACAACTTTCCGCCTTTTTGCGTTGGTGAGACAGGCAGGATCGGCTCACCGAAGCGGCGTGAGATCGGCCATGGCCGTTTGGCCAAACGCGGCGTCCTCGCGGTCATGCCGAGTATCGAGGAGTTCCCTTACTCGGTTCGGGTCGTCTCGGAGATCACTGAGTCCAACGGCTCGAGCTCCATGGCCAGCGTTTGCGGCACCAGTCTGTCCCTGATGGACGCGGGTGTGCCGGTCAAGGGCCCGGTGGCGGGCGTTGCCATGGGTCTCATCAAGGAGGGAGATCGCTTCGCTGTGCTGACCGACATCATGGGCGACGAGGACCACCTCGGCGACATGGATTTCAAGGTGGCTGGCACCACGCTCGGGATCAATGCGCTGCAGATGGACATCAAGATCGAGGGTATCACCAAGGAGATCATGCAGATCGCACTGGAGCAGGCGAAGGCCGGACGCCTGCATATCCTGGGCGAGATGAACAAGGTGATCGACGCCCACCGGTCCGAGATGTCCGAGCACGCGCCGCGAATCATCGAGCTCAAGATCCACCCGGAGAAGATCCGCGACGTCATCGGCAAGGGCGGCTCGGTGATCCGTGCAATCACGGAAGAGACGGGCGCGACGATCGACATCAACGACGACGGCGTGGTCAAGATCTTCTCGGTGGAGAAGGCAGCCGGCGAGGAAGCGAAGCGACGGATTCGTCTCATCACCGCCGACGTCGAGGTGGGTAAGGTCTACGAGGGTCGTGTCGCGCGGCTTATGGATTTCGGTGCCTTCGTCACCATCCTGCCCGGCCGCGACGGCTTGGTGCATATCTCCCAGATCTGCGAGGAGCGTGTCCAGAGTGTCAGCGACAAGCTCGCCGAGGGCGATCAAGTTCGAGTCAAGGTCTTGGAGGTGGACAAGCAAGGACGGATTCGGCTCAGCATGAAAGCTGTCGAGCCCGGGGAGTAACCGCCCCCGCGCCAGCGGCGGGTCGCAGCACCGCCAACGACGTCTTTGGCCCCTTTGCGTTGTTCCAGGGCCGAGTCTCGTTGCTCGTTCCCACGCTCATCCGGCGATGCGCACCGCGCGGCGGCGAGGTAAATGGAGAATGTCAACCGGTTGCGCTCGGATCTGGACACAACGCTGAGGTGAGCCAACGGACAATCGCTAGACATGGTATGCGGGATGGCCTGTCAGCTCTTGATGTCACGATCCGCCCACCCATCACGAGCATTTGCACCTTGGATTCCCATGTCGACCGCCTCACCCGGACCTCCTGTGGCCTTTGGCCTGATCGTGATCGGTGACGAGATCCTCAAGGGGGCGCGTACGGATAAGCACCTGCGCGCCTTCAAAGGCATGCTGGGCGAGCGCGGTCACGAGCTGGCCTGGCACTGGCTGCTTCCGGACGAGCCTGAGGTGCTCGTCGCCCATCTGCGTTTTTCGATGGCTCGTCCTGATCCCGTCTTCGTGTGTGGCGGCATCGGTGCCACCCCGGATGACCGGACACGGCCTTGCGCGGCGGCCGCGGCCGGCCTGGACCTGGTACGACACCCAGAGGCGGTCGCTCTGCTCGAAGGAAGGTTCGGCGCGGAGGCTTACCCCTATCGCATCCTGATGGCGGACCTTCCCGCAGGCTGTGGTCTGATCCCGAATCCGACCAATCAGATCCCGGGCTTTGCGCTTCGCAGGCACTGGTTCCTCCCCGGTTTCCCGCAGATGGCGTGGCCGATGGCCGAGTGGGTGCTCGAGCGCCATTACGGGAGCGCAGCGGTCTTGCAGGAGCGGGCGGTCGAGGTTCGCGGAGTCCCGGAAAGTCGCTTGATCCCAATGATGTGCGAGCTCGCAGAGCGATTTTCCGAGCTCAAGCTCTTTAGCCTGCCCCATCTGGGCGACGATGCCCATATCCGGCTGGGATTTCGTGGCCGCGATGGTGTCGAGGCGGCGATGGCGGCGATGTTGGCGCGTCTCGCTGATGACGGGATCAGCTACCGGGATGCCGATCCGGAGTCATCATGATGAAATCGCCCGGCCTGTGTGTGGGCTATACATCCGCTGCGGAGCCGCCGATGGCGGTCTGGTCCTCAATCACGCGTGGTGTACAATGCGGCGTGATGGCGGACGGCTGTCGCTCTTGTGTGTGCTGCGGCCTTGCGCGACGATTGTCGGAGCAATCTCACAACCGTCCCGGGGCTCCCTGATCTCCAAGTAGGCTGCCGCCGGGCCGGTGCCGCGTCGACGGATGTCGTTGATGGGCTGGATGTTGGACCCCGTTCGTCCGCGGATGCAAGCGGTCGCAGTTCCTCAACATAGGGGGCCGGATCATGATACCGGGAGAAGGGTCCTCGGGTGAGCGCTCTGCCGGGGCGAGGGCCGACCCGAATCCGCAGGGCCGGGAGGAGGCCGAGCTTTATCGCCGGATGATCGCGATAAGCGGCGAGCAATTCGCCTATCTCGACCGATCGCTGGTGTATCGTGCTGCCAACGCAGCGTATCTGGACTCCTGGGGGGTCTCCAGCGAGTCGGTCATCGGTCGCAGCGTCTCAGACGCGATGGGTCCCGCCGCACTCGAGGGCGAAGACAAAGAGGGGTTAAGGGCCTGTCTCGCTGGGCGTTCGGTCGTGTATGAGACGCCGCTCCCGAGGCGCGGTAGGCAGGCCGGCTGGGGGGAGGTCTCGTATAGCCCCTGGCTCGACGAGGCCAGCGAAGTCGATGGGGTCGTGATCCGCGTGCATGACATCAGCGCGCGCAAGGCGAACGAGGCGACCATCGATCGGCTGACCCGGATCTACCACACCCTGAGCGAGTGCAGTCAGGCGATCATTCGCTGCGATGACAGGACGGCCCTTTTCCCGCTGGTCTGTCAGCACCTGGTTACCCATGGGGGACTCGCAATGGCATGGATCGGGCGCCTGGACGAGGCGTCCGGCCGGATCGAATGCGTGGCGCACGAAGGCGAGGGCGGGGCGGATCTGGTCGGTGCACTGGGTTCAGTGAGTCGGGCTTCCGGCATACCCGCCGATGACCTCATCTGTCGTTCGATGCGCGAGGATTCCTTGTTTTGGAGTCGGGATTTTCAAGCAGATCCCGCGACGGCCGGTTGGCATGAGCTGGGCCGGCGGTTCGGTTGGCAGGTCTCCGCATCCGTACCGCTTCGGGAGCGTGGACAGGTCATCGGGGTCCTCAGCGCGTACGGTAAGGATCGAGAGTCGATCGATGAGGACGGGCGCAACCTGCTGCTGGAACTGGCTCAAGATATCTCCAACGCTCTCGATCATTTGGTTGCGATCGAGGAATTGGCCGGCGCCGAGGAGCGCTGGAAATTCGCCCTCGAGGGCACGGACGCTGGGGTCTGGGACTGGGATCTGCGGACGCACAAGGTCTTCTATTCGCGGCGCTGGAGAAGCATGCTCGGCCTAACAGATGAGGACATCCGGGGCGACGTCGCGGATTGGCAGGACCGAATCGCCCCCGAGGATCTCGACCGAGCCACGGCGGACATCAAACGGTATCTCTGCGGTGCGACCGAGTCGTATCACAGCGAATACCGGCTTCGCCGCACGGACGGCAGCTACGCCTGGGTCCTGGATCGTGGCAAGGTCGTCGAGCGGGATCCGGACGGCGCGCCAACGCGGGTGATCGGGACGCACACCGACATGACGGCCCGGCATGAGGCCCGCGACGCACTCAGCCGGCTCGGGGAGATCGTCGAGACCTCGCAGACCGAGGTCTATGTGTTCGACCCAGAGAGCCTCCACTTCGAGCAGGTCAATCAAGGGGCGCGCGACAATCTCGGCTACAGCATGGAGGAGTTGTCGGGCATGACTCCTTTGGATCTCGAGCCGGACTATGATGCCGGGGCATTCCACCGCCTGGTCGAGCCGCTGCGCAAAGGAATCAAGACCCAGGTCGTGGTCGAGACGCGTCACCGCCGCAAGGACGGGACCTTCTACCCGGCTGAGATCCGTCTGCAACTGCTCGGCAGGCAGCCGCGATTCGTGGCCCTGGTCACGGACGTGACGGAACGACAGCGTGCGGAAGAGGCGATCAGGCAACTCGCGTTTTTCGATCCACTGACGGGCCTGCCGAACCGGCGTCTCCTGATGGATCGGCTCGAGCGCGCGATTGCAGCCAGCCGACGCATGGACCGACTCGGCGCACTGATGTTCATCGACCTGGATGATTTCAAAGCACTCAATGACACGATGGGCCATGATCACGGCGACCGGCTGCTGAGTCAGGTGGCCGGGCGTCTAGCGTCCCGGATCCGCGAGACGGACACCCTTGCGAGACTGGGCGGTGACGAGTTCATCGTGATTCTGGAACGCCTGAGCCGCCAAACGGATCAGGCCGCAACGCAGGCAGAGATTCTCGGGAATAAGCTGCTCGACGCCTTGCGACAGCCCTGCCGCCTGGAGGGCCGTGACTACCAGTGCTTGGCAAGTATGGGTATCACATTGTTCGGCCACGGGTCGGATCAGGCCGAGGAATTGCTCCAGCAGGCCGATCTGGCCATGTACCGGGCCAAAGAGGCGGGCCGAAATACACTCCGCTTCTTTGACCCTGCGATGCAGGCGGAGGTAAACGCCAGAGCGACCCTCGCAGCGACTCTGCAACAAGGACTGCAGCAGCGTGAGTTTGTCCTGCATTACCAGATGCAAGTCGACGCCGAGGGACGGGTCAGGGGTGCGGAGGGGCTGCTGCGATGGCAGCATCCGCAACGAGGACTGCTGGAGCCCGCTGCCTTCATTCGTCTGGCAGAGGAGACGGCCGCGATCCTGCCGCTGGGGCGCCGGGTGCTGGCGATGGGTTGTGCTCAGTTGGCCGAATGGGCGAGACGCCCGGCAACCGCCGGGTTGACATTGGCGGTTAACATCAGCGCCCGCCAGTTCAATCAGCCCGATTTCGTCGATGAGGTCTTCGCCGAGATCGATCGCACGGGCTGCGATCCCTCGCGGCTGAAGCTGGAGATCACTGAGAACCTGTTGCGCGAGAATTTCGAGGCCGCAATCGCGAAGATGCAGACACTCGACGCGCGCGGCGTGTCCTTCGCCCTCGACGATTTCGGCACCGGTTATTCGTCCCTGAGCAATCTGAGGCGACTACCGTTGAAGGAGCTGAAGATCGACCGGTCGTTCGTGCGAGATCTCGTTAGCAATGAGAACGATGCGGCGATCGCACGAACCATTATCGCGCTCGGTGGTACCCTCGAGCTTGACGTCATTGCCGAGGGCGTGGAGACCGAGGCTCAGCGTGATTGGTTGGCGGGTCAGGGGTGCCAGGCGTTTCAGGGCTACCTTTTTGGACGTCCCGGGCCGGTTGAGATGTCAGGGCTGTCCATTCACGTATGAGGCTCATACCATCTTGGTCAATTCGTACTCCAGAATCCCCTCTGCGCCTGCCTGTCGCAACTTCGGGATGAGATCGCGGACCGCACCGGCATCCACGATGGTTTCGACCGCGAGCCATCTCCGGTCGTAAAGGTGGCTCACCGTCGGTGCGTGCAGGCTCGGGAGCAGCCGCGCGACTGCATCGAGACGATCGGCGGGGACGTTGCATTTGAGCGCGACCTTGTGTCGGGCGCGCAGGGCCGCCTGAAGCATCAAAGCGACCTGCTCGATCTTGGCTCGTCGTGCCGCATCCTCCATCGCCGCTGGGTTGGCGATAAGTCTCGTCTCCGTGACCAGCAGGTCATCGACGATCCGCAGACCGTGGGCACGGATGGTGCTGCCCGTCTCGGTAATCTCCACCACGGCGTCGACCAGACCCTCGACGACCTTGGCCTCGGTGGCACCCCAAGAGAACTCGACCGCCGCCTTGATCCCGCGCGCGGCAAGATAGCGCCGGGTGAAACCGACCAGCTCGGTAGCGATCTTCCTGCCCGCTAGGTCTTCGACCCGACGGATGGGGGAGTCCTGGCGTACCACCAAGACCCATCGGCTGGGGCGATGGGACGCCTTCGAGTAGGTCAAGGTGCAGATCTCCTCGACCTTCGCCTCCGATTCCAGGATCCAGTCAAGCCCGGTAAGCCCGAGGTCGAGGGTCCCGCTTTCGACATAGGGCGCCATCTCCTGGGCGCGAATCAGAGCGCAGCGTATGTCCGCGTCATCGATTTCAGGATAGTAATTGCGCGCGTGCGTGGTGATCTTCCAGCCGGCTTTACCGAAGAGCTCGATGGTCGCCGCTTCGAGACTGCCTTTCGGGATGCCGAGTTTGAGTATGGACATGCGTGCTCCGGTTGACGCCAATGGATGCTCGCAGCCCATTATCCTTGAATCGCCGGACGGCCGCCCGCGCGGGATGGGCCTGCGGATGGCATTGAGGACGCTTCGGGACACAGCGATCGATGCGGCTCGAACCTGTTCAGGCCCGGTTTCCGCGCGTCCGAAGAACCGGGGCAAGCGCTTGCTTATTCAGCGTCTACATCCTATGCCTATAGGTAAGACGAGTAGAGCATGGACCCAGGCGCGCTATTCGATCGCTTCGGCCCACATGACCCCGAAGGACTATCAGCGGTTGTCGGCCTTCGATCGGTTCGAGGGTTCGGAGGTCCGAGTGGACGCTACCCCTTAGGAGGACAGATCCGCGAGCATCATTCCGTGCACGGGGGGGAACCCGGCAGGTCCTCCAACGTCCGAAGGTTTCAATGGTGGCTGGGAGACACACGTGCAGTGACCAATCAGCGACTCTACCTGGCCGTGGCCTTGGCGGCGATCTTCCTGGTGATTTTCGCCCTCACGACGGGGATCCTGGTGACCTTAGAGCTGCCGCGGGAACAGGCGGCGCCGACCGGCGATGACGTCTCAGGCAAGACAAGACCAGCGGCCCGACCGGAGTGGCTCTATCAAGGGGGGGGCTTTGTCCCGACGCCGCATGACAGGTTTGCCGACCCCCAAGAGGAGCGGCTCCGAGCTGCTGCCGAGAGGTCGGCGGGGCCGGTCGGCCGCTATGGGGGGGGCGCCGATCCTGCTTCTCCCATGGAGTGGCAAGCCGCTGGGCCGATCGGTCCCGGATCGACAACCAACCCGCGATCGCCTTTCGAGGGTTATCGCTTCAGGCCACTCGAGGAACGCGAGCGCAGACGGAT
>Ga0316576_10000243_pt1 | contig 23561 bp, 19 predicted proteins | sample S0NA_FD_203075 | JGI IMG/M metagenome (GOLD analysis project Ga0316576, IMG submission 203075) | Rhizosphere microbial communities from salt marsh grasses in Alabama, United States - S0-2_050615r3r5 | ecosystem: Host-associated > Plants > Roots > Rhizosphere | place: USA: Alabama | collected...
AACTTCATCACCGGCGACTACCTGACCCGCTGGTACCAGGGGGGCGATCACCCGCGTGGCATGGACACGAAGTGGTGGGAGCCCTGGCCGGTGAGGCGCCAGTAGCGAGGCGTTGCGGCGGAGCTAGATTAGAGCCCGAATCGATCCTCCATCAGGCCATGGCGCAGGCCGCGGTCGCTGATGGTCAAGAACCGGGCGCCGAGCCGCTCCATCAACGCGCGGACGATCAGCCCGCCGGCGAGGATCGTGTCGGCGCGTTGCGGGTGGAGGCCGGGCAGCCGGCGTCGCTCTGCCACCGTCATGCCCGCGTAGAGCGCGATCTGCCGCCTGACCTCCGCGAGGGACAGGCGTGCGCCATGGGTTTGTTCGGGATCGTAGGGCTCGAGGCCCAGCTGGACCGCGCACAGGGTGGTTACCGCGCCGCCGATGCCGATCACCTGTTCGACGGGTGTGAGCGCCTGCTGATCCAGCGCCTGGCCCAGCCGCTCCTCGGCCTGCTTCATCTCTTCGGGCCGGACCGGATCGGAGACCAGGTGCGTTCGGGTCAGCGAGAGGGCGCCCAGGGGCAGGCTGGTCCGCCGCTCCATGCGCTCGCTCGTGCCGAGGATCAGCTCCGTGGAGCCGCCGCCCACGTCGAGGACCACCAGCTTGCCAGGCTCGAGGGGGAGCCCGGCCCGCGCCGCGACAAAGGAGAGCCGGGCCTCCTCCTCCCCGCCGATCACCCGCAGGGGCAAGGCGAGCTCGCGCTCCAGCCGCCCGAGGAGCTCCGGGGCGTTGACCGCCTGCCGCAGCGCCTCGGTACCCACCGCCGCGATCTCGCTCGCCCCGAGCTCTCGCGCCTGGCGCACCATCTCGGCGATGGCGTCCACGGTGCGGTCCATCGCCGCGGCCGCCAGGCGTCCGTTCGCCAGGCCGTCGCCGAGGCGGGTGATCTCGGCCCGGTCGAGCACCGCCCGGAACACGCCATCCGGGTGCAGGTCGGCGACAAGCAGCAGGACGGAGTTGGAGCCCACGTCAAGGGTGGCGAAGCGCTGCATGCTTCAAGCGTTATAGCGCTGCTTCGGGCTGTGAACCAGGATTGATTGCGTGAACACGGATTCACATGTCAAACTGCCCCAACCGGTAGAACGGTAACGATTTCGGTGATTCGGCCTGGGCATGGATCCTGCTCCATGCCATCCTGCCCACAGGAGGAACGGCATGGTCAAGCACGTCACCACGCTGCTGCTCACCCTCGCCCTCCCCGGCCTCGCGTCGGCGCAGGTCGAGGAGATCTCACCGCCACCGGCGAGCCCGGCACCTCCCTCTGCCCCGCCGCCCCAGGCCGCGCCCCCCGAGGCGCCCCCGGCGCTCCCCGCGCCGCCCCCGGTCCGGCTCACCCGCTACAGCCGCTACCGCACCTCCTGGTACCTGGGCTTCGGCCTCGGTGGCGGCGGGGGCTGGGTCAGCGACGATGGCGGCTACCGCTCCGAGAGCGAGGGCGGCGTGGCGGTGCAGCTCAAGGTCGGCTGGGTCGCGCGGCCCTGGATGCTCGTCGGCGCCGAGATCTCGGCCTGGCGCCACGACGAGGACATCTACTGGGTGCAGTTCAGCCACTACGACGTGGTGGCGACCTTCTTCCCGATCTTCGACAGCGGCTTCTACGGCAAGGCGGGCCTCGGCGCCGGGGTCACGATGCTCGGTGACATCGACGTCGCCGGCGGCAGCTCCATCGAGGGGCGGACCGAGGCCGGCGTCGACGTCAAGCTCGGGCTGGGCTACGAGTGGCAGCTGCTCAGCTCGTTCAACCTGGGCGGCGAGCTGTGTTACACGGTGACCGCCTACGACGAGGGCCGGACGCACGATCTCACCGCCCAGCTCACCTTCACCTGGTACTGAGCGGATCAGAAGCTCTTCGCGCTGGTCCAGTCCTTCTCGAACGTGCTGCTCATGCGCTGCACCGCCGTCGGATCGGTGACCACCACCCCGACCTCGCGGTTCTTGTTGAGCGAGGTGAAGCTGAGGTTGATCGAGCCGAGGTAGGCGCGCGCCTCGTCGACGACGATCGCCTTGGCGTGGATGTCGGGGTCCGCGAGCCAGCGCGCCGGGATGCTCGCGTTGCTGAGGAACTTGGCCGCCTCGATGTTGGTGTCCACCCAGTTCGGGTCCGCCATCAGCACGCGGACGTTGACGCCGGCCTTCTTGCGGTCGGCGACGGCGTCGCGCACCTCCGTGTCCGCGAACTGCATCGACTCGATCTTGAGCGTCGAGGTCGCGGACTTGATCAGCTCGAGCAGGCGCAGGCGGGCGTTGATCGGCGAGACCAGCAGGCGGGTGCAGGGCAGGCTGGGGGCCCCGCGTTGCCAGTCGGTGTCGAAGAGCTGGATCAGGTGGGCCACGTCGTCGGGGTCCGACGTGTGGGCGACGAAGTCCCTGTTGATCTTGATCGAGTAGGCGTAGGAGTAGTTGCCGGTGGAGATCACCGCCTCCTTGTCATCGCCGACGATGGTCTTGGCGTGCATGTGGGTGTACTTGGGGTCGCTCCACAGCACGCTGGCCCCGGCCGCGTTGAGCTCGTTGTAGTAGGAGGCGTTGGTGCTCTGTTGACTCTTGTCGAAGATCACCTTGACCTCCACGCCGCTGCCCGCCTGCGACTTCAGCGCGGTGAGGATCCCCCCGGCGCCCATCAGGTAGCAGTAGACCCGGATCGTCTTCTGCGCGCGGTTGATCAGGTCGACGAAGGGCTTCTCCCCGTCGTCCGGCAGCACCGAGACCACGACCGGGACGCTGCGCGGCGAGGTGGCGCTGCACGCGCCGGTGTCGGGGGGCGGCGCGGCGTCGCGGGGCGTGGAGGAGGTGTCGTCGCTGCAGCCCTGGAGCAGCGGCAGGAGCAGCAGGACGAGGGACAGCAGTCGTCGTGGCGTCATCTGTCCATTGTAGTCCGAATCGAGCCGACGGTCAGCGGCCGAGGTCGATGGGCACGAGGAACAGCTTGAGGAAGCGGTCGCGCCCGACCCGTTCGTAGCCGAAGAGGCCGGCGAGCAGGGAGAGCTTGATGTCGGTGGGGCGCTTGCGCTGCACCCTGACCAGGGGCAGGAAGTGGAAGTCGTAGGTCCGCCGGGCCTTGTTGCGGCGGTAGAGCGTGTTGAGCACGACGGTGGTGCGCGTCCCGGCCCGGGTGAAGTCCCAGTAGAGCGGGAAGACGACGGTGGAGCGGCGGCCGGGCCGTTGGAAGCGCCAGAGCAGGGGGAAGACCACCGTGCTGCTGCTGTCCCGGCCGGTGAAGTGCCAGAGCACGGGGAAGGCGACGACGTCCGTGCCCGCCGGGTGTCGCCGCAGCCAGAGCAGGTGGGTCAGGTGCGAGGTGGTCTGCCGGGCCACGTCGCGTCGTCGGAGGTAGAGCGGAAAGACCAGCGTGCTGCGCGAGACCCCCCGGTGGTGCACGTCCCAGAGCAGGGGCAGCGCGAGGGTGGTGGAGCCCTCCTGGCGCCGGCGGTGCCAGAGCAGCGGGGCGAGGACGTGGGTGCTCTGCTCGGCGGACCAGCGGCCGAAGTACGGCCCGGCGAGCAGCGTGGTGCGGCCGCGCAGGTGGTCGCGGCTGTGCAGCACGAGGGGCAGCAGGGCGGTCAGCGTCCGCGCCTCGCTCCGGTGCCGGATGAAGGGGCCGGCGTACCAGGTGGAGCGCCGCGGCTCCGCGCGATGATGGAAGCCGAAGAGGGGGGTGTAGAGCGCGCGTCGTCCGGGGCCACGGGCGCTGTAGAACAGGGGGAGCAGCGCGAGGTGGTGCGAGCGCCCGAAGCCTCCGCGCTCCCAGCCGGCCCAGGCCAGGGGGATGAGCGCGGCGCTGACGCGATCCGCGCCGCGCCGGACGTAGAGCGGCCCGACCACCGCGACGGTCCGCTGCTCGTCGCGGGCGTAGCCGCCGAGGGGGGTGTGCAGGGCGCTCGCCCCGGGCTCCCGCTGGAAGTGGAACAGCGGGACCAGCGTCAGGCTCGCGCGGCGGCCGTCGGGGCCGTTGCGGCGGCGGTAGTGCAGGAGCGGCCAGAGGGACCAGGCCACGGCGTCGGAGCGGCGCGCAAGGCTCAACGGGCCGGCCAAGGTGAAGCGCGCCCCGCTGTCCAGGTCGCGCTGGTGGTGAAAGAGCAGGGGCGGCAGCGTGACGAAGCGGCTCCCCGCGCGCTGGCCGAAAAGGGCCAGGGGCAGCAGCGCGCGCAGCGAGTCCTCGCCCCGGCGGTACCAGATCGCCGGGCCGGCGACGGTGATCCGGCGCTCGGGGGAGAGCAGCTGCCAGAAGATCGGGAAGACCACGCGGTGGCGCGCCTCGCCGTCGCGTCCGGCGAAGAAGAGGGGCACCAGCCCGGCGCTCCAGCCGCCCGGGCCGCGGTGGTGGAAGGCTGGGCCCACCACGGTGACGGAGGAGCCGTCGGCCACGCGCCGGCGGTAGAACAGCGGGATGAGCGCCGTGGTGCGGCGGTCTCGCTGGTGGTCGGTGACGTCCCAGAGGAGCGGGAACAGCGTGCGCACGCGGAGGGCCTCGCTCTCGTGGGACACCGCCGGCCCGCCGATCACCAGGGTGCGCGTCTTGCGCTCCCGGTCGACCCACCGCGCGAACAGCGGTGGCATCACGTCCACGTCCAGGCGCGGGTCCCGGCGCTGGTAGTAGAGCGGCGCGAGCCAGGCCCACTGACGCCGCCCGGCGGCCCGGTCGCGCTCGTAGAAGAAGAGCGGCGAGAGGAAGCGACGCGTGCTCCCGTCGGCGCTGCGGGCGTGGTGGAAGAGCGGCAGCACGGCGATCGAGTGTCCCCGGGCGTTTCGGCGGTAGAAGACCAGGGGCGCCAGGCCCAGGTCGAGCCGCGCTCCATCCTCGGCCCGGCGCCGGGAGTAGTAGCCGGGACCGAGCACCCAGGTCTCGCGGACCGGCGAGCGGACGTGCCAGAGCAGGGGAGGCAGCACCAGGTGGCGCCGCCGCGGTGACCAGCCGGCGAAGAGCAGCGGGGCGATCACCAGCCGGTGGCTGTCGCCGTGGCGTGTGTGGAAGCCGAGCGGCGCGACCCAGGTGAAGCTGCGCTCGGGCGAGCGCTGGTGCCAGAAGGCGGGGAGCAGCCCGAGGTGGCGCCGCTCCCCGTCCCGGCCGGCGAAGAAGAGCGGAGCGAGGCCCGCGCTCCAGCCGGCCGGCCCGCGGTGGAGGAAGCCAGGCCCGACGGCGGTCAACGTGCCCCAGCCCGGGCTGTGGCCGTGGAAGCCCAGCGGCAGCAGCAGCGTGCTGCGCGTGCCGAGCTCTCGATCGTTGAAGCGCCAGAGCAGGGGGAAGGCGACCTGCGCGCTGCTCGTCGGGGTGCGGTGCCAGATCAGCGCCCCGCCCAGCGCGGCCCAGGTCGTGTGGTCCCGCTCGCGGTCGCGCCAGCGCGCCCAGAGGGGCGGGGCGAGGTCGATCTCGCGCCGCCCATCGCGCAGGTGATAGTAGAGGGGGAGTAGCCCGAGGGAGCGGTGCGGATCCTGCGGGTCCCGGTCGCGGTGGTAGAAGGCGGTCCCCGCGACCCACGTGGTGCGCAGGGCGTCCCGGTGGTGCCACAGCGCCGGGAACAGCACGAGCCAGCGCCGCTCGTCGTTCCAGTCCGCGACCAGCGGCGGCAGCCCGAAGCCCGCCCCCCGCTCGCTGCGGCGGAGCCAGGCCGGCCCGAGGGTAAAGAACCAGCGCGCGCCGCTCCGGTGGTAGAGCATCACCGGCGGCAGATACAGGCGGCGCCGGTCTCCGGACCGGTGGTGGTAGAGCGGCGGCGCCAGCGCCAGGGTCGTGCTGGAGAGCGCGTCGTGGTGGTGGAGCAGGAGCGGCAAGGCGAGGAGCGTCCGTGAGTCCCCGCTGGCGTGGTGAAAGGTCAGCGGCGCGACCCAGGTCAGGCTGTGGTCGGGGGAGCGCCGGTGCCAGAAGAGCGGCAACATGCCGTAGCCGAGCGTGTCGTGGTCCCGGCTCCAGTGAAACAGGCCGGCGACCATGCCGCGGCTCTGCTGCTGCTCGTCGTCTGTGCGGACGAAGCTGAGCAGCGGGGGCAGGATCAACGTGCGGCGGGAGGCGACGCGATCGTAGTGCAGAAGGGGCAGCAGGGTGGTGCTGTGCCGCTCCTCGCCGCGGCTGTGGAACAGGAGCGGCCACAGACGCAGCGTGCTCAGGCGCTGGCCGGTCCCCCCGGGGGTCCAGCGCAGCTCGAGCGGCGGGAGGATCAGGTGACGCCGCGCGCCCGTCCGGTGGTCGTAGTAGAAGGGGAGCAGCATTCGACGCCGGTCGTCGGCGGACCAGAAGTCCCAGTAGAGCGGGAAGCCGACGCGGTAGCCGCTCTCGCCCGATTGGTGCCAGTAAAGCCCCATCAGCTCGGTGAAGCTGCGGTCACTGGAGCGATAGAACAGGTAGAGCAGGTTGATCGGCCGCTGGATCCGGACGCAGCGGCCGGCCTCGCAGTAGGTGCGGCGCGGGCACTGGTCATCGCTCTGACAGGACGGAGAAGGGCCCGCCCGAGACAGCGAAGGGGTGACGAGGATCACACTCACCACGAGGAGGGTCCGCCGCCACCGCATCGACGGCTCAAGCCAGCAACAACCGGGCCAGGGGCCCGTCACCTGTTCCCGCGGGGCTAGCGGTCTGCAAGACGGCGAGTGGTGCGAAGACTGCGCGCCTACCGCGTCGCGTGCTACGCAGTGTGTCAGCTCCTAGTGCCAGAAGCCGAGAGACAGGGAGAGGTTGGAGTAGCGAGAGGCGAGGTCGACCGCCGAGGAGAATCGCAGGGAGCGCGGTCCCCAGAGCGAGAAGTCGAACAGTCGCACGTCGAGGGCAAAGGTGCCGTGGATGCGCCCCGAGGCTCCGCTGAAGCGGGTCGGCTCCCAGTAGGATCCGCCTCGCAGTCGGAGGCGGCGGCGCCAGACCTCGCTCTCGACGCCGAGGCGCGGCGAGACCGAGAGCGAACCACCGGCGGGCTCCCTGACCTGCTCGAGGAAGCTATCGGTGCCGATGGCCTCGTCCACGCCGCCGGTGAGCCCGACCTCTGCGCTGACGAGGAGGTAGAAGCCGCCGCGGTAGCTCTGCTCGGGATCGGGCGGGGCCGAGGGCGCCGGCGGCGACGCCGGCTGGCTCACCGGTGCGCCGCGCTTCTTCTTCGCCTTCTTGGGGAACACCGGCACGCGGTTGAAGGGGACCGCTCCGTAGTGGTAGGAGGCGCCGATGCGCACCTCCCAGGGCAGGGCCACGCCCCGGGGCAGGATGAACCCGCCCGGGCACTCGGTCGCGCACTCCTTGGGCGCCTCGGAGCTCAGCGGCGAGCTGAACGAGGCGGCCAGGCGGACGGGCCAGCCCGTCGGGCGGATCAGCACCCCGGCCTCGCCGCCCAGGGCCTGCACCTGGTAGATCGACTGCGCCTTGTTGTCGATGGTGGTCGCCAGGTTGAAGAGCCCCAGGCGGGGACCGCCACCCACGATGAGCTGGTGATCGAGGAAGGCGTAGGCCACCGCCACCTGGACCAGCCAGAGGCCCACGTCGTAGCTCCGCGCCGGCGAGCCCAGCTCGAGGTTATCGCCGAGCTGTCCGCGGACGTAGAGGCCGACGCCGAACGACCGGTACTGGATCTGCCCGCCCATGCTGAGCGCGATGGTGTCCACGCTCGCCCCGCGTCCGTTGTTGTCGAAGTCGAAGCTCTCGGGCTGAAACAGACCCGGCAGCAAGAAGTCGAAGGCCAGGTCCCAGTCGAAGCGCCCCTGGCTGTAGTAGGTGCGGTGCGCCGGGGTCGCCGGGTTGAACGGGATGCCCACCGCCTCCTCGGCGATGGCCGAGTAGGCGCCGCCGAGCCCGATGACCCGCGTGCTGCCCAGCACCGGCCCCTGGAACATGTCGAGGTCGAAGTCCGATGTGGTCAGCGGTGGCAGCGGGGCGGCGGCTGCTGGTGCGGCGAGCAGAAGCAGGAGCAGCGGGAGCCTAGCCATCGTCGTCTGCTTCGGTGTCTGCTTCGGTGATGAAGAGGTCCACGTCCTCGCGCAGCGCGTTGGGCACGATCGGTCGGCTCTGCCAGTGCCCGTCCGCGCTCAGCACCGCCGCGAGGAAGCCGGGCCGGATGAACTTGTAGCGCCCCCGCACCTCGCCCTGCGCCTCGACCTTGACGTAGAGACCCTCCATCAGCGCGCTGGGGTCGGTCTGCGCCAGGGCCCGCCCGGCGTCGAGGCCGCGGTCCGCGCACGTCGCCCGTAGCCGGGCCAGGTGGTCGGGGCCGATGAAGGCCGAGGGGCCGATCAGCGCGGTGAGATCGTCGAGACGATCGAAGGGACCGCTGGCAAGCACGCGGACGGAGACCAGCGGCAACCCGGCGAGCAGGGCGGCCCGCGAGGGCGTGTCGAGGAAGGAACCGGACCGGGTGTCGAGCACGTCGAACTCCATGAAGTAGTGCGGCAGCCCGTCGTAGTAGATCGTGTGCTTGGCGTAGAGCCACTCGCCGTAGACCACGTGACGGTCGCCGACCGCCTGGCGCAGGCGATCGGCGTGGGCCTGCGCCCAGCGCTTGAACAGCGCGAAGTGACGCTCGCGGGCGCCGCCGGTGAGGAAGTGACCGCGGCTCTGGAGCCGTAGCTCGCCACGCGGCGAGAAGCTGAACGCCGCGTTGGCGCCGTCCATCTTCTCCTCCACCACGAGGTGGCGGCCGGCGAGCGCGGCGAAGGGCACCGCCTCGAGGTCCTCGTCTCCCGGCTGCAGGCGCGAGCCCTCGATGTGTCGGGTACGCGGATACTTGAAGAGCGGCTCGTTCACTTGAATCACGGCGAGATTCTCTTAGTAACGTCAAAAGACCGGGCCGTCCACCTTCGCCGCCCGGACGCCACCGAGCTGGTCGCCAGGATCGGGACCCGATGCTCCGGTGCGCGACAGCTCGACCGGGGACCGGCGGTGGACAGACGCGTGCTGGTCGCGCTCCCCAAGGGCGGCGGCAAGCTGAGCGTCCGGATCGAGCGGGTGCCGCCAAGCTGCGGCCAGGTGCCCTGAGGCCGTTGAGCCGATCCGCGCCGATCAGCGAGGCTGGCGGTCAGGCCGTGGCCGGTGCTAAGCTACCCGCGTTCCAGCGGCAGGGAGACAGCGATGCGGGTGGTCCTGCAGTTCGGTGACACGTGGTTCGTCGAGCTCGAGCCGGGGGCGACGGTGGTGGGGCGGGATCCGGCGTGCGGGGTCCAGCTCCACGACGACGCGGTGTCCAGGCGGCACGCGCGTTTCCACTGGGACGGCTCGGCTCGGGTCACCGTGCAGGACCTGGGCAGCACCAACGGTACGCGCCTCAACGGCAACCACCTGGACGAGACCCGCGAGCTCGTCGACGGGGACGTGCTCCTGATGGGGCACAGCCTCTGCACGGTCCGGCTGCTGAGCGAGGAGGTCGGCGCCCCGGCTGGCACGCGCCGAAACCGGCCGCCGTCGATCCAGCCCCACGCCCCGGTGAGGGAGACCCTGGCGACCTGCAGCACCTGCCTCCAGCCCCTGCCCGGGGACGGGTCGGAGTGTCCGACCTGCGCCCGGGAGCGCCGCCAGGCCGACCGGCGGCGGGACCAGCGTATCCGCACCCGTGTGTCCGTGCGCTTCGTCAGCGGCCAGGGCAGCTTCAGCACGACGGTGCACGATCTCAGCCTGGGCGGCATGTTCCTGCTCTGCGACCGCCCGGCCGAGGGGCCCTGCTCCATCACGCTCCTCCCCGACGACACTGGACCGATGGTGATCAAGGGGCAGGTGCGGCACGTGATCCTTCGGCCCACCACCGACGGCCACCCGGCGGGCATCGGCGTGAAGTTCACCGAGATGGAGCGGCGGGCGTGGCGCTGGATCCAGGGCGTGGTGGCCCGGCACGAGGAGCCCTGGGTCTACGGGGACACCTCGAGCTGATCGGGGCGGAGCGGGACCACGGCGATCAGGTGGTTCAGGACGTGATCGACCCGCACGGCGTGCGGGGCGAAGAGCGCGGCGAGGGAGGGGCCATCGAACAGCGTGAGGTGCTCCGGGTTGTCGTCGGGTCGGGAGGGGACCGAGACGACGACCGCGCGGCGGGCGACGCGCAGCGCTTCCCGCGCCGCGGCCCCCGGGTCCGTCAGGTGCTCGAGGACCTCGAGCAGCGTCACCACGTCGAAGGACCGGTCGGCGAGGCCCAGGGCGGTGGCGTCCATGCGCAGGGGAGAGAGCCGCTCCAGCCCCCCGCGGCGCACGTCGGCGAGCGGTCGCAGCCGACCTTCGCTGCGTTCGATGGCCGTGACCCGCAGCACCGGCAGCGCCTCGAGCAGGGGCCAGAGGAACGCCCCCCGTCCGCTGCCCACGTCGAGCAGGTCGGCGGGGGCCAGGGCGGTCAGGGCGCCCAGGACGCGGCGCACGCGGGGCAGGCCCGCGGAGCGCTTGAAGCGCTGCAGATCCTCGACGCCGGCCTCCCGCCCCAGCCGCACCAGCGCGCCGAGCTGTGCCGGCCCCAGCGTCTGGAGGGGGGCCGAGAACCGCGGGTCTGGGCGGGGCCCGAGCCGGCCGCGGACCAGGGCCGCCGCCGGCCCCAGGTGGTAACGCTGGGGGAGCTCGTCGGGCATCGCGGGCCCGAGGGTAGACGGTTTCATCAAGTCCGTGAAGCGGCAGAGCGGAGCATGCCGGGTGGGCTCCAGGGTGCACGCGACATCCAAGGCAGGTCGTTCCGCCACGGCTACCATCGCGCTCGCAGAATGCCGATGTGGATCACGAACAGCACCACCGCCACCGCGCCGACAGCGGCCCCGATGAACACCACTGGCTGGAGGAAGTCGACCACAGCGAGAACGAAGTACAGCAGCAGGGTGCTGTCCTTGACGAACAGGTTCTTGAGGTAGTAGCGGAGGCTCATCTCGCGCTGGACCTTCTTGCGTGGCTTGTAGGCGTCCCACCACCAGTAGAAGCCCAGCCCGTGCCGCCATTTGCAGTGCCAGTGGACCAGCGCGTAGAACATCGACATGAAGCCGGCGAACCCCCCCAGATAGAGGTACCAGTCCCAGCTCCGCGTCTCGCGCAGGTAGTACCCGATGGCCACCAGGATCAGCGCATTCAGAATCTCGTCGCAGATCGAGTCGAGGAACCCGCCGAAATCGGACCGCTGGTGCTTGAGGATGGCCAGCTCGCCGTCGCAGCCGTCCAGGATCGAGTTGACGTGCAGCAGAAAGGTCCCCAGCACGGCGGCCCAGTGCCGCCCCACGAACACGAACCCGACCCCGATCAAACCGATGACAAACGCCGCGATGGTCGTCTGGTTTGGCGTGATGCGGGTGTTGGCCACCAGGCGGGTGGCCGCGATGGAGACCGGTCGATTCAGGAACTGGGCGACCACCCCCCCCGGACGCATACGCAGCCGCTTGAGCATGCCCCACTCGGCGGCCCTGGCACCCTGGTCGTCGAGAACCTGGCGCCAGAAGAGCTCCTCGTGTGCCCGTGATGTCACGTGGACCTCGGCCTGCTCCAGCCTGGACAGGGCATCGACCAGGCTGTCGTAGCTCTCGGGGTCGAGCAGCTCGGCGACCCGCGGGAGAACCTCCGCGCCGGCGCAGGCCAGCGGCGCCAGACCCATGGGTCCGGTGGACAGCTGGAGCTCGTTGCTACGGCAAGGTTCGCTCTGCTCCCAGATGGTCTCGACTGCGAGGGTCTCGATGGCGAACGAGCCGTCGGCCAGCCACACCGGGCCCTTGTGCGCTGATGCGAGCCGGGGGAGCTCTCGCAGCGTGACGGGCCGCACGTCGAAGCGCTCATCGAGCTCGACGTCACGGAAGATACGGGCCCAGCGGTCCGCAACCGGGACGGTGGCGACCGGTACTTGGCGGTGGTTCTCGTTGACCACCACCCACACCTCCGTTGACCTGGCGTTCGGCTCCATCATCACTCCGAGCTGGCTGCTATTGGCGAATCGCAACTCCCGCACAGGCGGTAACAATCAGGTTTGCACACGGCGTGCCGTCTTCATGGCGCTCGCTGGAGCACCACTTCGACCCCAAGGCGTCGCTTTGCGAGATGCAGGAGAGCGACACGATCAAACCGCGGTGAGCTCGGTTCGGGTGGTCCCTTGACGGGGATTCTGCTGTCCAGTGTTTGACGTGTCGTCCAACGACTTGACACGTTGTCCAACGACCGGGCGCGCCGGTTCCGCTTGGCCCTCACCACGGCAGATGTGCGCATGGCATCCGACGGGCCAATAAAATCCCCTGTTTGTTCCGCAGAGCTCGACGCGCAGCGCTGTCCAGCGCGCCGTCTGGCACCCGAATTGCTTTCAGGTGAGTAAACGCGCGCACGACGCCACCAAGAGGGGGTGCGCGATCTCGGGAAAACCACATCGTCGAGACGCTGTTTGGAGGTGTTCAATGCAACGTGTGCTCCTTCTGTTCCCGCCGTTCACTGACTACGCATTCGGTGACCAGTGGAAAGGGACCGAGAGCCTGACGCCGCCGCTCGGGCTGCTCACGCTCGCCACGCCGCTGGTCGAGAGCGGTTACCACGTCAAGCTCCTCGACCTGAGCGTGCAACGGACGACGCGCGCGGAGCTCCAGAACCTCGTCGCCAAACAGGATTACATCCTGATCTCGTGCTACACGCAGACCCTGGCGAACGTTCGACGCTTGATCGACGACATCCGGGACATGAACGGCCACGCGTTCATCCTCTGCGGCGGTCCCTACTGCCGCGAGACCCGCAAGCACATCCACGGCTGCGATCTCACCTCGGTCGGTGAGGCGGAGCGGACAATCGTGACGATGCTCGAGCGGCTTGACGGGGGAGGGTCGCTGCGTGACATCCCGGATGTCGCCTTCGAAGAGGACGGCGAGGTGGTCTGCACCGCGCCCGCTCCGCAGCCAGTGGAGTTCGAGGAAGGTCGTTGGCCGCTGATCGAGCTGATCCGGGAAGACCACTATGGCTACTTTCAGGGTGTGCGCATCCCGCGCATCGCCCCGCTGCTCACCTCGCGCGGTTGCCCCTTCAGGTGCCGCTTCTGCACCTGGAACTTCGTGAAGTACCGCGAACGTCCCATCGCCGACGTGATCGAGGAGCTTCACCTGCGCGTGCGCCAAGGTTACCGATACTTCGTGCTCTGCGACGACAACTTCCTGATGGTGCCCTCGCGCGTCCATCAACTAATGGACGAGATCCTCGCGCGCCGACTGAAGGTCAAGATGATCGTCCAGGGACGCGTGGACTCGGCAGACGGCGCGCTGTACGAGAAGATGCGCCGCGCGGGGGTCCTGGTCGTGATCTACGGCATCGAGAGCGCCAACCGGGACGTGCTGGAGTTCTACAACAAGCGGACCACCCTGGAGGGCATCCGCGAGACGATCATCGCTGCGGACCGCGCCGGACTGATAACGGTCGGCTCGTTCATCATCGGTGCCCCGCACGAAACGCGCGCCCACTTCTTGCGCGACCGTGAGCTCGCCGACGAGCTGCCGCTCGACTTCCTCAACGTCAACATCCTCTCCTACTTCTTCGGCTCAGCCCTCTGGCTCGACGCGCACGAGAAGGGGCAGCTCAGCGAGAATGACCTGTTTGTGCTGGCCGATGAACGCCTTTCGCAGTTCACGCACGCGGAGCTCACGGCGGTCCAGTCCGAGTGGCTGACTCACTTCTATCTGCAGCCGCGCCGCCTGGTGCGCATCTTGCGAAAGATCCTGGCTCTCGGGGAGGCGCGGGCGCTGCCGATCATCCTGAGGCAGCTCGTGGGCAAGACCTTGTGGAGCCCCGGGGGCGACCGCTACGGATTCTTCGAGGGAAACGTTCGCGCGACGTTGACGCGGCGCGCCGCCAGGCCGGCTGTTCGCCAGCCTCAATGAGCATCGCGTCGCGTCCAGATTGTTTTCACGGGGCCGTGAAGCGGTTAGACTCGGTTCATGTCCGATGAGATGGTGCGATTCGAGGCGATGCTCGCCGAGTACGCCGCGGCGGACCAGGAGGCCCGGCAGGAGGTCCGCCGCCGGATGTGGGAGACCTACGGCCGACACTGCGCGGTGTTCGTCTCCGACCTGTCCGGGTTCTCGCGCGTCAGCGAGCGGCTCGACATTGTCCACTTCCTCTCGATCATCCATGTCTGCCGCCGGCTGCTCGTCCCGCTCGTCCGCGAGAGCGGCGGCACCCTGATCAAGACCGCGGCCGACAACACGTACGCCGTCTTCCCCGACGCGCGGACCGCCATCGAGACCTGCATCGCCATGCAACTCAGGGTGCGGGAGCACAACGCCGGCGTCGGTCCCGACGACCGGATCGGCCTCTGCGTCGGCATCGGCCACGGCGACGTGCTGGTGGTCGGGGACCAGGACTTCTTCGGCCACGAGCTGAACCTGGCCTTCAAGCTGGGGGAGGACACCGCGGAGTCGGGGGAGATCCTCGTCACCCGCGCGGCGATGGAGTCGGCCGGCCTCGAGCGCTTCCCGCACGAGATGCGGACCATCAGCCTCTCCGGCGTGACCATCCCCCACGCCGCGATCCGCTACGGCTGAGCCGCCTCCGGCTCCGGGACGTGGTGATCATTTCGAGCACTTGACCATACAGGCCGGCATCGGCGAGAAGCTGGTGTCGCACTCCATACCGCTGGGGCAGGTCATCGTACCGCAGAGCAGCACACACACGCCGCCGGGTCCGCCTCCCTGGGGCAGGCACTCGGGCACGGCGGTCCCACTCGGCGCCGGCGGACAGTCCGCGAGGGAGAAGCAGTTGGGCGCGCAGGTCTCACACCCGGAGGTCAAACAGGTCGAGTCGGCCCCGCAGGGACAGGGACCGTAGGGGCCCGTCGCCGTCGGTTGGTCCGGGGCCGCGTCGGCCGCCCCGTCCCGTGGCGGCAGGTCGGGCGTGCTGCCGTCCGTGATCGGCGCGCCGTCCAGCCCGTCGGCGCCCGAATCCTTGGGATAGACCGGATCGCAGGTGCACCCCACGATGGCCAGCCTGGCGCAGACGACCAACACCAGAAAGCTCAGGAGCCTGATCGCCGTCTTGAAGCTCATCTATCCCTCCTTGTTTCCTGCTGCGGTTGGGTCGGCCCGGTCGCGGCGGTGTCGCCGGGGCAGGGCTTGAGGCGCAGCCCGAGGATGAAGCGCAGCCTGTCGCGCTTGGCCTTCTTCAGGTCCATGTCGACGATGGTCTCCTCGACCTTCCTGGCCAGGGTCCGGGCGCGGTCGCAGCGCTTGCGGCGGACGGCCTCGTCGGTGAGGAAGCTGTAGCGGTCGTAACGGGTCTCGGCGAACAGCCGGCGCAGCTCGTGGCCCAGCTCGGGCGGGAGTGCAGAGGCGTGGGCGTAGCCGTCGTAGCGGTACGCCGGCTCCCCGCCGCGCCGGCCCACGGCCAGCCGGACCCAGAAGGTGGCGATGCTGTCCAGGAAGCGGCGGCCCCGTCCGTCCTCGAGGGTGCGCCCCTGCTGTCGCAGCGCCTCCAGGTCGGCCAGGTACTGCCGACGCTCGCGCAGGGGATCGAAGCGCGGCGGCACGTCGGCCATCCGGGCCAGCACCGCGGCCCGGGCCAGGTCGATGGCCCGCGTGGAGTCCGGCTGGTCGCGGATCTCGCCCCGGACGCCGCTGGCGACGTCTCCGGCGACCCAGGGGGGCACCCGGGCCGCCGAGGCGGAGACGAAGAGCCGCTCGCCCGGCGCCAGGGCGACGCCGTGCCCGCTGCCCGTGGGGCGCAGGACGATCCACAGCGCCAGGGCCGCGGCGAGCAGCACGGCGCCGAGCAGGGGCAGCAGCCGGGACCGCCGGGTCCAGCGGCGGCGGATCCCGACCAGCTCCATCAGGGCGCGCTCCTGCTCCTGCTGGTGCCGCGCGATCTGCGGGGTCAGCTCGCGCAGGGCCCGGGCGAGCTCTGTCGCCGAGGCGGGGCGCTTCGCGGGATCCCGGTCCAGGCAACGCAGCAGCAGACGATCCAGCGGCCGGGGCAGCGCCAGGTCCGGCCGCGAGTCGCAGAGCGAGTCGACGTTGCCCTCGGCGGCGAAGTCCATCAGCTCGATCAGGTTGCCGCCCTGGAACGGCCGGTGTCCGGAGAGCATCTCGTAGAGGATCACGCCCACGGCGTAGAGGTCGGCCCGGTGATCGACCTCCCCGCCGAGCACCTGCTCCGGGGCCATGTAGCCCGGAGAGCCGCAGATCGCCCCGTCGCGGGTCAGCGGCCGCGAGCTCTCCGCGGCGATCGGACCGTCGTCGCTCGGCGCGCCCGGCGGGGGCTCCTCCTGCCCGACCAGCTTGGCGATACCGAAGTCGAGCACCTTGACGAAGTCGGCGGTGCCGGCGCGGCGCACCAGCATGATGTTGTCGGGCTTGAGGTCGCGGTGGACGATGCCCTTGTCGTGGGCCTCCTCCAGGGAGGAGAGGATCTGCAGCGTGACGCCGATGGCCCGCAGCGCGGGCAGCGCCCCGGCGCCGGCGATGAGCGCCGAGAGCGGGCGGCCCTCGAGGTACTCCATCGCCATGTACAGCGTGCCCGCCTCGGTCTGGCCGAAGTCGTGGAGCACGATGGTGTTCGGGCAGGTCAGCTTGCTCGCGGCGAGGGCCTCGCGGTGGAAGCGCTCGACCAGGTCCGCCTGGCGGAACAGGTGCGGGTGGAGGAACTTGAGCACCACGGCCCGATCCACCGCGGTCTGCTCCGCGAGGTAGACGGTGCCCATCCCGCCGGCGCCGATGCGCTCGCGGACGCGGAAGCGCCCGGCGACCACCGTGTCCAGCAGGGGATCGGCGGGCTCCTTGATCGGCTTCCTGCCCGCCGCGCCGGCGCGGGCCCGCGGGCTCTCCGGCGCCGTGTCGCCCGCGGGCGCCGGCGTGGCCATGGTCTCGGCGGTGCCGATGTCCAGGGTGGCCGGGACGCTGTCGCGGGGCGCGGGCACCGTTGCCGGGATGGTGTCGAAGCCGCGGCCACAGTGCGGGCAGAACGCGGCACCCTCGGGCAGCGGCTCGTGGCAGCCTGGACATTCCATCGCTCGACGATCATCGGGGAATCGCGTCGGAGGGGCAAGCCAGGTTGGGGAGCTAGCCGTTGAGGCCTCCCGGGCCCGCAGCTATACTGCGCCGCGCAAGGAGGTCAGCGTGAGCCGACGCATCGTGCTCTCCGTGGAGCAGGCCCTGAGCATGTCCTACGCAACCCTGCGCTTCGTGCACCAAGGCTGGCGCGTGATCCGCGTCGAGGCGACGCCGACCGAGGGGCGCCGGTCGCGGGGCGACCCCAACCGCTACATCGGCCGTCCGGTCGCCGGCGAGGACCGGCACAGCTACTACGTCGCGCCCAACGTGGGCAAGGAGGCCATCGCCATCGACCTGAAGCAGGAGCGCGGCCGTGCCCTGCTCCGGCGCCTGGTGCGCGAGCTGCCGGTGGACGTGTTCTGCACCAACACGCTCCCCGCCCGGCACGAAGCCCTGGGCCTGGCCTACGACGGGCTGCGCGCCGAGCGCGAGGACCTGATCTGGTGCTGCATCTCGGCCATGGGCCCCGATCACCCCGGCGTGCCGGGCTATGACCCGGTGCTCCAGGCGCTCTGCGGCTACATGGACCTGACCGGCCACCCCGACGGGCCGCCCCTGCAGTGCGGCCCGCCGATCATCGATCTGAAGGCGGGCGACGAGGCCTTCACCCAGGTGGTGCTGGCCCTGATGGAGCGCGCCGAGAGCGGCCAGGGCAAGCGCATCGACATCTCCATGGCGCAGGTCGCGGTCTCCTGGCTCCACACGTTTCTGCCCATGCTCGAGATGGGCAGCCCGCCGACCGAGCTCAGGCGCTCGGGCAACGAGCACCGGCAGTTCATCCCGGTGAACGCCTACCGCACCGCCGACGGGTACATCTACATGGCCATCGGCAGCGATCCCCAGTGGCAGCGCTTCGCGGCGCAGCCGCTGTTCGCCTCCCTCGCGAGGGAGGAGTACGCCTCCAACGAGGGCCGCCGCGAGCACAAGGCCGCGCTGCATCGGGGGATCGAGGCGATCACCGCCACGGTGACCGCGGCTGAGGTGGCGACCGCGCTCTCCGGCGCCGGGATCCCCCACGCGCCGATCACCCCTCTCGAGCAGATCTTCGACCTGCCCTTCGTCGCGAGCGCGGCCCTGCGCACGGTGACGCCCGATGGCAAGACCGTGCGGCTCCCGCCGCCGGCGGTGAGGACGCCGCACCTCGAGCGGCTGGGCGGAGAGCTGCCCTTCGCGCCGGGCTATGGCGAGCAGACCGACGCGGTGCTGGCCGAGGGCGGGGTGTCCGCCGAGGAGATCGCCGCGTTGCGAGAGAGCGGCACCGTGGCCTAGCGTGGCCGGTGACACAGAGGAGAGAGACATGTGGCGGAGCATCGAGGAGTACCACCGGCCGGGCAGCCTGGAGCAGGCCCTGGCGCTCCAGTCCCAGGCGACCGGCGCCCGCTTCGTGGCCGGCGGGACCGATCTGTTCGTGCGGATCCACGGCGGGACCGAGCGGCCGCGGGTCGTGGTCTCGCTGCGGGGCGTCCCCGAGCTCTCCGGTATCGAGCTCTCGGGCGCCGGCGCGCGGATCGGCGCCACCGTGACCATCGCCGAGCTGCTCGAGCACGAAGGGATCCGGGAGCGCTACCCCGTGCTGGTCCAGGCTGCGGGCTGCCTCGGCAGCCCGCAGATCCGCAACGCCGCCACCGTCGGCGGCAACCTGTGCAACGCCTCGCCCTGCGCCGACACCGCGCCGCCGCTGCTGGTCCTCGAGGCCCGGGTCCGGCTGCTGAGCGCCCGGGGCAGCCGCGAGCTCGCGCTCGAGACCTTCTTCCGTGGTCCGGGGCAGAGCGCCCTCGCGCCCGGTGAGGTCCTCGGCGCCGTGTTGCTCGAGCCGCCCCGCCGGGGCAGCCGCGGGCTGTTCTTCAAGAAGCGCCGGGTGCAGATGGACCTGGCCCAGGCCAGCGTGGCGCTCCTCGCGGAGCTCGACGGGGACCGCTGCCTCCGGCTGCGCGTCGCCGCCGGGTCGGTGGCGCCGACGCCGGCGCGGCTGCGTGAGGTGGAGGCCCTGCTCGAGGGCAAGGACCTGACCGACGCGCTGCTCGTCGAGGCTCAGGCCCTCGCAAGGCGCACGGTAGCGCCGATCACCGATCTTCGCGCCTCCGAGGAGTACCGGCGCGAGATCACCGGCGTGTTCGTACGCCGCGGGCTGGAGCAGCTCTGGCGCACAGGAGCGGAGCGATGAGGCAGGAGATCGAGCTCGAGGTCAATGGCATGCAGGTTCGCGTCGACGTCCGGCCGGGCGCCCGACTGATCGACATGCTGCGCCAGGAGCTGCACCTCACCGGCACGAAGGAGGGCTGCGGCGAGGGGGAGTGCGGCGCGTGCACCGTGCTGGTGAACGGGCGGGCGGTCAACGCCTGCCTCTTCCCCGCCCTCGAGGCCGAGGGGCGGCGGGTCACCACCATCGAGGGCCTCTGCGGTCCGGGGGGCGCCCTCTCGCCGATCCAGCGCGCCTTCGTCGAGCACGGCGGCATCCAGTGCGGCTTCTGCTCCCCGGGGATGATCCTCGCCGCCACGGCGCTGCTGAACGTGAGCCCAGACCCGTCCGAGCGGGAGATCCGCGAGGGGCTCGTGGGGAACCTCTGCCGCTGCACGGGCTACGCCCAGATCGTCGAGTCGGTGCGGCGCGCCGCGGAGCTGCTCCGCGACGAGAGAGAGGAGGGCTGAGATGGGCCTGAGGCACATCGGCAGGGCGATCCCGCGCCCCGACGCGCGGGACAAGGCGGCCGGCAAGGCGGTCTACATCCACGACCTCGAACGTCCGGGCATGCTCTTCGGCAAGGTCAAGTTCAGCGACCACGCCCACGCCCGCATCGTGGCGATCGACACCAGCCGGGCGGAGCGGCTCCCTGGCGTCCGGGCGGTGATCACGGGGCGCAACACCCCCGAGATCCGCTTCGGCTTCCTCCGCGACAACCTGGTGCTCAAGCGGGACAAGGTGCGCCAGCTGCGTGACGAGGTCGCGGCGGTGGCCGCGGTCGACCCGGAGACCGCGGCCGAGGCGGTGGAGCTGATCCGGGTGGAGTACGAGCCCCTGCCCGGCGTCTTCTCCTGTGCCGAGGCCCTGGCCGAGGGCGCTCCGCTGGTCCACGAGACCGACGCCCGGGGCAAGCCCCTCGTCAGCAACCGCCTGGCGTTGACCTACAACCACAGCTCCGGCGACCTCGAGGCCGGGCGCAGCGCGGCGCGCTTCGTCGCCGAGGGGCGCTACTCGACCCAGCTGATGCAGCAAAGCTGCATGGGCACGGCGGGCTGCATCGCCGAGCTCGACGGGAACCAGAACCTGACGATCTGGGCCAAGACCCAGATACCGTTCCTGGCGCAGCGGGACTTCAACCGCGCCCTGGAGGCGATGGGGCTGCGTGACCGGAACAGCCGGGTGATCGTCCCGGCCCTGGGCGGCGGCTTCGGCACCGGCCTCGACACGCACGCCTACGAGTACATCGCCATCCTGCTCGCCCACCGCACCGGGGCGCCGGTGAAGATCGTCTACACCCGCGAGGAGGAGTTCGCCTGCCTCTCGCCCCGGCAGAGCAGCGAGACGCGCGTCGTCCAGGGCTGCGACGCTGACGGCCGCCTGACCTTCCGCGAGGTCGAGGTGCTGCAGGATAACGGCGCCTACACCTCCTGGGGCGCGACCTACCCCACGGTGATGCTGGTCCCGGCGACCTCGCTCTACCGCGTGCCGAGCGTCCGCTTTCACGCCCAGCTGGTCTACACCAACAACACCTACTGCCAGGCGATGCGCGGCTACGGCAACCCCGAGGTGAACTGGGCCCTGGAGAGCAACCTCGACGATCTGGCCGAGCAGGCGGGGATCGACCCCCTGGAGCTCAGGCGGATCAACTGCAACGAGCCGGGCGAGACGACGCCGATGGGGCTCAAGGTGACCACCTGCGGCCTGCGCGAGTGCCTGGAGACCACCGCCGCGCGCCTGAGCTGGAGCGAGAAGCGCGGCAAGGGCGAGGGCGCGGGCCCGAGACGCCGGGGGGTCGGCCTGGCCTCGCTGATCCACGTCGGCGGCTCGGGGCGCATCTACCGCTCCGACGCGAGCGGGATGATCCTCAAGCTCGACGACTTCGGTAACGTCAACGTCTACTACGGCGGCGTGGAGATGGGACAGGGCCTGCACTCGGTGATCTGCCTCGGCATCGCCGAGGCCCTCGGCGTGCGTCCGGAGCAGGTGATCATCAACCCGACGGACACGGGCACCTGCCCCTGGGACGTGGGGACCCACGCCAGCCGCGGGGCGTTCATGGCGCTGAACGCCGGCATCCGCGCCGCGGAGAAGGCGCGGGCCCGGCTCTTCGCCCTCGCCGCCGCGCTCTACCCGGCGGAGGTGGCGAAGAACGTCAAGAAGCTGCGCAAGAAGGACCCGGCCTTCGCGCCGCCGGAGCTCGACGTGGCGGCGGCGAGCCGGCCCGAGAGCCTCGAGCTGCAGGACGGGCTCGTGTTCCTCAAGGACCGGGCCAAGGAGCCCTGGCTCCAGGTCGAGCTCGGCCGGATGCTGCGGGCGATCCACTTCCGCGAGGGGGGCGACATGCTCACCGTGGAGGCGTTCTACGACCCCCCCAACGAGCTCCCCGACTGGGAGAAGGGGATGGGCAACATGTCGGCGACCTACGCCTACGGCACCCAGGGGGCCGAGGTGGAGGTGGACGAGGAGACCGGCGAGGTGCGAATCCTCAAGCTGGTCGCGGCACACGACGTGGGCCGGGTGCTCAACCCCCAGACGCTGGCCGGCCAGACCTACGGCGCCCTGGCCCAGGGGCTGGGCTACGCCTTGACCGAGGAGGTGCTCACCCTGCAGGGCCGGGTGCTCAACCCGAGCTTCCGGGACTACAAGATCCCCACCGCGTGCGAGCTGGACTTCCCCGTGGAGCTGGAGTTCGTCGAGACCGAGGACGAGGTCGGGCCGTTCGGCGCCAAGGGCGTGGGCGAGGCGGGCATGGTGCCCACGGCGCCGGCCATCGCCAACGCGATCTACGACGCGGTGGGCGTGCGGATCCACGACCTACCGATCACGCCGGAGAAGGTGCTCGCCGCGCTCAAGGCCCGCGGCTGACCAGGGTCAGGCGCTCTGCCACCGCCCCCCGCTGACCCGGGCCAGCGGGGACCCGCCTTCCAGCCGCGTCCGGGCCGCGCGGGTCGATATCCCCATCCGCTCCAGCGTCTCCACCAGCCGCGGCAGGACGGCGTCCGCCGCCTGCCCCTCAACGTCGACCTGGATCTGGTCCGGAGCCGCTGCACCGACGCGGATCGTGCACCCCTCCCACGCCGGCTCCGGCTGCACCCCGGCCAGCACGGCGAGCAGGACCCTGTCCCCGGTGATGCCCTTGAAGACCCGGAGGGCCTCCGCTTCGCTGAATGTGACGCCACCAACCGAGTTGGACATCAGACCTCCTTCTGGGTATGCGGGCTCAGGGCACGTGGATGATCACCTTGCCGTTGGTGCCGTTCATGGCGCTGCAGGCGGTGCTCCCCGTGTTGCCTGCCCCACCCTTGCCTGCGCCGCCGGCGTTGCTCGCGTTGCCGGGCGAGCGGCCACTGCCGTTCTGGGTCGTCCCACCGAGGCAGGCTCCGCCGCCTCCGCCTCCTCCGCCCTCGATGGAGCTCGTGCCCTTGCCGGGCTGGGCGCAGCCCGGGCCGCCATCGCTGCCGTCGTCCGACTCGGCGCCGCCGCCGCCGCCACCGCCACCGGCGACGATGACGTCCTGGCCGCCGAGGCGGACCGACGAGGCGCCGCCGCCACCGCCACCCTTGCCGTCGCCGCCACCGCCGCCGCCGCCGCCGTACCTTCCCGGACCGCCCTTGCCGCCGCCGTCGCCCGTGTCGGCCAGCCCGCCGGCCCCGCCGGCGCTGCTTCCGCCGCCGGTCCCCCCGGTGCCGCCGTTGCTCCCGCCAGCTCCGCCGCTGTAGGCGCCGCCGCCGCCGGACGCGCCACAGTCGCCTCCCGAGCCCCCGCCCCCGACGAGGACGGAGAGCGTCTGTCCCGCGCTGACGGCGACGGTGACCTTGGCGTAGCCCGCCCCGGCGCCGTCGCCGCCCACCTCCCCGTCCTCGCCGCCGCCGCCCCCGCCGCCGCCCCAGGCCTCCAGGGTCGCGCTGGCGCAGCCAGGCGGGATCACGAACGAGCTTCCGGAGGTGAAGGTCTTCGTCTGGGGCTGGCACACCGGTCCGACGCCGTCGGTCGCGGACGCCGCGTCCACGACAGCGCCGTCCGGTGTCAAAACGACCGGTCCGTCCCCCGTCCCCTCGAGCGACGTGTGGAGGTCGCGCGGCAGCGCGAGATCGTAGAAGGCGGCCGAGTCGTGGCGCTGCTGGTCCATGCAGGTGCCGGCGACGCAGGTGCGTCCGGGTGCGCAGGTGACGCCGGCGCACAGGTCGGGCAGATCCTCGGGGCAGCCGGCGAGCGAGAGCAGAACACCGAGCAGCGCGCCTCCTGCGGTGGGGATACCGGGCTTCACCGTGCTGGGGCCTCTTCGATGATCGTAGCCCGGCGCTCTCGGGCCAGGCAAGGACCGGGCGGGGCTCAGCGCCTGGGGGGGATCTCTATCCGCTCGGTGTCCTCGGGAGGGGGCTCGTCGAGCTCGCTCTCCTCCAGCGCCCGCATT
>Ga0316576_10000245_pt1 | contig 23509 bp, 18 predicted proteins | sample S0NA_FD_203075 | JGI IMG/M metagenome (GOLD analysis project Ga0316576, IMG submission 203075) | Rhizosphere microbial communities from salt marsh grasses in Alabama, United States - S0-2_050615r3r5 | ecosystem: Host-associated > Plants > Roots > Rhizosphere | place: USA: Alabama | collected...
GCCGTGACGACACCGCGAACAGCTCGTCGAGCGCGGCCTTCGCCACGCGCCTGACCACCTCGTCGCCCTCGTCACCGCCCGACGAGCGACCGACCTGCGACGAAGCCCGACGGACGGCGTCCCGGACGACCGCGGCCGCCTCCCGCACGCCGCCGGGAACCGGCTCGAGCCGACCCACCGGGGCCTCGTCCAGCGCAGCCGTGAGGGCGGCGCCGGCATCGGTCAGCGCGTCGACGGCCCCCTCGTCCACCAGGCTCCGGCACCGGCGCACCGCTCGCTCGAGCACACCCGCGGTCAGCTCCTGCGTGGCAGAGCCGGTCACCCGGCCCACGAGCTCGTGACCCTCGTCGACGACGAGGGCGTCGAACTCCGGGAGGACGGGCACGCCGTCTATCGCATGGATGGCCAGCAGGGCGTGGTTGGTCACCACCACGTCGGCGCGCTCGGCCCGAGCCCGGGCCCGCTCGGCGAAGCACTCCGACCCGTACGGGCAGCGCGTCGCCCCGAGGCACTCCTGCGCCGACACCGAGACCTGCGCCCAGGCCCTCTCCGACACCCCGGGCAGCAGCTTCTCCCGCTCGCCCGTGCCGCCCTCCTCGGCCTGCTGCTCGGCCCATCGCCGCGCCCGCACCACCTCCTGCCCCAGCGGTCCACTGCCCCCGGCGTCAGCAGCCGAGATGAGGACCCCGTCGTCGTCTGGTGCCCCTTCCCGGACGCGGTGCAGGCACGCGTAGTTGCGCCGCCCCTTGGCCACGGCCCACGACAGTGGGCGGCCCTGCACTCGTTCGACGACCGGGGCGAGGGTCGGGAGGTCCCGCTCAACCAGCTGCGACTGCAGCGCCAGCGTCGCCGTGGCCACGACCACGGGCGTGCCCGAACCGTCGAGGGCCCGCAGCGCAGCAGGGACGAGGTAGGCCAGGGACTTGCCGGTGCCGGTACCGGCCTGGACGAGCACATGGCGCTGCTCGTCGAAGGCGGCCGCCACGGCCAGGGCCATCTCGTCCTGCCCGACACGCTGCGTCCCCCCAAGCTCGGCGACGGCCGCGTGCAGCAGGTCGAGCACTGGCGACGCTGGCTCGACCGGCACCCGAGGAGGCTAGGCGACCGGGCCCACGTCACCGGTCGGCGCCGTCCACAGCGAGCACGTCTCGCCAGCGGACCCGCGATCCATGGACGAACCAGCCCGCCATCTCGATGATCGATGGACGAGAAGGCCCGTATTCCGGGCTGAGGCGTCTATGGATCATCGCTGAGGTGAACCGTTCGGGACATCGACGCGGCAGCCGGCGCCGTCGGGGCAGCGAGGCTGTCCTCGTGCAGCAGCCACCCGTGATGGGATGAGGCGTGCCCTACGACGCGGTCCCACTCGTCCCACGCTCGGTGCTGTTCGGCAACCCCGAGCGCACCGCCGCCTCCATCTCCCCGGACGGCACGAGGCTGGGGTTCGTCGCCCCGGTCGACGAAGTGCTCAACGTCTGGGTCGCACCGATCGACGACCTCGACGCCGCCCGACCGGTCACCCACGACCGCGGCCACGGCGTGCAGGTCTACCGGTTCGCCCACGACGACCGCACGCTGCTCTACCTGCGCGACACCGAGGGCGACGAGAACTGGCGGCTCTACACCCTCGACCTGGAGACGGGCGAGTCCACGCTGCGCACCCCCGCCGAGGGGGTGACCGCAGCGCTCATGGGGCACAACCGGTGGAACCCCACGACGGTCCTCGTCGGCCTCAACGCCGACAACCCGCAGCTTCACGACGTCTACTCCCTCGACCTGCCGACCGGTGAGCTGACCAAGGTCGAGGACAACCCCGGCTTCGCCGGCTGGCTGGTCGACAGCGACCTGCAGGTGCGCGGGGGCGCCGCGATGACCCCCGACGGCGGGGCGGTCATCGCCCTGCGCGAGCCCGACGGCAGCTACGCACCCTGGCGGCAGATCGGCCCGCAGGACGTGGCGACCACGAGCGTGCTCGGCTACACGCGGGACGGCTCTGCGATGCTGCTGATCTCCTCCCTCGACGTCAACGCGGGTCGGCTGGTTCGCCTCGACCTGGCCACCGGCGAGGAGACCGTGCTGGCCGAGGACCCCGTCTACGACGTCGGCGGCATCGTCACCGACCCCGAGACCCTCGAGCCGCTGTCGGTGGTGTTCAGCAAGGACCGCGACGAGTGGGTGCACCTCGACCCGGTGTTCGGGGCCGAGGTGGACGAGCTGCGTGGACGGCTGAGGGGCGACATCGGCATCGGCCGCGACCGGGCGAACCGGACATGGCTGGTCACCGAGACCCTGTCGGACGGGCCGGTGCGCTACCACCGCTACGACCGGGACACCCGCGACCTGCGGCTGCTCTTCGTGCACAAACCGGCGCTCGAGGACTACCGGCTGGCCCCGATGGAGCCATTCGCGTTCACCTCTCGCGACGGTCTGACGATCCATGGCTACCTCACCTACCCCGTCGGGGTCGATCGCCGGGACCTGCCCGCCGTCCTCGACGTGCACGGCGGGCCCTGGGCGCGCGACGAGTGGGGTTACAACGCCGAGGCTCAGTGGCTGGCGAACCGCGGGTACGTGTGCGTCCAGGTCAACTACCGCGGCTCCACCGGGTACGGCAAGGAGTTCCTCAACGCCGGCGACCGGCAGTGGGGGGCGGCCATGCACGACGACCTGCTCGACGCCGTCGCGCACCTCGCCGACAGCGGCGGCGTCGACCCCGACCGGGTCGGCATCTACGGCGGCTCCTACGGCGGCTACGCCGCCCTGCTCGGTGCCGCCTTCACCCCCGACGTGTTCCGGTGCGCGGTCGACCTCGTCGGCCCGAGCAACCTCATCACCCTCATCTCCAGCGTCCCGGAGTACTGGAAGCCGCAGATCGCCCTGTTCCACACCAAGGTCGGTAACCCCGAGACCGAGGCGGACTTCCTGTGGTCCCGGTCCCCGCTGTCCCGCGTCGACGACATCCGCATCCCCGTCCTCGTCGCCCAGGGCAAGAACGACCCCCGGGTGAAGGAGGCCGAGGCGCAGCAGATCGTCGACGCGCTGCAGGCCAAGGGCCTGCCGTACGAGTACCTGCTGTTCCCCGACGAGGGTCACGGGTTGGTGCGCCCGGAGAACCGGGAACGCTTCTACGCCGCCGCCGAACGCTTCCTGGCCACCCACCTCGGCGGACGCAGCGAGGACACCGCGGGCGGGGCGTGAGGCCTCGGCCCCCGGTCAGGCCTGCGCCGTCGGGGAGGCCTCAGCGGCCCGACCCAGCCACCAGGTAGTCCTCCAGCTCGGCCCGCAGAGCCGAGGACACCCGCGCGACCAGCAGGGTCCCGTCCTCCACGTGCTCGTAGGACGAGACGTCGCCCTGCTCGAACACGCGGGACACGAGGTCACCGCGGGCGTAGGGCACGACGGCCTCGACCTCGAACTCCGGCTGCGGCAGCGCGGCCTCGATCGCGTCCCGGAGCCCGTCGAGCCCCGCCCCGGTGCGGGCCGACACCGCGACCGACCGCGCCTCGCTGCGCAGCAGCCGCGTCACGGTCAGCTCGTCGGCGGCGTCGATCTTGTTGACCGCCACGATCTCGGGCACGCCGTCCGCACCGATCTCGGCGAGGACCTCGCGGACCGCGGCGAGCTGGCCCTCGGGGTCCCGGTCGGAGGCGTCGACGACGTGGACGATGAGGTCGGCGTCCACGACCTCCTCCAGCGTCGATCGGAACGCCTCCACCAGCTGGTGCGGGAGGTGGCGGACGAACCCGACGGTGTCGGAGAGCGTGTACAGCCGCCCGTCGGGTGTCTGGGTGCGGCGAACCGTCGGGTCGAGGGTCGCGAACAGCGCGTCCTCGACCAGCACCCCGGCCCCCGTGAGGCGGTTGAGCAGGGAGGACTTGCCGGCGTTGGTGTAGCCGGCGATCGCCACGGACGGCACCTCGTGCCGCACCCGGCTGGATCGCTTGGTGTCGCGCGCCGTGCTCATGTGCGCCAGCTCGCGCCGCAGCTTGGCCATCCGCGCGCCGATGCGACGTCGGTCGGTCTCGAGCTTGGTCTCACCGGGACCGCGCCCGCCGATGCCGCCCCCGCCGGCGACCCGACCACCGGCCTGCCGCGACAGCTCGCCACCCCAGCCGCGCAGCCGCTGGGTGAGGTACTGCAGCTGGGCGAGCTCGACCTGGGTCTTGCCCTCCTTGCTCTTCGCGTGCTGGGCGAAGATGTCGAGGATCAGCGCCGTTCGGTCGACGACCTTGACCTTCACCCGGTCCTCGAGCGTCCGAAGCTGGGCCGGGGTCAGCTCCCCGTCGCAGATCACGGTGTCGGCACCGACGGCCGCCACCGCCTCGCGCAGCTCGGTGACCTTCCCCGACCCGATGTAGGTCGCGGGGTCGGGCCGGCCCCGGCGCTGCACGAGGACGTCGAGCACCTGCGACCCGGCGGTCTCCGCCAGCGCGGCGAGCTCCGCGAGCGAGTTCTCCGCCTCCTGGGCGGTGCCCTCGGTCCACACCCCGACGAGGACGACGCGCTCCAGCCGCAACCGCCGGTACTCGACCTCGCTGACGTCGAGGAGCTCGGTGGACAGGCCGGCGACGCGACGCAGCGCGGCGCGGTCCTCCAGGTCCAGGGCGCCGGTGGCGGGGTCGTCGTCGACGACGTCGAGGGAGTCAGCAGGCATCTCGGCATCCAGCCTCGCACGCCGTGGAGGGCTTCGTCATCTGGGATTCGTCCCGTCGACGGCGCCGGGGTCCAGCTGGCCCTCCGCCAGGACGACGGCCGGTCCCCGTAGGTGCAGGTGCCCGTCGCTGGACGCGGTCACCGTCAGCGTGCCGCCCGCAACGTCGACTCGGTAGGGCCGTCCCGGCGGGGAGCCGTCGTCCCGCATCGCCACCCAGGCGGCGGCGCACACCCCCGTCCCGCACGACATCGTCTCCCCCACGCCACGCTCCCAGACCCTCATCCGCAGGTGGTCCGGGCCCACGCGGCTGACCACCTCGACGTTGCCGCCGTGCGGGTAGAGCTCGGGCGGGGACAGCACGGGGACGGTGTCGAGCGGGACGGCCTCGGGATCCTCGACCGCGACCACCGCGTGCGGGTTGGGCACCGCCACACCGGTGCCGATGCCCGTCCAGTCTCCGAACGCCACGGCCACGTCCGCGCCGCTGAGCCCCGGCAGCGGGGGGCCCATGTCGACGGTCAGCGTGCCGTCGGGCTCGGCGACGACGGGCAGCACCCCGCTGCGGGTCCCCACCGGGACAGGGCGCGCGGGGTCGACCAGCCCGGCCTCGACCAGGTGACGCACGAGCAGGCGGATCCCGTTGCCACACATCTCCGCGACCGAGCCGTCGGCGTTGCGGTAGTCCATGAACCACTCCGCCGACCCATCGGGCACGTCGGCGCCGGCCCCACGGAGGCTCTCGGTGCGCACGACCCGGATGACGCCGTCGGCCCCGACCCCGCGGCGCCGGTCGCACACCGCAGCGACGAAGCCCGGGTCGAGTGCTGCGCCGAACCTGGCGGCGTCGTGGTCGGGCAGCAGCACGAAGTCGTTCGCGGTCCCGTGCCCGAGAAGGAACGGTACGTCGCGGCTCACAGGCTCGATGGTAGGCACCCGACCAGGTCGGCGGCGGCCGCGAGCAGGTGCGGGTGGTCGTGCGGCAGCCACCGCACCCGCGGGTCGCGCCGGAACCACGACTCCTGGCGCCGGGCGAACCGACGGGTGGCGGCCACGGTCGCCGCCCGCGCCTCGTCCTGCGTGCACTCCCCGGCGAGGAAGGCCAGCACCTGCTGGTAGCCCAAGGCCCGGGAGGCCGTGCGCCCCTGGCGCAGCCCGCGTGCGACCAGCAGCCTGACCTCGTCGACCAGGCCCTGCTCCCACATGTGGTCGACCCGGGCCTCGATACGCGCGTCGAGGACCTCGCGCGGGACGTCGAGGCCGATCTGGACGGTGCCCTGCTCCTGGTACTCCATCGGGGGCAGCCGGGCGGAGTACGGGCGCCCGGTGATCGCCAGCACCTCCAGGGCGCGCACGACGCGACGGGTGTTGCTCGCCTCGATGGCCTCGGCGGCTGCGGGGTCGAGTCGCCGCAGCCTCTCGTGCAGGGCCGCGGGGCCGACCTCGGCCAGCTCCTGCTCCAGCCCGGCCCGCACATCCGGGTCGGTACCCGGGAACTCGAACCGATCGATCACGGCCCGGGTGTACAGGGCCGAGCCGCCGACGAGCACGGGGAGCCGGTCCCGCCCCGAGATCTCGGCCATCGCCGTTCGCGCCCACGCCTGGAACTGGGCCACCGACGCCGGCTCGGTCACCTCCAGGACGTCGACGAGGTGGTGCGGCACCCGGGCCCGCTCCTCCAGCGTGGCTTTCGCGGTGCCGATGTCCATGCCCCGGTAGAGCTGCATCGCGTCGGTGTTGACGACCTCTCCGCGGCAGTGCAGCGCCAGGTCGAGGGCCAGCGCGCTCTTGCCGGACGCGGTGGATCCGACGATTGCCACCACATGTCCAGCGGTCATGGGTCACGATTGTCACCGACACGTGACAGCCGCGTCGCGGCCCATCGGACGGAGGAACAGCCATGCCCGACTTCGACGAGCTCAAGGCCAAGGCCCAGGAGGCGGCCGGGCAGGGCGCCGCGGCTGCCGGCGAGGCCGCCAAGAAGGCGACCGAGATGGCCTCGGGACTGGCCGAGCAGGCCAGCGGCGTCGCCGGTCAGGCCGGGGCGGTGGCCGGCGAGATGGCGCAGAAGGCCCAGGATGCTGCGAAGTCGGCCCTCGACAGCGCCAAGAAGGTCACCGGCCAGGGCTCCTGAGACCCTGAGGCACCGGCTGCGTCACGTCGCCGGCGTCCAGACGGCCACCACGTAGCGCACCCCGTACGGGTCGTCTGCGTAGAGAACCTGGCCGTCCCACGAGGTCGGCTCTGCTGCCCCGGCCAGCACCTGCAGGGCCGCCCGGCCACCGACGAGCAGGTCGGTGGCCAGGTCCGGGTCGAGGGTGGCCAGGGTGCGCGGGTCGCCGGTGGCCAGCGCCTGCTCGACCGAGGCGTCGAAGGGCTGCGCGCGAGGGTCGGTGTAGCCGGGGGCGGTCGGCCCGCGACGTGCGGAGCCGTCGGCGAGCACCAGCAGCGCCACCCGCTCGGCCCGGGCCGCGACCTCAGCCCCCAGCCGGAAGCACTCGGACGGCTCCGCGTCGGCGTCGACCTCGACCCCCTCCACCGGCCCCTCCCAGCCCCTGGCCAGCCACGCTCCCACCGTCAGGGACAGCGGCAGCGTCGGGATCCTCGACCCGTCCGCACGCCCCAGCGCCGCCTCGACGGGCACCCCGAACGGCTGCAGGGAGCCCGCCGCTCCCGAGGCGTGCATCGTCGTGGTCGGCCCACCACCGACGAGCACGAGCAGGTCGGCACGCCGACCGGCCACGACCTGCAACGCCCGCGCGCAGGCGGATCGGCAGGCGTCCAGCTCGCCCGCGGCACCGACGGCCACCTCGGGGACGAGCAGCGGAGGGTGGGGACACACCGCGGCAGCGACGATCACCGGCTCAGCCGCCGAGGCCCACGCGCGGCAGACCAAGGAAGGTGCCGGCAGGCGTTGCCGGAGGTGTCTCGCGCCGCGCCTGCCAGGCGTCCCCGGCCCGGGTCCGCCGCAGTCGGTACTCCGTCCCGTCGGCGACGAGGTGGTGCGGAGCGGCCCGGGTGATGCGGGTCTGCACGACGTCACCCGGTCGGGGCCCCGGCGCCCCGCCGGGAACCGTGAGGTGCACCAGCCGGTTGTCGCGAGCACGTCCGCTGAAGCGTCCGGTCTCGGCGTCCTTGCGACCCTCCCCCTCGGCGACGAGGACCTCCACGGGGCTGTCGAGCAGCGAGCGGTTCTCGGCCCAGGCGACCTCCTCGACGAGCGCGACGAGGCGCTCGTAGCGCTCCTGGACGGTGCCCTTGTCGACCTGGTCGGCCATGGTGGCGGCGGGCGTCCCGGGTCGAGGGGAGTACTGGAACGTGAACGCGCCGGCGAACCGGGCCTGCTCGACGACGTCCAGGGTGTCGAGGAAGTCCCGCTCGGTCTCCCCCGGGAAGCCGACGATGATGTCGGTGGTGATGGCGGCGTCCGGGATCGCCGTCCGCACCTCGTCGATGATCCGCAGGTAGCGGTCTCGCCGGTAGGACCGGCGCATGCGGCGCAGCACGGCGTCGGACCCCGACTGGAGCGGCATGTGCAGCTGCGGCATGACCGTGGGGGTCTGCGCCATGGCTTCGATGACGTCGGGGGTGAAGTCTCGCGGGTGCGGGCTGGTGAAGCGCACCCGTTCCAGCCCGGGCACTGCGCCGACGGCTCGCAGCAGGGCGCTGAAGGCCTGCCGGTCGCCGATGTCCGAGCCGTAGGCGTTGACGTTCTGCCCGAGCAGCGTCACCTCGAGCACGCCATCGGCCACCAGGGCCTCCACCTCGGCGAGCACGTCGCCCGGCCGCCGGTCCTTCTCCCTGCCCCGCAGGCTCGGCACGATGCAGAACGTGCAGGTGTTGTTGCAGCCGACGCTGATCGCCACCCACGCGGCGTACACGCTCTCCCGGCGGGTCGGCAGGGTGCTCGGGAACACCTCGAGGGACTCGGCGATCTCGACCTGCGCCTCGGCGGTGACCCGGGCCCGGTCGAGCAGGGCCGGCAGCGAGCCGATGTTGTGCGTCCCGAAGACCACGTCCACCCAGGGAGCGCGGCGGGTGATCTCCCCCCGGTCCTTCTGCGCCAGGCAGCCCCCCACGGCGATCTGCATCCCCGGGCGGCGCTGCTTGACCGGCGCGAGGTGGCCGAGGTTGCCGTAGAGGCGGTTGTCGGCGTTCTCGCGGACGGCGCAGGTGTTGAGCACGACGACGTCCGCGGTGTCCACGTCGTCGGCGCGGACGTAGCCGGCGTCCTCGAGCAGGCCCGCCAGCCGCTCGGAGTCGTGCACGTTCATCTGGCACCCGAAGGTGCGGACCTGGTACGTGCGGGCGGGCATGGTGGTCACCAGGGTACGGCGCAGGAACCGAGGACCCCGGCCTGCTCGGCCGCCGCCGGCCCCGGATCGTGCCCTGATCGTGACCATCCCTCCTCGGCGAGCGCGCCGACGCGCCGATACTGTGCAGCGGTGACCGACCCCACCGGACCGTTGGTGGAGATGGAGCACGTCGAGAAGCACTTCGGCGACCTCCACGTGCTCAAGGACATCTCCCTGACCGTCGACCGTGGTGAGGTCGTCGTGGTGATCGGTCCCTCGGGGTCCGGCAAGTCCACCCTGTGCCGCACCATCAACGCCCTCGAGCCCATCGACAGCGGGACGATCGTCGTCGACGGCAAGCCGATGCCGGCCGAGGGGCGTCCCCTGGCCAAGCTGCGGTCCGAGGTCGGCATGGTGTTCCAGTCGTTCAACCTCTTCGCGCACAAGACCGTGCTCGACAACGTGACGATGGGCCCGGTCAAGGTGCGGCGGTGGTCGAAGGCGGACGCCGAGGGCCGGGCCCGCGCACTGCTGGAACGGGTCGGCGTCTCCGACCAGGCGCACAAGTTCCCCGCCCAGCTCTCCGGTGGCCAGCAGCAGCGGGTGGCCATCGCCCGAGCCCTGGCGATGGAGCCCAAGCTCATGCTGTTCGACGAGCCCACCTCCGCCCTCGACCCCGAGATGATCAACGAGGTGCTCGACGTGATGGTCGCCCTGGCGAAGTCGGGCATGACGATGATGGTCATCACGCACGAGATGGGCTTCGCCCGGGCCGCCGCCGACCGGGTGATCTTCATGTCGGACGGCGAGATCGTGGAGCAGGCCACCCCCGACGAGTTCTTCTCGAACCCGCAGTCCGAGCGGGCCCGAGACTTCCTCAGCAAGATTCTCACTCACTAGTAGCGCCACCCGGCGCCCGACCCCACGGAGGACCACATGACCCGACGACCGTTGAGCCGGATCCTGGCCGTCACGAGTGCGGCGGCCCTGGCCCTGGCCATGGCCGCCTGCTCCAGTGACGCCGGAGACGCCGAGGACAGCGCAGGCACCACAGCGGAGCCGACCGAGGAGACCGACGACGCAGCGGCCGCCGAGTTCCCCGAGGGCTCGACGATGGCGGGCCTCGTCGAGGACGGCTCGGTGACGGTGGGGACGAAGTTCGACCAGCCTGGGTTCGGCCTCCTCAACCCGACCACGAACGAGCCCGAGGGCTTCGACGTCGAGATAGCCAAGATCATCGTCGACGAGCTCGGGCTGTCCGCCGAGGACATCGAGTGGGTCGAGACCGTCTCGGCCAACCGGGAGCCGTTCATCCAGGAGGGTCGTGTCGACTTCGTCGTCGCCACCTACACGATCAACGACACCCGCAAGGAGGTCATCGACTTCGCCGGGCCGTACTACCAGGCGGGCCAGGACATCATGGTTGCTGCCGGCAACCCGCTCGGCATCACCGGGCCGGACGACCTCGCCGGCACCACCACCTGCTCGGTCGAAGGGTCGACGCCTGCGGAGAACATCCGCACGAACTACCCCGACGCCGAGCTGACGCTCTTCGACGTGTACAGCAAGTGCGCCGAGGCGCTGAAGAACGGCCAGGTCGACTCGGTCACGACCGACAACGTCATCCTGCTCGGCATCATCGCGCAGGACCCCGAGTCGTTCGAGCTGGTCGACAACCCGTTCACCGAGGAGCCGTACGGCATCGGCGTCCAGAAGGGCGACGACGACTTCCGCTCCTTCATCAACGACGTCCTCGAGGCGTCCTACGAGGACGGTCGCTGGGCCGAGGCGTGGGACGCCACGGCGGGCCAGTTCGCCGAGACGCCCGAGCCGCCGGCCGTCGACCGGTACTGACACCTTGACGCAGGTGCGTGTGCCCGGGCGGGGCTGCCCGCCCGGGCACACGCACGGTGAACCCGGATGAGCGCCATCCTCGACAACCTCGACCTCTACTGGTCGGGGTTCCTCACCACGGTCTCTCTCAGCGTCCTCGCCGCGCTGCTCGCGTTCGCGCTCGGCACGGTGCTGGCGGCGTTCCGGGTGTCGCCGTTCCCGCCGCTGGCGGGGTTCGGGACCGCCTACGTCGAGACCGTCCGGAACACGCCCCTGACGGTGCTGTGGTTCTTCATGGTCTTCGGGCTGCCGCTGCTCAACCTCACCCTTCCCTCGTTCTTCGTCGCCGGTGTGCTCGCGCTCGGCCTCTACACGGCGGCATTCGTGTGCGAGGCCGTGCGGTCCGGGATCAACTCGGTCTCCGCCGGGCAGGCCGAGGCCGCCCGCGCGATCGGCCTGACGTTCACCCAGTCGCTGCGCCTCGTCGTGCTCCCCCAGGCGTTCCGCACCGTCGTGCCCCCGCTGGGCAACGTGTGGATCGCCCTGGTCAAGAACTCCTCGATCGGGGCGGCGTTCGCCGTCACCGAGATCACCGCCGTGGCCACGCGGCTGGCCAACTCCAACCCCGCTGACGTCATCGCGGTCTTCCTGGGTGCGGCGGTCGCCTACCTCGTGCTCACGCTCTCCTCGGGCCTGGCCCTGGAGATCATCGAGCGACGGGTAGTGGTGCTGCGATGAGCGACCAGACCGTCCTCTACGACCACCTGGGCCCCAAGGGCCGACGCAACGTCCGCATCGGCACGGCGGTCGGAGCGGTGTTCCTGCTCGGGCTGATCGCTCTCGCGCTGGTCCAGCTGCAGCAGTCCGGCCAGCTCGAGGGTGAGCGTTGGGCAATCCTGTTCGACCCCGACACGGGTGTCCCGCAGGGGCTGATGCGGGCGCTGCTCGCCACCCTGCGCGCAGCCGTGGTCGCCATGGCCCTGTCCATGCTGCTCGGGGCGCTGCTGGCGGTCGGCCGCCTCAGCGAGCACGCCTGGGTGCGGGTGCCCATCACCGCGGTGGTCCAGTTCTTCCGCGGCGTCCCCCTGCTGCTGCTCATCCTCTTCGCCTACCTGGCCCTCCCCCAGCTCGGCATCGACCTCAACCTGTTCTGGACGCTCGTGGTGGGGCTGACCGCCTACAACATGGCCGTCCTCGGAGAGATCTTCCGGGCGGGCATCCTGTCGGTGGACCGCGGGCAGTGGGAGGCGGCCTACGCGCTGGGGCTGCGCAAGAGCCAGGTCATGCGCCTCGTCCTGGTCCCGCAGGCCGTGCGCCGCATGCTCCCGGCCATCGTCTCCCAGCTCGTCACCCTGCTCAAGGACACGTCGCTGGGATTCATCATCGGCTACTTCGAGCTGCTCCGGCAGGGTCGCGCATACGTCGAGTTCTACGGTGCGCGCTACGGCCTGCAGATCTACGTCGCTGTCGCCATCATCTACATCTCGGTCAACCTGATGCTCTCGCTGCTGGCCCGCTGGCTCGACAAGCGGACCAGCCGAAGCCCGAAGGCCGCGGCCGTGGAGCTGCCGGACGAGTACGAGCCCGTGGTCCCGCTCGGTCGAGAGTGACGCCTACCGCGCGAACTCGCTGGCGCGCGACTCTCGCACGACGGTGATGCGGATCTGCCCCGGGTAGGTCAGCTCCTCCTCGACCTGCTTGGCGATGTCGCGTGCCAGGACCTGGGCAGCCAGGTCGTCCACGACGTCCGGCTGCACCATCACCCGCACCTCACGGCCGGCCTGCATCGCGAACACCTTCTGGACGCCCTCGTGGGTCTGGGCGAGCTCCTCGAGTCGCTGCAGCCGCTTGATGTAGGACTCCAGGGACTCCCGTCGCGCCCCGGGCCGACCGCCGCTGACAGCATCGGCGGCTTGCGTGAGCACGGCCTCCACGGTGTGCGGCTCGACCTCGTTGTGGTGGGCCTCGATGGCGTGCACGACGTCCTCGGCCTCGCCGTACCGCCGAGCCAGCTCGGCACCCACGAGGGCATGGCTTCCCTCGGCCTCGTGGGTGAGGGCCTTGCCGATGTCGTGCAGGAAGGCCGCCCGCTTGAGCAGGTCGACGTCGAGCCCGAGCTCGGCGGCCATCAGCCCCGCGATGTGCGCGGACTCGATGAGGTGCTTGAGCACGTTCTGCCCGTAGCTGGTGCGGTAGCGCAGCCGACCCAGGACCGGGACGAGCTCGGGGTGCAGGTCGGTGATGCCCACGTCGGCCAGGGCGTCCTCGGCCGCCCGCAGGCACAGCGCCTCCACTTCCTTCTGGCTGCGCTCCACCTGGTCCTCGATGCGCTGCGGATGAATGCGCCCGTCGAGCACGAGCGCCTCCAGCGCGAGCCGGGCGACCTCCCGGCGCACCGGGTCGAAGCAGGAGAGCAGCACCGCCTCCGGGGTGTCGTCGATGATGAGGTTGACCCCGGTCACCTGCTCGAAGGCGCGGATGTTGCGCCCCTCTCGACCGATGATTCGGCCCTTCATCTCGTCGCTCGGCAGGTGCAGCACCGACACCACCGACTCCGAGGTCTGGTCAGACGCCACCCGCTGGATGGCCCCGACGACGATCTCGCGGGCCCGGCGCTCCCCGTCCTCCTGTGCGGCCCGCTCGATCTCGCGCGCGACCAGCGTGGCCTCGCGCTTGGCGTGGCTCTCCACGGCGGCCACCAGCTCGGCCTTGGCCTGCTCCGCGGTCAGGCCGGCAGCCCGTTCCAGCACCTCTAGGCGCTCGGCGTCGAGACGGCGCAGCTGCTCGCTCCTGGTCTCGAGGTCGGTCTCCCGCTGGGTCAGCGCCCGGGAGCGGTCCTCGAGGAAGCGCGCCTCCTCGGCGAGGCGCTCCTCGCGCTCGGTGATGCGGTGCTCTCGCCTCTCGATGTCGGATCGCTGCTCGCGGATGTCGTCTCGGAGGCTTCTCAGCTCGTCCTCGGTCTCCTCGCGCAGTGCGAGGGCATGGGAGGCCGTCTCGTCCGCGGTCCGGCGGATCTCCGCGGCCTCGGCCTGGGCACGCTGACGGATCCGGTCCGCCTCGACCTGCACCAGGTCCAGATCAGGACGCTCGGGCGCCGCGGGCGCCGAGCGGTTCTTCGTCACCGTCCACGCGATCACACTGAGCACGCCGAGCACAGCCACCCCAAAGGCCAGCAGGATGATCTCCACGGCTGTCACTGACGGTCTCCTGTCGTCCCGGCCGCCCCGGGTGGGGTGACCGCCACCCCCTGCCGCGGGCCGGACCTGTGGACGAGGAGACGTGTGGCGTGCCCGGCAGGGCGCCACCTCCATGGGCCGGTGTTCTGTTCTCATGGCCCGAGCGTGCTGCTCGGGAGTGTCGTCTCGTCACACGTCAAGCCGCCGTAGCGGAGTGATCAAGGGCAGGCTACGAACCCGGTGTGCACGGGTCAAGGCGACGCATCGGGAGAGGTCGGGATCGATGGACTCCTGCCGCCTCGGCGCGCTATGCCGAGGCTCGAACGACCGTCCGCCGCGGGGGCGGCCCGTCGAGCAGCCGCCGGCGCCACCGTGACGGGTCGTAGACGGACGGCGGGGTCGACCGGATGAAGTCCAGCACCACGTCGGCGAAGCGCACCGGGGCGTCCTCCTGCGGCATGTGACCGACGTCGGGCAGCACCTCGAGCTTCGACCCCGGCAGCAGCTGGGCGGCCGCCCACGCGTGCTTGACCGGGATGACGATGTCCTTCTCGCCCCACACGATCATGGTGGGCATGTCACGGGCCAGGTAGGCGCGGTCGATCATGTTGACCACCTGCCCGTGGGAGTCGATGACGCCGCGCAGCACGTGCAGGAACGCCTTGCGGGTGTCCGGGTCGGCCATGCTGTCGTAGATCTCGGCCATGGCCGTCAGGTCCTCGGTCAGCGGCAGCCCGGTGCGGTGCAGCGCGGTGAGCACCCCGCTGGCCGCGTGCCGGATCCCCGGCAGCGTGGCGGCGGCGAGGACCTGCTGGGACAGCGGGAAGGACAGGGCGCGCAGCAGCGGGTTCACGGACCGCCCGAGGCCGCCGGAGGACACCAGGACGATGCGTTCGGCCCGCTCGGGGAACTGGTAGGCGAACTGCATCGCGATCCCGCCGCCCATGCTGTGGCCCACCACCGTGGCGCGGCCGATCCCCAGGACGGTGAGCAGGTCGCGCATGCCGTTGGCGAAGCTGGGGATGCTGTAGTCGGCGCGGGGCTTGTCGGAGGCGCCGTGCCCGAGAAGGTCGGGCATGATCACGGTGAAGTGCTTCGACAGCGTCGGCAGCGTCGGCAGCCAGGTGCGATGGTCCATCCCGATGCCGTGCAGCAGCAGCAGGACCGGGCCGTCCCCGGCGGTGTAGAAGGCCCGGCGGTACCCGTGGATCCGTACCGTCCGCATCTCCGGGACCGCCATGAGCGGCATCGCTCACCCCTGCCTTCGTCGCGTGGACACCCCCAGGATACGGCTCCCGGCGAGCGGCGTCAGGGATCGGACCCTGCGGCCTCCTGCTCCAGCAGCGCGTCGACGACCCCGAGCGCCAGGCCCGAGGAGTAGCCGCGGCGCACCAGCAGCCCGTGCAGCCTGCGTCGGCGGGTGGCTCGGTCGTGCCGGGCGAGCCCCGGCAACCGGGCCCTCACCAGGGCCTCGGCACTGCGCCGCTCGGCCTCGTCGTCGACCACCTCGAGCGCCTGCGCCACCGTCTGCTCGTCCACACCACGGTGGCGCAGCTCGTGCCGAAGCGCCCGCCGCGCCAGGCCCCGTCCGGCGTGCCGCGAGTCGACCCATGCCCTCGCGAACGCCTCGTCGTCGACGAGGCCGAGCTCGGCGAACCTGTCCAGCACGGTCTCCACCGCCGCCTCGGGGGCGCCACGCCGCCGGCACGTCTCGGCGAGCTGCGCCCGGGTGCGCGGACCGCGCGTGAGCTGGGCCAGGACGATCCGTCGCACGACGTCCACCGGGTCCGGTTCCCGCGACCGCGCCGGCGGGACGTCCCGGGGCTGGTCAGAAGTCGACTGGCCCGTCATCCGGCTCGTCCAGACGCGCACCGATGCCGAGCTTCTCCTTGATCTTCTTCTCCAGCTCGTCGGCGAGGTCGGGGTTGTCCTTGAGGAACTGGCGGGCGTTCTCCTTGCCCTGGCCGAGCTGGTCGCCGTCGTAGGTGTACCAGGCGCCGGCCTTGCGGACGATCCCGTGCTCGACCCCCATGTCGATGAGGCTCCCCTCCCGGCTGATGCCCTCGCCGTAGAGGATGTCGAACTCGGCCTGCCGGAACGGCGGCGCCATCTTGTTCTTGACCACCTTGACCCGGGTGCGCGACCCCACCGCGGCTGTGCCGTCCTTGAGCGACTCGATCCTTCGCACGTCGAGCCGGACGGAGGAGTAGAACTTCAGCGCCCGGCCACCGGTGGTGGTCTCGGGGCTGCCGAACATCACGCCGATCTTCTCCCGCAGCTGGTTGATGAAGACGGCCGTGGTGCGGGCATGGCTCAGGCCACTGGTCATCTTGCGCAGCGCCTGGCTCATCAGCCGAGCCTGGAGCCCGACGTGGCTGTCGCCCATCTCGCCCTCGATCTCCGCACGCGGCACCAGCGCCGCGACCGAGTCGACGACGATGATGTCGAGCGCACCGGAGCGGATGAGCATGTCGGCGATCTCCAGCGCCTGCTCCCCGGTGTCGGGCTGGGAGACCAGCAGCGCATCGGTGTCGACCCCCAGCCGCTGGGCGTACTCGGGGTCGAGGGCGTGCTCGGCGTCGATGAAGGCCGCGATACCGCCGGCTCGCTGGGCGTTGGCCACCGCGTGCAGTGCCACCGTGGTCTTGCCGCTGGACTCCGGCCCGTAGACCTCCACCACTCGCCCCCGGGGCAGGCCACCGATGCCGAGGGCGACGTCCAGGGCGATCGACCCGGTGGGGATGACGTCGACGGGAGCCCTGCCCTCCTCACCGAGCCTCATCACCGACCCCTTGCCGAACTGGCGGTCGATCTGTGCCAGGGCCGACTCGAGCGCCTTGTCGCGGTCAGCGGGAACGGACATCTCATCCACCTTCGGGTCGAGGCCTGCAGCGGCCGGGACGGTTGTCGCTGGCGACCGTAGCCGCGGGGTCCGACACAGCCGGCCCGCGACGCCACGTGGTGGACGACACGCCGGGCCGACTCATGGTGGGGACAGTAATGCGAACAGGTGTTCGACTCCAGCGCGACACGCCGAGGCCGCGGCAGGTCGGTCGGTCAGGGGTCCGACGCGGGCTTCAGGCGGCGCGACCTCCACGCGCACCGACCAGCAGCACGAGCAGACCGGCGGCCAGCGCACCGGCAGCCCATCCGAGCACGCCGAAGCCGAGCGTCGTGACGACCAGGCCGGCCAGCGCACCTCCGACGGCGGCGCTGGCGCTCATCACGGTGTCGGAGGCGCCCTGCACGGTGGTTCGGGCCGCGCCCTCGACGCCGTCCGCGACCATCGCCGAACCTGCGACGACGCAGGCCGACCACCCCACCCCCAGCAGCACCAGCCCGGCCGCCAGCACCCCGGACGGACCAGGCGCCGACACCGCGGCGAGCACGGACGAGACGACCAGCGTGGACGCCCCGGCCGCCGCCACAGGCAGCCGGCCCCACCGGTCGGCGGCCCACCCCATCACCGGCGACAGCGCATACATCCCGGCGACGTGGCCGCTGATGACCAGGCCGATGACGGTGATGCTCGCCCCGCCGTCGTTCATGTGGATCGGCGTCATCACCATCACCGCCACCATGACGGTGTGAGCTGCGGCGGCGGTCACGATGCCCAGCATCGCGCTGCGCGAGCGACGCGCCGCTGCCAGCCCGTCCCGCAACGACGCTCGGCCGGCACCGTCGCCGAGCCGGGCCGACAGCGCCAGCGGGTCCGGTCGCAGACCCCCGAGCACGACCACGGCCGACACGGCGAGGGCGACCGCGGACACCACGTACGGGCCTGCCAGCGGATCGACCCCGAGCGCCCGGCCGAGCCCACCGGCGGGGCCGGCGAGGTTCGGCCCGAGGACCGCTCCGACCGTCGTCGACCACACCACGACGGACAGCGCCCTGGCCCGCTCGTCGGGGCGGGCGAGGTCGGTCCCGGCGAACCGGGCCTGCAAACCAGCGGCGGTCCCTCCTCCCAGCAGCGCCGAGCCCAGCAGGAGCAGCGGGAACACGCCGGTCCCCGCGGCCAGCACCGCCGCCCCCGCCCCGACCGTGCCGAGAAGCAGCGCCGCTGCGAGCCCGGCCGCCCGTCCCCGGGCCGCCGACAGCCGGGCCGCGGGCAGGGCGATCACCGCCGCCCCCAGCACCTGGCTGGTCTGGACGAGCCCGGCAAGGTTGCGGTACCCGAGCACGTCGGCGGCCACCAAGGCCCCGACACTGACCCCGGCCGCCACGCCCACGCCGGCGAAGACCTGGGCGATGGCGAGCACCGTGAGCACCCGACGTTGGACGGCCTCGGTGGACGGGGCACCGGGCCCGGTGCCGGAAGCCCCGGTGCCGGGAGCCCCGGTGCCGGGAGCCCCGGTGCCGGGAGCCGCGCCCCCGCCGTCCGGCTTGCGGACCCGACGCGTGCTCACCGCTCGCGCGCCGGCAGCCGCAGCGTGTCGCAGACCACCGACCAGACCCTCCGCGGCGGTACCCCGGCGTCGAGGGCCTGCTGGGCGGTCAGGCCGTCCAGAGCGGTCAGGTGCTGGTCGCGTGCCCACGACTCGGCGTACGCCTCACCCAGGTGGGTGTTCATCCGCGCCCAGAACTCGGTGTGCCGCACCGGCCCAGTATGGGTGGACCCAGCGCCGCAGCGCTCACCCGGGCAGCGGCCGCCGCAGTGGGGGAGGATGACCCGGTGCCCCAGCAGCGCGAAGCCCTCGACGCCGTGCTGGGCCGCTTCTCCGAGCCGACCCGGGCATGGTTCGCCGAGGCGTTCGAAGCACCGACCGCCGCCCAGGTCGGCGCGTGGGAGGCCGTGTCGGCCGGTCGCAACACCCTCGTCGTGGCGCCCACGGGCTCCGGCAAGACGCTGGCCGCCTTCCTGTGGTCCCTGGACCGGCTGGCCGCGGACGGGCCACCCGAGGACCCCTCCGACCGCTGCCGCGTGCTCTACGTCTCGCCGCTCAAGGCACTCGCCGTCGACGTCGAGCGCAACCTGCGGTCCCCTCTCGTCGGGATCCAGCAGGCCGCCCGCCGCCGGGGGCTGGCCGAGCCGGACATCACCGTGGCTCTCCGGTCAGGCGACACGCCAGCCACCGAGCGGCAACGCTTCGCCCGCCGTCCGAGCGACATCCTCATCACCACGCCGGAGTCGCTGTTCCTGCTGCTCACGTCGCAGGCGCGGCGCTCGCTGGCCGGCGTCCGCACGGTCATCGTCGACGAGATCCACGCGGTGGCCGGGACCAAGCGGGGCGCCCACCTCGCCCTGTCCCTCGAGCGTCTGGACCACCTGCTCCCGTCCCGCGCCCAGCGCATCGGCCTGTCGGCCACGGTGCGTCCGGTCGAGACCGTCGCGGCGTTCCTCGGCGGCGGGCAGGCCGTGGAGGTGGTCGACCCGCCGAGCAGCAAGCTCTTCGACCTGCGGGTCGAGGTTCCCGTGGAGGACATGTCCGACCTCGGCGCGCCAACGGGTGAGGTGACCGGGTCGGCGGCCGGCGAGGCACCCCGTGCCTCCATCTGGCCGCACGTCGAGGAGCGCGTCCTCGACCTCGTCGAGCAGCACCGCAGCACCCTGGTCTTCGCCAACTCCCGCCGACTGGCCGAGCGGCTCACCGCGCGGCTCAACGAGGCGGCCGCCGAGAGGGCCGGCCTGGCCGCTGGCACGGCCGACCCGGTCCCGGCGCAGAACCCGGCCCAGTCCGGGAGCACGGCACCGTCCGCACCCGGGGCACCGGTGGTGGCCCGGGCCCACCACGGATCGGTGAGCAAGGAGCAGCGCGCCCTCATCGAGGACGACCTGAAGTCGGGTCGGCTTCCGGCCGTGGTGGCGACGTCGAGCCTCGAGCTCGGCATCGACATGGGAGCGGTGGACCTCGTCGTGCAGGTCGAGGCGCCCCCGTCGGTGGCCAGCGGGTTGCAGCGCGTCGGGCGCGCCGGGCACCAGGTCGGGGCCGTGTCGCGCGGCGTGGTGTTCCCGAAGTACCGGGGCGACCTGGTGTCCAGCGCCGTCGCGGTGGAACGCATGCGGGGCGGGCAGATCGAGGCGCTGGCCGTGCCGACGAACCCGCTCGACGTGCTGGCCCAGCAGGTCGTGGCCATGGTGGCGATGGACGACTGGGACGTCGGCGAGCTGCTGGCGCTGGTGCGGCGGGCCAACCCGTTCGCCACCCTCCCCCAGTCCGCCTTCGACGCCGTCCTGGACATGCTGGCCGGCCGCTACCCCAGCGACGAGTTCGCCGAGCTGCGTCCCCGACTCGTCTGGGACCGGGTGACCGGCACCCTGCGCAGCCGTCCGGGCGCGCAGCGCCTCGCGGTCACCAGCGGCGGCACGATCCCCGACCGGGGACTGTTCGGGGTGTTCCTCGTCGGTGAGTCGGGCTCCCGGGTGGGCGAGCTGGACGAGGAGATGGTGTACGAGTCCCGGGTCGGCGACGTGTTCGCCCTCGGCGCCACCTCGTGGCGGATCGAGGACATCACCCACGACCGCGTGCTCGTCTCCCCCGCACCCGGCCAGCCCGGGCGCCTGCCGTTCTGGCACGGCGACAGCGTCGGCCGCCCCGCCGAGCTGGGCCGTGCGCTGGGTGCCTTCGTCCGAGAGACCGCCGCGCTCCCGCCCGACCGCGCGGCCAAGCGCGTCCAGCAGGCCGGGCTCGACGAGCGAGCGACCACCAACCTGCTGGCGTACCTGGCCGAGCAACGGCAGGCCACCGGACACGTGCCGGACGACCGGACGGTCGTGGTCGAGCGGTTCCGCGACGAGCTGGGCGACTGGCGGCTGGTCGTCCACTCCCCCTACGGCGCCCGCGTGCACGCCCCCTGGGCGCTCGCGGTCGCAGCCCGGCTGCGAGGCAGCTACGGCGTGGACGTGCAGGCCGCTCACTCCGACGACGGGATGGTCTTCCGCATCCCCGACACCCTGGCCGAGGACTGGTCGCCGACGTCCGACCCCGACGCGGTGTCGTCCGGTGGCCCCCCGACCGCGGACCTCGTGCTGCTGGACCCGGACGAGGTCGAGGACCTCGTCACGGCGGAGGTGGGCGGCTCGGCGCTGTTCGCCGCCCGGTTCCGCGAGTGCGCCGCCCGGGCGCTGCTGCTGCCCCGGCGTGACCCCCGCCGCCGGGCCCCGCTGTGGCAGCAGCGCCAGCGATCGGCCCAGCTGCTCAGCGTGGCCGCTCGGCACGGCTCGTTCCCGATGCTGCTCGAGACGATGCGGGAGTGCCTTCAGGACGTGTACGACATGCCGGCGCTGGTCGAGCTGGCCCGGCAGGTCGAGCGCGGCGAGGTCCGCATCGTCGAGGTGGAGACCGCCGAGCCCTCACCGTTCGCCCGCTCGCTGATGTTCGGCTACGTGGCGGCATTCATGTACGAGGGCGACTCGCCCCTGGCCGAGCGTCGCGCGCAGGCGCTGACACTCGATGCGTCGCTGCTGGCCGAGCTGCTCGGCCGGGCCGAGCTGCGTGAGCTGCTCGACCCGGACGTCATCGCCCGCACCGAGGCCGAGCTGCAGCGGCTGGCCCCGGACCGTCGGGCCCGCGATCTCGAGGGGGTGGCGGACCTGCTGCGCCTGCTCGGGCCGCTCGGCGAGACCGAGGTCGTGGCCCGCTGCCAGGACCCCGCCGTGGCCGCGGGGTCGCTGCGCGAGCTCGGGGCCGCTCGCCGGGCCATCGAGGTGCGCGTCGCGGGGTCTGCGCGCTGGGCGGCGGTCGAGGACGCCGGGCGGCTCCGGGACGCCCTGGGTGCCGCCCTGCCCGTGGGGGTGCCGGAGGCGTTCACCGAGCCCGTCCCCGACCCGCTGGGCGACCTCGTCAGCCGCTTCGCGCGCACCCACGGCCCGTTCTCGGCCGGGGACGTCGCCGAGCGCCTGGGGCTCGGCATCGCCGTCGTCACCGAGACGCTGCGCCGGCTGGCCGCCCGCGGTCGGCTCAGCGAAGGCGAGTTCCGACCCGAGGGCTCGGGCACCGAGTGGTGCGACACCGAGGTGCTGCGGATGCTGCGCCGCCGGTCCGTGGCCGCGCTCCGCCACGAGGCCGAGCCGGTGGAGCCCGTCACGCTGGCCCGCTTCCTGCCCTCCTGGCAGAACGTCGGCGCCGGCCTGCGCGGCACCGACGGCGTGCTCGACGCCATCGAGCAGCTGGCCGGCTACCCCCTGCCGGTGAGCGCCTGGGAGACCCTCGTGCTGCCCGCCCGCGTCCCCGGCTACCACCCCGGCCTGCTGGACGAGCTCACCGCGGCGGGCGAGCTGGTCTGGCAGGGCCACGCCCGCCTGCCCGGCGGTGACGGCTGGGTGTCGCTGCACCTGGCCGACGACGCCCCCCTGACCCTGGCCGACCCCGTGCTCGAGACCACCGAGGACAGCGTGGCCGCTCGGCTGCTGGACGGCCTGACGGGAGGTGGGGGGGTGTTCGCGCGGGCGCTGTCCGAGACCGCCGACGCCCCGCCGGACGAGGTGGCCGCCGCGCTGTGGGACCTGGTCTGGGGCGGCTGGGTCACCAACGACACGTTCGCTCCGGTCCGGGCGTCGCTGGGTCGACGGGGCCCGGCGCGACCCCGCCGATCCGGCCGCCGGTCGCGCTTCGGTCGTCCGCAGCCCGCCGCCCGAGCGGTTGCGCCGTCGCTGTCGGGGCGGTGGTCGGCGCTCCCCGCCGTCGAGCCCGACCCCACCGTGCGGGCCCACGCTCAGGCCCAGCTGCTGCTGGACCGCCACGGCGTGCTCACCCGAGGTGCGGTGCAGTCCGAGCGGGTGCCCGGCGGCTTCGCCGCGGTGTACCGGGTGCTGGCCGCGGCCGAGGAGGCCGGGCGCTGCCGTCGCGGGTACGTGGTCGCCGGTCTCGGTGGCGCCCAGTTCTCCCTGCCCGGGGCGGTGGACCGGCTCCGCCGCTTCTCCGGGGACTCCGGCCGCACCTCGCGGGACACCGCGGCTCTCGTGCTCGCCGCCAGCGACCCGGCCACTCCGTACGGGGCAGCGCTGCCCTGGCCGGAGACCACCGGCCATCGTCCGGGCCGCAAGGCAGGCGCCGTCGTCGTGCTCACCGACGGCGAGCTGTCGCTCTACGTGGAGCGCGGGGGACGCAGCGTGCTGTCGTTCACCGAGGACGCCGGGGCACTGCGCGAGGCCGCCCTGGCGCTGGCCGAGGCCGTGCGCCGAGGGGCGCTGGGTCGGGTCACGGTGCAGCGGGCCGACGGGGAGGCCGTGACGTCGGGGCCGGTGGGCGACGCCCTGGCCGCTGCGGGCTTCCACCTCACGCCGCGCGGGCTGCGGCTGCGCCCCGGCCCGGCCGGCTGAGCCGTCCGACCGTCCAGGCCGCTGCCCACCCCGGCCCCGGTCCGGGGACGGATGGCCCTGACCCTCACCGGGCCCGGGGAGCACGGTGAGGGAGGGGACGCGCCAGGACGCCCGGGAGGTGTGCCGGATGAGCGAGACCGTGACGTTCAGCAAGGACGAGGTCGAGGCCTTCGCCTCGCTGCTGTACCGCGTAGCCGACGAGCTCGACGCGATCGAGCAGGCCACCGACGCGCACAAGAAGTATGGGGCCGAGCTGAAGGAAGTGGCCGCCGAGATGCTCATGCGGGCCCGCGGC
>Ga0316576_10000246_pt1 | contig 23507 bp, 19 predicted proteins | sample S0NA_FD_203075 | JGI IMG/M metagenome (GOLD analysis project Ga0316576, IMG submission 203075) | Rhizosphere microbial communities from salt marsh grasses in Alabama, United States - S0-2_050615r3r5 | ecosystem: Host-associated > Plants > Roots > Rhizosphere | place: USA: Alabama | collected...
CCCGATCTTTTCAGACCGAGCCTAAATATTCGTTTTTTTGTGGTAGGCACGATTGGATTTGAACCAACGACCTCTACCGTGTCAGGGTAGCGCTCTCCCCCTGAGCTACGTGCCTAGAAACAGTAAATGGGGCAATTAGCACCCTGGGCTTTTCCTGTCAAGCAAAATAGCCGGATATACAACGATGTCAGCGATTAACGTTTGAGAGTAACTTGGGATTCTTCATTGAGGATTTTTATGCCCAGGTAGATGTAGTGCAGCCCCGAAGCTGTTGTGAGAGAGGTGGTCAGCCAGAATAGGGGGACCAGAACAGGCTGGACCATAGCGATTTCCAAACTTAGCAGAACCAGAAAAACGGTTACCAACTGAACCGCGGTGGTACATTTACTGATGACACTGGGCCGGATGGTAAAGGCGATTCTGAAGTAGCGCAGGATGGCGATGCCCGTGAGGATCAAAATATCGCGGCTAATAACGACAACGCCCAGCCAACTGGGAATGATCTCCTGAACGGCTAAAGCAATGAAAGCCGATATCAGGAGCAGTTTGTCGGCAATGGGATCCAGATGGGCGCCCAATTCAGTTTTTTGGTTGAACCAGCGGGCAACGAGTCCATCCAGCCCATCGCTCACCCCGGCCAAGGCAAACGACAGGAGGGCCATCCGATAGTGTCCTTTGATCATAAAGATCACAAACAGCGGCGTAATCAGAATCCTCAGCAGGGTGAGCAGGTTGGGAATGTTGATGATGATGCCAGGCGACCGCTGCACGGTTATCCTTGTTCTTGTGGCTTTTCAGCAGGCGATAGGTCGATGCGAAAGGCCTTCTCGGTTTCCTGGTAGACCCGGATCGTAAACCCTTCGTGGGGTTCCCGCAGCAAGGCTTCCGCAAAAGCACTTGCCGTACCGCGGTAATTCACTGCCAGCGTGGTCTGGTTGGGGAGTATTTCACTGATTTGAATCGCTTCAACACCGGCCATTTTGTTCAAGGTGCTGCGGAAAAGGATGAAACTGGAAAGGTTGTCAGACCCAGTGACGACAAGCGTCAGATGAACAAGGGGGTGGGCGTCAGCCGTAAGGATGCCGGCCGATTGCAGTCTTTCTTGAATCATGCGGCCGGAGACCTTGGCCTGCACGAGTACCCGAAACTGCTTGCTTTCTTGGCGCTCGTTGAGCAATTTATAGTACTGGATAAATTTATCCGCCTTCCTGAAGATCACGCTATCGATGGCGGGAAACTGTTGAATCAGGATATCCAGAGGCAGTATTTCCGACGTCATCTGCTCCACTGCGATGCGCTTGCCGTCGGCGATGGCTCTTTCCTTGGCGATGTTGATACCTGAATCCGGAATATCGCTTGTGCCTACCACCACGTAAGTTTTCGAATCAGGCCCTGTGGATTGGGCGGCGGCCATAGCCCCGACCACAAAGAACAAGATGAAACCGATGACTCCCAGGTTTAGGATGCGATGAACGGACGCCATGAGTTGGAACCCTCCTGCAATTTCATTTCGGGTGGCTTGGTATAAGCGTTGATAATATTCAGATTCTTGTTCCGCCGCTCCGTCAAGCCCGTCGCTGCAGCGTGAAATCCGCAAGGTCGTAAAGAATGTCCGTTGTTTCCGACGGCTTGAAGTGCGCCAGGGCATCCTTCGCTAATTGAACGTGTTCTTGGGCTTTTTCCCGGGTATATGCCAGACCGCCGTATTGCTCCAGCAAGGCCTTCAATTCGTTAAATTCATTTTCGGTAAACTGTGGGTTTGCGATAATGGCGGCCATGCGGTTTCGGTCCTGACGGTTGGCCATTTCAAGGGCCGCGATGACCGGCAAAGTGAGTTTGCCTTCCCTCAGATCGGCACCTGCCTTTTTACCCAAATCCCTTGTGTCGGAAATGTAGTCGATAAGGTCGTCCGCCATCTGAAAGGCGATCCCGAGGTTGGCCCCATAACGGGAGAGGGCTTCGATACGATCCTCGGATGCACCCGCCAACAGTGCTGCGGAACGGCAGGCGCCTTCAAAAAGGACAGCTGTTTTTCTCCAGATGACTTCCCGGTACTCGGTTTCGTTCAGCGCAAGATCCCCCTTGCGGCTCAGCTGATGAATTTCGCCTTGGGACATATTTTCGGTGATACCGGAAACGACCTTGATGATCTCGATTTTGCCGGTGCCGGCGGCGATGGTCAGGGCGCGCGCCAGGAGGAAATCACCAACCAATATGGTGGTGGCGTTTCCCCAAATGGAATGGGCCACCGGGCGTCCGCGCCGCAGGTCAGCCTCATCGATCAAATCGTCGTGCAGCAGGGTGGCGGCATGCAGATATTCCAGGGAAATGGAAAAGGTTTTATCGTAGCTGCCCTGGTAATCGCACATGCGGGCGGCCAAAACCAGCAGGAGCGGTCGTAGCCGTTTGCCGCCACTGAACAGAATATGGCCTGCCACCTGCCGTACAAGATCGAGGTGAGGGTTTAGGTGCAATTCCAGTTCCGCTTCGATGGCGGCCAGATCATCGGCAACCAGCCCCAGGATGCGGGTTTTGAGATCGCTCATTCAGGTTCTCCAACCAGATCGTACTCCAGGGTATCGATAATCCGGGTGCCGATGAATTGACCGAGGGACAGCGCCGGATGCGATTTGGGGACGCGAACATATGTCAGGCCATCTACTTCAGGCGCTTGGAACATGGTGCGCCCGATAAAAACGCCCTCTTCGGAAGCCTCTTCCAGCAGCACATCGTAAAGGGCATGCAAATGTTTGTGATTCAGCCCTTCGGAAATCGCTTTCTGCCGCTCCATGAGGATATCCCTCCGCTGTTGCGCCAGTTTGGCCGGTACGTGATCCTGGAGTCGGTGCGATGCCAGATCTTCGGCGTCGGAATAGGTAAACGCGCCGAGGTGGTCAAAGGGCACCGTTTCGATAAATGTCAGCAATTGATCGAAATCCCGGTCGGTCTCCCCGGGGAACCCCACGATGACCGTCGTGCGCACAGCGGCCTCAGGCATGAGTTCGCGAATCCGGTGCACCCGTTCTGCGATGCGGTCGGGATCGTAGGGCCGTCCCATCCGCCGAAGGAGCTTGGCGCTGACATGTTGAATCGGGATGTCGAAATAAGAGCATAGATTCGAATGGGACGCAACCGTTTGTAAAATTTCGTCATCCAAGCTTTCGGGGTGACCGTACATAAAGCGAATCCAGATTTTTTCCCCAATGGCGCTAAGTTCCCTGAGAAGGTCGCCAAGGCTGTGTCCGTCCGCTTGACGGTCGCGACCATAGCGTGTGGTCTCCTGGCCCACGAGGACCAGTTCCTTGATACCAGACCGAACCAAATTTTGGGCTTCCTGCAGGACATCCGTTAATGGGCGGCTTTTCTGACGCCCCCGCAACTTGGGGATAATGCAAAATGTACAGTGCCGATCACAACCTTCGGCTATTTTGAGGTAGGCCATGGGACCGGCCGGCAACACCCGGGGGGTCATCGTGGTTTGGGGCGCGAGGGCATCCGGATCCGGCAGCAGACAAGCGGGTCCGGTCGTCAATTTGCCGATGGCTTCAAGAATGCGATCATAGGCACCGGTACCCATAAAAAAGTCGGCTTCCGGTAGTGCCTGGCGAACATCTTCCCGGTAGCGTTCGGGCAGGCATCCGGCGACGATGAGCCGCCGACAACGGCCCTTTGTTTTGTAGGTCGCAGCTTCCAGGATGGTGTCGATGGATTCGTTGGCGGCATCTTCTATGAAGCAGCAGGTGTTGACGATGATGGCTTCGGCCTTGGCCGGATCAGGAGTGATGATATGTCCGGCCTGCTGAAGCCGGCCCGACATGATCTCACTGTCGACTTGGTTGCGGGCGCATCCGAGATTGATCAGGTGAATATCCATCCGGTCTTGTTTCCCAATGGAGACCGCGGCGGGTCTCTTTCGCCTTTTCAGCCGGAGGTTTGGAATCCCTGTGACGGGTGATCATGCAAACGATTTTGGTCATCGCGTGTGATGATCAGGCATTCAACCCCTCCCAACCGGTTGACCAAGTCAAGGCCGGCCCGGGTGCCCATGACCACCAGGGCGGTTGCCAGACCATCAGCCAGGGCGCAGGTGTCGGCAGTGACCGACACGCTTACCACATCGTTGGAAACCGGGTAGCCGGTACGCGGATCGATGATGTGGGCGTAACGGCGGCCATCGATCTCAAAAAAATTGCGGTAATCACCACTGGTGGCAAAGGCGCGGTCTTGCAGGTGAACGACCCGGTAGACCTGGTCGAACGGCGCATCGGGATCGGGCTTGTTGATTCCGATCCGCCAAGGCTGGCCGTCAATACGGAGTCCCGCAGCGTAGACTTCGCCACCGATTTCAACCAGATAGTCGCTAAATCCCTTTTCTCGGATGAGGTCGGCAATGGCATCCACACCGTAACCCTTGGCCACTGAAGCCAAATCCAGGGAAATCGCCGGGAGGCTTTTGAGAAGCCGGCCATCGGTATCCATAACAATGTGCTGGAATCCAACCAAAGGGAGTTGGGCCTGAATTTTTTTGGCCGACGGGACCCTGTCGACCGACCGTTGTGTTCGCCCAAAGCCCCAAAGATCGATAAGGGGATCAAGTGTGCCGTCCCAGGCACCGCCGGTGATTTTAAACAGCTGCCGGGAAATTTTCATGACCGCTTGGAAATCATTTCCGATGGGAAACGGCGTATCGGTAGCATGCAACTGGTTGAACCGACTGATCTCACTGTCGGTCTGGAAAGTTGACATGCTGGCATTAATGGCCGCGAGGCGTTCGTCGATGGCCTTTCGCAAGGGGGCCACAGCGGTGAAATAACCTCCGATAACGGTGATATGGTAGGTGGTCCCCATGGTTTTGCCGGCCAGCTTGATTTCCCGACTACCGCCGCAGCCGATCACCAGGATCAGAAACACCAGTGCCATGCTTCGCCAGTTGCTGGAGCGTTTGGCCGGGAAAAGGATTCCATCAGCCTTTCGTCGATGGGAGGAGGATTGATCCATGGAGTTTCCGTGGTTTTTAACGTTAACAACATCTTCCCTGGGTCAACCAGAGAGCCTGGTCGTCAGCAGATACGCGGCAGCTGTTCTCCCGTGAGCATGTCCACGATCCGGCGCCCTCCAATGCGGGTTTCCATTACGACCCTGCCCGGGTGATCGTCCGTGACGTCGCCGATCAGGCAGGCTTCCCGACCGAAAGCGTCCGATCGAATCGCTTCCAACACCGTATCCGCGTCTTCCGCGGCGACAAAGGCCAGTAGTTTGCCTTCATTGGCCACGTAGAGAGGATCGAAGCCCAGGATTTCGCAAACGCCCGAAACTGCATCTCGAATCGGGAGTCGTTCCTCTTGAAGAAGAATGCCGACTCCCGAGCTTGCAGCGATTTCGTTCAGGGTCGTTCCGACCCCGCCTCGGGTAGGATCACGCAATACGTGTACCTTATCGCTGGCCGCCAGGATTTTTTCCACCATGCGGTTCAAAGGGGCCGAGTCGCTTTTAAGGGCACTGTCAAAGGCCAGACCTTCCCGCTGAGTCAGGATAGTCATCCCGTGATCGGCCATGGTGCCGCTGAGGATGATTTTGTCGCCGGGGCGGGCACCGGTGCTGCCGATGGTGACATTGTCCGGAATAATGCCGATGCCCGAAGTGTTGATGAATAAGCCGTCGGCTGCTCCCTTGGGCACCACTTTGGTGTCGCCGGTCACGACCGCAACGCCTGCGGCGTCTGCCGCTCGGTTGATGCTCTGGAGGATCCTTTCCAGATCCGCCATTGGAAACCCTTCTTCGATGATCAAAGCCAGGCTGATGTACATCGGCCTGGCGCCGCACATGGCCACGTCGTTGACGGTTCCATTGACCGCCAGCTCGCCGATATCGCCTCCCGGGAAGAAAAGGGGCGTGACCGTGAACGTATCCGTCGAGAAGGCCAGGCGGGTGCGGTCATTCAGGGGCAGTACCGCGCCGTCGTGCATGTCGGAGAGGAAAGGGTTGTCGAAGAGCGGCAGAAGCAAATCCGCCGTCAAGCGATGGGCAATCTTGCCTCCGCTGCCGTGATCGAGTGTGACGACGTTCGAGGTCATGGGATTTCCTTCATCATGTCATCTTTCAACGTTCGCCGGTGGCGTATGGAAGCGGTAGTAAGCTGCGCAGGTTCCTTCGCTGGACACCATGCAGGGGCCGATGGGGTTTTCCGGGGTGCAGGCCTTGCGAAATAGTCGGCATTCAGGCGGTGTCTTGACCCCGATCAGGATCTTCCCGCAATCGCAGCCGGAGGGTTCCTTGGAGGCCGGGACATCGACGGGAATTTGAACGGCGGCATCATACTCGGCAAATGCCGTGCGGATGCGAAGGCCGCTGCCGGGAATCGTTCCGATACCGCGAAAAGTCGCATCATCAGGCGCGAAAACCGTTTCCATAACAGCCCGCGCTTTGGGATTGCCTTTCTCACCCACCGCACGGGGGTAGGCATTGTCCAATTGCGGTTGGTTTGCTTCAATCTGCGTCACCAGCCGTCGCACGGCCTCGAGGATGTCGGCTGGTTCAAACCCGGCCACAACGCAGGGGACCTGGTGCCGGTCGAAAAACGGCCGATAGGCCTGAAGGCCCAGAATGACAGAAACATGTCCCGGCAGAAGAAACCCATTGATCTGGACCTGATCGCTTTCCATGAGGGCTTGCAAGGCCGGGGGAACGGTTTTGTGGGCGCTGGCGACCAGGAAATTCTTCACCCGCATGTCGCGTGCGGCCAGGATGGACGCGGCAATGGTGGGGGCTGTTGTCTCAAACCCGACCCCGAGGAAGACCACCCGTCGGCCCGGATTAGCCTGGGCGATTTTGAGGGCGTCGAAAGCCGAATAGACGATGCGGATATCCCTTCCGGCAGCTTTTTCTTTTTGCAGACTGGATTCGGTTCCGGGAACGCGCATCAGATCGCCGAAGGTGGCCACGATGGTGCCCTCCACGCGGGCATAGGCGATAAAAGCATCGATTTCGGGCTGGGCCGTGACACAGACCGGACACCCCGGGCCGGAGAGCAACCGGATGGTGTCCGGCAGGACGTCGCGTATACCGTGGCGGAAAATGGACATGGTGTGGGTGCCGCAGACCTCCATCAGATGGATCGGTCGGGTGCTCGACCGGCGTATGGCTTCGATCAAAGGACGTGAGAGGTTCGGATCCCGATATTCATCCTGGTGGGGAAGCGGCATGGCGCGTCATTCCTGTAATATCTGGGTTGTTTTTCAAAATCCGCTATTTATAGACAATATGGGGATATCCGACAAGCGGTAATTTGATTTCAGAGCCCTTCGGCCAGTATGGCGGAAGCGGCCAGGGCCTGCCCCAGGGCGATGCCGCCGTCATTGGGCGGGACCAAGCGGTGGGAATACACGTTAAAACCCGCCGCGGTCAGAGAACGGATCAACTCCTCCGTCAGGATGGCGTTTTGAAAACTGCCGCCGCTCAGCACTACCTGATCCAGGGCGGTCTCGCGTTTAAGGAAGATGCAGACATCGGTGAACAAGCGTACCAGGGTCGTGTGAAATTTTCTGCTGATCAAGGCGGCCTCCGCCCCCTGCTGGAGATCGGCCACAACCCCCTGTACGATCGGGGCGGTGGGGATCCTGATGCAGTCAGATGGTTGCCAGGCGACATCGTATCCACCGGTGGCATCCGGGTCGGCGGCCATTTCCAACTCCATGGCAGCCTGGCCTTCGAAGGCCACGGAATTGCGCAGTCCCAACAGGGCGGCAATGCCGTCAAAGAGCCGCCCCATGCTTGATGTCAGCGGCGCATTCAGACCTTTTTCGATCATGGCGGTCAGGATCGCCGTCTGGTCGGGATCAACAGTTGCCATGAAGGCAATATCAAGATCCTGGAAGCCCTGTCCGAAGGCCTGGATCAAATAACTGACCGCCATACGCCAAGGGGCTTTGATCGCGGCGGCACCGCCGGGCATGGGCAGCGGTTCTAAATGGGCGGCGCGTTCGAAGCGGGCCTTTTCCACCAGAAGTACTTCACCCCCCCAAATGGTGCCATCGGTGCCATAGCCGGTTCCGTCGAACGCCAAACCAATGACCCTGTCATCCAGATGGTTTTCAGCCATTCCGCTGACAATATGGGCATGATGGTGCTGTACCTGCACAACCGGCAGGTCTTGCTGCGCCTGGGCATAGCGTGTGCTGAGATAGTCCGGGTGCATGTCGCAGGCAAGGGCCCGGGGCTGAACGTCAAGAATCTGTTTCAAATGGGTGATGGTGTCTCGAAATGCATCGAAGGTCGCCAGGTTTTCCAGGTCCCCGATATGCTGACTTACGAAGGCCCGATCTTCTTTGGTGAGGCAGATCGTGTTTTTAAGCTCGGCGCCACAGGCCAGTATAGGCAACGGAGTGTGGCTCAGAAACACAGGCGTGGGCACATATCCACGGGCACGCCGTACAAACCGGGTGGTACCGGCCGTTTTACGGACAATGGAGTCATCGCAGCGCAGCAGGATATCGCGGTTGTGCACCAAAAATCCATCAGCAATGCCCCTCAGGCGTTCCACCGCTTCATGGTTGGCGATAACAAGGGGCTCTTCGCTCAAGTTGGCGCTGGTCATGACCAGTGCTGTGAAATCGCCATCCAAAATAAGATGATGCAATGGCGCATAGGGCAGCATCACGCCGAAATAGCGGTTGTTGGGGGCAACAGCCGGCGCAATCGAATGGTGCGCTTGCTTACGCAGGAGCAGGATGGGGCGCTGGGGGGACGACAGGACAGCGATTTCCTCCACGTCGAGACGAGCGAAGTCGCGGATCGCATCAGTGTCACGCGCCATTAGCGCAAAGGGTTTCTCCTCACGATGTTTGCGCTGCCGCAGACGTCGAACAGCATCTTCGTTTTCGGCGTCAACAGCTAGATGAAAGCCGCCGAGCCCTTTGATTGCCACGATGCGACCCTGCCGGAGCCAGGATACCACCTCGCGAACCGGGTCTGCCACGTCGAGGCGCTCTCCCCCCCCGTTCAGCAGCTTAACGTGGGGGCCGCAGACCGGGCATGCGTTGGGTTGGGCATGAAAGCGGCGATTGTCAGGGTCGTCGTATTCCGCCTGGCAAAGGGGGCACATGCGGAACTGCTTCATAGCGGTTTTAGGTCGATCGTAAGGAATGTCATCGATAATGGTATAGCGGGGTCCGCAGTTGGTGCAATTGATAAAGGGGTAGCGGAAACGCCGGTCCCGTGGATTTCGCATTTCGGCCAGGCAATCGTCGCAAACAGCCACATCCGGCGATATCAGTGCTGACTTCCCGGTGTCCTCATGGCTGGCAACGATGGAAAAGGAAGCGTTATGTTCGGGGTCTGCCGCACTTGTACGGACATCGGTAATTTGCGCCAGGGGCGGGGCTTCAGCGGGGATGCTGTCCAGAAAGGCTTCGATGGCGGCAGGAGGACCTTCCACATGAATGTGAACGCCGGAGGCGGTGTTGGCGACGTGTCCGCGCAGCTTGTGGCGGACAGCGAGCTGATAGATGTAGGGGCGAAAGCCGACACCCTGGACGATGCCGTTGATGTTGATGCGCTTTGCGCGAATCCCGGTTTTCATTGGATGGTCAGGTGGATTCCCTCGTGAGGCGGCGGGAATCCAGGCGCGCTCGGATCTCATCAATGGCCTTTTCCAACGCCTCTGTGTCCAGGGGCTTGTTGAAAAAGGCGCTGGCATCCATATCAAGCGCCTGTCGGGCCAGATCCTTGTCGCCGTGGCCGGTAATGACGATCACATCAGTTTGGGGTGCTATGGCCTTGATCTTTCGCAGCACTGCGAACCCATCCTTGCCGGGCATCTTGATGTCGGTCAGCACGATGGGCGGGCGCTCTTTTTGGAAGGCCTCCAGCCCCCGGGTCTCATTTTCGGCGGTGAACACCTCGTAGCCGCAGGCTTCCAGAAACAGACTGAGCATCTGCAAGGTCGGCTGTTCGTCGTCTATAATAAGAATTTTAGTCATTTTACATTATGCTTTATTGAACCGTTCAACGGTTGTTGGTTTCACGACGTCCCAAATCGAGCTCTCGCAACATACCGAGGAATGCCAGCATCCAGCCAAATCAATGGCTTCCAGATGACGTGTCATGTCCGACAGGGCAATCTAAACAAATATAATATCCTATTTTTGTAAGTTTGTTGCAATAAAATTGATAAAATGCCTGCTCTTAAAACTAAGTGTTCGGGTTTCGCTGAATGAACATACTGAGGCGGCGTATGTACACGGGAAGTAGAGCTAAAACGATACACTAAAAGGCCACTATACGCGGGGGACCGTGCGAACCTTAAGCCCTGACAAAGCGCAGCTCAAAGCGCGTCCCCAATCCCGGTTTGCTCTTGACGGTAATCGTGCCGCCGTAATCGTGCACGATCCCATAGGTGATGGCCAAGCCTAGCCCCATGCCTTTGCCCACCTCCTTGGTCGTAAAAAACGGTTCGAATATCTTCTCCCGGGTTTCTTCGACGATACCGATCCCGGTATCGGCCACGGCACACAACACGTCATTGCCGTCTATATAGGTTTCCACAATAATTTTACGCGCCTCACTGTTCGTGGCGTCGCCGGGCAACTGTTCGATGGCATCCCGGGCGTTGCTCAGTAAATTGAAAAACACCTGCTCCAACCGGTTATGGTTGGCCAGAATGTCGGGCAGATCGGGTGACAGGTAGCAGTCCAGGCTGATGTTGTTCAGAATCAGCTGCTGGCCGATGATCTGCATGGCGTTGGTGATCACCGTATTGAGATTGACGGGCTCCTTGGCGAAATCGGGTTTGCGGCCGAATTCCCGCAACCTGTTGATAATGCTCGATGCACGCTCTATCTGGCTGGTAATCGCCACACCGACGCGAGCCAAATCCCGGGCCGTGACGGTATCCCCCTGCTGGATTTTGCGTTGCAGATAGTCGCTGCCGATCTTGATGGCATTGAGCGGCTGGGTTAGTTCGTGGGCCATGCCGGCGGACATTTCCCCGAGGGTTTTCATTTTGCTGGTTTGAAACAGCTGGGCATCTTTTTCGATGGATTCCGTGATATCCGTGGCGGCCAGGATGAGCGCCTGGCGATCCCGGTACTTGATTGGGCAGGTCTTGACGCGGATATAAAACGGCGTGCCGTCCTTTTTCAGATGGCGTGCCTTCTGATTGATGAAACAACCGTCGGGCCACTGAATGGCGGCATCCAGCGTCAACCCCTGTTCGCGGATTTCAAACTCGCCCAGTTCGTTGAAGTAACGTCCCAACAATTCTTCTTTGTCGTATCCGTAAGTATCGAGCACTGCCGGGTTGACGTCCAGGATTTGCATGGTGGTCGGATCCAGGACGAAGATGGGGTTGGGACCGCTGTCGAAGAGGCTGCGGTACTTTTCCTCCGAGTCGTGCAGGGCCGCCTCGGCCTTTTTGCGTTCGGTGATGTCCAGGATGGCACCGCTGATGAAATCAATGTGCCCCTCTTCGTCGCACACGATCTGACTGCTGGCCTGAAGCCAGACGATATCGTTGTTGCGCTTGCGAATGCGGTATTCGCGGATGTATTGGCGGTTGCCCTTCAGCGCCTCGACAAACTGGTTTTTAACCGGCCCGCGGTCCTCCTCAATGATCACGTCGGTCCAGCGTAGCTGGCGGGACAGAAACACCTCCTTGGAATAGCCGGTCAAGGCCTCTATCTTGTCATCGAAAAAGTCGATGCTGCCGTCCGCATACCCCTTGAAAACGATGTTGGGGATGTTGTCGATCAGGAGCCGGTAGTTGCGTTCGCTCTCCTGAAGCTTTTGTTCGGACCGTTTCTTCTCGGTGATGTCAGCGGCGATGCACAAGAATCCGTTGAGGAGTCCCTCGGCATTGCGCAAGGGGTTGATGGTGAGGGTGACTGGGAAGCGATGGCTGTCTTTGCGGACATAGGTCCACTCCTGCTGCTCCCGCTGCCCGTGGATGGCATAATGTAAAAAGAGGTCGATGCCGCTTACCGGCTTGCCCAACTCCCGGCTCAGTGCCGCGGCTTTGGCCTGAAGCTCCTCCGGGGCATGAAAGACCAGTGGCGTCAGCTGACCGATGACTTCAGCCGCATGGTACCCCAGCAGATTCTCGGCCCCCTTGTTGAAGACGATGATCGACCCGTGCTGATCGGTGGCCACGATGGCCATCCGGACAGCCGAATCGAGCACTGCCTTGCGCTGGGCATTGGCCACCTGGAAGCGGCGCAGCACGCGTTCGGTCTCCTCGAACTGCTTAACCACCAGACTGGCCGTGATCTCGGCCGATTCCCGGGAGACACGGATCTCCTCTTTGAGGATCTTGTTCTCCGCCGCCAAATTCCCGACTGGACAGCGATCACTGTCGCGGCACTCCATACATCGCCGGGGCCATAGAAGGCCGCTGCACTGGAGTGGTAAGGCATCAATTTCTGATATGGCAGCCATAGAATTATAGACCCAGTTAAAAGTGTTCAATTTATCGTTTGCAGCGAAGGAATTTTGCAGATTGCAAATTTGCGAGGGACTGATTCCTCAAAGTTTCATCGCATGCACCGTGCATACCAGGCAAGGATCGAATGAACGCACCACCTGACCCACCTCGACGGGGTGTTGGGTGTCAGCCACTTGCAGTCCCATGATGGCCTCCTCCCAGGGACCACGCACGCCGGCGCCGTCCCGGGGCGATCCGTTCCAGGTGGTGGGCGTGATGATCTGATAGCGGGCGATCCGGCCGTCTTCGATGACCAGCCAGTGTCCCAGGAATCCACGAGGGGCCGATACGAAGCCGTGCCCGCAGGTCGACTGCTTTTTCCGGAAATCCTGGAAAAAAGGGGTTTCACAGGTGACCATCTCGGCGAGCCACTGGTCCACCGCCGGCAGCGCCAGCGCCGCCCGCACCATGCGGGCTAGTTCGCGCACGAACACACTGGCACCCTGGTCCTGCACCATTTCACGGAACAGCGGTTCACCGGCCACGAGCATATCGGCTAGCGGACCCGTCTCCGCCGGGCGGCCGTCATAGCGCGGAGCCTTGGCCCAGGAGTACTTGCGTGCATCATCGGTATCGGCATCGGTGACGGTGCGCCCTTCGTATGGATGCCGGCCGGCTCCATCCGCTTTGAAAAAGGAGGCGGCGATCTCTTCGGTGATTTTTTCTGGATCAAAAGGGTCCAATCCCGCGGGTGAATAGATGCCGGCCGGAAACAACTGCTGCGACCTGCCGTGTCCCTGGACGGCTGTGCGGCGCGGCAGGTCCACGCCCCCGCAGCTGATGAACCGGTCATGGCTTCGGCCGATACGATCGAGTCCCGCGGCTCGGGCCAATTTTACAAAGAAGCCCAACTCTCCGCTCCGATGTGCTGGATCCTCGTCAAGCCAGGCATCCAGATCGGCCGCTGAGCGTACGCGGTGCCAGCGTTCGAGGGAGCATCCCAGGATGCCGCGCTCGTACCAGCGACGAAACGCACGGATGATGTGACGGCACTGGGCGATATCGTTGTCACTGGGGACCGTGACCACCCCGCCGGGCACTATGAAGGAGGAGTGGGGCCACTGCCCTCCCAGGATGGCGATGACTTCGATTACCTTCTTGGTCTGCTTGACGATTTCGAGGGCAGTCGTCCCCTTGACGACCTGATACCGCTGCAGTGCTTGCGGATACCAGGCCGCCTTTGCGTAACGGGGAGCGGTAAAATCGGGCATGAAAAGCAGAAACAGATGGCGCAGATCGTTTTGAACCTGCTCGACTAACAGCGTCACATTGCGCAGCCGCTGGGCGTTGTCCGGAACCTCGGCGTCGAAAGCCATGTCGATGGCCTTGGCGGCGGCGCTGAGGTGCGCGGTGGTGCAGATGCCGCAAATGCGCGGCGTAATAACTAAGCCATCCAGGGGCCCCCGCCCGGTCATCAGATTTTCGATGCCCCGGTACATGGTGCCGACACTGCGCGCATCGACCACCACGTTGTCCCGGTCCAGTTCGACGTGAATCTCCAGGTCGCCTTCCACCCGATTGAGGGGGATTACCTTCTTGATCGTTTCGGCCATTGTTGACTTCCTGTGAACGCTGCGCCCGCACGCACACCAAACCGGCTGGGAGCGCAGGTATCGAATTTCTAGATATCGGTCAAATGCCGGTCCGGCGTTTGATCAACCGCTTGGGAGCCGCCGCCGCCGCCATCCCCTTGTAGGCCATGTAGTGCGCGCGGCTGACGCCGTCGGGCAACTCAATGGGCACTCCCTCGATATTACGGGTCTCGAAGAAGGGGTACTGTTGGGGAAAATCGGGTCGGGTGCATCCGAAACAGGGAACGCCCACGCGGGTCTTGGATGAGCGCCGGTTCCAGAGAGCCTTATTGCAAGGCCCTGTCACTAGTGGGCCGTGGCAGCCCATGTAAAAGAACATGCAGCCGCGCTCCCCGAAGCGTTTCTCCTCTACGCGGTATTCGTGATACTCGTTGCGGGTGCACCCTTGGTGGACCATGACGCCGTACCAATCCGTGGGCGTATTGTAGTGTCCCAAGGTGATGGGGGCGTCGGCGGCAATGGCCGACAGCGTACCGATCAGCACATCGCAATGGCAGGGACAGCCGGGAAGGTTGATCACGGGGTATCCGGCCGGGGATTCGAACTGCCTGCCGAGCAGGCCGCCCATCTCCCATTTGGCGAACTGGAGACCGCTGGCCATGATCTCACTATCCGAACCGATGCCGCCGAAACTGGCACAGGTGCCGACCGCCAGTACATAACGGGCTTTGTGCGCCAGCGCTTTGATCATATCTCGCTTGGTGCCATGGGGCAGCATATCGAAACGGCCGGAGCCGTTGGGGCCGTTGATGACCGATCCTTCCAGACACAGGATATCCAGGGGCTGCAAACCGGATAGGATGCGCTGGTTCAGTGTTTCGAAGACGTCGTCTTCCATCCGGCTGAAAGTCTGGTGCCATAGCATCTCGATGCTGAAGGCATCCAGCAGTTCAGCAAAATCAGGCGTGTCGGCGTTGAGCAGAGACCATGTGTCTCCACCGCAGCTGCCGCCTTGAATCCAGTAGAGGGTCTTGGGCATGGGGTGCCTCCCTGTCACGATATGGTGCCAATGTAATGGGTCTGCGGCCTAAAATGCAAGTCACATCTTCGAGTGCCGCGCCGAAATCGGCCGTTAGCCGGAAACCGCCCCGCCCGCCTCCTCCAAGCCTGGGAAAACCAGCGTGACGATGGTGCCCTTCCCGATTTCGCTCTCCAACTTGATTTGGCCGCCGAAATCTCTCACGATCTGCCGGCAGATGGTCAATCCTAGCCCTTTACCCTGATCTTCGGCCTTGGTGGTGAAAAACGGTTCGTATACACGATCGAGATGGTGCTCGGGAATCCCGACGCCGGTGTCGGCGATGGCGACCTGAACCGTCTGGCCCCGGGCGAAAGCGCGAATGGTAATCGTATCAGGGTCAGGGCTTTCCCCCCTTTGGTCCTTTTTGGCCAGGATGGCATTTTGAGCATTGTCCAAAAGGTTGTAGATGACTTGGACCAACTGGTTGTATTGGCCGTTGATAGCGGGTATGGCGTCCTCCAGTTCGAGGCGCACTTCGATGTTGTCCAGCTTGAACTGGTTGCCTAATATTTCGATGGTCCGGCGGATAGGGAGGTTGATCTGCACCGGGCCTTTGGAGATGCTGGGCAGTTCGCTCATACCGTCTATCCGCTGAATGATTTGGGCGGCCCGTTTGACCTGGGCGGAAATTTCCTGAGAAACGGACTCCAGATGTTTTACGTTAAGCTGCGCCTCCTGGCGCAGCATCCGCCGGATAAAATCACTGCCCACCTTGATGGCATTGAGCGGCTGGTTGAGCTCGTGCACCATTGACGGCGGTATGCCGCCCACGGTGGGCATCCTCTTGAGCAGATCCCAAGCGGTCACCAGCTCCACGTGCATCATCAGGATGGGCAGGATGATGGTGTCCCCGATGAGGGCGGAGACCATGGTGACAACCATCAACACCCCGAAGATGGAGGTTGGCTGAAAGTGGGAAAAGATGAGGACGGTAAACCCCAGCCCTATAGTACAGGAGGTAAAAAGCATGGGCCGCCCTACGGCCATCAGGGTGTCGCGCATGGCCCGGTCTTTGTTCAAATGTTTTTTGAACTCGGTGTTATAGCGCACCAGATAGTGAATGGTGTCGTCCACGGCCAGACCGATGGCCACGCTGGCGATCAGACTGGTGGCGGTCGACAAGGGGATCCCGAACAGCCCCATCAAACCGAAATTTACCAGTATCGGGAAGAGATTGGGCAGCACCGCGATCAGCCCCACTTTGGCTGACACGAAAAGGGCTGCCATTACGCCGAAAATCAATACCAGGGAGATGCTCAGACTTTTTATCTGTCCCACGGTGAGCAGATGACTGCTTGCAGCGATGACCACCCCCAGGCCGGTTACGCCCACCTGCAATTCCTTACTAAAGTCGTGTCCGGCGTGCGCGACGATGTCGGCCTTAGTTTTCAGAAACTCCCGGGAGCTAGCGATATGCGTCAACATCAGGATATTGGCCTGGTTGTAGTCCGGACTCATGAAACGCTGCAGAAGGTCGTTGCCCAGCAATATTTTGAAGTTGTTGATCAACATACGCAGCTCGAAAGGTTCCCCAGGCAGCGCGTAGTATTGGGGATCGTATTGATTGTATGCGTAGTTGACCAGCATGAGGTAGTCCGCAAAGGAGATGGTTTTGTCCACTCCCGGCAATCGCTCTAAGTAAGCCTGAAGCGTCTTGATCCGGGCAACGTTGTCCGGATCTTCGAAATAGGCCTCGGTTTTGCCCGTCATCGTTACATTGATGGGGAAACTGCCTGACATCTGTTCGTAGATGTCGTGAAAATTGCGGCTCACCGGCGTTCCGGATTTAAAATAGGAAACGGGATTGGTTTCCACGCGCACGCCGAACAACCCGGTGATGCAAACAACCATTACCAGGCCGAGAATGATCATATTGCGCCGCTGATGCTTCAGGTTCAAGTTGACGATCCTGTCGAGCAGGCGGTCGATGGCCCGGTCGACCAAAGACTGTCCAGTACTTTGCTTCGCTGGCAGAGGCAGGAGAGTCAACACGGCTGGAAAAAAGGTGAGCACGATCACCAACAGGCTGATCATGCCGAAGCAGGCACAAAATGCAAATTCCTGAATGGCTCTGATGGGGTTCACCGCCAGAGAGCCGATACCGATCATTGTTGTCAGGACGGCCAAGGTCACCGGGAAGGTCATGTGGCCGAAAGTGGCCTCGACGGCCGCAGCGACACTCGTGGCAGTTCGGGTTTGGTGGAGATATTCGGCACAGATATGCAGGCAGTAGGCTGTTCCCACGGCAATGAGGAAGACGGGCACAATGGTGGTCAGCATCGAGACCGCATGCCCGGTCCAGGCCATTGCGCCGAATGTCCAGATCATCGACAGCAGTACGCACGCTAGGGGCAGGACCAGGCAATGCACATTGCGAAAAAAAACGATCAGCAGGACAGCGATGACGATTAGGGTAATGGGCGTGAGATGAAAAAAATCCTGCTGCGTGAATGCGGCCAGCGCCTGAGACACCAACGGCATTCCCGTTTGGTACAGTTGCAGCGTTTCGTCCGCCGAAGAGATCAGGCGGTCCACCTCGGCGATAACGGCATCCTTGTCCGCTTCCGGGCCCAACACCAAGGTGATGATCGTGGTTCGCCGGTCTTCGGAAATCAGGTTGCGCTGAAAGAGCTTGACCGGCGTCAGCAGATCTCTGAATTCATCAAGGCTCCAGGCATTGCCGATATCCACGGTCTTTTTCATTTCGGGCAGGCTGATGATGCGCCGAACACCGGCGATCCGGCCGGCGGCCTCGGACATCCGGGTGATCCGGGTAAAGGTGGCCGTATCGAAAACGTCTTTGGCCTTGATCACTAAACGAATGATTTCGTCCGAGCCGAATTGCTCGTGGAACTCCCTGTATTGTTCGGATTCAGGTAATTGCTCGATGATCAAGTCGTAGATGCTGGTCTTGAAGGAGAGGGACGGCAGCTGCCAGCCCAGCAGCAGAGTGACACCCGCAACGATCAGCAGTGTCCACAATGGACGCCGCATAACAACGGCAAGACAGCCGTGCCAGAATAACCGTTTCGCGCCGTTGAGAGCCATCGTCACTCCAACTGCGGAATGGTAAGCTACCGCTTTATCGATATCCCGGTCCCGTTTGTCCAAAACATAGCGGGCGGGGGGGGAAGGCAGATCAATCAGCTGACATCATCAATGTCGAGGTTGCAGGTTCTATCCGAGGGTGTTATCGCCCTCTACCCGAGCGACCGCCTCCCTGAGCAACCGCAGCGTCTCGTGCGCCGCCGCTTCATCGACTTTCTGGATTGCGAATCCGGCATGTACAATCACCCAGTCCCCTACTTGAGGGTTTTCGAGAAGCAGCAGACTGGCTTCGCGCCGCACGCCAGCCACATCGATAATTCCCATATTATCATTAATTTCGACAACCTTTGAAGGGATGGCAAGACACATCAGCTGCTCCTTTTCTGGTAAGACACCCCTAAACGGTCCAGTTCCTGAAGGACGCAGGATACCGTTTCATCTACCCGGCCGGCAACAGCGGGGGTGAGTTCCACGCTGTGCGTCTCAATATCCTGTGGTTCAGCCCCCAACACAACGATGGTCTCGGGAGTTTCATCGATCATCTGGCAAAGCGTCAGGGTTTCCAGAAAATCGGTCTGATGCAGAGAATTTTTCATCAAGATACGCTCGGGCAGTTCTTCTTTTTCAAGCCGATAGAGGGTGCCCGGTGCCTGTTTGTTTTTCACGGCGTCCACTACGATCAGATGTCGGGTCTTCGACAGGGTGCCCAAGAGATGGATTCCCAAGACACCCCCGTCCACAATGGCGACGTTTTCCGGGAATTCATATTGCTCGAAGAGCTTTTCGATCACCCGGACGCCAAAACCCTCATCCGTCAGCAGTATATTGCCGATGCCCAAAACCGTAATCTGGGATTGATCCGATGATAATTCAGTCATGGATTGATTTCCTATCAATGTTGGGTCCGCCCTTATAATACGGAATGCCGCATCTTGCAAGTCGGCCATCCGGGCGCACCGGCATATACGGTATCAAAGGCAAATTTAAATTTGGATAGCAAAGGTCGGTCGTGCGGGTCATGCTCATGAAGCAGCTAATCGGAAGGTGGCAGCCGCCCCATGATACGGGGCGGCTGCTTTGCGAGTTGTACGCTACAGCGCCTTGATCTTGTAGACTTCGTTGGAGTCCGGATCGATCACATGGACCGCACAGGCGATGCAGGGGTCAAAGGAGTGCACGGTTCGCAGGATTTCGAGGGGCTGCTTGGGGTCGGCGATGGGGGTCCCGATAAGGGCCTCTTCCACCGGTCCGAGCACGCCCTTGGTATCCCTTGGGCCGAGGTTCCAGGTAGAGGGCACGACATACTGGTAGTTGCCGATCTTGCCGTCTTCGATTCGAATCCAATGGCCCAGAGAGCCGCGGGGGACGTCATTCATGCCGTATCCCTCACCGGCATCCGGCATTTCCCACGGTTCGTAGGTTTTGGTATCACCATTCTTGAGGTTGGCAATCAGTTCGCCCATCCAGGTTTCCATACGGTTGCCGACGGCGGCGGTTTCCAAACCGCGGGCGGCGGTGCGCCCCAATGTGGAAAACAAGGCGGTAACCGGAATGTCCAGGTTCTTGAGGGTGCCGTCCACCAGGGGCTTGATGTCCTCTTGGCCTTTGCCGTAGGCCACAAGTACGCGCGCCAACGGACCGACCTCACAGGACAAATCCTCATAGCGCGGTGCCTTGAGCCAGGTATACTGGCCGCTGCCGGGGCGGTACTCCGGATTGGCTTTGATCGGTTTGGTTTCGCCTTCAAAGGGATGCTTGGCATCGCCTGTCTCATACCAGGCATGGGTGACATCCTCGGTAACACTGGCCTGATCCACCGGCTTCACACCGGCAACATCGCGGTTGACGATCAGACCGCGCGGCATGTAGAGGCTGTCGGGCTCGGCACTGGTCTCGGGAAAATCACCGTAGGCCAGGAAGTTGGTGGTGCCGCCGATGCCGCCCCAGTCCTTGTAAAAAGAGGCTACGGCAAGCAGGTCGGGAATGTAGACTTTTTTGATAAAATCCTGGGTTTCGCGGGTGATGTAGAGGAATTCCGCGATGCGGTCCGGGTTCAGGTCTCTGACCGAGGTAATGCCGCCCACCACCAGTGATTGCGGATGGGGGTTTTTGCCGCCGAAGATGGCATGCATCCGGGCCGCCCTGGACTGCAGACGCAGGGCTTCGATATAGTGGGCGCTCGCCATCAGGTTGGCTTCCGGCGGCAGCTTATAGGCCGAGTGCCCCCAGTAGGCATTGGCAAAGGGACCCAACTGTCCGCTGTCCACAAACGTTTTGATACGATTCTGCACGTCTTTATAATAGGCGGTGCCACCCCAGGGTGCTTCGCTGACATTGTCCGCCAAAGTGGCGGTTTTCTTGGGATCGGCGCTCAGGGCGCTCACGATGTCCACCCAGTCCAGGGCATGCAAGTGATAGAAGTGAACGATATGATCGTGCTGGTACTGCGCACCGTGCATCAAGTTACGGATGATGCGCGCGTTCTCGGGAATCTGAACCCCAACCGCCATTTCGACTGCCCTCACCGAGGACAGAGAGTGGATGTACGTTCAGACCCCGCATGAGCGGCCCACGAAAAGATGCGCATCTCGCGGATCGCGTCCCTGCAGAATCATTTCAATGCCGCGAAACATCTGCCCGGAGCTCCAGGCATTGACAACTTTGCCTCCTGCGATTTCCACCTCGATTCGGAGGTGGCCTTCAATTCGTGTGATTGGATCAACTACAATTCTCTGGGCCATATGCTCTCCTTTCCTTCTTCCTGAAAAGGGCTGAAGGTCATCTCGTTAATTGCGGATCTTACAGTTCTTCGTAGAACGGGGTCATGGTGTCCCAGAAATCGGGTTGGCTGCATCCGATGCAGGGATGGCCTGCTTCCACGGGCCAGCTGGTGCCGTCGTTAAACTTGGCCACGGCGCAGTTGTTGTAGGTTTCCGGACCGCGGCAGCCCATTTTGTAAAGGCAGTACCCCAGTGCGGCCTCTTCGGAACCGAATTGTTCGACGAATTCGTCGTTTTCGAAATGGGCTCGCCGGGGGCACTGGTCATGAATCGTCTTACCATAGGCAAACAACGGGCGGCCTTTGTCGTCCACCGCCGGCAGTTTGCCGAGCAGCAGGTAGTTGACGATGGTGCCCACCACATTGATGGGGTTGGGCGGGCAGCCGGGGATGTTAATGATCTTGCCTTCCATTCCCAGGGCTTCCCCAACGCCTTTGTAACCGCCCGGGTTGGGGGCGGCTGCGGGAATGCCACCGAAACTGGCACAGGAACCGATTGAAATAGTGGCAAGTGCTTTAGGGACCACTTCCTGGGCAATTTCCAGGAATGTGCGATCGCCCACCTTGCCGTAGCCGCCATCATAATTGGTAGCAATCGATCCCTCCACGACACAAATGAACTTGCCCGAATATTTCTTGAGCGCGGCCTGTAGCTGATCCTCGGCCTGTTGTCCGGCAGCAGCCATGATAGTCTCATGATACTCGACGGATAAGATTTCGAGCACCAGTTCGTCTACATAGGGATAGATGCTGCGCAGCAACGCTTCCGAGCAACCCGTACATTCACCAAAATGCAACCAGACGACCGGTGGCCGTTGTTTGGGGGCGGCGAACACCTCGGCCACTTTGGGCACGAAGGACGATGACAGCCCCATGGTTGCCGTCAGGAACGTACAAAACTTCATGAAGTCCCGGCGTGAGACCCCCTTTGACTCCAGACGTTCATAAAACCCCTTCTCCTTTTCCATCAGCACCTCCTTGATGCGGTTTAAAAAGCGCCTGTTTACCTCTCCAGCACAATATGAAAACAAATCCGGCCTGATGGTAGGCCCTAATTTAAAAGGTTATGCCCCCATCAGCCGGTTAGAATCCCCAAACCTGTTGAAGGTGTTCTGCAGGAGGAAAAATTAAATAAATCCCATTCATATCAAGTTTATCTTGTTAGAAGAATGCGGCGCGCAAGTCAATACTTAACTTCGTGCGGTCTGGGAAAAGTGGGGGCCGGATGCCGACAAAAGCCGCATCCCACATCCGTTACGTCCGATAAGGAGGATTCAGTGATTCGGCGCAGAATAATGGACATGGTGGGTACACGGGGACGCTTTGTGTGCTGCCAGAATGGCCAGGGCTTTGATGGCAAAGGGGAGAGAATAGCGAGGGCGCCATTCGGGTGACGCCCTTGCTGTGGACTTGGGTGCGATAAATGGGACAGTTGCACCAGGCACAGAAGGCTTAAAGCTCTTCTTCGATATCGGATGAAGAGTCTTCGTCGATTTTAATAGGGGAGTTGATTTTTTTTATGTCGCCCTGGTCGTCGTATTCATCTTCAAAATCGTTTTCCAGGAGATCGTCGATTTCACCCGCGTCATCGTCGATATCGTCAAGAACAGCGGCCGCATTTTGCTCATGGGTCAATAAGTCCAAATCGTCGAATAAAAGCTCTGCCGCATCGCTTTCGTGAGATTTGTAAAGATTCTGGACCGTATCGGCGATCATTTCGGCATAAGTACGCGGCGGGTACATATTGCGGGTGCGCAATGCCGCAATCAACGCCTCGCGGCCATTTTCCATCGCGTTTTTGATCACGTCCGCTTCAAAGGTTACCTCGCATAGAAGGGACATGACATCTTTATCCAATTCGGCACTTTCCTTGATGATAAGTTGCTGTTCGGCGTCATTTTTATGGATGTGAAATTTTTGCTTCATATGAAACTCCTTATGCCGGACGACTGTCCCCCAACCGGTGGCCGGTCCGGTATTACTGGTATTCAAGCCGCTTTTTGGCCCTTGGAAACCATATAAAAAATGGCATGTCAACTCGAAATCGCACGGGAACATGAAAAAATATTGACCCCATCCGGATGACTTGATAACAAGCAGAATTCATTGCAGGGAGGGATGGCTGAGTGGTCGAAAGCGGCGGTCTTGAAAACCGTTGAGGGTAACACCTCCGTGGGTTCGAATCCTACTCCCTCCGCCATCCGACACGATTTCGGAGAGATGACCGAGCTGGCTGAAGGTGCTCGCCTGCTAAGCGAGTGTGGGGGTAACACTCCACCATGGGTTCGAATCCCATTCTCTCCGCCAGATCAAATAGATAGCCGGTATCCATGATGGATACCGGCTTTTTCTTTATGATTTATAGAAAAATCGTACTGACAATCGTACCACTTAACGCCGAATTTTTTGATTGTGAGGGGAAAAATCAAACTTTCTGCAGAAAACAGAATAACATCTTACATGCACGCATAAGAGACTCAACCTTGCGGACAATCTTATCTAATTTTCAGAAATGGAAAAATGTAGTTACGTAGATCTATTAATACGTTAGCACGGTAGATAACTAGGTTGGAGTAATCTGCAGGGACCGCA
>Ga0316576_10000247_pt1 | contig 23503 bp, 18 predicted proteins | sample S0NA_FD_203075 | JGI IMG/M metagenome (GOLD analysis project Ga0316576, IMG submission 203075) | Rhizosphere microbial communities from salt marsh grasses in Alabama, United States - S0-2_050615r3r5 | ecosystem: Host-associated > Plants > Roots > Rhizosphere | place: USA: Alabama | collected...
TCGAAAACCGCCGTTTCTGGACGGGAACGGGCTAGGAGCTCGTAGCGCAAAGATCAGCGGCGTCTTTCGGGTTCCGTGAAGGCCCTTTTTCGTTGCATTCTCGGCCCGTACTCTGAGTACTGATCCGAAATCGCGCCTCAAATGGCACTTCACGGCTCTCCGAAATCCATCCGCCACCTTCACGCTACAAGCTCCTAGTCAGAGCCCGGCGACCTCGGCGAGGATCTCTCGGTAGGTGGCGTACATGGCCATGGGCGTGTTATCGCGCGGCCGGTCGTCGAGGCACGGCAGGTAACGTCCCTGCTCGAGAAGCGGCGGCACGACCTCCTCCACCACCTGCCGCACCGCAGCCTCGTCCCGGCTCAGGGCGGTGGTGTCGATACCGCCGATGAGCGCGACGCCGGGACCGAATCGGCGGCGGAGGTTCCGATACTCCATACCGGGCGTCATGATGTTGCTGATCCACAGGGCGTTGACGCCGGCATCGAGGAGCATCGGCAGGAGCGGACCCAGGTCGCCGCCGGTCGTGCAGAAGACCCGAAACGGCACCTCGTACCGGTCGAGTAGCTCGAGCACCCGGCGGTAGCCGGGCATCGAGTAACGCTCGAACATGTCGGGCGAGATGAGGGGACCGGCGTTGGAAGCGATCGGTTCGTAGATCGAGACGTAGTCGACCTCGACCTTCGACAGCACACGGTCGAGAAGCGTGCAGTGAAAAACGGTGGTACGTTCGAGAAGCTCCTCGACGTAGGCCCCCCGGTTTACGAGTGCGTCACATGCGTTCACCAGTGAGCCCCAGTCCCGCACCCCGAGCATCTGGAGCAGCCCGCCGCCCGATGCGCTGATGGTGAGCACCCGACCCTCACGGTTGACCCGGGCGCATCGCGACTCGAAGTCCGCCGGCACGCGGTCCGGGTCGTCGGCGTCGTAGTGGCGAGCAAAGGCGTCACGGGACTCGAGCAGGTCCGGCGCCCCCCGGTAGAACGGCGCGCTGCGGATCTCGAGCCCGACCGACTCGTGAGTCTCGAGCCCGAAATGCGCCGCCACCGACGTCCCACGCGGCAGCCCCTGTCGCCGCCACAGGTTCACCGTCGACTCGTGGGGCTCGAGGTCGAAGACCGGCAGTCGATCGGGCACACCGCCTCCGAGCGTCGCCCGGAACCGCTGCTTCTCGGTCATCGCCTCGGGGTGCTGTCTTCGTGGCGCCACGAATCAACTCTACCCGACGCTCGAGCCCGGATCATTCATGAAGCTTGGCCCGGACTCTCAAAGAGCTTCCTGCTGCGGTCGGCGATGCCGCCCGAGGTCGACCGGTGCTACCCTCACCGGGTGTTCATACGCCTCTTGCTCCTCTTCACCGTCGTGCCGCTGGTCGAGCTCGGTTTGCTGATTCAGCTCGGCCGGGTCATCGGCCTTGCCCCCACCATCGCCATCGTCCTGTGCACCGGCTTCACAGGGGCGGCGCTTGCGCGATGGCAGGGCCTCGCGACACTGGGGCGGGTACAGGCAGAGATGGCCGCGGGAAGGGTGCCGACCGGCCCTCTGGTCGACGGCATACTCATTCTGGCGGCGGGCGCCCTGCTTCTCACCCCGGGGCTGATCACCGACTCGATCGGCTTCCTGCTCCTGATTCCACCGACTCGCGCCGTGGTCCGTCGGACAATCGTCGAGGCCTTCCGGCGCCGTCTGCAACGTGACGGCCGAATCGCCATCGATGCCGAGTGGACCGCGGATGGGAACACGAACGAACGGTTTTCGAGCAAGGTCTAACAAACCTGTAGGTTGACGCCAAGATTGCCGAAAACCGCTCGTTTCTGGATCGAGAACGACGCCGTTCCCACGAGAGTTACTGGACGGGAACGGGCTAGGAGCTTGTAGCGTGAAGGTGGCGGATGGATTCCGGAGAGCCGTGAAGTGCCATTTGAGGCGCGATTTCGGAGCAGTACTCAGAGTACGGGCCGAGAATGCAACGAAAAAGGGCCTTCACGGAACCCGAAAGACGCCGCTGATCTTTGCGCTACAAGCTCCTAGTTCACCGGCTCTCTGTCGCTCTGTCCAAAGAGCTCGCGCAGGGTTCGGTTGACGAGCTCATGATCGAAGGCCTCGGGGTCGAAGTCCCCGCCGACCCATGCGACGTACTCCCGATACTCCGGATGGTCCGGGTTCGAGAGCACCTCGACAAGGTCCTCGTACCCGAAAACGCCTCCGCTGTCCTCGGGCGGACAGGCGCGATCACCATCGACACACGCCGGCAGCTCCTCCGACGGCGTCTCGGCCAAGATGGCCTCGACCGTGATCTGGTGGCGCCAGTCGTCGCCGAAGTCGTAGAGGTAGGTCACCGTCCTGCCCGGCTGGTCGAAACCGAGCTCCTTCAGGGTCACCATTGTCGAATCGCTCGCGCCATTCCGGATATCCTCGTCGAACTCGGTGAATCTCGTCCCGTCGACGTCGAACTCGTGGAGGTGGGCGTTGGTCCAGCCCATGGCGACCTGGATGACGAGGTGGAGGCTCGCAAGCGACACCGAATCCGGCACCACCACCCTCCGCCAGATCGGCGGATCCGAGTCAATGAGCACGATCTTGATCTGAATCGCCGTGGCGTGGGCCATGTCAGCATCCCCCGTGAAGACCTTCACGTCAGCTCGATTTCGCGACCCACGGTACGGCCTCGAGCACCGTCCCGACAAGAGCCATGACGCCGTGGACAGGACTGCTCCGATGACGCCGGGCCGCCATCCTGCGATCGTCGACAGCGATCACCTCCGCGGTGATCAGCGCAGCGCCCTGCCAACCTCGGCCGCAAGGGCTGCGAGCGTGAACGGTTTCTGGAGGAAGCCCCTGGCGCCCTTGTCGATCATGCTCTGGGCCTCGCCGTCGAGGCTGAAGCCCGACATCACGAGGACCTGAACGCCCGGATCAGTCGCGATCATCTTGCGAAAAACCTCCGGTCCGCTGAGCTTCGGCAGCAACAGGTCGAGAAGTACGACGTCAATTCTCGCGTGGCCCTCCCGATACAACCGGATCGCGCTGTCGCCGTCGGCCGCGGTCTCGACCGTGCAGCCGAGAGACTCAAGCATCTGGGAGCACACGTCGCGCAGCCCCGGCTCGTCCTCGACCAGAAGCACATGCCCGCTCAGTCGCTGACCCAGCGGCTCACCGTTCTCACCCAGGTCGCGGGCTTGCGCCGTCGGACGAATGACCGGCAGGTACAGGGTGAAACAGGTCCCTTTCCCCAGCTCGCTGTCGACGACGATTGCACCCTTGTGGTTCTTGACCGTGCCGTAGACCGCTGCCAGCCCGAGACCGGTTCCGCCCGCCTTCTCTTTGGTCGTGAAGAACGGCTCGAACACCATCGCCTGCGAGGCGCGATCGATCCCGACCCCGGTGTCGGTGACCGTGACCACGAGATAGGTGCCCGCCTGAAGGTCGGGTGGAGGCCCCGACTCTGGTGCGTCACCGACAACCAGGTTCTTCGTCGCGAAGGTGAGCTTTCCACCTTCGGGCATCGCGTCCCGGGCGTTGATCCCGAGGTTGAGGAAGATGTTCTCGAGCTGCGACGGGTCACCCGCCACCCAGGTCCGATCCGCCCCCATCTCGGTCTCGATCCGGACCCGCCGATCAATGCTCCTCGACAGCACCGCCGCGACCTCGCTCAGCACCCCGTGCATGTCCACCGGCTTGATCAGGAACTTGCCGCGACGAGAGAACGCGAGCAGCCTCGAGGTCACGCCCGACGCCTCCCTGACCACGTGCGACAGCTGGTCCACCAGCTCGACCGCGTCGGGCCGGTCGGCGATCTTGAGGCGGAGCACGTCGGCGTAGCCCAGGATTCCGGCGAGCTGGTTGTTGAAGTCGTGCGCCACGCCCCCGGCCAGCCGTCCAATGGCCTCCATTTTTTCGGCATCGCGCAACCGTTGTTCAATCAGCTTTCGTTCCCGGATGTCGCGGACCATCGCGCAGCTGTACTCGAGCCCGCCGAGCTCGAGAAAATGGGCCGTGATCTCGACGTCGAGGACGCTCCCGTTCTTGTGCTGGTGACGGGCCTCGAAGGTGCGCCTTCGTTCGGCCTTGAGAAGTGCCCAGATCGCCGGCCAGGTCTCCGGAGTCACATCGACGTTGAGCTCGTAGACCTTCATCGTCTGCAGCTCGTCCGTGCTGTACCCGACCAGCCGGCTCGCCGCCTCGTTGACGTAGATGATGCTCGCGTCTTCTTCCATCCAGTAGATGGCGTCCGACAGGTGCTCGATCGCGAACTGAGCAAAGTGGTCCAGACCCGGCGGCGTGAATCCGGAAACCCTCGCCCTGAGCTCGTCGCAAATCTCTCCTGCTCGGTCCGATACGGACCGTATCTCCACCCTATTGCCCTTCATCCTGAGCTCATCCTAGCCGACGTTTTCGACGGGTTTTGTGACCGATCTCGCGCCTGACCCGAGATCTCCGTGCCGGCGTGATCCGCGCGCTCGACGGGTCTGGCCTGTCGGCAACGACACAACCGAAAACGGACGTTCCCAGAGACGACGAACCCTGGGTCAACCGCGCAAGGTCCAATCACTCGAGCGGGGGAATCACTGCAAGATGCTTCGCTTCGCGTTGTAGCGCGACCTGATGGCGGAGAACTCCCGGAGCTCGAACTTGAGCTCCGCAGCGATCATCTTGATCTCGTCCTCCTCCGCCAGCGAGATGGAGCCGTCGGCGGCTGCAATCTCGAACAGGCACTCGAGCAGCCGGAGCTTCTGATCGCGGCTCGAGATCCTGTCGAACTCTCGGGTCACGAGGTGGTTCTCGGTCCCCCCCTTGAGGAGCTGCTGAGACTTGGCGATCTGCACCACGAGCACGGCCTGGGCCTCCGTCAGCCCGCCGACGTCGCGTACGACCTCCTCCATGCGACGGCTCTCATCCTCGCTGATCTCCAGGTCGGAGTTCGCGACCCGAGCAAGCACGAACGCGAAGGCCGCGAGGTACCGCGCCTCCTCCTGATCGAGCCGATCCAGCTCCCCGACGATCCGGCGCACGGTCTCGGTTTCGCTCGCGGTCTGCTTCGAGCTCTCGTCCTCGCGTCCGAACAGCTTGCTCAAGATGGACATGTCATCGGCTCCTACAGCTTGAAACGCCACAGCCCAGGTTCAGATTTCGTCCCGCGTGCAATGGCGAGGTGATCCGTGACATGACGGGACAACAACCCCGCCGGGCTTGCCCGCCCGGCGGGACTGCGTTCCCTGATCCTGATGTCTTACTTGATCCGGATGACAACCGTGTATGCGCCGACTACGGCGTCATCGACAACCTGTTCGATCTGGAGGGCGTAGACCGACCCGGACTCCGCCGATCGCGGCGCCGTGAATGACAGCTTCAGGGGCAACGCTCGCTCGGCGGTCACCGGCAACCGCTTGATCTCTTTCCAGGCGATGGTCTTCTCCCGAAGATGCGGAATCGCAAGGTAGTGGCGTTCGGGCCGTTCGAGCTCGAAGTCGATGTCGCGCACGGCAACCCTCGGGCCCCATTCGCGGTCGAAGAGCTCGACCCGCCCGGCGGTGTTCAAGGTCAACGGTCGCCGGTCGCCGATCGCCACCTTCACCGTCGGTGGGATCACGCGCGGCGGCAGACCGAAGGTCGGCAACCTGGGCTTCGCGGTCAAACGCAGCCGGAGCGCCGCGACAACCCGCTGCACGCCGTCGAAGGGCACACCGAAGCCGAGGTCGAGCCCGGCTGTGTCACCCGCACCGAGCGTGACCACGTGGACGTTCCGGGCCGCGATGTTGTTCTCCCACCGAATCTCGAAGGGGTAGACGAGCGGGTTGGGATTGCTCGAGTCCTTGGGATCGTCGTTGACAAAGGCAATCGCGAGCAGGCACTGGTGGGCCGGGTCCGCGACCCCGGGAACCGGAACCGGCGTCCACTCGACGAAGGGCGCCTGGGCGCTCGAGTTGGCAGCCACGGTGAAGCCGTTGGTCGGGTTTGGGTGTCCCGCTGTCCCGGGAATGAGCTGCCAGTTGGACGGCGCGAAACCGGCGTGTGGATCGGCCCAGTAGTACCGAACCCGGACGCCTGCGATGTCTGCGTTGCTTCGGTTGTGAACCACCGCCCAAACGCGGTTGACCTGCGAAAACGCTGGATTAACGTCCGCCGAGCCGTACGGCGGCGCATCGACCATGATGTCGGGGCTGGCCCAGGCGGCGTTGCTGTACTGCTCGCCGTTGTCGCCGCTCGCGTCGCGGATCCAGAGGTCGCCGATCCCCTTCAATGGTGCGACCTGACGGAAGTAGGCCAAGTTGGTTCCGTAGACCGGCGTGATCGTCGGGTGCAGCGGGACGTGCACGTACTCGGCCCATCCGCCCCACTTACTGCGGACCAGGGTGCAGTTGCCCGAGGTGTCGACCTGCCACACACGACCGGTGTGGGTGGTGATGTTGCTGGAGTCCCGGTAGCGGATGACGTCGCCGGGGCGTAACGAACCCGGCGCCACGGGGACACAGTTGTCGGTGAGGATCTGGTCGACGTCGTCCGAGCTGTCGATCCAGTACCGACGGGGCAGAAAGGTGAAGCCCCAGCAGTTGTAGCGGCTGGTGTGCCCGAGCTCCTCGTCGGACAGGTCGAAGTGCTTGTACCGCTGGACGAGCGGGATCAGTGAGGGGTCCGATTCTGCGGTTACGGTCCCGCCCCAGTCCCACACCTCCTGAAGCTCGACGTCGGCTGCGGTCTTGATTCCGGTGATCTTGGGCATGGTGAGCCTCCCCTCAGTACAGCCGCGCGGAGGTCTCGGCGAGCTCCGCACCCGAGTACACCATCGTCGTCGGCTTGAGTGGCAGCTGGAAGACGGTGCGGAGGGCGTGCGCGGCGAAGTGGACGAAGAACGGACCTGGCGTTTTCAGCCGTATCCGGAAGGTCGGTCCCAAGACCGATGGCGCTGCGCTCGGCTGAATGCTCTCGACGATGAAGGCGAAAGCCGCCAGCGAGATTTCGGGCAGCTTCCGGCGCCCGCTGAGGATCTCCTCGATCGCCGGCAGAGCGGTCCGGCCGCGCTCGATGACGCGGAGAATCCTGCGGTCGGTCGCGAACACTTTTCTCAGGACGTAAGGCGAGCTCGCGAGACCCGCGTTCCGGATGTTGGCCGGTTCGCAGAGTGCGTCGAGCTCCTGCTTGAGGCTTGGCATGTCGGTCCTCCCATGGTTGATGCTCATCTATCGATTCGGGGTCGACGATCTGTCAGTGTTCGAAGCGCACCGTGAGACCACCGACCTCCGAGGCCTTCTCGTGCCCCGGGGAGCACGGCTCGCTCGACAAGGTCGATGTCGACGAAATCGCTCCGCCACGCCCCATCGTTCGCCCACACCTCGACGGTCGCCCGAGCCGGCCCGTCCACGACCTCGACCCCGTCGAGCACGAAGCTCGGCCTCAGGTCATCGTTCGTCATCACCCGAATGGGTGACGGCGATCGCGGTTCCCGGCCACAGGTGTCCTGGACCACACACGAATCGGAGATTCGACTGGTACCGTGTGAGGGTGCCCCGCACCGCCGGTCGTCTGTCCGTCGCCTTCGGCTGCCTGCTCGGCCTCCTGCCCATGCCGGCAGCTGCCCAGTCCGACTGTGGGTCGCCGGTCTTCTACCCCGCCGGCGCCACCTGCTCCGGGGGTCAGGCCGACGGACGGCCGTGCTACGTCTTCGACGCCGGCGACAACTTCGGATGCCCGGGCGGAACCTGCATCGCCTCGCCCGGAGGAGGCCGCGCCACCTACTACCACGCCGCCACCGGCGCCTGCGGGATCCCGGTCCCCGATCCACAGATGATGGTCACCGCCATCGCTGAGTACCTGTGGAACGGCAGCGCCGTCTGCGGGCGTTGCGCCCGCGTCACCGGCCCACTCGGCACCGTCATCGTCGAGATCACCGACCTCTGTCCTGCAGGCCCGAACCCCGAGTGGTGCGCGGGCGACGCCGCCCACCTCGACCTCAGCGAAGCGGCCTTCGCGGCCGTGGCTGACCCTGCTCGAGGCGTCGTCTACATCGAGTGGGAGGTCGTCGAATGCCCGGTCACGGATGACGTGACCCTGTTGAACTCGGACGGATCCAACCCCTGGTGGTACGCCGTCTTCGCCCTCAACCTCCGCCAGGGGGTCACCGGCGTCCAGGTCAGGGATTCGTCCGCGGGCGCCACATGGCTACCAGGCTCACGGCAGAGCTGGAACGCCTTCGTCGTCCAACCAGGCTACGAGATGATCCTCCCCTATGACGTCCGCATGACCGGGATCACCGGCGAGGTGTTGACCTCCGACAACGTCATCACCAACCTGAACGGCGGCGCCCCGTTCGACATGGGCGCCCAGTTCACCCCCTGCTCGCTGTTCTCCGACGACTTCGAGTCCGGGAGCCTTTCGGCGTGGTCATTGACCGTCCCCTGAGCGGCTCCCCGACCGCAGTCGTCACCGCCGGCGTCGAAAACGACGCGACGTGACGCGGCGCTTTGATTCAACCTCCGCCATGGGGCGCGTCAGTTGGCGACAGTACTCGTCCAGGCGCTCGTGTCGCCCGACTCGAACTGGTCAAAGAAAAGCAGGTCGGCGGGCCAGACCGTCACGTATCCGGTGCTGAGGTGGTACGACGGGCTCGTGATCAGTGGGGAATCGAAGCTCCGGTAGTTGAACGCGTAGGAGTCGTGATAGCTCCGGGCGTTGAAGTACATGTCCATGGACCACCGCTGCACCGGCTGAGACGCGGCTCCCGCCGATTGCTGCATCACGACGTAGTAGACCACCGGAAGCCCCGGGGGGATCTCCGGGTTCGGCAAGGTCGACGGCAGCGTGATCGTGGCTTTGTCGTAATAATCGACGGGGATCGGGTAGACCGAGGCGAGCAAGGTGTCCGACAGGGGCTTCCAGCCCCATTCGCCGTCGGTCTCTTGGTAGAGGCTGACCAACGAGAACAGCGCGTTCACCTGCGAGTAGTCGAGAGGGTGTAGGTCGCCGTCGTACCAGCTGAGAATGAGGTTCTTGAGCTCGGCGCTGCGATCCCATGGCTTGCCCTGATTCGTCACCTCGACCGTGATCACCGCGGCAGCCGCACCGGGAGCCAGAAACGCGGGCCACCAGGCCCGACGTTCGGTCCAGATCTGGCCGCCCTGGTTTGGCAAACCCATCATTCCCTCCCACACGATGGGCGAGGTGCGTTGAGTCAGCACGGCCAGATCGGTGAGGCCGTCCCGATCTCTGTCGTAGGTCATCGCGCGCAGCGTCGAGTGGCGGTTGACCAGCACATTCTCGACGAAGGTGCCGGCGCCGTCGGTGTTTTCGAACCACGAGAAGCGACCCGAGTCGTAGGCGCAGCCGAAGAGATCGACGTCGCCGTCGACGTCGAGATCGGCGCCCTTGACGTCCGAGGCGCCGTCGAAGTCGGTCGCGACATCGACGCGGGTCCAGGTCGGGTTCGGATCGCCGCTGTTGAGCCAGGTGCTGACCATGTCGTCCTGGGAGTCGGCGCCGATCACGTCGAGGCTGCCGTCGCCGTTGACGTCGGCGGCGGCCACGGCGGCCGCGTGGAACGACGGGTCGATGACCCGCTCGGTGAAGGTCGCCACCGGATCCTGATCGATCCAGCCGACGTCGGACGAGCCCACGGCGCCGAAGAGGATGTCGTTGGTGCCGTTGCCGTCGAGATCGACCATGCGCACAGAGCCGACGTCCGCGTGGCCCGACCAGTTGCTCGAGCTCCACACGGTGCCCGTCCCGCCGCTGTTCCGGAAAAGGTACACACGGCCCAGGAAGGGTGAGGCGGCGACGACGTCGATGTCCCCGTCGTTGTTAATGTCGCCGGTGTCCACGGCAACCGGACCGACGACTCCGGTGGCGATGTCGTGCCGCGTGAAGCCGCTCGCCCCATTCTCCCACCACGCGATCGTGTTGGTGACCGAAGACACGGCCACCACGTCGAGCCGGCCGTCGCGGTTGATGTCGGCCAGCGACAGATCCCGCGTGTCGTCGAACTCGGTCTCGACGACGACGGAGTTGTGCATATTCGCGTCGGTCCAGAACTCGATGTCCGGGTCGCTGGTGTCGTTGCTGGACGTCACCGCGGGGTCGGGCCGCCCGTCGCCGTCGAGGTCGCCGACGGCGAGCGCGGTCGCTGCCGCCATCGTCGCGGAGCCGGTGCTCGCCCCGTTGTTGTAGAACCGGTGGTGGATTCTCTCGTTTTCGATCCACACGACCTCGTCGTCGACCTCGGTGGCCACCACGAGGTCGAGGTCACCGTCGCGGTCGAAGTCGCCGGGGACCACCGATCTGGCGCCACGCAGGTACGCGTACCCGGTCCTGTACGGGCCTTCCAGCCCCGAGTAGTCCTGCTCCCACCAGGTGACATACCCGGGCTCACGGCCGACCGCCACCACGTCGAGACGCGCGTCCTGGTTCAGGTCGGCGGTCGTGATCGAGTACGGCTCCCCGAAGGAGTGGCTGACGGTGTAGACATCGGGGTCGAAGCCCGTGCCCTCGTTCCAGTACACCACCATCTCGTCGGTCCCGTAGCCGGCGGCGAGGACGTCGACGTCACCGTCGCTGTCGAGATCGACCGCGTGGACGGCAACGACCTGGTCGATGCCGGTGCCGATGCCGTGCATCGCCCAGTCGGTGTTGCCCGCGATCGAACCGTCGTTCTCGAACCAGGCGACGGCGTCGCTGTAGTACGCCGCGGCGACCGCGTCGAGATCGCCATCGCCGTCCATGTCCGCCGTGGTGACGAAGTGGGGCCCGTCGAAGGTGGGCTCCTCGAACAGGTTCCAGCTGTCCCACACGACGCCGGTGCCGTTGACGTTCTCGTACCAGCGAAGCGAGTCCGGGGCGCCGAGCCGGGCCCCGAGAAGGTCGACGTCGCCGTCGCCGTCGAGATCGGCCGCGTGGACCCACCGGGCGCCGTCGAGGTCGTCGGCCACCGGATGGACGGTCCACGTGATCGTCAGGACGCCGCCCGGGTTCTCGAGCCAGTCCACCGAGCCGTCCCCGCCTCGTTGGCACACCACCACATCAGTCCAGCCGTCGTGGTTGATGTCGGCCGCGGCGACCGAGATCGCCTGGTCGAAGCCCGTCCGGATGTCGATCGGGACCCAGGCGCCGGGGAGGTCGTTCACCCACACCCGGATCAGGTCGGCGACGAGCGCCGCCGCGACGACATCGAGGTCGCCGTCCCGGTCGAAGTCGGCGACGGCCACCGCCGCCGCTCCGTCCATTGTCCCGAGGGACTCCCCGGTCGTGTGGAAGGGCACTTCGTAGGCCATCACCGTCACACTCGAGACGAGCGCCAACATCGCCGCTCCCACTGAAAATCGTGCATTAGACATTGGTGATCCCTCCCTTCGCACGAGCTTTCCTTTCTCAAGCATCGGTTCGGGATCAGCGGGTGACGAGCACGTACGCGACAAAAACCTGGACGATCGCGCCAGTTCGATCGAGTCTTTCGTTCTCGGAGTCGAAGAGGTATCATGGGCTTGAGTGTCAAAAGAGAGAACTGTTTTCCGGGCGGCCTCGGAGAAACTTGTCGAGCGTGCGCGCGCGATGGGTTTCAAGGGCTCGGCCGCAACGAACCTCTCGGCGAGGATCGGGGGGACCCGGGTCTACCTGTCGCTGGCGTCGTTTCGGAGCGACGGCCTGGGTGGGCCCGCGCTCCAGATGAAGGCGGTCGCGATTCCCCAGTTCCCGCCCGTCGACGAGGCTGTTGCTCTTGCACTGTGCACCGTTCCCGTTCCGATCCCCGACCGCGACATCACCAAGGCGAACTTGGCCAACCGCGTGCCCTTCGATATCTTCAGCGAGATCTACCCCCATGCGCACGACCCGCTCGATGACTCCACGGGTCTGACCCTGCGTCAGCGAGCCGGGTACAACCGCTACGGTGCACGATCCGAGTACGAGGTCGTAGCGGCGGTCGAACGCTGGTTCGACGATGCGGTAAGTTGGGCTCGGCTGCTCGACCCCGCCAATGTCATCAGCCGGATCGATGAGTTCGAACGCAGCGACCCACGCGCGCCGAGCGGTCTCGCCCGCGGCATCGTCGGCGGGATCCGGCTCCTGGCTCTGATCTCCCTCGGCCGGATCGACGGGGCGCGATCGTTGGCGCGCGAGCTCCGGTCGTACGTGAGCGACGGCTCACCAAGCGGACGAACCCTCCTCTCGCTTCTCCCCAGGCTCGAGGACCACATCGGGTACTCGGCGTCGCGCCGCAGCCGGAGCCGCGTCACGCGATCAGCGCATCCGCGGTAGAGGCAGCTGTTGCGTCAGTGAGGACGGCATCAGGTCCCATCGACTGTCTCCTGCTCGCTCAACAGGTACGCCTCCGTCTCCTTGCCGCGTTTGAGCGCGTCGAGCACCGTATAGGTCAACATGAAGAACACCAGCAACAGGAACTCAACATCATCCATCGAAGCAGTGAAGATCCCGGCCGAGGTCCTCGGACGACGAGCGGCAGCAAGCTCCATGCGACCCTCTTTCAAGCGGTACGTCACGGCGACGTTCATGGTGTGAGAGTCGCAGGTCCGGTCCGAGTTCCCCTGCAAGGCCGGCGGGGCGGACGCCCCTCCAGACACGAGACGAAAAGCGCCGCTTCTCCGTATTCCTCATGTGATCCATCGGAATTCGTGTGAGAATCAAACGACGAGGATGGAAACCCGCTCGCCGACCTTGCACACAACCGCCCTGGCCAACAGCTACAGGTCGTGTGGAGGCTCGCGATGAGTCGCGGCTTCGTTGCCGGCCTGATGGTCGTCTTCACCGGGTCGATTCTCGCCTTCCACCTTGTCATCAAACAGGCGCCCGATGAAGACTATCTCTCGATGGTGGAAGAGATGCACGAGACCACTTCGACGTGGATCGGCGCCTACCCGCCCGACTTCGAGGTCGAGCTCATCGATGGCCGGACCTTCCGTCTGTCCGATGCCATCGGCTCGAAGATCGTGATCCTCAACTTCTTCGCCACGTGGTGCGGCCCGTGCCGGAGCGAGCTCCCCGAGCTCGAGCGTTTTGCATCGGAGCACCCGGACGACGTCCTGATGGTCGGCATCGACATCAAGGAGCCGGTCGAGGATGTCCGGAGGTTCACCCTCAAGAAGGGCGTGACCTACCCGATCGCCGTTGACCCTAACGGGCGGACAGCCGCTCTCTACGAGGTCTCCAACCTGCCCACGACGATCGTCGTGGGCTTCGACGGTCGAGTGCTGTTGCACGACTCGGGCGCCATAAAGAACGCCGAGGTCGCCTTCGGCACACTGCTCGACGGTCAGCTCGAGCTGCGCAACGCCATCGGAGTCATGACCCCCGAGGAGTTCCGCATTGCCTCGAGCGAGGCGGGCCACCCATCCGGGCGAACGCCTGAGGGCGCCGAGACGATCCAGCTCGAGGGACGAGCCCTCGATCTGGCTGCTCGAATCCGCTGTCCCTCTTGCGGCCAACCACTCCTCGAGTGCGAAGGCAAGGTTGCCGAGCAGCTCCGCGCCCGCCTCGCCGATCTCGACGTCGATGCCATGACCGACGCCCAGGTCCTCGAGGCGCTCTTCCTGCTGCCGGAGAGCGGGCCATGATTCGCGCGCAGAACCTTCACGTCAGCTTCCGTAGGAGCTTTCGCCGACGCCGGATCCAGGCCCTGCAAGGCTTCGAGCTCGAGGTCGAGCGCGGCGACGTCTTCGCCCTCCTCGGTCCGAACGGCGCCGGCAAGTCGACAGCGATGTACTGCTTCCTCGGCCTGATCCGGCCCGAGAAGGGCTCCGTGTCGGTGCTCGGCCGGACTCCGACGCCCGGCTCGTCGATGTTCCAGCGCATCGGGTACCTGCCCGAGGAGCCCCACTACCACCTGTACCTCACGGTGCGCGAAGCCGTTGCCTACTACGGCGCTCTCGGACTCGACCCGCTACCGCAGGCCAGGATCGACGACGCCATCGATCGGGTCAACCTCGGCGGAGCGGCCGACCTGCGCCTGAGCAAATGCTCCAAGGGCATGCGCCAGAAGGCCGGGCTGGCCGCATGCCTGCTGCGGCCCGTGGACCTGCTGTTGATGGACGAGCCAACCCGCGGCCTCGACCCCATGACCGTGTCCCTCCTGCGCTCGATTCTGCTCGAGCTCAACGCGCGTGGAACTACCGTCGTCATCAACTCCCACGTACTGTCCGAGGTCGAAGCCGTGTGCACCCGCGCGGCCATCATCGACGACGGGCGGGTCGTGATCCAGGACCGTCTCGATGCCATCACCGAGGTCAACCAACAGCGCTACACCGTCGATCTCGACCTCGAGGGCGAGCCGCCCGCCTTCGTTGATCTCGTGCACCGAAACGGTCGATCGCTGCGCGGCGAGATCGACGCCGCCGACCTGGAGCGCCTCGTGGCGTGGGTCGGTGCTAATGACGCCATGCTTCGCGCCTGTGCCCACAAGCGCGTCAGCCTGGAACAGGCGTTCATGACAATCCTAGGGAATCAACCATGACCGCGCGCCAGTTCCTCGCCAGCGTCCACACCAACCTTGTGTTCTACCGCCGCAACCGCCTGCTCGTGCTGGCCGGCCTGGTTGTCCTCCTGGCCCTGGTCATCTCGATCATCAGCAGCGGCTTCACCGCATCCGACCACTTCGATCTCATCCAAGGCCTGGTCTCGATGATCGAGGGCTTCACCTTCGTGTTCACCGCCATCCTCGGCCTGGTGGCCGTGTCGCACCATGTCCGCACCCGCAGCGTCAAGCTTGTGCTGACCCGCCCCTTCTCCCTCGGCGGGTGGGTTCTGTCTCACTTCGCGTCGGCCGTGTTGGTGGTGCTCGTCCTCCACCTCGTGATCCTCATCGTCGCTGTGATCCTGTTCTTCGCCTGGGACCTGCCCTTTCAGTGGGGACTCCTCGTCGACATCGCATCGAGCGTCCTCACCTGCCTGACCGTTTTCGTCTTCATGCAGCTGCTCTCGACTCTCGTCCATCCCGCGGTTGGCGCCGTCATCGCGGTCATCTTCAACCCTTCGTCGGTCCACGCGATGCTGACCATGATCGAGGCGCCCCGCCGCTTCGCGAGCAGCGACATCGGCGCGGTCTTCTATCAGGTCCTGTCGTGGCTGCTCACCGGTCTGTACTACCTACTGCCCGAATACATGCCCTTCGGCAGGGACCTGCAGACAGTCTTCGCGACCTACCGCGTCACCCGCTTCGACCTGCCATACATCGTGCTCACTGTGCTCTACACGACCCTGACCGTGAGCCTTTACCTGATGCTCACCACCGTCGTCCTCCGGCGCAAACGGCTGATCTAATCCCGTCCGACCGTCGCGAAATCGGCGAGGCGCCGATGCATCGTCAGCCTTGCGGTCAGCTCAACCCCCTGCGTCGCCGCCGTCCTGCTCCGGTGGCACGTTGAACTCGACCGGCGGCGGCACGTGACCGGCAAGAGCATCGTCGACCAGGCGGGTGGCAGTCGCACGCGCTCTCGCCTCCCCTGCGAGACGCGCGTCCGGGTACCCGGCGCCCGCGGCATCGGGCTCGGTCCACTCCTGGTGGCGGAGGAAAACGGTCTGGGTTGGGAACGCGAACTCGATGCCGAGCTCCCTGGCGAGCCTGAGGATGTCAACAGCCAGTCGATGTCGTTCGCGGAGCTCAGTTGCCCAGTCGGGCGTGACGAAAAAGACATACAGCATGATTTCGAGACAGGCCGCACCGAACTCGTTGAAGTAAACGTGGTAGTAGTCCTTGCGCGAGTATGGGTGCCGATCGATGAGCGCCCGGATGCCCTCGCAGAAGGCATCGACCTTCTCCGGCGGCGTGTCGTAGGCGATCCCGAGGCGAGTGCTCCACCGCCGGTAGCTCCGCGCCCCGAGATTGTCCACCGAGGCCTTGATGAGGTTCGAGTTGGGGAGAGTAATCAACGAGTTGTAAAAGGTGCGGACTCGGGTCGACCGGAAGCCCATCTCCTCCACCGTGCCCTCCACGTCTCCGACCTTGATCCAGTCGCCGACCTGGAACGGCCGGTCGAGGAGCACGGTCACCGAGCCGAACAGGTTTGACACGGTGTCCTGGGCGGCGAGTGCGAAGGCCAGGCCCCCGAGGCCGAGCCCCGCCAACAAACCCGCCACCTCGATTCCAACGCTGCCGGCGACGGTCACCAGCCCGATCGCCACGACCAGGACCTTGAGGGTCTTGCGAATCAGCGGCACGAGGAGATCGTCGAAGCGGCTGTCGGTCTCTGCGGTCCGCCGTTCTGCCACAGCGCTGACCACATCGATGAGACGGTAGGCGACGACACTGAAGGCAACAACCGCCACCACCACAATGGCCTCGACGTAGACTCTGAAGATCACCGTGGGCAGCCCGAGCCACAGCGCACCGATTCCCCACAGCACAACCATGAGCAGCACGGATGCCGGCCGGATGGTTGCCGTGACGAGATGCTTGTCGATCTGGTGGAACCGACGGGTCAGAGCCCGGTCGACCCCTGTCGCAGCGACTGCCGTGAAGATCCGTCCCGCAACCACGCCGAGCAGAATCACAACCAGCACGCCGATCCACTGCCATCCATCGAGGAAGAGCACGCGCTCCCTCAGCGTCTCGGGCATCTTGCTCCGCAGCCACATGGCCGGGGTGACGAGATCGTGCCCCTTCTCGAGACCTGTGACCACGGCACGATCGGTCACCTCGTCGTGGATTGCCCACAGCGAGGCCACCGTCTCTTTGCTGAACAACCAGCTTCCGTTCTCCGTCCGCGAGATCACCACCGAGCCCGAGTCGTACCGCTCGAAGACCCATGAGCTCCCGGACGGGTCGTTCGGGACTGCCTCGATGTCGACCAGACGAGTCCGATCGATGACCCGCTTCAGCATCCCGGCGAGCTCCCGCCCTTGCAGGGATCGAACCGCCGGCGAAAGCTCCGACAGGTCGAGGCACGACGCCGCACGGTTGAGGTCAGGTCCTCCCTCGGCGTAGAACGACGTCAGGAAGGTCTCCATCGTCGCCCGGGGCGAGCGGTAGGCCTGGGCAACCGGCTCAGACGACGTTGCATTTGCCGCCTCGTCAGCGGGAGGCGGCTGCTGAGCGTAAACCGTGCCCACGAACGCCGCGCTCGTCGCCACCATCACACAGCCCAAACCGAAGCACCACAAGAACCGAGTCCACCGTTGCCTCGAACCCACACTCACCCCCGCTCACCGGTCGCGATCGGTCATTGGTCGGTCCAAAATGCTATCACTCCCCCGATCAGGGCCTTCCTTTCGGGAGCGGCCACCACACCGGCAGCGGCTTCAACGCGTGCGGGACGCCCGCGCCACAATCGGGTTCGCACGCCAGCCATTGCGGTCGCCTCTCGTCCGCAGCCGGAGCACGAGCACACAGGGGGTATGCGCACGCTTGGTCGTTGTCAGAGAGCCGAACCATCAATGAGACAATGACTCATGCTCGAGGATGACGGATCCGGCCGGCGGACCATGGGGCTGCTCGACGCGACCGGCGTCGGGGTCGGCGCCATCGTCGGCGGTGGCGTGCTGGCTCTGGCGGGGGTCGCCTTCGCGACCACCGGGCCGGGAGCGATCGTCGCCTTCGCTCTCAACGGCGGCATTGCTATCCTCACGGCACTGTCCTTCGCCGAGCTCGCGTCACGCTTCCCCCAATCGGGAGGGACCTACGCCTACGCCCGCCGGGTGCTAACGGTGGAGGCGGCATTTGCCGTCGGCTGGGTTGTCTGGTTCGCGTCGGTTGTCGCTGCGGTACTCTACGCGATCGGCTTCGCCGTGTTCCTGGTCCCGGTCCTGGAGCAAATAATCCTGGTCGTCGGCGGCACGCCCCCGGCTTGGCTGGGTGCGCGATTCGCGGTGCTGCTGTACGCGCTGGGGGCAGTGGCGTTCTACACATGGAGCCTCATGAGATCAGCCACCGGCGGCGGTCGCTGGGCGACCCTCGGCAAGTTGATCGTCTTTTTCGTCGTCATCGTCGGCGGGTTGTCGGTGCTGGCGGTCCATCCTCCCGGCATCCAGGAGCTCGGCGCCAGGTTCCGGCCCTTTCTCCAGCACGGTGGTCAGGGTCTGGTGCAGGCCATGGGCTACACCTTCATCGCGCTCCAGGGCTTCGATCTCATCGCAGCCGTCGGCGGCGAGGTCAAACGTCCTGAACGAAACATTCCGCGCGCCATGCTGCTGTCCCTCGGCGCCGCGCTGCTCATCTATATTCCGCTGCTCTTCCTGATCGTGACCGTTGGCAGCCCCGACCAACCGATCGCCGCCGCCGCCGAGAAGAACCCCGAGATCCTCGTCGCCATCGCCGCACGGAACTTCCTCGGCCCGACCGGGTACTGGCTCGTGGTCGTCGCGGGGGTGCTGTCGATGCTGTCGGCCCTGCAGGCCAACCTTCTCGCCGCATCCCGCTTCGCGAGGACCATGGCCACGGACCGCACCATGCCCCATCGATTCGACAGGCTCGCACCGGGCAGCGGCACCCCGATCCCTGCGATCTTCCTGACGGCGGCGACCGTCGCCTTTGTCCTGGTCGCGGTCCCCAACGTCGCCGCCGCCGGCGCCATGTCGAGCCTCATCTTCCTGGCCAGCTTCGCGCTCACCCACGGGCTCGCCTATCTGGTCCGCTCCCGGATCGGCGGCAACAGCCCGTTTCGCACACCGATGTTTCCGCTGGTGCCGGCGGTCGGTGGCGCAAGCTGCTTCGCGCTGGCGTTGTTCCAGTCGGTGGCGGTCCCCTCGGCGGGGGTATTGGCGGCCCTCTGGCTCGCCATCGGGGCGGTCCTCTTCATGACCCGGCTCGCGCCACGGGCGCGCGTCGTGGACGCGTCGGCCGAGGCCAGGGACCCGGGTATCCTTCAGCTCCGCGGTCGTAGCCCGGTCGTGCTGGTCCCCGTCGCCAACCCGGCGAGCGCCGCGACCCTGATGGCCATGGCCGACGCCCTCGCCCCGCACGCCGTAGCACGGGTGCTACTCATGTCGGTGGTGCGGCCAACCGCAGGTTGGGACGGACGCGGGCTCGACCAGCGGATTGCCGACGCCCAGTCCATTCTCGGCGGAGCGCTGTCGACCGCCCTCGACACCGACCTCAGACCCGAGGCGCTGATCACGGTCAGCGACGATCCCTGGGCCGAGATCGTCAGGGTCGCCAGCCGCTACAGCTGCTCGAGCCTCGTGCTCGGCGTCGGCACCCTCGACACCACGGCCGTGACCGCGCCCCTCGAGCAGCTCATGGGCCTGGTCGCGGGCGACGTGCTGATCCTCCGCGCTCCCAGCAACTGGAGCCTCGGCGCGGTGGACAAGGTCCTCGTTCCCGCCGGCGGACGGCGCGATCAGAGCCCAATCCGGGCACGGTTGATCGGCAGCCTCTGCCGCACCCGCACGCGCGAGGTCACCTACCTCCGAGTGATGCCGAAGGCCGCCGGCCCGACCGACGTGTACCGGGCGGAGTCCGAGCTGCAACAGCTCGCGAGCGACGAGGCGCCGGGGGTCAGCAGCGTCGTCACCACGCAACAGGACGACGTTGTGGCCGAGGTGGTCCGGATGGCCGCCGAGAGCGATCTCCTGATCGTCGGCCTCCAACGCCTCGGTCGGCAGCGCAAGGTCTTCGGCGAGCGGGTCCTCGAGATCTCCCGTCGCACTGACTGCCCGCTTCTGATGATCAGCAGCCACAGCTGACACCTGGTTCAAAGGGCAGATCCGCAACGAAGGCCTCGCGAGCCCGTCACTCCGACGTTGCGGAACCTGACACCCAACCGGGCACCGAACCGGGTTGGGCCCAGAGCTCCTTGAACGGGTCGGTCACCTCGATCAGCCCGTCGAAGGCAGCCTCATGAGGCCGTTTTCGGGACCCGCGACGACGATCGAGCACGGCACGCAGTGGGCATCGAGCGTGGCGAAACGAAGAGCGCTGCCGCAATCCGCAAGCAGCGTGTTGAGACCTCCGAGCAGGGTCTCCAGATCATGGGTATCCCCGATCCTTCGGAGCTCCAGCCGATAGGCCCGGCCCCTGGCATAGACGGTCAGCATGTGAGGTTGCTCCCTGGCGCGCGCGAGCTCGCCCCACAACCGATCGTGGTCCGCACGGTCAATCCCACCGTCAGCTCTTTCGGCCACATGCAACGTAACGGGGATTCCCCCGACCAACGTCGCCACCTTGCGCGGTCCGGACCCGAGATCGACAACCTCGAGGGCCGGCCAGCGCTCCTCCAGAATGACGTCGTCGAGCGTCGGCGACACGAGGCCGATCAGGCTGCACATCAGCGGCGCGTGCTCGCAGTAGCGCGCCGAGCACTTGGGATTGAAGGAGAGCGCCCGGCCCGGATCGAGACCGGCCAGCTCACGCACGCAGCTCGCCTCCTGGTATCGGATCTCGCCACCGCTGACACAGTTCTCCAGAGCCGAAGCGGTTGCATCGACGGCCCCCCGGTGACGCTCGATCCACTCGCCCAGGTCGAGGCACCCCGCCCGACGGAGCTCGACCATGTCGAGCCACGGATCGTCGTGACGTGCGTGCTCCACACATAGCTCCTGCTGGGTCGTCATGACCCGAGGCGTCTCGTCCGCAACCAGCACCTGGAGCTTGGAGCCGACAGGATCGAGTGCCGCCGATTCGACCACGCCGGCACACCATCGCCGAACGTTGTCGAGCAGCAGCCGACCGACCGGCTCGGCCTCTGACTCCGACGCCGCCGTCTCCACTGCCCAGCGACATTACGCAGCGGCCGTGCACTGACCGAGGAGATCGCGAAGAACGCCTTCACGTGGGTCATCTGTGCCGAGGCCGCGCGCGCCGTCGAGCCAACGCCTCCGGGCCCGGTCATCGCCGCGGCAGATTCTGGCAGCAAGATCAGGTTCGAAGTCCTCGCGCCAGGGCGACGAGAGCCGCTCCACGGGGTCCCGATCGAGGTGGTTGGCAACACAGTCGACGAGTGGCGCCGTGAAGCACGCTGGAGGGTTCGCCAGCTCTCGACCGATCGCTTTCGGCCCGAACACGAATGGATCCGAACCACGATGTGCACAGCCGATCAACAGGACGACAGCCGCCACTGCAACGACCCGGCGACACTCGGCGATGGATCTCACCATCTGGACCTCCCTGTTCCCACTCGCCACAGCCTCTCTCATGATTGTGTCAGAGCGGCGGCAGGCATCCCGTCCGCCGACCCGACTCCCGGCCGGCCCATCCATGGGTGTTCGTCGCGAAGAGCCATCGCATTGTCGCGTCCGTCCATGGTGCATCGACCGTGCCGACACCACGATGTCATTGAAGAGCGGAGATTCGATGGCTCAGTCGGTGACGCCGCGGCCGAGATGTCGGCACGCAACGATGGCCGCCAGAGTCCGAGGAGGTTGTTCCATGGCCAGAACGACGTTCGCAGCGGTTTTCGCAGGCGCGGTGCTGCTTGGTGCTCCCCAGGGATCGGTCCAAGCACTCGGGATTGACGACAATGTCGACGGGGGGGCGGTGACCGCGCCAGAAGCCACCACGATCCCCGCTCCGGCAGCTCAACCTGAGGTCATCGTTCGAGTCCCCGAGACCGAGCCTCGGTCATCCGTATCGGCGCCGGCCCTCCCCGAGAGCTTCAGCCCGGATCCAACGACGAAACCCGCATCGGGCTCGGCGACGCTGGCTGCTCTCGACTCCGGTCAGAGAGACAACGCCGGGATCAGTCTCGAACCGATGGGGAGCCCCTCCGACGCCCAGTTGCTCGTCGGCGCGCAGGTCGAAGCCCTCTGGGCATCGGGCCGGTATGCCGAGGCGATGTCGCAGCTCGAGTTTCTGGAGAGGTCGGGGCAACCGTACGCGGTCTCGATCTCGTGGAAGCAACCGGTGCCCGTAACCCACACCAAGTACTACCCAGACATGCGCATCAGCGATCGCACGAACGGAATCGACCTCGCGCTCGACTATCACTCCAGAACCGGCAACATCTTCGCGATGGTCGTCTGGCCATCCGGCTGGTCACTCCACATGTCGACCGATCTCGGCAACACATGGAATGAAACCGCTTTCTGGGGAGGGGCCTACACCACGATCGCTGACATGGCGGTTTCGGGTGACCATGTTTGGGTCGGCTACAGCTCGAACGGTGACGCGTTCCATACCTCCCGTTTCCGTCGTTTCGACGCCGATACCGGCGTGGAGGACGCAGCGTACGGCTTCCAGGTGGTGGGCGACGCAGGAACGAACACGATGACCGAGATCAAGGTCCTCGGAAACACACCGGACAACGATGACCGCATCTACATGGCGTACATCGTCAACGAGACGGACAGCATCCATTTTTGGTGGGACGACCTGGCTGGGATGAGCTTCACCGAGATACCCACATCGATCACCAACGCGGACGCAGGTCTCGACATCACATGGAACCCCCACACCTCTTCGGGCTACAGACGTTTCATTTCCTATCACTCGACCGACGGCAGAGTTCGACTGGCGAGGAGCAACGGAAGTGTATGGGAGTTCGAGGACTCGAGGGTCTTTACCGGCGTGCGCAAGAGGACTGCAATGTCGGCCTTTGGAGACCATGTCTACTGCGCATTCGAGTGTGATACCGGATCGGGGAAGATCGGTGTCTGCTATCTGGAATCGCACGATGCAGGTGTCACCAGCTGGTTGTACGACGACGCCTATTGGCCAACCGGTGACGAGGTGAGCGGGCACGCGCCCGACTTCTCGGTTCGATCGGGCACCGGCGCGGCAGCTGTGTTCAGCTCCGAGACCGGTGCTCTCGACGACGTGTACTTCGTGACCCATCGCGGCTGGACCTCCGGATCCTGGACCGATCCGGTCTGGTACAACTCTTTCGACCACGTCTCGGGCGCGGACACCTACATCAAGTGGATCGGCTCATTGTGTGTCAGCACCTACGGCATGGCCTACTTCGACGACGTCGGCTACGGTTCGCCGTACTTCGATCTCATGCGCCCTCGCGGGTTCTTCTGCGACGGATTCGAGAGCGGCACTACTGGGGCCTGGAACTAGGAGCTCGTAGCGCAAAGATCAGCGGCGTCTTTCGGGTTCCGTGAAGGCCCTTCTTCGTTGCATTTTCGGCCCGTACTCTGAGTACTGCTCCAAGATTGCGCCTCAAATGGCACTTCACGGCTCTCCGAAATCCATCCGCCACCTTCACGCTACAAGCTCCTAGCTCACACAGGTTCCCTTGCGAAAGCCGACGGCCCCGCGTAGGGTTGCCAGCCATGGACAAGGCCACGCCCTCACGGTCGGACCCCCGCGTTCCGGATCGTCTGGACCGTTTCCTCGCAGCACCGAGGCGGGCAGTGTGGACGATGGCAGCGCCGATGATGGCGGGCATGGCCGTCCACACTCTGTACATGATCGCCGACACCGCCTTCATCGGAACCCTGGGTACTGAGGCCTTGGCCGCCGCGACCTTTGTCGGGCCGGTCTTCTTTCTCATGGTGGCGATCACCATGGGCCTGGGCACCTCGGTAACCGCGCTCGTGGCCCAGGCTGTCGGTCGGCGGGACGCCGACGGTGCGGATCGGGTCGCGGGAACCGCCATGTCTTTCGGGATCGCGATCGGCTGCGGAATGGCGG
>Ga0316576_10000248_pt1 | contig 23474 bp, 16 predicted proteins | sample S0NA_FD_203075 | JGI IMG/M metagenome (GOLD analysis project Ga0316576, IMG submission 203075) | Rhizosphere microbial communities from salt marsh grasses in Alabama, United States - S0-2_050615r3r5 | ecosystem: Host-associated > Plants > Roots > Rhizosphere | place: USA: Alabama | collected...
TGATGACTCGGCCTCGACCTCGACCTCCACGACGGTCGGCAGATCCCGCACGATCCTTGCCGTTTGCATCGGCTCAATGACACCGGGCGGGTCGCGCTCGACGGCGTCGCCTTCGAGAACCGCTGCGTTACGCAACGAGAAACCGGGCGAACCGAGGATCTCGACGACCGCATCCAGGTCTCGCGGCGGGACCCAGCGGATGTCGTGGACCAATCGTGCGCGGGGAAGCGCGTCGAGGTTCTCCCAGATTCGTACGGCGCCGTTCTGGAGTAGCCGAAGACCGTCGCCGCGCTGAAGCGACCTGGGCTCTAAATCGGCAGGTGCCACGACGAAGCGGGCGCCGAGCCCGCTCATCAACCTCGTGCAGCAGTCGTCGAAGTAGACGTACGGCCATCGCAGATAGCGCACGCCGGTCAGAGAGGCGTAACGGTCGTAGCGAGTCAGGGGCCATGACGAGTAGGTCGTCACCGACGGCAGCTCGAAGATCGTCGGGAGCTCGCCCGCGATCATCTGCTGCGTCGGGAGCGGCAGAATCCGGGCCTGATGCCCCGAACCGGAGACAAGCTGGGTGAGCCTCGAGATCGTGGACGTCCGCGGCACGATCTCATCCGGGGAGAAGAATGGGATCGTCCCCGCGCCGGCGTGAACGAGATCGACGGCGGCGACAACCACGAGCAGCCAGGCCAGCCGCCGCCTTTTCGGCCAATCTCGTCGAACCAGGATCATGACCACCGCCGCCATCGCGGCCCAGATTCCAGCCCAGACCAGACCTCTCGCGCGAAGCTCCTCCAGCCAGACAACCCACTGGGCATCACCAAAGCCCGCGATGACCCGTGGACGATGGACCACGACGATCCAACCCGCTGCGACCCAGGCCGACAGCGCAAAGAAAAGCACCGCGACCTCCCAGCGACGCCGAGCGTAATCGGTCGACTCCGCGAGCAGCCAATGCGCTCCCAACCCCGCCGCCACTGATCCACACAACGCAACAATGGCGAAGATACGACCCGGGAAGGAGTTGAACACGATGGGGAAGATCCACGAGACGACGGTCCGCACCAGCGGGATGTCGAACACGACCAGACCGCAGACGATCGCCATGGTCGAGAAGAACCACGCTTCGAGGCGACGCGAGGTCAGCGGCGCGACGACGATCAGAGCCAACGGCACCACGCCGAAATAGAGACCGAGCTCGGCCACGTTGAAAGGCCCGACGTAGGTTCCGCCGTGGAAGCGGTACCCCCAAAACCAGGGCACCACGATCCTCAATCCCTGTTCGAAGGCGACGGTGCTGTTGGCGCCGATGGCCTGACCACGGGGCGACTGGAGAAACAGCTCCATGCTCGCCAAGAGCTGGGGCGCGACCAACAACCCACCCGAGATCAGCAGAGCCCCTGCGGTGACGATCGGTCGGAGCAACCGCGTGAGATTCCGATTCGTGCGAGCCTCCGCCAGCCCACGAACGACAGACCAGAGCCCGAGGGTAATGCCGCCGAAGAACGGGGTCGGCAGATGCCCCTCGAGAATCTGGATCGCGAAGACGACGGCACCCAACGCCGCCCACGAAACCGTTCTGGTCGCCAGTGAACGTTCGTAGCAGAAGAACACGAGCGGGAGCCACACCATCGCGCCGAAAAACGACACGTGGGGCAACCAAATCACGAGGTATAGGTTGAGCCCGAAGGCGACCGCGGCAATCGCTGCCGCAGCCGGGACCGCTCCGAGCTGACGCACGAACAGATACCCACCCCACAGGGCCACGGTCAGCTGGAGCAGCGTGGTCCAACCGATCGCCCGAAGGGGTCCCGTGATCCTGGCGATCAAATTGAAGCTCGGATTGGTGTACATCCGGCCTTGAGCCAACGCCGGGACGCCACACGCAAGATTCGGCTCCCAGAGCGGGAGGCCCTCCGACCAAAGACGGTGGGCGGCGATGCCCTCTGGCACGACCTGCCACAGGGAATCTGTCATCAGTGGATTCCAAAGGGTCTCAGGCGCCCTCAGGTCGGGCGCCTCCGAGCGCCACGGCTCGACGCGACCGGCAGCGTCGGCCGGCACCGGCACCCGTCCGAGAAAAACCGTCGGCCAGAGCACGGTTGTCGCGAGTACAGCCGCCACCGCCAGCGCGATGAACGCCTCCCGCTGCAACAGGTTCTGAGGGCTCCCAACGAAACCATTCACGACGGCGCCGAGCGTAGCACGGGCCGGGACGGCGCTCCCGACACTCCAGAATCCGACCTACGGAACGGTGGCACTCCACGCGTTCGTCGAAGCGCTTTCGAAGTCGTCGGCGAACACCGTAGCCTCGCCGACGTAGACCGTCACCTCACCGGAAACGGCACCCTGTCGGGTCACGCCGACGAAACGAAAGGTGGTGGTCGCACCCGGAGATACCTGGATGGCGCCGACCGAGGCAGCCACCGATCCCACACGCCGGTCGATGAAGCCGCCTTCGAAGGTCCCGTTGAGGACCTGCCAGTTGAGGGTCGACGACCCGCCGACGGGGATGTACACCGGATCGGCGCCGAACACCAGCACGGGCTGCGGCCTGGTCCCGACAACCTCGGAATCGGACGCGCCTTCCACCACCAGACTGTGGCCACCTGGTGCGACGTCGACGACTCCGCTTTGGGCCACCGGCGTCCCGTCGAGATAGGCGGTGCCCCCAGTTCCAGCCCATCCGAGCGGCGCAGTTGGAATCCCCCGAGTGGTCAGGGGTTCCCAGGCGTCGACCGGAGCCGCCATCAGCTCCGCGACCTCCGGCTCACTGGTGAGATCGACGTTGCCACTGCCCTTGTCGGTGTCGGGCAGGGGTGGGTCGCGGTCGATAATGAGGGTATTGAGCTGCGATGCGGTCTGGGGGCCGCTGAGCGCGTTCCGGTAGACCGGGCCTCCGGCCGGATCAACCCAGAAATCGTTGTTGTTGTACCTGATGTCATTGATCGGCAGCTGGCTGTTGTTGCGGTCGTCGTCGAAGATGGTGATGCCCTCGTGATCGGCAAAGAGACAGCCCGACACCGTCCCAGTGGCCGGGATGCCGCGGCCGTCGTCGGTGGCACTGAACATGGCCCCGCCGTAGGTCTCGGAGTCGAGCACGTTGGCAAAGAAGCTCGAGCCGCTCATCTCGATGTTGGCGCCTTGGACCACCATCGCCCCGCCGAAAAGACCGGCCGAGTTGCGCGCGAATGTCGAGCCGACGATGCCCAGGTCGGAGTGCAGGATCCCCATGACACCGCCGGCCCATCCGGTCCCGAAGCCGCTGCCCCTGGCATCACAGTCGAGAACCAACGAGTTCTCGAGCTGGAAATCCGTGAGCACGACGTAGGCCGCGCCCCCGTCACCCTTCTGACTGAGAACCCCTTCGCTGTCGCACTCAGAGAAGATCGAGTCGCGGACCACGACTGTGGCCTGATTGTCTTCAATCGTGCCGAGATCGGGAATCGTCGGATTGCCGTCGATTCGTTTTCCGTCGCCGGCTGCGAACAGACAGCCGCCGACCGTCGCGTTGGCATCGGTCCCGTAATCCTGGCCGTGGAGCAGGCAGCGCTCGATCAACAGGTTGGCTGGAGGACGGTTGTTGCTGCCGTCCCCCACCCCATCGTCCGAGTTGACCTTGACCGCGCCACCGAAGCCGCTGCCGGTGCTCGATCGATCCGTCGCGCGGTTGCCGCGGAAGATCGAGTCGTAAATCCTGATCGTCGATCGGTAGCCGTTGACACCGCCGCCGATCATGGCCTGATTGTCCTCGAATCGTGATCCGAAGATCTGCAACAGCGTCTGGTTCTCGGCGTTCACCGCACCCCCCTCGGTGGGTGGCAGGCTACCGGTCACCGAACCGTCCCGCTGCGCGATGTTCCCGGTGAACTGGCAATTGGAGACAATCACGTCGGTCGACGGATCGACGTAGGGCGGCACCCAGTTCCCGATGGCGTACAGGCCACCGCCGTACCCGCCAGCAGCGTTGTCCTCAAAGACCGTGTCGATGACGCGCAGAACGGAGTTCCCGACGTTGATGCCGCCGCCGCCTGAGCTCGGTTCGTGATTAGGGACGTTGGAGCGGTTCTGCCAGAAGACGCAACCGCTCACCCAGGCCTCAACGTCGCTGCGGATGCCGATCGCGGCGCCGCCGGTGATCGAGCTGTTGTCGACAAACGTGCTGTCCAGAATCAACGCCCGGGAGCTCTCGGCCAGGTACAACGCACCGCCGACGGTCGTGGCGTTGGACTCGTTCCCTCGAAACACGCAGCGGATGAAGCTGACCTCACCCTCGAACACCGTGATCCCGGCTGCGAGGCCTGCCTGGGAGGTGGTTCCGTACTCGAAGGTCAGGTCTTGGAAAACCAGCGGTTTACTCGCTGCGAAGGAGCTGTTCTGAATCCTAAGAATCACGGTTTGGTGATTGCCGGTGATGGAGACTGGACCGGTGCCATCCGGCCGCACCGTGAAGCCCTTTCCCAGGTTGGTGAGCTGGAAACCTCCCGTGGGTGCGGCGTACGTCCCTGCAGCAAGCTCGATCACGCCGCCGTCCGGAACCATCTGGAAGGCGGCCGAGAGCGTGGCTGCGTCCGACGGAACGTGGATGATCTCGACCGCCAACACGGGCACGGCCGCGACGACGAACGACAGGAAAGCAATGACTAAACGGGATATCATGTCGACAGCTCCACTCCCTTGAAACCGAAATCAGGAATCCTCCGGGCCCGCCTCACCGGAGGCGCCACCATTTGATCTTATCCTGGATCGCCGAATCGACAACCGGTCAGAAGGTGACGAGGCGCACCTTCAGTCCGCTTTCGAGCTGATCGACCACGGACCGATCGAACCGCTCTCGAAATCACCCGAGAAGACCGTCGCCGGACCGGTCGCCCCACCGTCGGGCTCCGTCCTAGCCGGTTCGAGAAGATCCGCGAGCACCGATGCCGCTACGGCATTCCCGCGCCGATTCCAGTGGCTGTCGTTCGGTCGGTAAAGCGGCGCCGGGCCCGACAGGGCCCGAAAGACCGGCGCCAGATTCACGACCTCGACGCCGGCGGACTCCAGAACCTCCACAAGACGCTCTTGCGGCCGATCGAGGTCATAGTCCTCGAGCCGATTCCCGCTCGCCTCGAGGACCTCGTCGAGCAGTTGGCCGTCGATCTGATACTGATCCGGGATGATCATCACGACGAACCGGGCGCCAGCGTCTTCGACCTCACCGGCCAGCTGGATGACGACCCGAGCGACGCGGCCCAAAAGCCGCTCGAAGACACCGGTCTCGGACCGTCGGCACAGGGCCATACGGGTCGTTTCGATGGCAACGAAATCGGCACGATCGAAGGTCGGCCGATCCGGGTCGAAGCTCTCGGCGTAGCGGGCAATGGCCGTTCCAGGTTCGACGGATTCCGCGCCCGACACACGAGCGCGGTCCTCCGTGCGAGCGGCCGCGGCGCCCCTGATGCGGACGAGGTTCCGGATCACCCGAACCAGCGCGCTCGCCTTCGCCAGGCGGGCGCCGAAACCTCGCGTACCGGGGCAGAGCTCGCCGCAGTCGTCCTGGTGATCGACGAAGTCGTTGCCGACGAAGAAACCGAGCACGACCACATCCGGCTCGAGGGCGATCCCCTCGAGCTGCCAGAGACGGAGCTGGAAGGCCGGCCCGGTGCCGGGGACGCCCAGTCGAAGGACCTCGACCTTCCGGTCCGTCCTCCGCTGCAGCCGATGCTCGAGCATCGTAGTCCAGTGATCACGATCGGGCAGCCCCCCGGAGGCGAAGGTGAAGCTGTCACCGAGGGCGAGCACGCGGAAGCCATCGAGCTTCTCCCCCGGAACGTACTCGGAGGTTCGAAAAGACCTCGAGTTCAGCACGAATCCGTACTCGACGCTGAACGGGCGGAACCCAAGCATGGTCCGCTCCATCAGCTCAGGGACAGTTTCGGCGTCCGAAAAATCCGTGCACTCGGTCGAAGCCTCCAGGACCATCCGAAGCTCACGGCTCTTTGTCGCCGCGATCCGGACCGCCAGCTCGGCCATCACCAGGATCGCCAGAACCTGGCACAGTACGAGCACAGGCCACCGCCATCGACGTCGGTCTCGAAGCACTCGGTCCGTCACGCGGCGGCACCCGCGCTGCCGATCTCGAGAACCTCACGGACATCCCTGGTCGGAAGCTGTACACCCGATGCCCGCGCACACTTCTCGAGGTCGTCCACTGCAGCCGGGAGCAGGCGCAGCCATTGGTCCGCTGCCAGACCGAGCCCGGACGACTGACCGAAACGCGCCATCACGAGCCCCTTGACGAAAGCGTAGCGAAACAGCGCGTGCAACAGCGGGTCCGCCACATTCGTCGCCGGGGTGTCGAGGAAGGAGGCGAGACCGATGACCCGGCGCTCCCACGTATCGAGGCGGGCTCGCACCTGAGCAACCCTCGCTCGATAGCCCGGGTCCGCAGTCAACACCTCGAGCCGGTGCCACAAAAGGGTCTTAAGATCGACCCACTTGGCGAGCTCTGGATGGAGAGTGATGAGCCGGTGCGCCATCTCCCCGCACTTGACCTGCCGAAGGAAGAAGCTCCGCGCTCCGTAGCGATGGTGGTGCCAGGCACGGGCAGCCGCCCGGTAGACGATCCTCATCCCGTGGCGAAAAAGCCGGTAGGCAAGCTCCGCATCCTCGAAGGCCGCGGCTGGAAACTCCGTACTGAAGCCCCGAGGCTCACGGTTGAGCAGCTCCCGACGGAGCGAGACATTCGACGTGTAGAAGTGGCGAAAGTCGTACTCCGCGCCGTCCGTGAAGACCGCATAGCTGAACTGCTGGCCGCCAGGTCCGTCGATGTGCCGCATGGTCGAGGTCAGCTCGGCCCCCTCCGGCCACTCGGTCAGCCCGAGAACAGCGACTCGCGGATCGCCACGACGCAGATGCTCCGAAGCGTGTTCGAACAGCAGATCCGGATGGGGCTCGATGTCGTCGCCGGTGAAGAGCACGAGCTCGCCGGCGATTCTTGTCAGCGCTCGGTTGCGAGCACGAGCCGGACCGCCGTTCGCCTGGCGGGAGAAACGAAGAACATAGCGCCGACTTCGCCACGATGCCAACAACTCCGACGTTTCATCCGTCGATCCGTCGTCCACGACGACGATCTCGAACGGTAGATCGGCCGGACGCTGGCGCTCGAAGGCGCGCAACGTCCGCCGTAGATCCTCGACCCGATTGAAGCTCGGGATCACCACCGAGATCTGGGGGCGACACACCTCAGGCTTCCTCCTGCCCGCCCCCGACCGATCCATGCAGAACACCGGCAACGGCGCGAGCGGCGGCCTCGCTGCGGTGCGTCGCGGCCTTCCACGCCTTGTGCGTGAGCCTCGGTCTGCGGTTGGTCTGGAGGGCGTCGACGACGGCGGCTGCGAGGGAGTCGACGTCGCCAGGTTGGCAGAGAGTGCAACGGTCGAACCGAGCTGCGGCGCACAGCTCTCGAACGCCATCGATCTCGGTGGCGACGACATTCCGGCCGAGGGCGAGAGCCGCGGCGACGGAGACCGGCCACGGGTCCATCTCCGCGGTGCTCAGCACACAGTCGCTCGCGGCCACGAGCTCCTTCAACCCGATGCCGGGCGGTGACACGGCGAACCGATCGAGGGCGAAGTAGTCTGCGAGGTCACTGACAGCGCCTGCCAGTCGGCCTCGTCCGACCAGCAGCACGTGGACATCCCGGCGATGATCCAGGCGGCGAGCCACGGCCGCGACATCTTCCGGACGATGATCCGGCTCCAGGTTGCAGACTGTCAGAACCAGGGAGGCGTCGCCGGGAACTCCGTGCGCCGATCGCACCCCATCGAGCTCCGCGGGCGTCGGCAGCTCACCGCGGAGGAGCGGACCCGGGATGACCTCAACGACCTCGAAACCGCGCATCCGCGCGTCGGCGGCAATGGCCCCTCCCAAGGCGATGACCACGTCGGGATCGTCCACGCCCCGCCCCGCCTCGACGGGCATGTCCACCACGCGAGGCCCGTTCTCGTCCCGAGGCACCTTGAACCCCGGGTCGATGCGGAGGATCGTGCGTGCCTCATGGGCACGGGCTAAATCGGCGATCAGGCTCGGCCAGACTTCAGGTTCGAGGAAACCGCCAATCGGGTATGTCCTTTCGGCGAGGTCCGACAGGGCTCGAATCGGGGGCGCGCCATCAGCACCCTCGGTGGCAACGACGGTGAAGCGGAACTCACCCCGGAGTTGCCCGACCAGCCATGTCGCCGGCCCGAAGCCCCGACCCGAGGTGACCACCAGAACCGCGGGACGGCCATCGGTCACCGGGAAGGGCTCGACGAGCCCGCCGACGGGTCTGACTCGGTGATCAGTGATCCCGTGCGTTCCGCGAAGCGCAATGTAGCCTCGCCCCATTCCGGAGCCCGACGATGCACGGTGGGCCTCGGCGTGCGCACCCCAGCCACCCGTGCCGACGGCTTTGATCAGGCGCGGCCGGCCTGTGCCGTGACGATCCGGCGACGTACCGGCCCACCGCTCCTTGGGCTCCACCTTCCACCTGGATCCGGCGGTGACCGCCCCCACGAGCAACGGAACGCGCTCGCTCGCGACAACCCACCGGCAGCGCTCGATGATGGTCGGATGAAGCGACCGTCCAGCATCCCCGACATCGGCGATCAGCTCGGCAGCCAGTGCGGCGGACAACGCTGCGCGATCCGATGCCGCCAACGTCCGGGGCTCGCTCCCCCTAGGGTGAAGCACAGCTGCTGATCGGTCCTCGTTCCACACTACGAGGTCGAAACCGGAGTCGGTTTGGCGCTTGACCACCTCGTCCGGAGCGACCGCATCCAGGTCGTCGGCGAATCGGACGACGACCGCCAGGCGCGGCGAGCGTGAAACGGTCTGGCTCGCGAGCTCGACCCGAACTTCCAACGCAGAGGGCTCTCGACTCCTTCGCGATCCGACAAATCGCCGCGCCATCCACACGGCTCCGCCCAGGGCTTTGCGGGCGGTGTGACCGATGAGCGATCCGGCCCGACGCAGCCCACCGCCACGCCGGACGACCGCTGATGCACCGCCCCCCCCCGCCAACAGACGCTCGCAGGTCGAAACCAGACGGTCGAGCAGGTTGTGAAGGTCCCGGTTGTCCGCCGCGAGATCCGTCGTCGCCTGCCGGAGCTGGGCGAGCTGCGATTCGAGCTCGTCGATCCGGTCGTCAGGCGCGGTGCGAAGTCGTGCCACGCCGGCGAGTCGACGCTCGACCTCCGAGATCCTGCTCTCGAGGTCGGTCCGGTCACGGGTTCTGTCGGGCGCGGTCGTCTTACTGGTCAATGTCTGTCCCCGTTGCGAATCAGGGTACGCGGTCCGGTTGCACCACGCAATCATCGTACTCGACCGCGTTAACCCGGATCATTCATGGGGGTACGCCTCCGCGCAAACCATTGGATTCCTATACCTTGCTCGAAAACCGCTCGTCTATTGATCGGGAACGACGCAGTTCCCACCGAAGTCGATGGATAGGATCGGGCTAAGATGTCCGCGTGCGCGCCGCCATGAGCCACCATCTGAGGAGCTTTCTGGTCGCTGGAGTCGTCATCGGCTGCGCCTGCTCTCCAACCGCTTTGCCCTCAGGAGACGTAGTCGCGCGTTGGATCGCGGACGATCCCCAGACCTTTCTCTCCGCAACGGATCTGCTCGGTTCCCGACTGGTCGGCGACCTCTGCCCCGCAACGCCTGCCGCGATCGAGAAGTGGCGTGGCCACGACGTCGAGCTTCGTAGCCTGGACGGCGGTGGTCTCGAGATCGTCCGCCGCGGCGCCGATCCCTGGGTCGCCGTCGACACGCGGATTGACGCCGACGAAATCGCCGCTGTGGAAGTCGAGCTGACCAACCCAGGCCCTGCGGAGGCCCAGCTCTTCTGGGTGCGGCGGTGGCAACGCTTCAGCATGAGCCGGATGGCCCGACCGGATGCGAGCCGGGTTCTCGGGTCCGGCCGGGTGCTGTACCGCTTCGAGGTCGCCAACCACCACGGCTGGAACGGGAAGCTGCGGTCGTTGCGGATCGACGTCTCCCCCGGCGCCGACCGCCCGACGCGCCTCGGCGCGGTGCGGCTGTACCGGAAGTGGGTGGACGAGGAGGCAATCAGAAACGCCGCGCAACGCCCGTGGAAGATCGAGCTGGGCCGGGTGACGAAGAGCTCGTTGCTGTCACCATCCGGCTCGAGCTGGGTCCAGACCCTCACCGTGCCCGACCACGCCACGCTCATCGCGAGCTACGGTCTCCAGCGAGGCGCACTCCGGCCGACGACCTTCCGGATCACCGCGGACACCGGCGACGAAGGTCCGAAGGTGCTCTTTGAGGATGCCGTCAGCGGTGTCGATCGATGGCGTCGCGCGATCGTCGACCTGGCACCGCTCGCCGGTCGTCGCGTGGCCGTGAGCCTGACGACGACGGCGGCCGAGGCGGCCGAGCCGCCTTGCGGCGTGCCGGTCTGGGGAACGCCCGAGATCGTCGCCCCGGGGCGCATCGACACTCGGCCGAACGTGGTCATCGTGCTCCTCGACACGCTGCGCGCGGATCGGCTGTCGTGTTATGGGTACGATCTCGAAACCTCACCCCACATCGACGCCTGGGCCGCAACGTCGGCGTTTCGCTTCGCGAACACGGTCGCTCCGGCACCATGGACCCTGCCGTCGCACGCCTCACTCTTTACCGGCCTCGACGCCCTCCACCATGGCTTCGACTCGTGGGGCATGGCGCCCGACGACTTCGACATGGTCGCCGAGGTCTTCCGGCGCAACGGGTACACAACCGCTGCGATCACCGGTGGCGGCGTGCTCCACCCGTCGCTCGGTTTCTCGCAGGGTTTCGACGAGTTCAGCGCATGGGACATTCCGGACTCACGAGACGAGGTCGGCTGGGTCTTCGCCTCCGCTCGCCGCTGGCTCGAGCAGAACCGCCACCGACGGTTCTTCCTCTTTGTTCATACCTATGAGGTCCACGCACCACATCGGCGTCGGCAACCCTACTTCCGCCGGCTGTCCGACGAGGCCGGGATTGAACCGGCGCAGTTCGAGGTCAACCTCGTCGCCCGGCCATGGCAGGGGCTGGTCGCCGGAGGGGACCGCTTCGTGGTCCGCCGCCCTGGCTCCGACGACTGGACACCGGACCTCAGCGAGCTCGAGCTGCAGACCGTCGGTCTGATGTACGACAGCGCAGTGGCAACCGTGGACGCCGAGGTCGGCGAGCTGCTCGGCCATCTCGAGAGGCTCGGTTTGACCGCGAACACGGCCGTGGTCGTGACCTCCGACCACGGCGAGGCGTTAGGTGAGGAGGGGCGTGCCGGGCACAGCTACCTCAAGGACTACAACCTCATGGTGCCCCTTCTGGTCAGCATTCCCGGAGTAAGCCGAGAACGGCCGGTGATCGACGACCAGGTGCGGCTGCTCGACCTCATGCCGACGTTGCTCGACATCGCGGGCCTCGATGTCTCGGGTCCCGTCGACGGCCGCAGTCTGACCCCTCTCATGAAGGGCTCCTCAATCGCCCCTTCCCGACCCGCCTGGTCCTACGCGGCGTCCTCCAACCGCGGTCTGGCCCTCCGAATCGACAATCAGCTCAAGTACGTCTTCCCGGACGCGGCCTGGGCGGAGCTGAGCCATCGAGAGCAGCTCTTCGAGGTGGCAACCGATCCCAAGGAGACAATCAACCTGGCGCCGGCGGACCCACGGTTGGACGCCTTGCGCGCGACGACCAGCGACACGATTCGCTCGCAACACGGGGGCCTTCGGCTCGAGATCCGGAACGCCGAGAACGTTGCCCTCGCGGGCCGATTGACCGGAGCCTGGGCGGCCCACAATCGGGTCAAGACTGCCGATCACGACCTTGATTGGATCCACTGGACGCCGAGGTCACAGGCGAGCTTCGAGCTCGAACCGGGCGAAGCCGCGACGCTGCTCTTCACGCAGCTCGACTCGCCGCAGGCCGGGCTCGTGCTCCGGTTGGGGGCCAGCGGCGATCTCGCCGCCACCCAGGAGTCGGTGACCTTCGATCTCGAGACGATCCAGATGCCGGCCGCCTACCGTTTCGTCGGCGGGGGCTGGCGTCTCGACGAGGCGTTCGACGGTCAGATCGAGACCGGCTGCCTCATCACCCGTGCATCCACGCGGTTGCCCGTCGTCTCCTCCGGCATCCCTGAGGACCTGAGTCTGATTGAGCGTCTCAAGGCGCTCGGGTACGTGGACTAGGAGTCAGCCGCGGGTCCGTGGGATCGGACGGACCAGGCCCCTGACGTAGGCGGCACGACACTGGAGGTCCCACAGCTCCTCGCGGCGGCGGGCCCGGCCGACCAGACGGCGGGCCACGAAGGCCGCGCTCCGAACCGCGCCGAAAAGCACCGGCTCGATCACCAGCTTGCCAACCATCGCCGGGTGGAGCCGGATCGCCAGACGGGCCCAGCTGCCGGCAAGCTTCTGGCGATCGAGGAAGGGCTCGATGCTGTCGTAGGAATGGCGGTGATAGCACACCGCCCGCTCCGACCACACGACCCGCCGGCCCCGCCGATGCCAGCGCCAGGCGAGCTCGGTGTCCTCCATGCAGGCGTCGGCGAAACGCTCGTCAAAGGGCTCGTCCCGCAGCCATGCGGTCGGCGCCGACAGGTTCGATCCGAGGACCTGCGCCCACGGGACCGGCTGTCCGTCGCTCAGACCCCGGAACCAGAACTGCGGTCCCTCCGGAGCGAGGAAGCTCATCGCCCTCGAGACTGGACGCTTCGGGTCCCAGTCGATCCGGCCCTGGACCCCGAGCTCGTCGACGGCCGCTACGTGGAGGGCCAGCGTGTCCGGCGCCGGCATGGTGTCGTCCCCCAGCAGCAGCACCCGTCCTGCCCGCGCCGCATCGACGCCTCGGTTCCGCGCGTGGGCCGGGCCCCGGGCCGGGAGCTCCAGGGTTCGCAGGTCGAAGCTCTCGACCACCACACCACGAAGCAGGTCGAGGCTGCCGTCGTCGGAGCCGTCGTCCGCCACGATCACCTCGAAATGCCCTCCCACACCTTGCTGGGCCGCCAGCCGTTTGAGGGTGGCCATCAGCATCCCGTGCCGGTTCCGGGTCGGGATCACGACCGACAGCGTCGGTTTAGTCATCTCACTCGACAGTCTCGATGGCGCCGCCGACGAGGTGGTCCTCGCCCACCGACGACCGATACTCGTCAACGACCTCGGCAGCCCGGCCGAACCGCCGCGCAACACCGCGATCGAGCCACAGCACGTGGTCACACATGACGGCCACGGCATCCAGATCGTGCGACACCAGGAGGATCGTCACCCCGTCCTCCCGGAACTCCTCGAGCCGCTGTACACACTTGATCCGGAAGTTGACGTCGCCGACAGACAGGACCTCGTCGAGGAGCAGGATCTGAGCGTCCACCGTGGTCGCGATCGAGAATGCGAGCCGCGCCACCATGCCGGTGGAGTAGGTGCGGATCGGCTGGTCGATGAACTCAGCGAGCTCGGCGAACTCGACGATCTCGTCGAGCCGCCGGTCCATCTCGATCGGCGACCGGCCGAGCAGGGCGCCGTTGAAGAAGATGTTTTCGCGACCCGACAGCTCGGCCTCGAAGCCGAGCCCGAGCTCGATGACCGGCGCCTGGCGGCCGCGAACGATCGCGGTACCGCGGGTCGGCGTCAGAATGCCGGCAGCCACGCGCAGCAGGGTCGACTTGCCGGCCCCGTTGTGGCCGATGATCCCGAGGGCATGGCCGGGTTCGAGGCTGAAGGTGAGGTGCGACAGTGCCACCAGCTCGTGGTAGTGAATCCGCGAGGTCAGGCGGCGGATGACCCACTCCTTGAACGAGGTGATGCCCCGTTCGGCCATGATCCTGTACCGCAGGGAAACGTCGTGGAACTCGACTGCTGGATCGCTCATGAGCCTACACGTGCAGGTAGAAGCCGCGGGCGAGCCGGTGGAAGACCACCCACCCGATTACCAGGGAGATAACCGCGGCCGCGCCCGATGCGAGGATCACATGCCCGCCGGGCAGTGAGCAGCCGTAGACCGGGTCCCGGGCGAGCTTGAACAGCTGGGTGAGCGGGTTGGCACGAATCACCCACAGCCACCTGAAGGGCACGATGCCGATTGGGTAGATGATCGGGGTCATGTACATGAGGCCGACGGTGGCGACCTGGTACATGTGCTGGACATCCTCGAAGTAAACCGCGACGGCGGACAGAAGCAACGAAACGCCGAGGGTGAACATGGCGATCAGCAGGAAGGACACCGGCAGGAAGAGGACCGTGAGGCAGATCGGCGCACCGGTGGCGAGCATGATGATGAACAACGGGATATACGCGAGGCTCAGGTTGACCAGCCCCGACAGGGTCGTCGAGACCGCGAAGATCGACTTGGGCACCCGCACCCGTTTCATCAGCGCGCCGTTCCATCCCAACGACGCCATGCTCTGGTTCGTGGTTTGGGCGAAGAACCCGAACACCAGGTACTCGGACAGGAAGTAGGTCGGGTAGTTCTGGATGCCCTCGAAGCGGAAAATCGTCGAGAAGACCACCGTCAGGATGATCATGAGCAGGAGCGGGTTGAGCATCGTCCAGAAGAAGCCGATGACGGACCGCTTGTAGCGCACCGTGAGGTCGCGTCGAACCAGGTTCCACAGCAGACTCGAGTGTTGCAGGAGATCACGGATCTCTTTGACGACGCTGAGCTTGTCACCAGCTGCATTGATCAGGACCGGGACTGCCGTTGACTGCATGCTGCGCAGTCTAGCACTTCGGCCGGACCGGGCCCTGCCGGGCGGTCGAACCGTCAATCGGACTCGCTGGAGCGGGCGTTGATCGCGATCCGGTACGCCCCCATCAGACGCGCGGTCGTGACCTCGGGATCGTGCCGCTCAGCCAGGGCGCGGCGGCCGCCGGCCACGACCCGCTGTCGCAGGTCGTTGTCCCCGGCCAGCCGCTCCAGGGCGTTGGCCCAGCCTTCCGAGGGATCCGCGACTACGACCTCCCTGCCGTCCTCCGCCGTGAGCGCCATGGCAGTCGCGGGCTCGACGACCAGCGGCAGACCCCGCGCCCACGCCTCGAGGGCCTTCATCGGCACGCCGGTGGGGTGACGGACCGGGATCAGCGCAACCGCGCCGACCGGGAAGGCATCGCGACTGTCGGCAGGGGCAGGATGGACGACAACGCCGGGGCTCGCCGGAAGCCCGGCGCCGCCCCCGAAGATGTGGAGCACGGCTCGCGGGAGGCGGCGACGGGCTTCCGGCCAGCTCCGGTTCACCAGCTCCCGCACCGCATCCCGGCTCGGCGCCCAGCTCGGGCTGACCAGGGTCACCACCGCCGGCGTGCCGTCGAGGGCGACTCCGCCCGGCGGCAGCTCCCCGGGAAACGACGGCGCCACCGCATGCACCGAAGCCGCGGGCGCCATCTCGGCGAGAAGCCGGCGATCGCTCTCGGTCAGGGCGACGGTGCAGTCGACCTCGTCGAGGGCCTTCGCCTCGCAGGCGGCCACCCGGCGGGCCTCCATGGCGAGGATCGACCGCAACGGCGGCCCTCGATGCTCGGCGGAAAAGGCCCACAGCAGGCTCTCGACGTTGTGGGCGCGGTGCAGCAGCGGTACGCCAAGCCGTTGGGCGGGCTCGGCCTGAGGGAGGGCGTGGAGCTGCTCGGCGTGGACGACGTCGAACCCACCACCGGCCAGGAGCTCCTCGACGCGGTCTCGCACCTTGGGCAGGGTGTGGCGAACGACCGTCACCGGCAGGCCTCGGAACGCACCGATCGCCGCTGCGACCGGCGCCGGCCGCGGACCGACCGGAACGAGGTGAGGGACGCAGACCTCGGCGAGCGCGGCCGCGGTCGCGGTGCGGTCGGCCTCCGACCCCGACAAGGGTGCAACCAGCTCCAGCCGATGGCCGGCCGCGGCCAGTGCCCGGATCGTGGTCAGCAGAACCAGGCGACCGCCGTCCACCGCCGGCCACGGCGCCTTGGTGGCGACGATGAGGATGCGAAGCCCGTCCATGGGTGCTCCGATGGTACCTCGGTCCGGGGAGATGGAAGCTCGATCCCGGTCGTCTCGTGTGTGATGCCTTCGCGTCAGTCTCGTCGTTCGGGCCCCCGGCGGGCCGATCCGGCTACAATGCAGGCATGGCTTCGGACAATCGACTTCTGTGGCTCATCTTTGCAGCGCTGGTGGCACTCATCGCCGTTCCTCTGGCCTGGTGGCGAATCACCGAGGCCCGGCGACCGGTCCTCGAGGAGGTGCGAATCGTCACCGCCACCGGCACCGACCCTGTCTTTCGAACCGGTCACCGGCGAGTGTCGCCGGGCGACGAGGTCCAGATCGCCGCAGCGCTCCGGCTGAGCCGCGCGGGCGGCCCCGACCAGTGGCTCGCACCGGTGGCCGAGCTCGAGATCGACGGCGAGCCGGTCGCTCACCTCAACCATGACAGCTGGCCCGAGGACGACCGCGAGGTGCGGGTGTTCTGGTTCACCGTCGAGTCGAACTTCCTGGGCGGTGACCTCAAGCCGGACGACGCCGCCAGATTCCTCGAGCTCAGAAGCTATCTGGCGCCCGAGATGGGCCGCGGCCTGCTCGCCGCCGCAGTGCCCGAGCAGCACAACGACGATCAAATCGACCTCGGCGCCAGCGAGGCGGTGAGCGGCGGAACGATTCGGCTTTATGCCCGGGTCGAGGTCGCCAAACGCGCCGACGCGGTGGCGCCGGAGCAGGTCGTCGCCAGTGATGGCCCGGACCTTGCGTCGGATCTCGGCTTCGCCACCCTGTACCTCGCGGCAGCGTTCCCCGAGCCCGTTCTCCCTGTCGCCGGCGAGCTGTTTCGGCTCCCGGGCTTCGAGCCGCGACCGGCGGTGGACGGGGACTGGAACGACGTCACGGTGGATGCTCTCGGCGCCACCTTTCGCGACCTCGTGGAGCGACGGCGCGTTGTCTCGTCACGGACCTTCGCTGCCGTGGCCATGACCGGCGACGCGGAGCTCGACCTCGCCGCCCTCAGTCGTCATGGCACGATCGCCGTCAACATCGATCCGCCCGAACGCGCGGGTCAGCCCCTGCGCTGGGGAACCGACGTCACGACCGGGGATCTGCTCGACGACCGCGGGCAGTGGATCGTGCTCCTCTCGGACGACGGTAACGGCCAGCTCGACCGGAGCGACCGGGTCGCCACCTGTTGGCGGCGGCCGCCCGTCGTGACCACCCTCGGTGAGGCCCTCCGTGCCGACGCCGTCACGGCCGAGCTCGAACGTCATGGCGGCTGAGCCGGCGCTCGAGGTCATCGGTCTCGAGGTCGCGTTTCCCCGCCGCGACGGTGCCCTACGCCGGGTCGTGAACGATGTGTCCTTCGTGGTCGGCGAAGGCGAGCGTGTCGGCCTGGTCGGCGAGTCCGGCTGCGGCAAGAGCCTGACTGCGCTCGCGGTTCTCGGGCTCGTTCCAGAACCGGGATCGGTGCGGGTCAGGCGGGTGACGGTGGCGGGCCGCGATGCGACCGAGATACCGGACCTTCGCGGCGGCGAGGTCGGGCTCGTCCTGCAGGAGGCGGGATCGGCTCTCAACCCGGTCTACAGCATCGGCTTCCAGCTCGTCGAGACCCTCCAGGCCCACGCCATCGCCCGGGGTCGGGAGGCGCGCAGGGCTGCTCTCGCGCTGCTCGAGGAGGTCGCCATCGACGAGCCCGGCCTCGTCTTCGCGGCCTACCCTCACCAGCTGTCGGGCGGTCAAGCCCAACGGGTCATGCTGGCCCTCGCCCTCGCCGGGAAGCCCCGGGTGTTGATCGCCGACGAGCCGACAACCGCGCTCGATGTCCTGACGCAGGCGAGGGTGCTCGCGCTGATGGCTCGCATCACCGACCAGCGGCGGCTCGGGCTGTTGCTGGTGAGCCACGATCTCGGGTTGTTGGCCGGGCTCGTGCACCGGATGCTGGTGATGGACCACGGCGCCATTGTCGAAGAAGGTCCGGTCGATCGGGTCTTCGCGGCCCCAGAGCACCCCGCCACCCGCCGGTTGGTGGAGGCCGCCGGGCACAGGCTCGAGGGCGTCGTCCCACGGACAACGGGATCGCCGGCGTGAGCCCGAATCCCCTACTCGAAGCGGAGGGCCTTCGCCGGAGCTACCCGGCTCGCGGCCTCGGCGGTCGCGGCGGTCGGGTCGTGGCGGTGGACGGCATCGACCTCCAGGTGGCGACCGGCGAGTCCCTCGGCGTGGTCGGCGGCTCGGGCGCCGGCAAGTCGACTCTGATCCGTCTTCTGCTGGCCCTCGAGCGGCCGGACGCGGGCGTCGTCCGCTTCGACGGCCACGAGCTGAGCCGGCTGCCGGAGTCGGCGATCCGACCGCTGCGGCGGCGGTTCCAGCCAGTCTTCCAAGACCCCCTCGCCTCCCTCGACCCGCGGATGCGAGTCGCGGCAGCCGTGACCGAGCCCCTGGCCGCGAACCGGATCGGGACGTCGGACGAGCGACGGCGCCGGGTCGCGGCCCTGCTCGAGCAGGTCGGACTCGACGCCGACCTCGGCCGGCGACGACCAGCCGCTCTTTCGGGGGGCGAGCGGCAACGGGTGGCGATCGCCCGCGCCCTGGCAACCGAGCCCGAGCTGTTGATCCTCGACGAGCCGCTGTCGTCCCTCGACGTCACGGTGCAGGTCCGAATCGCGGGCCTGCTCGTCGAGCTCAGGCGGCGACTCGGGCTCAGCCTGCTGGTCGTCTCCCACGACCTCGCTCTGGTGCGCGACCTGTGCGAACGGGTCCTGGTGATGGCCGCGGGACGCGTCGTCGAGCAGGGCGAGACGGCGGTCGTGCTCGACCGGCCTCGGCACCAGGTCACGAAAGCGCTGCTGGAGGCGGAGCGTCCGCCGGTCGGCTAGCGACGTTGTCCCGGGGCCGTGCTACTTCGAATCAGACTTCGACCCAGGCTTCAAGTCCGGCTTCGAATCCGGTTTCGGCTCGTCTTCCGACTCGGACTTCGAGTCCGGTTCTGAGTCAGGTTTCGAGTCGGCTTTCGGCTCGTCCTTCGGCTGCGGCTTCGAGTTGGGCTTTGGCTCGGGCTTCTTCCCAGGCGCCGATGATTCGGCCGCCTTCCCCGTCGGCTTGGCGGTCGTCCTCGAGTCGGGCTCGGACATGCAGACCTGGCCCTCGAAGGTCGCGCCTTCGCGGATGAGAATCCGAGGCGAGGTGATGTCGCCCTGAACGTTGGCCGACGGGGTGAGCTCGATCTTCTTGCCGGCGAAGATGTCGCCGCGCACTCGACCGGAGATGGTGATCAGGTCCGCACGGAGCTCGGCCTCGACGTCGCCGCCCTGAGCGACAACCAGCTGCGCCGCACAGTTGAGCTCGCCCTTGAAGGCGCCTTCGATTCGAACCTCGCCGGAGCCCTCGATCCGGCCTTCGACGCGAATAGGCTTGGCGATCAGAGTCACGGACGCGCCGGAGGTCGAGACGGCACTGGGACGTGCCTGGGGCTCGGCGGGAGCGGGCTTGCTGACGTCGCTGCGTTCGTCGCGTCCGAAAAGACCCATGAGGCACCTCGCCGCCGGGATCCGGTTGGACTGGAGCGGGCAACGGGACTCGAACCCGCGACGTTCAGCTTGGGAAGCTGACACTCTACCAGCTGAGTTATGCCCGCCCAGGCGGATAAGAAATTTAGCACAGTAGCGGCTCGTGCCGCAACGGGGCGTCCGGTCACCCGGAAAGTGCCAGCTGCCCTGGCACCCTTCTTGCTTGCCTTTTCTCGATGCAGGAACGCACGGGATCTTACCGCCAGACTGGGTTCAGTCTGATCGAGCTGCTCATCGTCGTCGCGGTCATCGGTATTCTCGCGGCTGTGGCCATTCCCAACCTGATCGGTGCCGTGCAGCGTTCGCGCCAGAGCCGGACCATGGCCGACATGCGGATGATCGGCGAAGGCATCGAGCTCTATCAGAAGGACCACTCGCAGTACCCGGTCAACGCCAGTGGAACGGTTGCAGACCTGGCGGATCATCTACGGATCTACATCCGCTCCTACAACACCCAGGATGGCTGGGGAACACCCCTGGACTACGAGTCCGACGGCCTCCGCTACACCATCATCTCCTACGGCCGGGACGGCGCCATCGACCTCCCCTACGCCTACGGCCCGACCGGCAGCTATGACGACGACATCGTGTTCTCGGGCGGCAACTTCCTGCAGTGGCCGGAGGGCCCGCAGGACTTCTGAAGACGACGGCAACCGCGCCGCCCAGCGTCACTTCGAATCGCGGCTGTGACCCGCAGCGGCATCGAAAGACCCGACCGTCGGCGGGTGGCAGTCTCTCTTCGCACCCGGACCTTCGACCCGCGACCGTGAACACGGAGATTGCGACTGCACCTCCTCGGGGTACGCTATCCTTAAGCTCGAGGCGACACGTGAAGCTCTCAATCCTGATTCCGCTGTTCAACGAGCAGGACACCCTCGAGACCCTCGTACGGCATGTCCTCGCGGTCGATTACGCCATCGACGAGATCGAGCTCGTCATCGTCGACGATTGCTCCCTGGACTCGAGCTTCGAGGTCGCGACCACGCTCGCTGAAAAACATGAGAATATTTACGTCTTTCGTCACGAAGTTAACGAGGGAAAAGGTGCTGCACTTCGCACCGCGATGCAACATGCGACGGGCGATATCATGGTCATACAGGATGCCGATCTCGAGTATGACCCACGAGAAATTCCACCGCTGATTCGCCCGATTCGTGACGGGTTCGCCGATATTGTTTTCGGCAGTCGCTTTCTCAGCTCAGGTCCGCATCGTGTGCTCTACTATTGGCATCAGATCGGCAATCGTTTTCTAACGACCTTGAGCAACATGATGACCAACATCAACTTGACCGACATGGAGGTCTGCTATAAGGCCCTGAGTCGAGAGGTTGCAGCGACCATCAATATCGAAGAGAATCGATTCGGATTCGAGCCGGAGTTCACCGCCAAGGTTGCCAAGGGTAAATGGCGGATTTACGAGGTTCCAATTTCGTATTTTGGTCGAACGTATGAGGAAGGAAAGAAGATCGGCTGGAAGGATGGATTCAGGGCGCTTATATGCATCCTCAAGTACAATCTTTTCCGTCAAGCTCATCCTGATTCTCCGGCCGGAAGACGACGTCTTTCTTGAGTTTAGATCCCCGACAATAGGACGACTGTTCCCGGACCCATTACGTGGATCTCAGGTCATCTCGTCTTCGTGCTCGCGAGGCAGCCGGACCGAGAAGACCGAGCCCCGACCGGGCTCGCTCTGGACCTCGATCGCGCCGCCGTGGGCCTCGGCGATTCGGCGACTGATGGCCAGGCCGATGCCGGAGCCCCGCTGACGCCGGCGCGGGGCGTCGCCCTCGATCTGGACGAAGTCCTCGAACACCCGCTCGAGGTCGCCAGGTTGGATCCCGACCCCGGTGTCGACCACGTCGACAATAACCCACTCTCGTTCGACTCGGGTCCGGACGAGGACACGGCCACCTTCGGCCGTGAACTTGAGGGCATTGTCGAGAAGGTTGCGCAGGATCTGGCCGACGCGGTCAGAGTCGGCACGGATCGCGATCCGGACCGCCGGCCGCTCGTGAACGAGCTCGATCCCGGCCGCCTGGGCGAGGGGCGCCAGCTCTCCGGTCACCGTTTCGAGGAGGGCGGCGACATCGACCGTCGTCGGTTCGATGCTGAGATGACCGCTACGAAAGCCGATCAGGTCGACCAAGTCGAGCACCAGGCGGCGCAGCCGCATGACGCTCTCCCTCGTGATCCTGAGAAACGAAAGCTGCTCCTCGGAGAGGCCCTCGTCGAGCTCGGTCGTCAAGATCTCGAGGTAGCTCAGAACCACGGTCAGCGGGGTCTTGAGCTCGTGGGCCCAGACCGACACGAGCCGTTCCTGGCCCGTGCGGAACCCGTCGAGCTGATTGCGCATCCGCTCGGTCTCGCCACGCAGCTCGACATCATCGAGGGTCGCTAGTGTGAGCTGGACGCGGTCGAGGAGGATCAGTGTCGTCGGTCCGTCCCGAGTGCTCGCACCCGGGCTGCGGACCACGGTCACCGGCACGATACGGTCGCCGACCCTGAGCTCGGCGCGATTGTCCTCTCCGACCAGGGCTCGGCTCAGGGGCAGCGCCACGAGGTCGAGCGGGGTGCAGCACACGAGCTCGGCCGCCGCGACGTTGGCCCGCAGAATGCGATCCGCGGTGGGGTCGACCTGGAGGACGGCCAGCGGGAGATCGTCGAGGATCGCCCAGGCGGCGCCATCGGGATCGGGTTGGCGTGCTACCATCTCGTCACCTCGAATTATATGGGGTGCTGCATGCAACGGGGCAGGGGTTGATCGAGAAACTGACGGGTTGCGTTGGCGTGAAGCGATCGGGACCCGTCACCCCCGGTCGAGGGCCAACAGCTGTCCTGACCGTGATGTTCGCGATCCTCGTCGTGGCCACCGCACCTCCCGCCATGAGCGATCCGCCGACCAGACTCGAGATCGCCTTCGAGCCGCACGGCACCCTGCGCTGGGACATGGGCACGACGCCCGTGGTGCTCGTCCAACCGCGACGAGGCGACGGCTGGATCACCATCTCGCGGCGCCTGACCGGCAGCGGCGCATTCACTGCCGCCCTACGGGCCGCCAACCCGGGGCTCGACCGGGTCCGGCTGGACCGGCGAGTGGCCGTTCCGGTGGAGGTGCTCTCGGGCGACCTGCGGCTCGCCGCCGTGCGGAAGTTGTTCCCCCTCGACGTCCGTACCGTGGAAGGGTGGGAGCACGCGGTGCTCGACCCCTTCACGATTGGCGTCGAAGAGACCTGGGAGTGGTTCGCCGTTCTCTTCACCGGGCAGTCGACGGCCGTCGACAGCCTGCGTCGCGCCAACCCCGGACTCGCCGGTGCGCAGCCTGCGCGAGGCGCGATCGTCGTGGTTCCGGAGTCCAAGCTGCTGCCGGCGTTCCGCGCGGTCCCGCCGGTCGCGACGCCGACCCCACTGCCGTCTCCGGTGGTGATCCGGACCCCGGTGATCCCCGAGCCGTCTCCGGCCTTCGGCGCCGGCCCTCTCGAGTTTGGACGCGACGGTCAGGGCGAGTACGCCCTCTATCGCCTGCGACACGGCGAGGCCCTGTACTCGGCGGTCGTGGTCCGTTTCACCGGTCAGCTGCTCGCTAAGCAGGTCAACGAGACCGCCATGGAGATCGCCCACCGTTCCGGAATCGAGGACGTGACGTCGATCCCCATCGGCTACCCCATCAAGATCCCCGTCGATCTGCTGCTGCCGAGCTACCTGCCGCCAGACGACCCGCGCAGACTGGTCTTTGAGGCCCAGCGCCGTGAGCTCGAAGGTTTCCTCGAGGTGGTTCGCGCGGTCGACCTCAAAGGCGTTCACGTCGTGCTCGACGCCGGCCACGGCGGCGCCGACAGCGGCGCCACGGCCGGCGGCGTCTGGGAGGCCACCTACGCCTACGACATCATGTGCCGCGTCAAGCACCACCTCGAGAAGCACACCCGCGCGACGGTGTGGACGACCACCCAGGACACGCACATCGGC
>Ga0316576_10000249_pt1 | contig 23438 bp, 19 predicted proteins | sample S0NA_FD_203075 | JGI IMG/M metagenome (GOLD analysis project Ga0316576, IMG submission 203075) | Rhizosphere microbial communities from salt marsh grasses in Alabama, United States - S0-2_050615r3r5 | ecosystem: Host-associated > Plants > Roots > Rhizosphere | place: USA: Alabama | collected...
TGTGATGTTCATACAAAAGCCTTGCCAAGTCTTTCAGGCTGGTCTCCTTCTTGACCGTGATCACGTGGGTGGTCATGATGTCGCTTGCATTCAGCATGATCTCTTCTCCTTCATTGGCTTGGAACAGTTGGTCGGGTGGCTACGCGAGCGCCCGGATTCAGGGAATATGATAAAAATCATCATGCAGAGGAGGAGTGGCCAAGGGCCATGTTCCCGTTGCCAGGTGCCCGATGATACCGGGGATGACCGGGAGGAGTTCTCCCGCAAGCAGGCCTGAAACCCCTGTCTTTTCTGCCAGAAGATCCGCCGCCAGACCATGGACGTATGTGCCGCCAACGGCGGCCTTTCCGGGAGAAAATCCCCGTGCCAAAAGCCCTCCGATGAGCCCGGTTAAAACATCACCGGAACCCCCGGCCGCGAGGGCGGCATTGCCGGTCGGGTTCACCCGCACGGTGCCGTCAGGCAGTGCAACGAGAGATCTGGCCCCCTTCAGTACGAGAACACATCCATGCGCTTCCACAAAATTGGCAGCAACCCGAAGTCGGTCCTCCTGAATCGCCGCCGTATCCATTCCGGAAAGTCTGGCCATTTCACCCGGATGAGGGGTCAGGATAGTGCGACCGCCCACCTCTTTCAAGACGCCCGAACTGCCGGCAAGAGCATTCAACCCATCCGCGTCGATCACCATGGGCAGGGGACATTCCGTCACGATGTTGCGCACCAGATTGACTGTTTCCGGGTGTGTTGAAAGACCCGGTCCGATGGCAACGGCAGTTTTTCCTGCAAAGAGCGATGCTATCTGCTCCCATGCCTTTCGCGAGAGCGTCCCCGTTCCGGTATCCGGGAGTGGAACGGTCATGACTTCGGTAAGCTTCTCTTCCAGTATGGCGTTGAGCGTTTCCGGTATCCCGAGGGTTACCAGTCCCGCACCTCCTCTCAGTCCCCCCATAGCCGCGAGGGCAGCGGCCCCTGTCTTGCCGGTGGAACCACCAAGCACTAGAAGGTGACCGCGGCTTCCTTTGTGAACATCGGGGGCCTCCCTTCTCAAGGCATCTCTGAAATCCGACGGCTCCGTCAGAGAAAAGCGCGCCGGTATCTTTTCAGCAACATTTGGTGGAATGCCGATATCAACCCGTACCAGACGCCCCGTCAGTCGGGCACCCGGAAAAACGATCTGTCCCACTTTCGGGAATCCAAAGGTCACCGTAAGGTCGGCTTCCACTGCCGCTCCCATCACCTGTCCGGTGTCGGCATTGAGACCGGAGGGCACGTCCACCGACAGGATCCGTTTCCCGGCCTTATTGAGATCTTCAATAATCACTCGATAGAATCCGCGTACCGGGGCGTTGAGTCCGGTTCCCAAAATGGCATCCACCACAAAGTGCGCATGGCGCAGATACCCGAGGAAATCCTGCCACTGCTCGCTCCCTGTAATTTCATGGACGGGGACATTCATCCTGCGTATGATTTCCAGATTTATCAGGGCATCTCCCACAATGCGGTCCAGCGGCGACAGGACAGCAACGGTCACGTTCATGCCTGCCTGGCTTAGATATCTCGCAATAACGTATCCATCGCCACCGTTATTCCCGCGACCACAGAGGATGACAACCCTTTGATGGAGGGAGGGAGCGAAATGCTCAAGAAAAAACCTGGCAGCGTTTCTTCCGGCATTTTCCATGAGAACCACACCGGGAATCCCCATTTCTTCCATGGTCAACTTGTCCATCTGCTGCATTTCAGCCGCTTTTACGAGTCGCATCGCTTTTCTCCAAAAGAAAGATCCGGCAGGTTGAACGGTCTCGCCATGCCCCGCAGTTTACTGCCTTTCCGGGTGTTTCTCCAGCACCACCATTGCTATGGCGTACTCTTTTTCATCCGAAAGACTGAGGTGCATGTTCCCGATATCCCGCTCCTCACAGGCACGGAACGACTTCCCGTGGATCTTCAGGCCCGGTTTCCCTTTCGCATCGTGAATAACCTCAATGTCGCGCCACATCATGCCCCCCGTCAAACCCAGCCCCATTGCCTTGGTGAAGGCCTCTTTCGCCGCAAATCGCAGCGCGAAGGAAGAAGCAGGAAAAGCCCGTGAAAGACACACCGCCGTTTCACCCGGTGTGAAGACTCGGTTCACAAACCGGTCTCCCCATTTTTCAAGCACCCCTCTCATTCGAGGTATGTGGACCAGATCAACCCCAATGCCGTATATCACCGGATTTTCCTTCCTTTGTTCACCGTCTATCCAGAACAGGCGTCCTTCTGCCTTCCCTTCAGATATTCGGAACATATTGCCCCTGAGGCACGAAACCATCGGAGCGGCAAGTCTTTCCCCTCCGTCTCTTTCTGCTTTTGCCTACCGTTTGTTCGGAATCGGAATATGGAGCAAGAAAAACCACAGGAGCAGCGGCGCGGGATTCAACGGTTACAGAATGGTGCTCTCAATAACCCCCGAATGCGCGCGCATCAGAAATCCTTCACCAGTTCCAGCATCTCCCGCACCGCTCGTTCGAAACCCACCAGAACAGCTCGGGCCACGATACTGTGACCGATACTGTATTCCTCGATCTGAGGAAGGACCTTGAACGGTTTCACATTCACATAATTGAGGCCGTGCCCCGCACTGATGCGAAGGCCGTTTTCCTGTGCGGATTCGACACCCCCTTTGATGCGGCCAAAAAGTCTGCTCGCATCGTCCTCATTGGATGCATCTGCATAATGACCTGTGTGGATTTCAACGATGTCACCGCCGCACTCATGGGCCGCCCGAATCTGGTCAGGATCGGCATCCACGAAAAAACTCACCAGGATTCCCGCGGACTTGAGCCGATCTACTGTTTTTCTGTAATGATCCATCTTGGCGATGACATCAAGTCCCCCTTCCGTTGTGAGTTCCTCTCTCTTTTCCGGTACAAGAGTGACCAGGTCAGGATGCGTCTTGAGGGCGATCCGGATCATTTCTTCAACGGCTGCCATTTCCATGTTCAGCCTGGTCTTCACCGTTTGCCGCAGCAGTGAAAGGTCTCTGTCCTGTATATGTCTCCTGTCTTCGCGCAAGTGACAAATGATTCCCTCGGCCCCGGCCAGTTCGGCAAGGCCGGCAGCCAGCACTGGATCAGGTTCATCAATACCCCTTGCCTGACGAACCGTTGCCACATGATCGATATTTACCGCTAACCGAGCCATTCAACAACCTCCCCAATCTCTAAGGTATTTCGCTGCAGAGTGCCGGAATCTCCGCACCCCACAACCAGACAGTCTTCTCTGATACGTAGACGTCTTTTCAGCAGGATAACCGAACGAATCACGGATCTTCTCTTTCTCACTCCTGTCAACCATTCTCGATGAAGAGCTTCTGGACCACCGTTCTCAGCCGCAGCTCCTCCTCTTCCATCTTCCGGGCCTCAAGCTTGGAAATCTCGTGATCAAAACCGAGCAGATGGAGCACTCCGTGGATGAGGAGTCGGTACACAGTCTCTTCCAAGGATTCTCGTCCCTCCTCGGCCTCCCTCAGCGCCGTGTCCAAGGAAATGACCACATCCCCAAGCATGGGAGAGACGATTGAATCAGGCTGCGTGTCTTCCATGCCGAAGGCGAGAACATTGGTTGGTCCTCGCCTTCGCCGATATTGTTCGTTCAACTCGGCGATATGACTATCATCGGTGAAAAGGATACTCAGCTCCCGGTCATGACAACCCAAGTCTTCTAAGATTTTCGCCAGTACTTTCTCGATCTTCTGCTGCCGTATCTTTGGTGTCTCCGTTCGAAAGCTGATTTGTATTTCCATTCCCGTGCCTCTTTGACGCAGCGTCTTTACTGACCGGTTCCGGATACTCCACCCGGTGGTGAAACATGCCGCTGAGCGTCTTATTAAAGCTCTTGGCGATTTCATTAAGATCCTTCAGGGTCAGTTCGCATTCATCCAGCTGCCCATCCGAAAAAACCCTGTTAATAATCTTCTGCACCATTCCCTGTATGCGGGCAATGGTGGGGTCCACCAGGGTCTTGGATGCCGCTTCCACCACGTCGGCGAGCATGATGAGGCCCGCCTCTTTTGTTTGCGGCTTCGGCCCCGGATAACGGAAATCCTCTTCCTTCACGTGGCTACTCTTGATTCCTTTTTTCTCGGCCTGCTCCCTGGCCTTCTGATAGAAATACTGGATAAGACTGGTTCCATGGTGCTGCTGGATGATGTGAATGATTTCCCTTCCGAGGCGGTGTTCCCGAGCCAGTTCGATCCCGTCCTTCACATGGGAAGTGAGGATGAGACTGCTCATGGAAGGCGCCAGTTTTTCATGTTTGTTTTCCCTATTTGCCTGGTTTTCGACAAAATAGAGGGGTTTCTTCATTTTTCCGATGTCATGATAATAGGCCGATACTTTTGCCAGCAAAGGGTTAGCGTTGATGGCCTCCGCAGAGGCCTCGGCCAGATTGCTTACAATCACGCTGTGATGATAGGTGCCCGGGGCGCGCACCATAAGCTCTTTCAAAAGGGGTTGATCCAGGCTCGCCAGTTCAAGGAGTTTGATGTCAGTCGTAAAACCGAACGCCATCTCCACAAGGGGCAAAAATCCCGTCGCTATGATCCCCACCAGGATTCCCCCAAGGGCCGCCGAGAGACAGGCGATGCCCACCTCCACACTGAACAACCGTCCTTGCAACGCTTCCACGGAAATGGCGAGAACCATGTTGACAAGCGCCACGTTCAAACCCGCCTTGATCACGGTTCCCCTGTCTCGACAATTTCTCACGCCATAGGCGGCGATGAGATTGCCGATAAAGTAATAGACGAAAAAATCAACCCCCCCTCGGGTGGCCAGGGTGGTCAGAACTGCCAGGATGGAGGAATAGGTGGCGGCCACCCTGAACCCCTGAAAGATGGAAATGAGCATGGCGCCGGTGGCCACCGGGATCGCGAAGAAAAAGGCCCGGGGGGTAAGAAAACTGAAACCATGGGCGACTTCTTCCGCAACCAATTGCGATGCCATGGCAACCAGAAAAATAACCAGGACGGCGAGGGAACAAAACAAGGTGTCCCTTACGTCACTCGGGGTATCATCCTCTGACTTCAGCCCCATCATTGAGGTGGCGGCAATCAGCAACGCGATAAGCAGGGTCATGGCAGGGGCCTTACCGACCGTTGCTTTCCAACCGGAACTCTTGTACTCCTCGTCCAGCTTCACGAGATGCTCGGAGTTGATGATTTCCCCCTCTCTGACGAGCATTTCTCCTTTCTTGACTTTGAAATAGACCGGCTTTACCGCTTTTCTGACGTTGTCCTTTCTGAGTTCGGTTTCCCGTTTGTTAAAGGTGACATTGGGCCTGATCAACGTCAGGGAAAGATTCATGGCCGCACGAATGAGTTCGGGAGAAGACAGAAACCGTCCCAGCGCGGTTTCCTGGCCTTTGAGAAAGCGTTTGGCCTCTTCAAGATCGACAAAACGATCTAAATCAATAACTTTGATTTCTTTTTCCTGGTGCACGTGGCGGAGCAGGATCCCTTTTCCGACCTGCGTGAGGAGCATCTTCTTGTTGCTCACTATCCCTCGATTGAGGACATTCTTGAGGACAGAGAAAACAGCTCTCTCAACATTTGGAGAAAATCCATCTTCGAAAAGAGACTGGAACAGCGCATCGTCCGGATCAATCTCAAGAATTTCAAAAAAGCGCTCTTTAAAGGCGTCAAAACCGGGCAGCGAATCCTGCTGCGGGGTCTCTTCCGGAACCGGCGATGTTTTTTCCTTGTATTCCCTGCCCTGATCGAAGGCTTCCCTCACGCGCGCGATAAGGTTATTCCCTGTGGGATCAAAATCGTAAACCGATAACACATCCCGCACAGCCTGCTGGGCCTTTTCTTCGGTCAATGCTTCGTTCTCCACGAGGAAATCTCGTGTTGCCTTGATGTCACGTTCAGCAACATCTCCCAGGACATAGGTCCGGGGCCTCACGAGAATATCGGGGAACAGGAGCAGCGATACCACGATACTCAGGCCGATAAGAATACACCATTTCCGCACCTCCGGTGTGAAGCCGTGGCGCGTTTGCGAAACAACTGCTGTTCCCTTTGGTGCCTTCCTGGTGGAACTCTTTTTTCTTTTACCGAGCATTGTTGAACATCCAAAAAAACCCGTCATTCGCGTTCTGGTCTGGTTTTGCGAAAAACGGGCTTTTTCTCTCTCTTTTCATACGCTTCAATAATTTCTTGGACAAGAGGATGACGTATGACATCCTGCTTAGAAAAATGAACGAACCGCATTCCCTTGATCCCGTCAAGAATTTCCAGCGCCTCGACCAGCCCGGAAACCTTTCCATTGGGAAGATCGGTTTGGGTAATATCTCCGGTGATCACCGACTTCGAGCTGAACCCGAGCCTCGTCAAAAACATCTTCATTTGCTCCGACGTGGCGTTCTGGGCTTCATCCAGGATAACAAAGGAATCATTCAGTGTCCTCCCGCGCATAAACGCGATGGGAGCCACCTCGATAACGCCCTGCTGAATAAGCCTGGTGGCGTTTTTGAAATCCATCATATCATGCAGGGCATCGTAGAGTGGCCTGAGATAAGGGTTGACCTTTTCGTACAGGTCACCCGGCAGAAACCCCAAATGCTCGCCCGCCTCCACCGCAGGCCTGGCAAGAACCACGCGATTGACTTCTTTGCGGAGAAGCGCCGAAATCGCCATAGCCATGGCCAGGTAGGTTTTACCGGTACCGGCCGGGCCTACCCCGAACACAATATCAAACTTCCGAATGCTGTCAATATACATCTTCTGATTGATCGTCTTCGGCGTAATGACCTTCTTGGTGGAAGAAATGTATACTTCATCCCGGAAGATGGCCTTCAGATCGGCCCTCGGATCCCCACTGAGGATCCTGACGGCGTAGTCAACATCGTTTTGATAGACCGGATTCCGGGTTTCCAAAAGATCATACAGCTGCACCAGGACTCTCTTGGCAAGATCGACCTGCCAGTCGGTCCCCTGGATCGTCAAGCTGGTGCCCCGCAGGTGCACTGAAACACTGAGTTTCTTCTCGAGGACATGAAGGTGACTGTTCTGTTCCCCGCAGAGACTGCGCACCAGTTCATGGTCTGCAAAAGATACTTTCTCGACTGTCTCTCTTTCCTCGTGGGGCGTCTTTGTAGTCAAACAAATACCTCGTTTTCTGGAGCAGGGCAGGCAGGGTGATTCCCCGCTCTGCGAAATAGACCCTATTTCTGCAGTCCCAGGGCCTGGAAAAGGATTTTTCTCTCCCTTGGGCGGTTATCGAAATCCAGCAACACAATCTGCTGCCAGGTTCCAAGGGTCGGCAATCCGGCGCTAATGGGGATCTGCAGTGATGGACCAAGCAGTGCAGCCCGCACATGGGAATAGCCATTGCCGTCTCCCCACCGCTCATTGTGCTCGTAAGAAAGATCACGGGGTGCAATGCGCTCAATGGCGTTCTTGAGATCATTGATCACCCCGCTCTCATATTCGATCGTCGTCAAGGCCGCAGTGGAGCCCGGAATAAAAAGCGTGACGGCGCCGTTTCGAATTCCGGTCTCCCGCACCATCACCGTTACGAGCGGTGTAATGTCGATGACATCCGTTTCAGCAGTTGTGCGGACAGTAAAGGAGAGTTGTTCACATTGCATGACCGGTCCTCAGGCACTTTCACGCTGATGTTCTTGTATCATAGGGTTTTTCCCCTGGCAAGAAAAAGGCCGTCCCTCTCTCAGGGCGGATCAGGCCGATCTTCCACATAGGATCGCACCAGATTTCTGCAGCTGAAGTGCCCGAGGGTGAAATAGTTGAGGGCGATTTCCTTTCCGAAGATTTCCTTTCTTATTCGAGAATAGGACCATCCTTTTTCATGCAGCTTCCACACGCGCTCTCCGGTCTCCTCCAGGTAGGAGATCTTTTCCCTCATTTCTTTGGTGGGATCCCTCTTGACGCTGCCGCTTCCGGTAAACGCAGCGGAGGCATCAAGGGCGGCCATTTTCCTGAGCGATGCCATGATCTGCCAGATATCATAATCGGCCCGCAAGGCACGGTCCTTCCCGCCAATGAAGGCATCCCCCGTAAAAAGCCATCCGTGGTTGGATTCAAACAGACAGATATGATCCTCACTGTGGCCCGGCGTGTGAAGTATCTCAAAATGAAAATTTCCATGCGCGAGGATCTCCCCGATCGGCTCACCGTGACTGGGCTCAGGATATCCCCACATCACTCTTTGATAGGGGCGTAATGGCTGCTGAGCCTTTGGTTTTGAAAGGATCGGGAGCGCAAGGGGATGGGCCAGAATCCTTGCGCCGTGCAAGCGCTGGAGTGCGGCATTGCCCGCAATGTGGTCCTCATGGGAGTGGGTATTGATAATAAGGTCCACCCGCTTATTTTCCATCTCACGCAGAAGCTCTTTTACCGCGTGGGCGCAACCGGTGTCCACCATGATTCCGTCAATCCGGTAGCAGGCGGTGAAATAAAGGCCCTTTCCCCGGATCGTGCGGGCAAGTTGAAACTTCGTCACCAGGCCGTGGTGTTCAACGCGTATCATATCTTGCGCAATCCTTTCCGGCTGATCTCTCCTCCGGGGCAGTGGTATCGTCAATCGCGCGAAACGGGAATGCCTGATGAAGAGAGATACGGTATTTATACCTGCTTTTTCAATAAAAATCAATAGATATGGCGTCATTGCTTCTGTCAGCGGTCACAGGATACCGTGATATTTCCGGTGTTGCCCTACTCCCCCTTGCCGTTCGGCGGCATTCACCGGCCGTGGAGAGCACGCAATTTTTTAAGATAGTTTTTTCGAGTGAAACCCGGCCCTCAGGATTCTCCCGAACACTCTGCCGTTGTGTTCCGAAGGGAGGCAAGGTATAAAAAAAGGAATGAGTACCGCTCACCCTGAATCAAAGGAGGTCCAACCATGAACGCGCGCGGGAAAAAAATTTTGCTCTTAGTGGAAGACATGTACAATGAATTTGAATTCTGGTATCCCTTCTACCGTCTCAAGGAGGCGGGGGCGGAAGTGGTAGTGGTGGGGTCAGGCTCTTCACCCGTCTACAGGAGCAAACTCGGAATGCCCTGCAACGTGGACAAAAACGCCGATGCGATTTCCGCTGCGCTGTTTGACGGCATTATCATCCCCGGGGGGTACGCACCCGACCACATGCGACGATACCCTGCCATGGTCAGTCTGGTGAAGGATCTCTTTGACGCGGAGAAAGTCGTGGCTGCCATATGCCATGCGGGGTGGATGCTGGCATCAGCAGACATTTTGAAAGGCCGGACAGTCACCTCCTTTTTCGCCATCAAGGATGACCTTGTCCACGCGGGGGCAAAGTGGGTTGACAGGCAGGTGGTAGTGGACGGCAAACTGATCACCAGCCGAAAGCCGGACGATCTTCCGGCCTTCATGCGAGCAGTGCTTGCAGCCTTATGACACGTGCAGAGGATGCTCTGCGGAAAGGATCTTTCGGTACTGCTCCGGGTCAGTGGCTCCCTCAGTGGAAAAAAGGAGGACGGATGAGGCCTTTCCAAGCCCCAGGGCCTCGCGCGCCGGAAGATATCGCTGATCCCGAAGGAGATAATAGAGCACTCCCAGGGGAACTGCACCGGATTCTCCGGATACCACCCGTGCATCACCGGTGAGGGGATGGCCGAGAATCCGCATGGCCGTCATGGTCACCTCGTCGGGGCAGGAGAAAAACATATCTGCGTAATCCCTCAATATTTCCCACCCGAGAGGATTGGGCTCACCGCACGCCAGCCCCGCCATGATGGTATCAAGCGGGCCTTTGACGGCGTGCGCATTGCCGTCTCCCTCCACCATGGAACCATAATAGCAGGCGGCATCAACAGGCTCCACCACCCCGAAAACGGGCCTCTTTTCCCCGAACCGTTCGGCGAGATACGCCTGACAGGAACCTGAAAAGGAGCCCACTCCGCACTGGGCGAATACGTGGCTCGGTACCCCTTCACCCCACTGCTCAAGGGCCTCGTCAAGCAACGTCATGTACCCTTGCATGACCTTGAGCGGGATCTCTTTGTACCCGGGTCTAGCCGTATCCTGAATAAGGAGCCAATCATTTTCGAGGGCCTTTTTTTCCGCAAGAAAGACCGCATCATCGTAGTTCCCGTCGATGACGGAAACCTCTGCCCCGCATTCCCGAATGCTGTTGAATCGCGCCGGGGAGGACCCTGCCGGCATATAGACCACCGCTTTGCATCCAAGCTCCCGGGCCAGCCAGGCCACTGCCTTACCGTGATTCCCGTCCGTGGCAGTGACACAGGTGATCCGCGATCTCTGCTCCTTGAACCGGACGTCCTGCACGGTCCCGTAAGAAAGATTGTCGAGCGGCAGTTGCATCCGACCAGCCAGGGCGGCTGCCATGGCGTAGGAGGCACCGAGGCCCTTGAAGGAGCCCAGGCCAAAGCGAACCGATTCATCCTTCACCCGAATCTCCTTGACCCCCAGGTAGGCGGCGAGATGGTCGAGACTGACGAGCGGGGTAAGACGATAGAAAGGCAATCCCTCGTGAAACCGCCTTATCTCAGCTGCCTTTCCGCGCGAAAAAGCACCTGTTGCCTTCCGCCGAAGGCCACTCCTCCTCGCGTCCCTGTTTTGGAGCCATCTCATATCCGCCATCACCATCCTCTTCGTCAGAAGGGAATCGATTGCCGTTTCACCCGTCCTTTGTGGGCACGCACTGCCGCTGCGCTCACTTCGAGATCGTAATTCTAAGGGTGAAGATTCGTGGGGTCAACGAAAAAGCATTTACCTCTCTGCAATGTGCTGATTGCCCTCAACAGCCGATTGCCAGCAGAGAAGCAGAAGAGAAGGAACGTGATGAAAAAGAGGGAGAAAGGGTTTGACACTCTACAGATGCGGTGCTAGACATTCTTTCGTGCCGGACTCGGACCAGCGGGAAAAGGGTGGGAATATTGGCCTTCTGCCGGACCGGGGTGACGCAGAACGCTTCTCTCCACACGGGGGACCCCATGATTGCAAGAAGAGAGGAAAGTCCTCTTTATCCTTTTCTGAATCCCACATCCATCGCCTTTTACGGCGCTTCCAACAGCTTTTCAGCCATGGGAACCACCCAGTTCCGAAACATCACCGAACTTGGATTTCCGGGCAATCTCTATCCAATCCACCCCAAACTGGGCCGGGTGCAGGGCATAACAGCCTACCGGAGCATCCTCGATCTTCCGGAAACCCCTGAACTTGCCGTCATGGTATTGCCCACCCGCGTGGTTCCGGAGCTCTTGGAGGAATGCGGGCGTAAAGGGGTGAAAAGTGTCATCATCGTATCCGGTGGATTCAAAGAAGTAGGAGGCGAGGGTGTTACTCTACAAAGCCGGATCGTCTCCATCGCCGACCAGTACCGCATGAGATTCCTGGGACCCAACTGCATCGGCGTAGTCAATTCCCACTCCAGGCTCAATACGACTTTCTTCCCCTATGACACCGCCCCGGGATTCATCGGTATGGTATCTCAGAGTGGAAGTTTCGTGACACAGATGTTCAGCTACCTTCGGAGATTCGGAATCGGCTTCAGCTCCGCAATCAGTGTCGGAAACGAGGCCAGCATCGATATTGTGGAATGCCTCAAATACCTTGCCGCCTGCCCGCACACCAAGGTCATCGCACTGTACATCGAAGCCATAAGAAGGGGCAGGGAATTCCTGGAGGTTGCGCGCGGCGTAACCCCTCACAAACCAATAGTCGCCTTTTATGTCGGAGGATCAGAAGCGGGAAAACGCGCCGGATTTTCCCACACGGGAGCCATGGCGGGTCCGGACCGTCTCTATGACGGTGTCTTCCGCCAGAGCGGCATCATACGTGCCCGGTCCATCGAAGAACTGTTCGATTTCTGCTGGGTACTGGGGAGCTGTCCTCTGCCAAAGGGCAATCAAGTAGTCATCCAGACCCACTCAGGAGGGCCGGGCGCTGCGGCGGCAGATGCCTGCAGTCGAACCGGTTTGCGCTTGCCCTCTCTCTCACCCGCCACCCGGCAAAAGCTCGCTCCCCTGGTACCCCGTACCGGGAGCATAAATAATCCGGTGGACCTGACCTTCACGAAAAACCCGCTTGATTACTTTCACCGCATCCCAAAAACCCTGCTGGAAGGAGAAGAGACCGACGGGCTTTTGGTCTACTTTCTCGTTCCCACCCAGACCGTCCGCCGTGCCCTGGAAAGCATGGGATTGGGTGAAGAGCAGGTAAGTGAACAGAGCAGGAAGATTATCGAGCAGCAATCGGAGGCGGTGGCGTCCCTGGTGGGTGAATTGGGGAAACCCGTGATCGGATATTCATTCCGCAGCAGAGAAGATAGCTTTATCGCCCATCTGGAAAACAACGGCGTCCCGGTGCTCGGCAGTCCGGAGAGGGGAGCCCGCGCCATGGGTGCCCTGATGCACTATGCCCGCTATCGAACCCTCGGAAGGATCTGGCCCTCTTCTCCCTGACGACCCCCGATCAACTGTCGGAGCGGAAGGTGCTTCAGGGAAGGAAAATCGGCACGGGAGGCGGGCTGACGCTTCGACCCCTCATGTCAACTCCCGGGAGAGGGTTCCGCGCATGGGCATACAGAGGATTGGCCACGCTCCCATTATGCGGGTGACAGATGAAGAACGTGCTTAGCCTTGCGGGGCCTTGTAGTTTTTGCCGCTGTGCCAGGCGCGTGCCACCTGCTCCCCCAGACCCCAATATGCGGTGTCGGGTTGCGAAAGTAACAGAGGTTTCATTTTTCCAAAATCCGGTTTTCCCTCAGTGAGAAACTTCTCTTCCGTAAAAACCCCGAGGATTTCGCCGATGAAAAGCTCATTCGAATCACCCTCCACCACATCCACCAGTGCACATTCCATGCACAGAGGACAATCCTTGATCATGGGGGCCGTCTCCATCTTTCCGTAAAAAAGGTCGAAGACCTGGGATTTGTCAGTCTTTTTTCCAGAAACAAGGCCGCAGTAATCAGTCGGTTCAACCATGTCTTCAGAAGGGATGCATACACTGAAGGACCTGTTTTCCTTGATACCCGGGTTGGTATGGTGCCCTTTTCCCAGGGCGATCGCAATCCTCGGGGGCCGAGAACCCACCAGGGTGAACCAGGCGACCGCAAGAAAATTGGGTTTACCGTTTACATGGGCCCCCACCAGGGATACCGGCATCGGATATGCGGGGATGGTTGGCCCCAGATTGACTTTCTCCATTTCTTATGCCTCCTTTCAGTTGATTCCGTCGCGAACCCAGTTCATCAGACGGGGTAGTTCTGCCGCCTCCCACACCGGGGAGAGGCGGGCCTCAACGTATTGTGCAAAGATCTGGTCCATCAGGAAAAGGAGTTTTTCCACCAGAAACACCCGTTCGTAAAAGAGGGCATCAGGATCATCCCCGGCTTCACGGAAGACCCCCGGCGTCTTGAGAGCATGAACATTCATCCAGGTGGAATCAAGCTCGAATGCCCACTCATTGTCTCCTGCACGCAGATGCATTCTGGCCCTGGTGAGCTTTTTCCCTTCCCCCAGGGCAAATCGGGCTTCCCGAATCCTTCCATTCTCCCCCGTACAGACAATTGTTTCACCGCCACGGTCTCCCTCCGACTGGAGGGTCACCTTTCCCTCAAACCACAGCTCTGCTTCTTCTCCGTCCTGTAGCCGGAACGGCCCTTCCATCGTCTCGCTCCTGAACCAGAGCCAGACGAGGAAATCTCTGCCCAAGGATTCCGATTCCCTCACCTCGTCCAAGACGCTCATGTCTGAGAAACCTCCACTAAAGATACGGGTCGTATCTCTTCCGCCAGCGCTCCGTCCTTTCCCTGCCCCAGAAGGGCCTGTTGCGCCAGAGCGTACGGATAGAGAGGGATGGGTTGCAGATGGAACGTGTTGCGGAAGAATTCAGCAAATTCATCACAGAGCTTCGCGCCGGTAGCCCCAAAGAGGACGATCCCGGTCTGGAGATTCCAGACCATGTCATAGACACCGGATTGCGGGATAGCCCTTTTCAGGAGCCGCAAACGTACGCCTTCCCTGATCTCATCCCGTACCGGTTTTGCAAGGTATTCCGCCCCTTCCCGCTCCTTCACCTCTTTTTCCGCTTCCCGGCAATACTGCAGGAGAGCCTTTCTTGGAATCCTCTTCACATCCACCCGCCAGGAAAGGGCGATAAACGGATCCTTGAAATAGTCCATCGTTCGAAACTCACTGTCGAACATATCGAGAATATTGACCCAGCCGGTGCTCCGCTCCTCGCCCGGGAGCTCATCAAGGGTATGAAAGGCGTACCGGAGAATTTCATTGGGGAACGTTTTTACATAGTCCTCCGGGGGAGATCCCTCCACCTCATATCGGCAAAAGGTCGCCGATCCACGTACCAGCCCCATAGTAACCTCGCTCTCTGAATTTTTGAGAATAACCTCTTCCTGCAACCCAACGCCTGATGAAAAAGAGAGGATTAACCCCTATCGGTCCATACAAGTCAAGGCAAATCGAAAAGAAGGCTACGTGGTTTCCTTCTTCTTTTGGTGTCTCAATCGTCTTCGGATCTCCCGTTCAAGCCCCCGGTCCGTGGGACGATAAAAAACTCGATTGCCGAGTTTGTCCGGCAGATATTCCTGGGCAACCCAGGCACCGGGATAGTTGTGAGGATAGCGATAACCCCGCCCGTAGCCTAATTTCTTCATGAGCGCCGTCGGAGCGTTGCGGATATGGAGAGGGACGGGTTGCGGCCCGGTACTCTCGATTTCAGTCTTCACCGCCTTTTCGGCAAGATAGAGGGCGTTGCTCTTGGGAGCCGTTGCCAGATAGACGGCCGCTTCTGAAAAGGCCAGTTCCGCCTCGGGAGGCCCCACCTTCTGCCACGCTTCAAAGGCTCCCAGGGCTATCAGCAGGGCCTGAGGATCCGCGAGCCCCACATCCTCCGAGGCGAACCTGACCATCCTCCTGGCCACAAACAGCGGATCCTCTCCCGCCAAGAGCATCCGGTACAGCCAGTAAACTGCTGCCTGGGGATCGCCTCCCCGCAGACTCTTGTGAAAAGCCGAAATCAAATTGTAGTGTTGCTCCCCGTCCTTATCATAGGGCAGGGCCTTTCTATCAAGGGCTCTTTCCACGATCTTGAGATCCAGTACCCGCTCCTTCGGGTCTGTTTCCAGGGAATAAAAACAGGTCATTTCCAGATTGTTGAGAGCAACCCGCGCATCTCCGTGGGAAATCTCCACGAGATGTGACAGCGCCTCTCCGGTCAATTGAAACCCCCAGCTCCCAAAGCCCTTTTCCGTGTGGCTGAGACCCCTGTTCAGGATCTCCTTCAGGTCCTCCTTTTGAAGGGGTTTCAGGACCATCACCCTGGCCCTCGAAAGGAGTGGAGGAATGACTTCGAAAGAAGGATTTTCGGTGGTGGCGCCAATGAGAAGGATCAGCCCGCTCTCCACGTGGGGCAGAAAAGCGTCCTGCTGGCCCTTGTGAAAACGGTGGATTTCATCTACGAACAGAATGGTGGGGCGACCGCTCTCCTTCCTGAACTCTTCAGCTTCTGTTATGATTTTCCGCAGGTCTTTGACGCCGGAGGTCACCGCGGAAAACGCCCGAAACGGGAATCGGGTATAGACGGCAGCCATCCTGGCAAGGGTGGTTTTACCTGATCCCGGCGGCCCCCAGAAGATTACGGAAAAAAGGCGTCCCGACTCCAGGGCCCTGCGCCACGGCGCCTCTTTGCCGAGCAGGTGAGGTTGCCCCACCATCTCCTCGATTCTCTCCGGGCGCATCCGCTCGGCCAGCGGAGCGGTTTCATTTCTCTGGTCGTTTCTCATCACACCGCACCTTTTGGGCCCAGGGCCTCCACAAATACGGCGTGCGCTGTATCCATGTTGAGCGGTTTTTCGATGAAGGTGCAGCGGGAAAAGTCTTTGGCAAGCCTCAACGAACGGGGGGAAACGGGATTTTCCACCACGACTACGGAAGTCACCGGGCGGATGCGGTGCGTTTTTTGAAGAAAGGACAGCAAAGCCTTTCGTTCCTGCCTTTCCGTGTCCAGTACCACCAAGTCATACGCTTTTTTCTTGATCAGTTGAAAGGCCTCGCCGCAAGAGACCCGCGCATCCACCTGGCATCCCTTCCCGGAAAACCAGCGGCAGAGCAGGTCACGGAGGATATCCTGGGTGGAAACAACCAGAACCAGGGCGTCTTTCAATCCTCCCCGCTTCGGTGATTCTTGTTTCAGGGAGCGTACGGACGGCACCGGCATGCGAATGGTACAGACAGTTCCTCCGCCGTCACTACTGTGGAGTTCCATATCACCCCCGTTTCTTTTGAGCAATGTGCGCGCCAGGGTCAATCCCAGGCCTCGCCTCCCTTTCCCTTTTGTGGTGATGAAGGGATCATACATCCTGTCTTCGATCTCCCTCGGGATCCCGCCGCCGCTGTCCTGGATGTAGAGGTAGGCAAAACCCCCGCTCTCCTCTGCGGTTACGTAGATGTGCCCCGTTCCTTCCAGAGCCTCCACCGCATTTTTTACCAAGGCGCTCAAGGCGAACGTTACCTCTTCCGGTCTGCCTTCGAGCGTCGGAAGAGCTCTCAGGTAACTCTTTATGGTGATGCCGGCCTCTTCCCCGGAAGTCTTGCACCATCGGGCCCTTGCATCGGAAAGCACTTCTTGGGCAACCTTTCGAAGGTCAAAGGGAGTCGGCTTTTTCAAGGCCTTTTCGCTTTCTCCAAGCCACGCCAATTCCCGAAGGAGCGGAAAGGTCTCCTGCCCATGAGGGGACATCTGGCGGGCATCTCCCCGTTCGGCTGAAACCGACCCGGCAACGTTCCGGGTGAAAAGAGCTTGCCATGCTATCAGTTCAGCATACATTCCCTTCGAAAGGCGGGTGACCATCTGCTGTTTTTCCTCTTCAACGCGGCGTTGTTCGTCTTCCTTCCTCGCATTGAGTCCGTACAGGTTGAGCAGGAATGCCCGTCGTCCTCCCACCAGAATCTTTTTCACCCGTACCTCGCACCACAACAGCCCCCCGCGCCGATTTCTTAAGCAGGCCTCATAACGATTCGGCACCGTTTTTCCGGACAGCCTCTTCCGGTGTCGCTCCAGAAGACGCTCCTGGAATTCCGGAAGAACAAAATCGGCAAAATTGCGCCCGACGACCTCTGTTTCATGGCAGCCCAGCGCTTCTCTTGCGGCATCGTTGGCATAGCGTATCTTTTCATTCTGGATCAGTACAACGGCGCCTGGAAGAGCATCAAGCAGGCGCCATCCTTCCTTCAGCCTCCGTACCGTCTCTCGGTGCTCTTTCTTCAGTCCGGCAATTTTTTCTCGAAAGGCTCTTTTCTCAGCGCGAAGTTTTTCAAGCTGGCGTTTCAGCCCTTCACTCCTCTTTTCAATCACTTTCGGTTCCCTTCTCAGCTCCTGTCGTTCCCGGAAAAGCACCCGCTGAACGGGATTCACGGAAAAGATGCGGAGACTTATCCCATCTCGCCGGCTTCGAAGCGCACACTTACTTCCGGCTCGAATCACCTTGATGATCACCGAGGAATAACGTATCATAATTCCGGTACGCCCTACAACAGTGAAGGAACACCCCTCGGATTGTCCGGCCCATCGTGGTTTTTGCATGCGCTGCGCGCCTGCTGTGCTATCACCTGGGGGCGGAAAACCGAATTTCCCGGGTCCTCAAATACATAAGGAGTTCATATTGCACCAAGATCGCCCATTCGTCCATCTTCACGTACACTCTGAATTCAGCCTTCTTGACGGAGCAATCAGACCGAAACAGATGGTAGAGAAGGCCTGTCGGCTCAACATGAAATCAGTGGCCGTAACGGACCACGGCAATATGTTCGGTGCCGTCCAGTTCTTCGATCAAGCCAGAAAGGCAGGAATCAAACCCATCATCGGTTCGGAAGTGTATGTGGCACCGGGAGACCGCCGGAATAAGGCCCCCTCTCCTGACGGTCTTCCTAATGCCTTTCACCTGGTGCTCCTGGTTATGAATGAAACGGGATACCGGAATCTGAGCCGGTTGGTCACCCAGGGACACCTTGAAGGTTTCTATTACCATCCCCGGGTGGATATGGAACTCCTGCGGGAATACAACGAGGGTCTCATCGCCCTCTCCGCCTGCATCAAGGGCATGGTTCCCTTTTTTCTTCACACCGACCGCGTAGAACTGGCCAGGGAAAAGGCACAGGAACTGGCGGCGGTGTTCGATCATGACCGGTTCTACCTGGAAGTACAGGCCAACGGCCTTTCCGAGCAGGTCAGGATCAATGACATGCTGCGGGAACTGGCGACTGATCTCTCGCTGCCCCTGGTGGCCACCAATGACTGCCATTACCTGAACAGGGAAGATGCCGAGGCTCACGACGTTCTCCTCTGTATCCAGACGGGAAAAACCGTTGAAGACCCCAAGCGCCTCAAGTTCTCCTCGCAGGAATTCTACTTCAAATCCCGCCACGAGATGGCAAAGGACCTCAAACAGTTTGAGGATGCACTCGATACTACTGTCCAGATCGCTGAACGATGTACGTACGAGATGGAATTCGGCAACTACAAATATCCGGTCTTTCAAACGGAGGAAAGCCAAAGCCTGGACGACCTTCTCGTAAAGAGCGCCCGCGAGGGACTCGCCGAACGGCTGCACCGGAAAGAAGAGGCAGAGGGAACGCTTTCCAAAGAAACGATCGATGAATATCAGGAGAGACTTGATTTTGAGCTTGAAGTTATCAAAAAAATGGGGTTTTCCGGCTACTTTCTGATTGTGGCGGATTTCATTGACTATGCCCGTCGCACCCAAATTCCGGTGGGTCCCGGTCGCGGTTCGGCAGCAGGATCCCTCGTTGCCTATGCACTCACCATCACCAATATCGACCCCCTGAAATACGGCCTCCTGTTTGAAAGATTCCTCAATCCTCAGCGAATCAGCATGCCCGATATTGATATTGACTTCTGTATCAACGGCAGGGATGAAGTGATCCACTATGTGGCCGACAAATATGGGCGGGAAAACGTATCACAGATCATCACCTTCGGCACCATGAAAGCGCGGGGCGTGATCCGCGATGTGGGGAGGAGTCTCAATATTCCCCTCGGAGAAGTTGACCGAATTGCAAAGCTCGTTCCCGAAGGGCCAAAAATCTCCCTTGAAAGGGCCATTCGTGAGGAACCGGAACTCAAACGCCTTGAAGAACAGGAGGGACCACTGAAAAAGCTGCTCACGGTCTCCCGGGTGCTTGAAGGACTCTCACGCCATGCCTCCACCCACGCCTCCGGTGTGGTGATTTCAGATCGACCGCTGGTGGAATACCTCCCCCTTTTCAAGGGTTCCAAAGAAGAGATCATGACCCAGTATACCATGGACCGCATTGAACAACTGGGCCTTATCAAGTTTGATTTTCTGGGACTCAAGACCCTGACGGTAATCAAGCACACCCTTGATCTCATACGGGATACATTCCATATCATCATTGATGTGGAAAAAATACCGCTTGATGACGCAGCAACCTACCAGTTGTGCAGTGACGGCAAAACCACCGGGGTCTTCCAGCTCGAAAGCGGCGGCATGAAGGAGCTCATGCGGCGGCTTAAGCCCGAAGTGTTCGAGGACTTGATCGCCCTCGTTGCCCTCTATCGACCGGGGCCGCTTGGTAGCAACATGGTGGACGATTTCGTAAACGGCAAACATGGAACAACGAGAATCAGGTATTTCCTCCCTCAGCTTGAACCCATTCTGAGAGAAACCTATGGCGTCATCCTCTATCAGGAACAGGTTATGCGCATAGCGCAAATGCTGGCCGAATACTCCTTGGCCGAGGCGGATGAACTCAGAAAGGCCATCGGAAAAAAGAAGCCGGAAGTTATGGCAAGACACCGGGAGCGCTTCATCTCCGGAGCCTGCGGGAATGGCGTGAAGCCCGAAAAGGCTGAAAAACTCTTTCATCTGATCGAAAAATTCGGCGGGTACGGCTTTAACAAATCCCATTCAGCCGCCTACGCCATGATCGCTTATCAGACTGCGTACCTGAAAGCCCACTTTCCCGTCCCCTTCCTGGCAGCCCTTCTGACTCAGGATATGGGAAACCAGGACAAGACCATCAAAAATATCGCCGAATGCCGAAGTATGGGTATCGAGATCCTTCCCCCGGACATCAATGAAAGCCAGGCCGATTTCTCCGTGCTGGGCGGCAAGATCCGTTTCGGGCTTGCCGCCGTGAAAAATGTTGGATTGAAGGCGGTGGAATTCATCATAGAAGAGCGGGAGCAGAATGGGCCCTACCCTGACCTCCTGACCTTCTGCAGAAGGGTCGGCACGGGAAAGGTGAACCGAAGGGTCCTGGAAAGCCTCATCCTCTGCGGTGCCTTTGACTACACCGGGATCCACCGGGCAAGGCTCTTTGCCGGTCTGGATGATGTGCTCCGCTCCTGCGGGGCCAATCACGATCCAAACCAGCTGAACATATTCGGGTCATTAGCGGAACAGCAGGGCGCAGGCCAGGGATTTCTGGAGCTTCCCGACGTGGAGGAATGGCGGGAACGGGAACGACTGAAAAGAGAAAAAGAGGCCTTGGGGTTCTATATTACCGGTCATCCTTTGGACCGGTTCAGCCGTGAAATAACCCTTGTCACGGACTGTTCCATTCAGGATATCCCAGCCCAGAAAGACAAAAACCGGATCCGCATAGCAGGCGTGGTGGAAGAATTAAAGCTGAAACGCACCAAAAAAGGCGACAAAATGGCCGTAATCCAGGTGGAAGACCTTTCCGGTTCCGTGGAAGTGATTGTCTTTCCCGATCTTTTTGTCCGATGCTCCTGGTTGTTCAAAAACGATGATCCGCTCTTTATCACCGGGACGGTCGAGAAGGGTGATCGTGCGACGAAGATGATTGCACAGGAAATCATCACCCTGAACATGGTCAGACAACAACTCATCAAAGCCATTGAAGTCAGTCTGGACCGGGAATCCGCTTCCCGTGATAGCCTTGAAGACCTGAGGGATCTTGCATTTCGATTTCCCGGAGAATGCCGCCTTCGATTCAGGATAGTGCTGGATCAGGGGAAGCAGATTACCGTCACAGCAAATCCACGTTTCAGTGTGCTTCCCTGTCCCGAACTGATCAGCGAACTGGAACAGCTTACCGGCAACCGTGTGACCGAAATCATGGCTGGCTCCGCAGCAACGATCCCCGGCACCGCCTGAATCAGGGCTTAGAGCTATTCTTCGACAGTCTCCTGAAGCGCTTTCCGGTAGTCTTCCGGAGTATCAAGATCCAGATCATCATAACCGGAAGGCGCAGCTACCAGGCAGACCTCATCTGCAAAGGCATCAAAGAGGGCCCGTGCGCCCGCATCCTCTCTGAGATCATGCAGGGCAGCGTACCACTTCCTTTCGAGAATAACAGGATGGCTACGCCGTCCCCTTACACAAACAGCCCCGAGGCTCTTTCCCGACGCCAGATATCCTTCAAGCAGAGCATTTATGACGTGCGCGTCAATGTGAACCATATCCGCCAAAAGGATCATGACATGTTCGACATGGTCTTCAACCTCCCGAATAGCCGTACGAATGGAGGAACCCATCCCGTTCCGGTACCCTCTGTTTTCCACCACGCGGAGCCGGGTATCTTTCAGAGAAGAGGCCAGAGCATTGCGAATGGTCCCGGCGCGGTGTCCCAGCACCAGGACTACCTGGTCGAGATTCGATTTCAGGGCCTCTTCCACGGCTCGCTCCACCAGGAGCTTTCCCCCTATCCTCAGGAGCTGCTTGGTCGCTCCCATGCGCGAGGAAGTCCCCGCTGCAAGAACGAGGCCCGCGGTTTTTTCCCGTGATCTACCCATGGCACCCTTCAGGTTCGCAAAACAGCACAAAAACCCTCTCTGTTCAGGCTCTATGGCACTGTATCACTGGGGCGTGTGGAATGAAAGGCACTTTTGCGTTTGGACAAGGTACGCCGCAGGTTCCAGGTGAAACGGTTCTCCAGGTTGAGGCGTGTTCGTACTCTTCCCCGGACTGGGGTTTGGGTTTTGAGGAGCGGGAAGCACTTACGGTCTTCCCACTCCCTTTTCCCGAGGCATCCACTCGACGGAGAACGTTACTCTACGGTGACACCGATGGGAGGAGCCGGAGCAGTCGTATCCGGAGCCGTATAGGTTACCGTGAGGGTGGAGGATCCCTCATTTCCCTCGTGATCCTGGGCCGTGACCACGATCACATTATCGCCTTCAAGCAGGGGAATTCCTGAAATGGACCAGGTGGCGGTGCCGCTTGCCGCCCCGCTGCCGCCTTTGGAATTGGTCCAGCGTACAGCAGTCACGCCTACGTTGTCCGCGGCTGTTCCACTCAGCGCCAGGGTGCTCTGGCTTGTTTTGTACGTCGTCCCGGTGGTCGGGGAGGTGATTGCTACGGTGGGCGCATGGGTATCGGGAATCGTCTTGTGCACCTCCTGGGAAAAAGCACTTTCGTTTCCACTGGTGTCCACTGCGGTCACGGCGAAATAATAGGTAATGCCTTCCTCCAAACCATCCTTCGTATACGTGGTCACCTTTCCCACCGTGGTAGGAAATCCATAGGTCCGGGAGACAGTGCCCGTATAGAGACGATATTCCTGCAAATCCGCTTCCGTATTGGCCTGCCAGCTTATCGTGGCTGAACCGGCAAAGACCCAGGATGCCGTCAGAGTCACGAAAAGCATCAGTATGATCGAAGCGATGTGTTGCCTTTTCATGAGGTCCCTCCGCAAGGTATGTTTTTCTTTTTTTCTTAAGCAACTCCTGTGCCAATGAGCTCGCCGCCCGAAAGGCAGGAAACCCCCATGAACTTTCCTTGGCGGAAAAGGCATATCTTTTTGGAATAAAACACTATATTCTTTTTCCTGGCAAGGTTCGGCGATGATCGCCGGAAAATCACCAAGCCTCCTCGCAAGCCGGAGAGTGTTCACAAAGGATCAAACCACGGATATCTTTTGTGTCTTTTTACGCACACTCAAAAGGGATCCTCCGCGCGAAAACGAAAGCCCTTGTTCCGCTCGGAGGATTGTGGTAGGGACGATCTTTATGCAAATCGCAGGAAAAATAGCGTTCCACGCACTGTACGATGACTGTTGCCTCTGTCCGCGACAATGCGGGGTGAATCGACAGGCGAGAGGGGAAAAAAGAGGATTTTGCGGGGAGGATGACCGGGTGCGGGTGGCCTTCATTGGCGCCCATTTTGGAGAAGAACCGCCCCTCACCGGAACCAATGGCTCAGGGACAATCTTCTTTTCCGGATGCTCCCTTCAGTGCACTTTCTGTCAGAACCATCAGATTTCCCGTGACTCTTTCGGCGAATATGTGGACATGGCGTCTTTGCAGTCGCGCGTTGTTGAGATGATCCGGTCCGAAAGAGTGCATAATATCAATTTCGTGACGCCGGACCATTTTTTTCCCCACGTCTTTGCCCTGATTTCTTCGCTTCGGAAAAGGGGCTATGAG
>Ga0316576_10000250_pt1 | contig 23393 bp, 20 predicted proteins | sample S0NA_FD_203075 | JGI IMG/M metagenome (GOLD analysis project Ga0316576, IMG submission 203075) | Rhizosphere microbial communities from salt marsh grasses in Alabama, United States - S0-2_050615r3r5 | ecosystem: Host-associated > Plants > Roots > Rhizosphere | place: USA: Alabama | collected...
AATTCACCCAATCAGGCGGAATTTCCAACCACCGTGCTGAATCCTAACGAAATATATCGGCAGACAACCATTTATCGGTTCTCATATCCTGCATAAAGGCCTGGCCTGCTCTCTGCGCGGTGAACGTCCCTCCACCAGGGCCGATGCCGTGGATGGTGCCTGGTTTGACATCAAAGTGCAGAGGACTTATAAGGATGATATATTGATGCAAGAAATCGGCTAGGAAAAAGAGAGTTCAAACGATAAAACTCCTGTTCGCAAAAGCGGATGAATCGGCATATGATCAAACCTGCATTGCAAAACGACGAATTTATCGCAGATGTCAAATGGGCAGGGCGTGAAGCGAACCGGCTGCATTTATGGTGGCTGGGGCAAAGCGGTTTCCTGATAAGCTGGCATGGTCAGCACCTGCTGCTTGATCCCTATCTTTCGGATTCTCTCACCACCAAGTACGCAGATACCAGCACCCCTCACGTTCGGATGACAGAAAAGGTGATTGATCCGCAGCGCCTGGATTTTGTCGATATCGTAACGTCCAGCCATAATCATACCGACCACCTGGATGCTGAAACCATAACGACCTTGCTGGCAGTTAATCCGGATTTGACTGTTTTAGTATCAGATGCCAATCGTGAATTTGCCGCGCGGCGCCTGCAGGTTCCCTCCACACGGCTGACCGGTATCAACTGTGAGAGACCCATGGACATCGGCGAATTTGCTTTTCATGCCGTACCTTCCGCCCACGAGAAAGTAGAAACCGACGATGACGGTCATCACAAATGTATTGGCCTGGTCGTAGAAGCAGGCCCTTGGACGGTCTACCATGCCGGCGATACAATTCGATATCAGGGAATGGCGTCACTGCTAAGAAAATGGAATGTTGACATAGCGCTTCTGCCGATCAATGGAAGGGATCCGTTACGCGGTGTGGCGGGTAATCTATTCCCCCAGGAGGCTGCCGAGTTGGGCCGGGATATGAATGCAAAAATGGTGATCCCCTGTCACTATGACATGTTTGAATTCAACACCGTTGATCCGGCCGAATTTGTCAGGGCCGCCCAAAAGGCTAACCTGACGTACCACATCCTAAAATGCGGGGAAAGATGGAGTAGCTGAGGAGCCGGGCATTCATGATCTTAACCGGCCCGTTAAGCACCTTCCTTCCTCCGAGTGTATGCAATCAGCAACACCAGTAGGACAATGGCGGTAATAATTCGGCGGGAGCCATCGGCCATCTGCATGGTGCGAAGAATGCTGGTGAGAGTGACCAGAAAAATGGATCCGGCAACAGCGCCCAAGTATCTCCCCTGGCCGCCGTTGAATTCAATCCCCCCTATTAAGACCGCGATGATGGATGAAATCATATAGCCGGCTTTTGCCTCCATGCTCATATTGGGGTTGTTGACGAAGCCCAGTAAAAACAACCCTGACAGAGCTGAAAGAGCTCCGCTGACTCCGTACACCAGCATACGAAAGCGCTTGGTTTTGATGCCAAGGAGCTTCGCCGCTCTATCATTGGCGCCAATGCCGTATAATGTAGCCCCCAGCGCAGTACTCTTCATAATGTATGAGACGATTGCAATAATGACGATCCAAATGGGCACCACCCAAGGAATCTGGATGCAACCGGAACCGACATTGAATACACAGGAACCCTGTCCCAGCAGACTCAAGAACGGCGACGATTCGCCGACGATTCGTCCTTTCGTCACGATCAGCATCAGCCCCATGATCACCAGGTACCAAGCAAACGTCATGATGAGCGGGGCAATTCCCAAGTATGAAACGCCGAAACCATTTACCAGGCCCAACATAAATCCTGCCGCGATGACGGCGAAAAAAGCTGGGATGAGATACGCATCATTTCCATTGAGCACGGCGGCGCCGACGAACATGCCGACAGTTAACATACCCCCGACCGACAAGTCTAAGCCTTCCTTACCGGAGATGACGACAACCGTTTGACCCAGGGCCACCAAACCTAAGAAAAAAGAAGCTTGCAAAATGTTCATTATCTGCAAAAAAGACAAGAATCCCGGATTAATGATGCTCCCAAAGATGATAAGCCCGAAAAGAAGCATAAAAGCGGTTGCCACCCGATCCTGTAGGATGGTTGCCACCATGCGCGTCAAGGGTTTTCTAGGAATTGAAGTATTCATCATTTGGATCCTTAGTCATTCGTGCAGTAGAAACTAAGCTTTGAGACTCTTGAGCCATTGGGGAATGCCACCGAAAAAAAGTGCGACTACAATAACCATCCCCTTGGCAAATCCCTGGTAAAAGGCGGAGACCTTGGCATAGAAGATTATGTTATTTATAAGACCGAGGATTAACGCACCGACAATGGCACCGGCGATGCTGCCCTTACCGCCCTTTAATGCAATACCCCCGATAACTACTGCTGCCACTGAATTCAGGGCATATTCCTGACCGACCCGAAAATCTCCGCTGGCCATTGACATTAAGAGGCAGACTCCTGCCATGGCAATAAAAATACTGGCAATCACATGCGCCATGAATCTAATCCGTGAAACATTAATGCCGGATGAGTATGCGCCATCTTCATTACTGCCCACAGCGTATATGTGCCGGCCGAAGGATGTGCGTCGAAAGATCGACCAAATGACGATCGCAATGAAGAGGATAACAGCGGGGAAAGGAAGAAAACCCAATACCTGGATGCGATAGGTTTTGTAAAAAAATCTGGGAACATATCCGCCGGCCATTGGCATGATCGTCTGGGCGATTCCCCAGAAAAGGGTCATGGTGGCGAATGTGGTGATCAGTGGCGACATCTTCAATTTGCCGACAAAGAATCCGTTCATAACTCCACTGCCGAGGAATATCACCACCGAGCCAAGCAGGATAATGGCAAAAACATTGGTATCGGTCATGAGATAGGCTGTCAGACAGGTAAACAACGACAAGGCGTATCCGATGGAAAAATCCACACTGCCCGAGATAATAATGATTGCCTGGGCCATGGCGGCGAGAATCAATGGAGTATAGGCCATGAAATTAGACCTGAGAATCCGATAGGAGAAAAATCTATTTTGGAAATAGAAATTAAGGGCCAGTAATACGATTAAAACAAGCAGGCCGGGAAATGCCGGATCTCTGATCAACCGTGTCGCAAGTTTCTTCAAAACACCGCCCTTGTTCTCACTCATTTGACTCATTCTGCCACCTCGACTCGAAGCGATGATTTGATAAGTTTCTCATCGGTCAAATCATCGTAGAGGATTTCATCGGCGATTTCGCCCTCAAACATGATCAGCACTCGATTGCAGTTGCCGATGAGTTCTTCGTTACTGCTGGCATAAAGAATGACCGCTGTTCCCTGGTCTGCCAGTTCATGCACTAGGCGATATAGTGTGTCTTTTGCCTGAATGTCGATGCCCTTGGCAGGATCGTTGAGCAGCAATATTTTTGGCAGAAACTGGAGCCAACGGCCGAACACGACTTTTTGCTGATTTCCACCACTCAAATTATTAACGATCATTTTGCGATCCGCCGGTCGCAATTCGGTTTTTTCGATGATGTTATCGGTGATGTCTTCCAGTTTTTTGAAGTTCAAAATCGTCCCTTCATCCTTTAAACAAAACCGGGGGAAAATAACGTTCGCAAAAATATCATGGTCGATAAGGAGACCCTCTTCGAGCCGATCTCCCGGTACCAAATAGATTCCATTTCGAATAGCGTCTTTGGGGTGTTTGGCCCTGAACGGCTTATCTTCCAGCCGGATTTGGCCTTTCGATGAGGACAATTCGCCCGCAATCAGCATGATCAGTTCTTCCTGCCCCTGGCCGTGCAACCCCCCAATTCCCAAAACCTCTCCTTTCTTGAGACTGAAATTTATGTCATTAAGGATTGAGCGGTATTTGACATGCTGCAATTCAAGCACAATTTGGGAATCTGACAACTCCCTCTTTTCCTTGCGATCAAAATCAGCCGTATAATCCTCCTCGCCGGCGACCATAGGAACGATCAACTTTTCGTCCCGTGGCTGGGTTTCAAAATCTATCTCTCCAACGGTCTCGCCGTTGCGAAATGCAAAGACGATATCGCAGATTCTGGTTATTTCCCATAAACGATGGGAGATAAAGATAATCGAAACCCCCGTCCCCTTCAATTCCTGCACCTTCTTGAACAACTGCTCCACATGGTGATACTCAAGTGCCGCCGTAGGTTCATCAAGAATCAACATGTTAGGGCTTCGGGAAAGGGCCTTGGCAATTTCGACCATCTGTTTTTGCGCGGGCGACAGGCTTGAAACTTTGGCATCTATGGAAATCTCTCGGCCGACCAGGTCATTCAGCATTTCATTTGCAACGTCCTTGGCATAACGATTGTTCAAAAATATTTTCTTGATTCTCCGCTCATGCCCTAGCGAGATGTTTTCCCATACCGTCAGGTCCGGTATGAGGCTCAAATTCTGGTGTGCCAGAACGATGCCATAATTTTGTGCATCCTCGGGAGAATTGATCGTAGCCGGTTGACCGTCGATGACGAATTCCCCTGCATCTTTTCTAATCAATCCGGCGCACAAACGGGCAAAAGTTGTTTTTCCCGAACCGTTTGCACCCACAAGGCCGCACACTTTTGGGCCTTTGAAGCTGAAATTAGCCTCACGCAAAGCATTGACCGCCCCGAAAGACTTCCTGAAATGGTGCGCCTCAAATGATTCCATTGATTTTCACTTTATTTTTTATATCGGCGCACCCCGGGCGGGTGCGCCGAACGTTGACAACTGTTCAAATAGCCGATTCACAACAGCGTATGGCGTTGGGACGGCTATTGAAACAGGGAGTCCATGAATTCCTCAGAGCGCACCTCATCAATATAGTCCTCGACACCGCGATATCGCACATGCTCTTCCAGGACCTTCTTGACATTGGCGTCCGTGATTATATTGGCGTGGTCGACTTTCAAAACTTTTCCGTCCCAGACACCCGGTTTGGGTTTCTTTCCCATCTTGATACGAACACCGACACCGAGGGCGATGGTGATCGCGTTGCCGGGACCATTAGCAATGGCGTAGCTGGTGAATCCTTTTGATAGATTCTTGACCCAGTATTCAAAGAACGGACGAAACCCTGAACCGTTGACAACAGGCTGTGGACGGTTGGCAGCTTCGAAAGCACGGATGACAGACAGGCATTGACCGTCGTGGGCCACGACACCGTCGATTTTCGGATAGGCTGCCAGTGCATCGGCCATCGCTTGCTGAGCGAGCGCCGGGTCCCATGAGCCGAATACTTTGGCGAGCAGATTGATATTGGGATATTGTTTAAGTGCTCTTTCAAATCCCCGGTCCCGCATGTCGCTGGCCGGTGCTCCGTCAATACCACTCAAATAGACGACGTTGCCTTTGCCGCCCATGCGGTTGAAGACATATTTCGCCAGCTTTTCCATCCAGACATCATGGGTGGGCAGAACTACGTAGGGCGCTTTTGAGGTCACAGGTTCGTCACTGATGACCGTTACGATGCCGGCATCCACGGCGTCCTCAATCACCGGATTAAGCGCTGTCAAGGACACCGGATCAATAATGAGAATATCGACACCGGAGTCTATAAAATTCTGAATATGGCTGCGCTGCAGGTCGACATCCGGTCCGGCGTGTTGGATCTGAAAATCGCTGATCCATCCTTTACCTTCGTAAAGAGCAACCCTCTTCTGCAGATCGTTGACCATCTGGGTGCGCCAGCTGTGGGTAATAAAGCTGTTGGAAACGGCAACCTTGAATCCCTTGTTGCTTGCGGCCATGACTGCCGATGGTATCAGCAGGCAAAGCACCAGAACTAGAATAATAGGTTTTTTCATTGGATTCCTCCCTTCTTTGATCAGGTTTGCATTAATGGTACACCTCCTCCCTTGTCAAAATGCTCAAGCGCTTCATCATGAAGCACAATGTATGGGCAATGTGGCATTTATTCCAGCCATCGGGGATTGTCGCAGATCTCCGGTTTCCCGTTTTTTTTGACAACTACCTTGCGAAATCCTTTGGTTTCAATGGTCTTGTAGTCATGACCGGCATCAGCACGAAAACAAAAGAACGTAACCAACGGATTTTCTCCAATATTGATGCTTCTGTGGGCAAACCGCTTGGGTACGTACAGGGCCTGACCGGGTGTCAACTCCTGACAATCCCACTGTCCCTCCGGATTCTCCAGCATCATCATGCCGTGGCCCTGGGTACAGTAATAGACCTCGGCGGTCTCCAGAATCTCGTGAAAATGCCCTTTGGTCATATAATATTCTCCCGCCACCTGTCCGGGATAGGTAATGCTGGTTCCAAAAGCCAGGTCACCGGAGTGGCTGGGGATTCCAAGTTCGTAGAACTCGTAAACCAAGGGGTTTTCCTCCTGGAGAATTCGTTCAGCTTTCGTTACATTCACGAACATCTGTTTCACATCCGCCAGATGCCTTTTGGTGCTGCTTCGATCAGGGTTTTTCCCGTCCGATAGGCTGAAGAAGGTCGTAAAGGCGTGATCGATAACGACACCGGTTTTCGTGCGTGTTGTGGTCATGCTCTATCCTTTCTTTATTCGGTCGATCTAAAACTCTTCCAACTCGAGATCAAACACCCGGGCCAAATTGGCAATCTGTGGCTTCCAATGACCGGTCACCAGCAGAATGTGGTGGGAGTAGAAAGAATCCATTAAGCGATACCCATCGTGAATCTTAACCAGAGCGCCATTGCGGCAGTCCGAGCCGGGATACTGGACGTAGTCCACCAATTCGCCTTTGATTGACATGAGTTTGTTGAAGGTGTGATCGAGTTTGACCAGGGTAATATCACCTAACGGCAGCCGGGCATCAATGGCCGTGGCATTGTCGTCCACAATAGCCAAGACCTTGGGGCGAAGCTTCCACTCGGTAGACCAGCATTTAGGCACCACTCCCAGAAAACCGCAATGGACGATCAACAGGTGATTTTCAGGATTGGAAACTTTCGGAAAGTTTTCGATCTTTTCATGCTTGAGTGCCGCCTGACCCACCAACTGGGGATAGACGTTGCTCATCATAATGGGAACATCCAAAGATTTATTCAGAAGATACTTTGTAATCAACGTCACGGTATCCGCTTCGCAGGCCCATAAGGTGCCGGTTTCTTCAAAAAGCATGTTCCAAGCCAGACAGGGGGTCGTATCGGAAAAATGGGATTCGTTCAGACAGTTGATTCCCACGCCTTTAATGGCAGGATCGTTGGCTAGTTCATGCTTGATCGCTATGTAGATCTTGATCGCGCTGTTCAATGCTCGATCGGACACTCCCGGCGTCTCAAGATCCCAATTTTTCCACACCTCCCGGGCTTCCTGATCGGAGATCTGTTTCGCAGCTTCTCCGAATTCTTTGAAACTTTTCTTCTGGATAGTTACGCCGAACTTCTTCTTAATATCCTGGGTGCACCGCTCTTCCCACCAGTAGAATCTCTTAAAGATGTCAGCCTGAAAGCCCTCTCCGGGGTTATCCTGAAAGACCAAAAACTTGGTTTGTTGAAGGTCCCGCTTGACCGCCAGACTCTTGCAGATGGCTTTGGTTAACTCCAGGTTATAGGGTGCAAAAGTCTTCAGGCCTTCCGCTTTCAGAAAAGAAACAATCTCCCAATCCCACATGGCGACTGTTCCGAATTCAGAAGTCACGACCAGAAACGGCAGGTCAATCTTTTTCAATTCTTCGATTTGCTTAAAGGCGTCTCCCAGCAGCTGCGGAAAGACAATGGCATCGCCCTCCGGTAGTGCCGAGCCCAGGGCAATTGGCTCCAGAATATCAGCCACGTCCACCAGCAAGTCTTTGAGATTGGACAGCTGCTGCTCAAAATCACCGTCTTTTCCGGACATAAAATAGACGGGAATCAACCGTGCTTTCATTGTTCTGTCCCCTTGAGTTTCTTTGCCAGTTCCCTGTAGTAGCGATCATACATAGCGCAGCCGACCTCCTGCTGCTCACCCAAAAGCATGCCGCAATCCATACACACCGTACACCATTTGACGGATTTTATGTCGCCGTTCAGGATCTTTTTGGGAAGCAGCGGATCGGCAATTGCTTGCCGGGCAAGTCCTACAAGGTCCACATTGTTTTCTTTGAGGTTTTTCTCCGCCCAATAGACAAAACTCTTTTTAACCGGATCATCTCCGGGCAATTTATTTCTGCCGTCACGCAGATAGCTATAGCCCGCGCCGACGACAGGTATGTCAATGGCCTGTTTTATGTTTCGGGTCCAACCAAAATGCTGATAAACGGCGTCGGCGGAATCATCCGTGGGCAGCAGGATTTCAAGGTTATCGAGAGCATTGCCGGCTGAAGAGCTGATCAATTTCAATCCCGCTTCCTGGCCCAGCTTGGCGAAGGCAATCGGTTCGCTCAGATCTTCAGTCGTTTCTCCCGGCCCCGTAGTACCGAAACCACCGGGCACCCCTTCGTAAGCGGATATGCGGACACCGACCAGGAATTCCTCAGGATCGACGTGCTGTCTTATCCCCTCAACGATTTCCCTGAAAAAACGCGTTCGATTTTCAAAGGACCCGCCATAGCGTCCTTTCCGGGTGTTGGCCGGTTGCAGAAATTCGTTCCCGAAAAATCCATGGGCAAGCTTGAGTTCCACCCCATCTGCTCCGGCTTTTTCTGCCAGAAGGGAAGCGTGGATAAATCTGTCCCGAAAGAGTTGGATTTCATCATCGGTTAACACACGCACCGTTCCGGATTTCCGAGGGTAGATCGCAATGGGATCCGAGAAACCCGGATCGGCCAGGCTGCCACAATGATCGATCTGGATAATGTAGAGAACCTCCGGATTGACTTTGCGGAGTTCGTCAATCATGCGGGCAAAACCATCCACAGTTTCATCACCTAGATAGAGCTGATGAATCCTGGCGCGGCCGCCAATATGTACCAGCACGGATTCGGAGAAGACAACGCCGGCTTGGCCTTCGACATATTTCTTGTATCTCCCAATCGATCTTTCACTGGGCGCACCGCTGTCCAGGCCGTCATTGCTTTCATTCGACAAAACAGCGAAACGATTCACAGCAGTTTTGTTTCCTATTTGGATGGGTTTTGACAGATATTCAATTTCCATAGAAGCCCCCTGAAGATCCAAAAAAATGGTCCAACCTTTAGACGTGAAATTGAGTTCAAGCCGCTCACCTTGTGCAATTGGCAAAAACCCGGCGATATAAAAGTCTTGTCAGGTCATTATAAACGCTGCATTCCTATTGGACAATGCGCCGCCTGGAGTAGAACCCGACTGCCGCAATCAGCAACAACCCCTGAAAAACAACCTGCGTATATGGATTGAGATCCGTAAGGTCCATGATATTGGCGAATACGGTCAAAATCAGCACCCCTCCCAAGGCACAGAGGAGAGATCCGATACCACCGGCCAGGGAAACGCCGCCGATGACAATGGCGGAAATCACGGTGATTTCATAAAAGGACCCTATTCGTGGACCGCCTCCGCCTAACCTGGCGGTCAAAAAGGCTGCCGCCAGGCCCACCAGAACACCCCCGATCACAAAGGCAATAAATCTAATCTGCGGCACATTGATGCCGGACAGGGCGGAAACTTCAGCATCGGAACCGACCGAATAGATATATTTACCCAACCTGTTCTTATTGAGAATCAAGTAACACAGTATTAGCACTGCCAGGAACCAAATGATCGGAAAAGGAATGCCGAGAATCCGACCATCCGACAGGAAACGGAAAGCGCGAGGGATGCCCCCGATGGTTCTCTTGGTATAAAACAGAGTTAATCCGTTCAGGATATTCATGGTCGCCAGGGTTGCCATGATCGGTGTCACCCGCAATTTGACGACGATGAATCCGTTGACCGCCCCGACACCGGCTCCCATGAGAATGAACAAAAGGACAATCAGCACTGGAGAAATACTTGGATAGCTTTTCATGACACCCGCAGCCAGGCATGACATAAAGCTGATTGCTGCTCCTGCAGATAAATCAATGCCGCCGGAGATCACCACGAAGGCCTGTCCCAATGACGCCAGGCCCAGTCCGATGGGTTGGACTAGAAATACGTTTTTTAAATTGCGGGAGCTGATGAAAAACTCGCTGGCAAAGGTGGAAAAGATGATGATGGCCCCCAATATTACCCAAACCAGCCGATCCGGTTCGATCGACCGTTTCACTATCCTATTTATGCCTATTTGTTTCATCGGGTCTTCCCTAACGCTTTAGAGGACATATTCATGCCCGACCGCCATCGACAAAATCACTTCTTCGGTAGCGAGACTGACGTGTTGATCTATAAAGCCGGCGATTGCGCCTTCGTTCATGACCATGATGCGGTCAGACATACCGATGATTTCGGGGAGTTCGGATGATATCAGGACCACGGCGTTGCCCTCGTTGGCAACATCTCGAATGATTTTATAAATCTCTGCTTTGGCACCCACATCGATGCCTCGGGTCGGCTCGGCAAAAATGTAAATATCAGGTTTTTTGAGCAGCCACCGGGAAATAATCACCTTTTGTTGATTGCCGCCGCTCAGGTTGCAGATGCTGTGTTCAATGGAAGGCGTCTTGGTATTCAGCAATCGGACCTGGGATCCCGCGTCCTTTATCTCTTCATGCTTCTTCAAGAATCCCCAGGCAAGATAGGCGTTGAGATTGGCGAGGGTCATATTCTCTTTAACGGTCATCGGACCCAGTATGCCGAGATTCTTGCGATCGGCCGGTAAATAGCCCATGCCGCAGTCCATTGCCTGACTTATGGAGGTGATATGCTGTTCTTCATCATTGATGATGATTTCACCGCTATCTATTTCCTCTATGCCCAACAAACATTGGGCCAGTGTGGTTCGCCCTGAACCGGCCATCCCTGCGATGCCCAAAACCTCGCCTTCAAAGAGCTCAAAATTAATGTCTTTAAGCTTATTGCCCCTGCTGACGTGTTTTGCTTGCAGAATCACCTTTTCCTGTTTGCCAGGAAGCGACGGAAAATAGTTTTCGATGTCCCGACCGACCATCATGCGAATCAGACCATCTTTATCTATGTCCGACGTGTCCTTGGTACCGATATATTGGCCGTCTTTGATAACCGTCACCCGGTCGCATATCTCGAAAATTTCCTCCAGCATATGCGAAATGTAAATGACCGTAACACCTTTGGCTTTCAGCATCCGGATGATGTCGAAAAGTTTGCGGATTTCTTTATCCGTCAGAGAGGCCGACGGTTCGTCCATGATTAAAATGCTGGCGTCCACAGACAAGGCTTTTAGAATTTCAACGATCTGCTGCTGAACCACGGTGAGATCGCCCACGCGCGCATTGACATCCAACTCGATGTCAAGCTCTTTCAACAACCCTTCGGTCAAACGCCTGGCTTCGTTTCGATTAACATGCCCGAGTTTGTTGGAGGGTTCGCGGTGCAGAAAGACATTGTCAACCACATCGAAATTTCGGATCAGGCTGAATTCCTGGAAAATGATGCTGATGCCGTCAAGCTGTGCCTGATGCGGGTTCTTGAAGACTTTTTTCTTGCTTTTGTAGAAGAGTTCGCCGGCTGTCGGTTGATAGACCCCGGAGAGTATTTTCATCAGAGTCGATTTGCCTGCGCCGTTCTCTCCGCACAACGCATGCACCTCGCCATAGCGAAAGCTCATACTGATATTGTCCAAAGCTTTGACGCCCGGGAACTCTTTGGTGATACCCCGAAATTCGAGGATGTATTTATCTCTTGGCGGCATCAGCTATCTTGCTTCTCAATTCCTCATCCTGAGAACGAAGGCATATGCTCATTGCTCTGCCCTTAGTCCGGTTCGGTAGTGCTGGAATAACGGAGTAAGCTGAGCTTCATGCCTTCGTACCAGCCTGTCAGCGGACACTGTCAGGCTGGCTTTTCTTACGACGGCGGTGCCAATCTAAAGTTTAGGCAAAAACTCCTTCGGCATATTGTCGTCACCAACCCACCACCAATCACTCAAAGCGGGTTTCGCAACGGAAGGTACTTCTTTGGGACCAAAGCCGTGAAATTTGATGGTTACGACCTTGTTCACTTTTTCACCTTTAGCGATTTTGACCGCCACCTTAACCGCTTCAGCTGATAAGCGGGTTGACATCGGAGCAATATAGCCTTTTGCATGGTTGGCTACCAAAAACTTGGCATAGCCATTGAGCTGGTCGCCGGTAGAGGGCGGTAACGGACGGCCGGCATCTTTCATTGCCTGCAATGCAGGCCACGACATCAAACCGGAGTCTGCCCAGATACCGTCAATTTCGGGAAAAGCTTGAATCATGCTTTCCATGATCGATCGCGCTTTGGGGGGTGACCAGTCGCAATACTGGTGATCCAGTATTTCGATACCCGGATATTTTTTGAACACTTGTCGAGCGCCCTGCAGGCGATCTTCGGCGGTTGTATTGCCGGCGATACCGCTCATCATTACTATCTTGCCTTTGCCGCCAAGTTCTTTAGCCAACCAGGTTGCACCCTCGGCGCCGAGGTCGATCAGGTCTTGTTTCACCAGACAGGTCATTTTGTTCGTATTGATCGTTCCGCCAAAGACGACCACGGGAACGCCATCCGCAACGGTACGTTCAATAACCGGGATCAACGCATCTCCCACCGTCGGATAAATAATGAGGACATCGATATTCTTGACGAGAAGTGATTCAATGTCAGCAAGTTGTTTATCCACTTTTTCATCCGCATTGGTGATATAATACTTTGCGATTTCCGGATGTTTGGCAACTTCGGCTTTGAAATTCGCAACCAGGAATTGCCGCCAGGAATCACCCATGCCGGCATTGCTCCAGCCAATTCTGATTTTCTTATCCTTGGCCAGAGCGGTCATCGGCATGAGCAGTCCACCAATAGTTAGGGCTACTGCAAAAATGGTCAACAGGTTGATTCTTTTTCTTGTTTTCATGATTGGCCTCCTTCTCCTACTTTCTGGTTACTTGACCCGGACAAGCCGGAATTGACTACTGGATATTTGTGGACGTGGCGTACCTCCCTTCTTGCTGGAATTTGTGCGGCAAATGCTGGCTTCAGAGATTCTCCACTAAACCGCGTTGGTGGTTAAGGCCTGTTTTGATGCATTTTCAATGAACGCTAAGTGGCGGCAACCTTTTTTCTCTCGTTGATCCATAATGCAAATATTATCAAAAGTCCGATAATCAAATACTGACTTTGAATCGGCACCTGAATCAGCAGCGAAAGATTTGTGACAAGCAACATTAACAGAACGCCGATGATCACGCCCTGAACGCTGCCGGAACCACCGGTAATGGCAACACCACCCAAAACGGCAGCCACCAGGGATTCGAACTCCTTGTTATCTCCGATTCTAGGTTCCGGCATCCCCATATATCCGGCCATCAGCACACCGACCAGGGCGGCCAAAACGCTTGAGACGATGTATGCCATGATAATCACCCGCTCTGATTTGATGCCGTTGAGCGTTGCGGTTGCGCGATTGGTGCCGACTGCGTAGAGTCGCCGGCCGTAGCCGGTGCTGTTCAGAAGAATCGATGCCGCAATCACGATAAACAGAAACACGAAGAAAAGATTCGGTATCCCAAATGATGAGCCATTGCCTATTTCAATCAATATTGCCGGGACTTTGCCTTTCGGCAAACCCTCCGTCCACATGAAACGAAGTCCCTTCAATACGATCCCCATGCCTAACGTTGCAATAAACGGCGGAACATTTCGTTTTGTGACCAGCAGACCATTTGCCAAGCCTACCGCGACCCCGAAAAGCAGAATGAGCAGGGTAACCGGAATGAACAAGGTATTGCTGCCTGCCATTAACGCAGCTGCGATGACATTGGCCGTTGAGATTACATGGCCGATGGAGAGGTCCAATCCGCCGCTGCCTGAAATGATAACAATGGCCTGTCCGATTGAAGCGATGGCCAGAATGCAAAAGCTTCGGGTTACATTGAGAAGATTTGATAATTTGAAGAAGTTGACCCCGGTCGCAAGATTAATCACCATTGCCGCGACAAGCAGGCTGGCCAGCGCCACGTAAAGCCCCTTGTTTCTCTTTGCTATCTTGAAAAAGGTCAACTCCACCGTCTTCTTTATCCCAATTCGACTTGTTTACCCTCGTCAGCTGATCGCAAACCGGCCTCCAGTACCTGCATGGCTTTCATGCCGTCATAAAAGTTCGGCGCTATTGGTTCATTGTTTTCAATGGCATTGAGAAAGTCGACAACGGCATGGACGAATTCATGCTCATAACCGATGATGTGTCCCGGCGGCCACCAGTTGGCTATGTATTCATGAGATCCTTCAGTTGCCAGAATGGTCCTGAAACCCTTTGCGAATTCAGGATCCTCATTTGAATAATATTGCAGTTCATTCATGCGCTCCAGGTTGAAAATAATGCTCCCTTTATCCCCGTATATTTCAAAGTAGTTGTAATTTTTTCTTCCCGGCGCAAAACGGCTGGCTTCAAAAGAGCCCATGGCCCCATTGTCGAAGGTGACCAGCATAGAGGCGGCATCTTCGACGGTCACGGTCCCGGTTTCAGTGCCCTTGGTTCCCCCTTTAAAGGTGGCGGCGCCTTCATCAGGCAGGGGCCGTTCTTTGATGAATTGAGATGTCATACAGGTCACTCGGGTGATTTCGCCGATGAGGAACCGTGCCAAGTCGACACTATGGGAGTTTAGATCCCAATGAGGCCCTGCACCGGCATGCTCTTTTTGCAGATGCCAGGTCAGGGGAAAATTGGGATCAACGATCCAGTCCTGCAAGTAGGCGCCACGCCAATGAAAAATTCGTCCCACTCTGCCGTCATCGATGAGTTTTTTTGCCAGCAGCACTGCCGGACACCGGCGGTAGTTGTGGTTCAAGTAATGCTTCACCTTGTTTGCTTCAGCGGCCTCATACATTTCTTTGGCCTGGGCAAATGACAGGGCTATCGGCTTTTCACAGAACAGATGCTTGCCTGCTTTGGCGGCTTCTATAGCGATTTCGTGGTGAAGGGCCGTGGGGACACCAATATCAATGATATCGATGTCATCCCGGCCAACAACGTTGCGCCAGTCGGTCTCAATTTCCATCCAGCCCCACCGATCGGCAAATTCCTTCAGGGACGTCTCGTGCCGGCCGCAGGCTACTTTCAAAACCGGTTCAGCCTTCAAATCAAAGAAATATGGGGCTTTGCGCCAGGCATTGCTATGGGCTTTGCCCATAAATTTGTAGCCGATAATGGCGACATTTAATTTTTTCATTGCCGGATCCTCCCATCCTGATTTAGCGGATCGCGCTCAATCGTTGCTAAATGAGTTATTTGAATTTGGCGATTCCTTTTGCTGCCTACTACCATCAAGACTTTCAGCGTCCTCGGCTGAGGCTATCTATCCTACCTTCTGGGCAATGCGTTTCAATTCTGCGACGCTTTTCGCTACCGCGGCATCTTCATCCTCATTGTAATCAGGATGCAGCGTGTCGATTTCCATGGCCAGAAACCCTTGGTAATCAGCATCTTTTAGCAGCTGCGCCAGTTTCAGATTATCGACTATCCCGTCTCCAACCGGTGTGCAGGAGAAAAAATACCAGTCGTTGACGGCAGCCTGCGGATTTATTTTCAAATCTTTGACGTGGGTAGAAAAGGTATACCGGGCCAGTTTTTCCATGCCTTGGATCGGATCATCCAACACCCGCATAAAATTGCCGGTGTCAAAGTTAATGCCGAAATGAGGGTGATTGACATTGTGAATGAGTTCAAGCATTTCATCCGCGTTGTAATCAATGTGGTTTTCATCCGCCAACTTGATGCCGTAGTTGTCGGCGACCTTCATGGCATTGGTGAACATGCGGGAAAGCTTTTCGATTTGCGGTCCATGGTCTTCGAATCGGAACATCAGGCTGCTGCCGACAACCCGCATGACCTTGGCACCAATGGCATTTGCGTATTCAATGTGATCAATCATCTGATCGTAAGCGGCTTCGTTTTTGCCCCCTTCGAGCCCGTCCGGATGTCCCCAGGCATATACGCGATCAAAATTATATTCATCCAGCATGCCTTTGATTTCACTGAAATAGGAAGCATCAAAACGCGGGAAGAAACAGGATTCCAGTGAAACCCCGTCAACCTCAAGTTCTTTTGCCCGTTTGATGAAATCTTCCACTGTCATTTGTTTATCCGGCGCATTCTGATGCGGATACACTTCACCAAGAAATCGATGATAACAATAACTGTCAATTCCGACTTTCATTTTAATGCCCCCTTTCCAAATTAGCTAAGTTAAGCAATGACACCAATTCGTGAGCTATTCAAAATAAATGGCACTTTTTAAGCTTCGGGCCTGGGAGATGTTATCCAGGACACCTTGAATATCTCTCAGTGCGGTTCTGGAGGAAATCAAGTCTTTGACGTTAATCCGGCCGCAAGCAACCAACCTCAGGGTGCGTCGATATTGAGCCAGACTCTGACGGGTTGTGCCGGTGACCTCCAGTTGCTTGTAGTGAATCAGATTGGTGTTGAGACTGACCTTCGCCTTGTCGGCCGGTAAACCGCCGAAGAAGATGATTCGGCCGTTTATGGCGGTTATCTCAAGGGCAATCTGCTGCGCCTGGGGCGCCGGGCAGGCCGTGATGCAGACATCAACGCCGCGACCCTTGGTCAGGACATCGAGTTCTTCCTTCATATTTTCGGATTCAAGGGTGATGAGGTTGCTGTCAATTTGACGACACAGGTCCAAACGGTCATGGCTGAGGTCGTTAATGATGATTTTTTCGACGCCTGCGATTTGGGCCATTTTGGCGTGCATCAGACCAATCGGCCCTGCTCCGATTACCAAGACCGTATCACCCGGACGCATTTTGCTTTTTTCAAAGGCATTAAATACGCAGGCCAGAGGTTCCGCCAAAGCCGCTTCTTCAAAAGAGAGGCCGTCGGGGATCTCCACGACATTGCCCTGGCGCACAAAGTTTTCAGGAATCTTGACGTATTCGGCAAAAAAACCGGGCAGATGAATACCAAGCGCCTTGTAATCCGAACACAGATGGGTATTGCCGCTGACGCAGTAGTCGCAAATTCCACAGCCGACGTTGGGCGCCACAGCCACCCGCATGCCCTCTGAAAAGGTTTTTATGTCACTGCCGCACCGGGCAATGATTCCGCTGCCCTCATGCCCGAGGATCCTTGGAGTTCTTTCTGAAATTCCCGGATATCCATTGTGGTACATCCGCACATCGGTTCCGCAAACAAAGGCCCCTTTGACCTGCAACAAGATTTCTCCGGTATCAATTTGCGGCACATTCGCTTCATCAACCCGCAGATCCTGTTTTCCATAAAGAACAGCCGCCTGCATCGTTTGTGCGTTGTTCATCATAATCCCCTGGGGAAAGTAGAGGAACGTTGACTGTCGTCATTGGTCATTCAATAAAGACTGGTCTCTTTTCAATGATGGATTGATTCCCGGCATTGACGACTCTCACTGCCATCTTGCCGTCATGGCCGGATGCCGCCGGCGGCGTTCCGTTCAGTATGGCGTCGATAAATCCCTGATCTTCATGACGATAGGCTTCAGTAAAAAGGTTGCGCCAGCTTTCGACAGCCGGTGCATTGATGCCGTTGCTGCGATTGCAGATCACGACCCCGGATTGATCAAGGCGCCCGGCAAAAAGAACACCGTCGGTGCCGACTACCTCTAGGCGTGCGTCGTAGCCGTAAAGCACGGAAACCGCCCCGTCTATACTTCCCTGCATGCCGTTTGCAAAGGTTGCCGTCATAACGACATTGTCATAGAAATCGGGGAATTCATTCCGTGCCTCGGGGCAACGGTAATTGCCCGCGATGGCATATACGCTCTCGAACTCACTGTCCGTAAACCAGCGTAACGTGTCAATGTCGTGGCTGTTCACTTCTGCCAGTGGTCCATTGCTTTTGGCAATATCGTATTGCCAGGGCTTGGGAATGCTGGGCCCGCGGGTCAAGGATTTAACCAGCACGACGTCCCCGATGACACCCTGTCGGACTTGCTCGCGGGCGTAAACGAAACTTTGATCAAAGCGTCGCATAAATCCGATCTGAAGAATGACCCTGTTTTTTTCGGCCGCAGCAATCATTTCATCACACTCGGAGACGGTCATGGCCATGGGCTTTTCGCACAGAATGTGTTTGCCGGCTTCGGCCGCCGCGACCACGATGTCCCGGTGATAGTCTGTCGGCGTGACGACCACAACCGCATCGACTTGATCATCTTCAAGGGCCTCCCGGTAATCCAGGTAGTGGCGCTCGAGTTCTAGTTCCCGGCAGGCTTTTTCAGCCGTTTGCAAATTGGGTTCGGAAATCGCAACCAATCTTGCATGTTTGGTCCCCTTGGCGAAATTAACGGCATGAATCAAACCGGCCCGCCCCGCCCCAATAACACAAATCCCTAATTTGTCAGATGCCATTCGATTAGATCTTTCGAAATAGTGGTTATGCGTCATTTGATTGGGTCAACACTTCCACGCCCCGTTCCTCGAACTCGACTTTCTCTTTGGCATCAATTCTCTCGATAACCAGGGTGTCGATCTGTTCCAGGGAGGCGAATCGTGCAAATGAATCTTTACCCAATTTACGATTGCTGCACAGCAAAACGACCTGTTTGGCACTGGCGATCATCGCTTTCTTTATCTCAGCCTGTTGGAGATTCGGTGTGGAAGCGCCATGAGAGATTGAAAGGCTGTTCGTTCCCATGAATGCTTTGTCCACAGACAAATGTGACAGCATGTTGATGCCCGCTGCGCCGACCGTGCAGTGAAAATTTCTCCGCAGTTCGCCGCCCAATATGACGACACTGATGGAATTCATTTCCTCCAAAACCCTGGCAATCTCAAGATCGTTGGTCACGGCCTTAATCTGCTGCCGTTGATCCAACAGTTTGGCAAGTTCTATGGTCGTGGTGCCGGTATCGAAGATGACGGTATCCCCATCTTCGATCAGCTCAACGGCAAGTCGCGCAATCTGCTGTTTGGCCGCTAGATTCAAACTGCGCTTCCGCGCCGTATCCGGCTCGAAGCCCGCGCGGGACTCAATGATCGCGCCCCCATGGGTTCTAATAATTTGACCTTTATCATTCAACTCTCTCAGGTCACTGCGAATGGTGGCGCTGGATACACTGAACAATTCTGCCAATTCGGGAACAGTAACCTTCTTGTTTTGATTCAAGAGTTCGATGATTTTGAGTTTGCGTTCCTCGGCAAACATGACACCATTGACATCGCTGTTCATTTTCTCACCCGATATAGGCTGGCCACGGCTTGAAAGGTTTGTTGGTTTGAATCACAAGGGAATTTTTGCTTTCGACCAAAATATACACGTTGTCATTTTTGTTTGTCAAGCTTTTTTTTCATTTTATTTCATTTAAAGTTTCATATGCTTTCATTTTTTTGTTGCTTTTTTCAATTGCAGCATTTATATAGGAATTAATAAATTCGAATATGGTTCCGCTGTATCATTCTGATTGGACCAAATAGGCTCCTAAACATCAATTTCTGAACAACCGGAAATAACCGATTACAGACACATCAAATCACCATTCCCAGAAATAATTTTGCACCCTAATGAAGCTATTACTAAGGTGGATCAATTAGGGGGAAAAGATGAAAAAGCATCTGATCGGCGTAGATATCGGGACCCAGGGAACCAAAGCGGTCTTGTTTTCGCAAACCGGGACTTGCTTGGCAAATCACTTTAAACCCTCCAATCTTATCCGCCCCCGGCCCGGTGCTGTAGAGGAAGATCCGGAATTTCAGTTGGAAACGGTCTGCGAGACCATGCAGGCCTGTATCCGGGGAGCTGCCGTAGATCCAAAATCAATTGCGGCAATCGCCTTGTGTGGTCAGATGGCAGGTATTATCGGTGTCAATCAGGACGGACGGCATATAACACCTTATGATTCCTGGCTGGACACCCGCTGTGGGCCATACATTGAAAAAATGAAACAACAGGCCGGCGACGAGATTCTCGCCAAAACCGGTTGTTTTCCAAGTTTTAATCATGGCCCCAAAATTCTGTGGTGGAAGTCCGAACACAAGGATGTGTATCAGCAGATCAGGGCGTTTGTTCAGCCGGCAGGCTACGCGGTAATGCGCCTTTGCGGAATGAACGGCGATGATGCCTTTATTGACAAGTCCTACCTGCACTTTTCCGGTTTTGCCCACAACCGGGACACCTCCTGGGATGCGGATCTGTGCCGGCAATTTGATGTGGCAATTGAGAAGATGCCGCAAATTGTGGATTCCCACAGCATCGTTGGCGAAATCACCGGCACTATGGCTGCAAAATGTGGAGTGGCGCCTGGAACACCGGTCGCCGCCGGATGCGGAGACACGGTCGCCAGTTTCCTGGCATGTGGCGCAACTCAGCCCGGAATTTGTGTTGATGTGGCCGGGACGGCCTCGGTTTTTGCCGCCACTGCCGACAGTTTTCAGCCGGACCTTTCTGAAAGAACACTGGGTTGCGGCCAATCGGCCGTCCCTGGATTGTGGCATCCTTACGCCTACATTAACGGCGGCGGCATGAATCTGGAATGGTTTCGCAGGGAGATTGCCAATCGCGGTGTCGAAGACGACAAGAGCATTCTGACCTTCATGGAGCTGGATTCCTTGGCCGAAGCCTTGTCGCCGGATGAGAGCGATCCGGTATTTATCCCCCATCTCGGTGGTCGGGTAAGTCCCAGCCAACCAAACCTGCGGGGTGCCTGGATCGGCCTCGAATGGAATCACACCCTCGGCCACCTGTATCGTGCCGCATTGGAAGGAGTTGCCTTGGAGTACGGCATCTACCTGCGAATTCTTAAGAATCTCTACCGAGATCTCGAAATTTCCGAAATCCGCATCACCGGCGGTGGTGAAAAAAGTCAAATTTGGAACCAGATCAAGGCCGACCTGCTGGGGATATCGGTGGTTCAGATCGAAGCATCGGAAGGCGCACCCATGGGCCTGGCCCTACTGGCCGGTTATGCATCCGGCATCTTTAGAGATCTGGACGAGGTTGCCCGGCACTGGACCAGAACCGGTCATAGAACAGAACCTGATCCACGGATGAACGACTTGTACCGAGAACGATTAAATCGTTACCAGGCATATATTGAGGTGATTAACGCAGTCAACGAAACCTGATCCATATTTATTCACTGTTGGGAAGAAAGAGTGCGGAATTCAGTTAGCAAATGAGCCAGTCTTAGAATATTTTAGTTCGGCTAAAATGTGACGTTTTGAAATTGGCTCAAATGGGAGGAAAAAGAAGGATGGGAGCACGAGAATATACAACAGCCAAACAGCCGACCTTTTACTTCATCGGTGTAACTACCGGCAAATCATCAATCATGAAGATATTTCCCCAATGGGCAAAATTCCTTGATCTGGGGAATGTCGTCATCAAAGGAATCGATTTCAAGTCCCATGACGACCCCGATGCCTATCGCGAGGCCGTGGAATTCATCAAGAAGGATCCGATGTCGCTCGGAGCCCTGGTCACCACCCACAAAATAGATCTACTGAAAGCCAGTCGGGACTATTTTGAAGAATTGGACCCGTATGCCGACCTTATGGGGGAAATCAGTTGCATATCCAAGCGCAACGGGCGATTGATCGGGCATGCCAAAGATCCGATAACCAGCGGCTTGGCCATTGAGGCGTTTCTGCCACCGGATTACTGGAGCGAAACCCGCGCTGAAGCTTTGGTGCTGGGTGCCGGCGGTTCTTCCATTGCGATCACCTCGTATCTCATGCAAAAATCCCATGGAGACAATCGACCTTCCAGAATCGTTGTCACCAATCGCAGTCAGCCCCGCCTGGATGAAATCCGGCATATTCATCAGCAACTGGGATCCCTAATACCGACCGAATATTATCTGACGCCCAAGCCCGAAGACAATGATGCAGCGGTCAAGAATCTTTGTTCGGGTTCGCTGGTGATCAACGCCACCGGTTTGGGTAAAGATGCGCCGGGATCACCGCTCACTGATAATGTTGTGTATCCGCAGAAAGGAGTGGTGTGGGAACTCAACTACCGCGGTGATCTGATTTTCCTGGACCAAGCCAACGCGCAAAAGGAAACCCGCCGGCTACAGGTGGAAGACGGCTGGGTGTACTTTATTCATGGCTGGACTCGCGTGATCGCCGAAGTATTTCACAGAGACATCCCTGTCAAAGGTCCGCAGTTTGATCAGATCTCGGAAATAGCCAGACGGTTTAGATAATTGAACATGGAGGTTATATACTAGAGGAAGGAAAATTATGAAAAAAATTCTCGTCACACCAAGATCATTGTCCAAAGGCGGCGACCCTGCGCTGGATATGTTGACCAAGGAAGGATTTGAGGTCGTTTTTTCAACTCCCGGCAAGATGCCTTTGGAAAACGAACTGATTCGACTGCTGCCGGGGTGCGTGGGATATCTGGCCGGGATTGAACCGATCACCGCCGCAGTGCTCGAATCGGCAACTGATTTAAAGGTCATCAGCCGCAACGGCACCGGCATCAACACGATTGACCGGCAGGCGGCAAAAAGGCTGAATATTGAGATTTTGCGTGCCGAAGGTGCCAATGCGCGAGGGGTCGCCGAACTCACGTTGGGCCTGATATTAAGCCTGATCCGATCGATCACGTTCAGCGATGCTTTCATGAAACAGAAAAAATGGGAGCGTCGCAAAGGACTGGAATTGCAGGGACGCACTCTGGGATTAATCGGCTGCGGCAAGATTGGACAACTGGTTTCCCGATTGGCGCTGGCGTTTGGGATGAAGGTTCTGGCCTATGACGCATTTCCGGACCGGAATTTTGCGCCGGGTTCAGACTTCCGATTTGCAGAGCTTGACAACGTCCTTGCCGAAAGTGAAATTATCAGCTTTCACTGCCCGGAGCAACCGGCTGGCCGGGCCATCCTGGATCGGGAAAGACTCGACCGGCTGAAGCCCGGCGTATTCATAGTCAATACGGCCCGTTCCTCTCTGATTGACGAAACCGCTATCCGGAAAGCACTGCAAGACGGACGGGTTGCCGGGTTGGCGCTGGACGTCTTTGATCGGGAACCGCCCGAAGCTACGCCGCTGCTGCTGGATGACCGGGTAATCGTGACACCCCATATTGGAGGCTTCACCTCGGAGAGCGTTTCGCGGGCCACCCTTGCGGCCGTTGAGAATCTGCTAATTTATTTGAAGGGGAACAAATCATGACTGACATTCTAAAAAGCATATCGGCACTGCGCCTGATTCCGGTTGTCAAAATTGAAAATAGAAAAGACGCGGCACCGCTGGGCAGGGCTTTGATCAACGGCGGTCTGCCGATTGCCGAAGTAACCTTCCGGACCGACGCAGCGGAAGCATCCATCCGGGCAATGACAGCGGAACTGCCCGAACTCCTGGTGGGGGCGGGAACCGTGCTGTCGGTTGAACAGGTCAAAACAGCGGTGGATGCCGG
>Ga0316576_10000251_pt1 | contig 23390 bp, 24 predicted proteins | sample S0NA_FD_203075 | JGI IMG/M metagenome (GOLD analysis project Ga0316576, IMG submission 203075) | Rhizosphere microbial communities from salt marsh grasses in Alabama, United States - S0-2_050615r3r5 | ecosystem: Host-associated > Plants > Roots > Rhizosphere | place: USA: Alabama | collected...
CTGCCACACCGGCCACGCTTTCACCGGCCGACACCTGTCGGAGGGCCTCGGCGAGGCCGCCGAGCAAGCGCTGTGGGCGGCCTTGCGCGCCCTCGAAGAACGGGCCCGAATGCTGCGCCGCTTAGCCGAGCGAGATCCCAGCATCAAGACCCCCGGACTCGTGCACCAGGCCTTTCGGGAACGGGCGGAAGAGGCCGACCGGCACGTCGCCGCTTTGCGTGCGCTGCTCGCGGATGTCCCTGCGGCCGGCGCCGGTACCGGCGTGGTGCCGGACGACTTGGCGCGTTGATCCTGAAAATGGACGATACGGAGGTTACGACGCGATCGTTCGCAATGAAGACCGGCGTTCAGGCTACCGGCAACATGCCGCGCTTGCGGTCAGGCAATCAGCCGCAACCCCGGCGTCCGGGCGCCGTCCCTGGCGGCCAATGACCCAGTCAATGGGTCATCGCACAAGCGGGTCAGGGCCGCGTCGTACCTTCGCCCTGGCCGGGAGCCGAGCCCTGGCCGGCGGAGCTATGGCCTTGGGAGCCTTCGTCCCGGCCCTCGCCGCGGTTCTTCCAGTAAAAGAACAGGGCGGCAGCGGCACTGCCGAAGAAGATGACCCAGGTACTATTGGATGTCTCTCCCTCACCGCCGAGGCCAATGGCGGCAGCGATGACGGCAATGGCGGTGAACAGGAGCACGAGTTGGTTCTTCATGGGAATTTCCCCTCATGGTAGTTGGACCTGCCGTTGGGTCCACGGAACGGTGTGTCGGCAGCGCCCGCGCAGGCGGGCGCTGCCTCGGCTTCTGCGGCTGTCGATCCACTGACGGGAACGCACTGCGGGAACGACGTCCTTGCTGCGCGCGGAGTCCCCTCAGCGCGAGCCATCAGCAGTGTCTGCCGGTAGGTCAGGGCGCCGTACTGCGGCCGCGGAAAAAGAAGATCACAGCCAGCACCAGGCCGATCAGAAACAGCAGCCAGGCGATATTCGTGGCCGCGCCGGCGACACCGGACAGTCCGAACAGGCCCGCGATGATGGCGATGACGAGAAAGATCAGAGCCCACTGGAACATGCGTTTCCTCCAGATTGTTTGTGAGAGCCTCTAGCGTTCGTCGCCGGAGCGCAGGGCAACGCCTGCTTCCCACGACCTTGTTCAGTGTCAGAGCAAAGGTCGGGCCAACCGGCCGCCGCGGCGAAGAAAAGGGGCCCGCCGATGGGCGAACCTGGAGATGCAGGCTCTGGGGGAAGCTTCGACGGCGACGGTGCGGAGCAATGTCCGGCTGGCGCAGACCAGGACCACCATCTATCGGACGGGCCCGGCTTATTTACACCGGGCGACGGCTCTTTTCCGCCCCTTTGAGGCGGCACATGAGCGGAGGGCACCGCGGCAGCGTGCGGAACGGGCGTCTCCATCCCGGAGACGGCGTTCCAACCCGCCCCCTGCTCCCGGCACTGGCATGCATGCTGCGTCACTCCAGGGCGATCACCCACCATCCTTGGAGACGGGCTCCGCCTCCCGGCCACCGCCGCTGCGTGCCGGCAGCGCCGCCCGCTCCGAATCACCGCAGCCCCTGACCAAGCCGCTGTTGCGAACACGGGAGCGGCCGGAGAACTGCCATGAACGACGACCCCAGGACCTCACAAGGTGCCATCGGCAGCGCGGACATTGGCCGTCACGCACGCTCGCCGGGGGCTATGCCGCGGCAGGGCTGGTGGCGCATCGTCAAGCGTGTCGTACGGCGCTTCGGCGACGACAACGTGTCCCTGATCTCCGCCGGTGTCGCCTTCTACGCCCTGCTCGGCTTGTTCCCGGCACTGGCCGCGTTGATCTCGATCTTCGGCCTAGTGGCCGATCCACACCAGGTCCAGGCTCAGTTCGCCAACCTCAAGGATGTCCTGCCGGGCGATGCCTACTCGCTGATCTCCCAGCAGCTGACCAGTCTTGCCGGCGGGTACGGTACCCAGCTCGGCACCGGCCTGGCGATCGCGATCCTGTTGTCGGTGTGGAGTGCGACCCGGGGCACGCGCAGCCTCATCGTCGCCCTGAATATCGTCTACGACGAGGAGGAGCAGCGCGGCCTGATCCATCAGAACCTGCTGGCGTTCGGCATGACCTTGTTCCTGATCATCGTGGTCATCACCGCCATCATCGCGGTCGTCGCAGCACCGATCGTGCTCGGCTTCCTGGGGCCCGACCACCTGGTATCAACGCTGATCGACTGGGTGCGATGGCCGCTGCTGGCCGTCGTGGCCATACTGGCGCTGGCCGTGATGTATCGCTATGGGCCGGCCCGGCGCAAGGCGCGCTGGCGCTGGCTGCCGCCAGGATCGGTGCTGGCGCTGGCGGTGTGGCTGATCGCTTCCAGCCTATTCTCGCTGTACGTGAGCCGATTCGCCGATTACAACGCCACCTACGGCGCCATCGGCGGCGTCATCATCCTGCTCATGTGGCTGTATCTGTCGGCCCTGGCAATCCTGCTCGGTGCCGAGCTCAACGCCGAGCTGGAGCACCAGACCGCGGTAGACACGACCATCGGCCCCGACCGCCCCCGCGGTAAACGGGGTGCCCATATGGCCGATCACCTGCCGGAGTCCTGACCGGACTCGCCCCGCCGGGCCGCAACCCGTTGCTCACTCTGCCGGCGGTCGCGTCGTTCCTGCGCTTCCACCTGCCGCTGCCGGCCCACCGCCGAGTCGTGCTCGCGCTCGGCGGCCATGCCGGTGCGCCGCTGCCGGAGCTCGTCGATGGTATCGCCCCGGCCATAGACGACCAGGATGTCGCCGGCTCCGGGCCTCGTCCTGCCCCGGTTCCCGCTCAAGCCGATCGGAATCGGTGTCCGCATCGCAAAACGCCACCCGCGCTTGCGCCGACACCGCCGCGGCCCGCTGAATAGGCAAGGACGCACCCGCCCATGATGGAACTCGCCGAACCGCCTCTGCGGTCGGCGCTGGCAACGACTTACCGGCTGCGTGAGTGCAGTGTGGCGGGCGCAGAATCGGGACGGCGTTCATGCTACCGTTCGGAACAAGGCAGCACGACGGCGTCCCGCCGGGACGCCGTCTTCTGGAATAAAAAACGGCGGCTAAGATCGCCGCCGAAGGGCCTCCGCGAACGAGATCTCTTGCCCCGGCATCGCCGCTGGCGGTGCCGGGCGCCGGCCGCACGATCAGCCGATCGGCACGGCGCGGCGGACAGGGGTGATCACTGGCCCTGGGACGAGCCGGCTGACGCTGCCGGCGAGCCCTGGCTGCCGCTCGGTGCCGCGGATCCACCGGCTCCGGCACCTGTCCCCTGGGGCGCGCCGCGATTCATCATGCCTGGACCCATCATGCCCGGGTGCATGCCGGGATAGCCGCCGTAACCGCCGGGACCATATCCGCCATAGCCGGGGCCATATCCGCCATAGCCTGGTCCCCAGTGGCCGGGATGCCCGTAACCGGAGTAGCCGCCGCCCGGATAGCCGCCATACGGCATCCCCATGGGCATGGCGCCCGGATAACTGCCTCGCCCGGACCCGGGAGAGCTCGGATCGGCCCCCTGTCCCGAACTGCCCGATGAGCCCGGGGCCTGGCTCTGGAACTGGCGCCCGCCCTGCGGTCCCTGCCCAGCCTGGCCTGCCTGCGGCCCCATGCCCATCCCGGGGCCCATCTGCCCCGGCTGCGTGCCTGCGCCCGGCGCCGAGGACGGCGGAGTGCTGCTGCCGGACTGCATGCCGGCGGCCGCCGCGGCAGCACTGCACACGGTCAGGGCCAGTGCGGCTCCCAGGGCCGCGAGTCGGGAATCCGACCGAAAACGGTCGTTCATTGCGTACCTCCTTATGACGTTGAAAAAGAGTCGGGGCCGGATGGCACCTGACTTCGGTAACGCAAGGCCCGGACCAGCTTTCCGGCGTTCCGGCGTGGCTTGAGATGGCTGGGCTGGCGGCGAAGGGGCTGGTGCCGTGGACGGGTCTCTGGTTGTCGCGGACCGGCAGATGCCCCAGCGGCGGGTCCATTGGGCCAAGCTCCGTTTGCGGCCTTCTGCCCTTTCTAGGATGATGCGCCTGCGCTGAACCGAGGATCGACGACCATGCCGAGACTGCCCGCGGAGTGGGAGCCCCAGCAGGCGGTGATGCTGACCTGGCCCCACGCCGGAACCGACTGGGCTGCGCAGCTCGACGCGGTCGAGGCCGTCTACCGGCGCCTGACGTGCCTGGTCGCCGCCCGCGAGTCGGTTCTGATCGTCTGCGCGGACGCCGCGCTGCGAGAGCGGCTGGCGGACGAACTGACTGCGATGCTCGACGACACCGGGCTGCCGCGAGGCCGCCTGCGGCTCTGCATCGCGCCGAGCGACGACACCTGGACGCGGGACCATGGGCCCATCGCGGTCCTTGACGGCAACGGCCGCGCCCGGCTTGTGGACTTCCGCTTCAACGGCTGGGGCGACAAGTTCCCGGCCGCGCGCGACGATGCCATCACGGCCTCGTTGCACAAGTCCGGCTGCTTCGGGCCGGCCCCCCTGCAACGCAGCGAGCTCGTACTGGAGGGCGGTGCCATCGACACCGACGGCGCCGGGACGCTTCTCGCGGTACGCCGCACCCTGCTCGATCCGGCCCGCAACCCTGGCTGGAGCGAGACCCACATCAGCGCGGAGCTGCGTCGCCGCCTCGGCATCGACCGGTTGCTGTGGCTCGATCACGGCCAGCTCAGCGGCGACGACACCGACGGCCACATCGACACCTTGGCTCGGTTCTGCGATGCCGAAACCATCTTCCATGCCGCCAGCGACGACCCGACCGATCCGGACCACGCCTCCCTGACCGCAATGGCCGCGGAGCTACGGGCGCTGCGCCGGCGCGACGGCCAGCCTTACCGGCTGGTACCGTTACCACAGCCAGCGCCGATCCTGGACGAGACCGGGCAACGGCTGCCGGCGGGCTATGCGAACTTCCTGATCATCAACGGAGCCGTGCTGGTACCCGTCTACGGCGACCCAGCCGACGCCGTCGCCCTCGCCCGCCTCGCGGACTTGTTCCCGGACCGCGCGATCGAGCCGCTGGACTGCCGCGCGCTGATCCGCCAGGGCGGCAGCCTGCACTGCATCACGATGCAGTTCCCGGCCGCGCTGCCGTTGTCCGGCTGAGCCGCCGCCCCCGGCGCAGACATCCCCGACCGCCCAGCATCCGTTTCCGCCGCCGGGGCTGCCGGAGATTGCCTTCGACAGTGCTCTTGGATGGCTTTGCGGACATCAACCTGAAAAGAGCAGAAAGCCGCAAATGGCGAAAATGGAAAGCAAATTTACGCAAATGGATCAGTGCCTTGGGCAGGTCTTGCGCTTTCGGCACTCACCGTCTGGTGACGGTCATAAGTACCTGATGATCCGCTGCCTGCAGGCTCGTGCCGCGGCCGAACGGCCGGACCGGAAACAAGCATGCCGAGCTCGGGCGAGACTTGGCTTTCCTCTGTCGGCACGCATTGAATGCCTGCCGGAAATTTGATCGGGACCGCGAACATGAGTCATCTCGTCATTCCCCCCCCATTGTCAGACGGCCCGGTCCAACCGGCCTGGAAAAGGATTGCCGGCATGGCATTTCCCCTGCTCCGATTGGCTGGCCTGGGCGTGATACTCGCCGCCGGCGGCGTCCAGGCCGAGCCGGCTCCCGTCGCCGATGCCCACCTGCACTACAAGTGGAACCAGGCCGAAGTCACGTCGCCGGAGGAGGCGGTCGCCGCGCTGCGGGCCAATGGAGTGCAGCTCGCGGTGGTCACAGGCACGCCGGCGGAGCGGGCGCTGCAGTTGGCCGAGCTGGCACCGGACGTCGTCGTGCCCATCTACGGCGTCTACCGCCGCGGCGGCGATTGGTACGCCTGGCAGACACGGGATTCCCTGGTGGACGAGGTCCGCGAGGCCCTGGCCTCCGGCCGCTACAAGGGCATCGGCGAGTTGCACTTGATCGGCGGCTTCGCCGTGCGCTGGGAGCGCAGCGACGTGCTCAAGGCCCTGCTGGCGCTGGCCGCCGAGCACGACGTGCCGGTGCTGGTGCACACCGAGTTCTCCCGCGCCGAGCCGACGCTGTCCATCTGCCGCGCCAACCCGAACAACCGGCTGGTACTGGCCCATGCCGGCGCCGCGCTGCCGCCCGCCGAGGTCGAGCGGGTGCTGACGGCCTGCCCGAACGTCTGGATGGACCTGTCCGCCCGCGACCCCTGGCGCTTCCTGCGTTTCCCCATCGCCGGCGCCGACGGCCGCCTGCTGCCGGACTGGGAGGCCCTGGTGCTGCGCTGGCCAGAACGCTTCATGATCGGCTCCGACGCCGTCTGGCCCGTAGAGCGGCTCGATGCCTGGGACCAAGCCGACACCGGCTGGGAACGCATCGGCGAATTCCTCGGTTTCCACCGCGGCTGGGCCTCGTTTCTACCGCCGGAGGTAGCGCGGAAGGTGTTGTTCGAGAATGCGGTGACGGTGTTTCGGGGAGGGTGAACACACTTGGACCGGGAACGAGCGTTCGTCCGCGAATGAACGCAGATAAACGCAAATTATTTCAGCAAGTCCGTACCTAAAGCGGGAATGCCGCGTCGCGCTCGTCCCGAGGATCCCGCGCTTTACCGCGGGCGTAACCGGGTGAGGCTCCGGTCCGCCGGGGCCCGACACCGTGCGCGAGCCATTTGCGAACATTTGCCCCCATTCGCGTACATTTGCGGCTTGATCCCCTTTCCAGGATGATGGCCCGGTGTCGATGTGTCCCCTGATCCGAGACCTGCCGTGGAACGCTCCTATCGCCTGATCATCTCCTGCCCCGACCAGGTCGGCATCGTCGCCGCGGTCAGCCACTTCATTGCCAGCCACCGGGGCTGGATCACCGAGGCACATCACTACACGGACCCGGAGAGCCAGTGGTTCTTCATGCGCTACGTGGTACGGGCGGACTCCCTGCCGTTCGGGCTGGGGCGTCTGCGGGAGCTGTTCGCGCCCATCGCCGAGCGCTTCCGGATGCAATGGCAGGTCACCGACACCGGCATCAACAAGCGCGTCGTGCTCATGGCCAGCAAGCAGGCCCATTGCCTGTCGGATCTGCTCTACCGCTGGCGCAGCGGCGAGCTGGCGTTCGACATTCCCTGTGTACTGTCCAATCACGACGATCTGCGCAGCTACGTGGAATGGCACGGCCTGCGCTACTGCTATATCCCGGTGGACCCCGACGACAAGGTACCCCACTTCACCGCCGTCGAGCAGGGCATCGCCGAGGCTCGGGCCGATGTCGTGGTGCTCGCGCGCTACATGCAGATCCTGCCGCCCGCTCTGTGCGAGCAGTACCAGGGCCGCATCATCAACATCCACCACAGCTTCCTACCGTCCTTCATCGGCGCCCGCCCCTATCACCAGGCCGCCGCGCGCGGCGTGAAGCTGATCGGCGCCACCTGCCACTACGTGACCAGCGAGCTCGACGCCGGACCGATCATCGAGCAGGACGTGGTCCGCGTCGGCCATCACAACAGCGTCGAGGACATGGTCCGCCTCGGCAAGGACGTGGAGAAGACCGTGCTGGCCCGCGGCCTGCGCTTTCACCTGGAAGATCGCGTGCTGCTGCACGGCAACAAGACCATCGTCTTCGCCTGAGCAAGCAGCAAGGAAAGACAGCAAATCGACTTCAACGGGCGGCAAATCGGCGCGAGTGGCGCGGGCCGTTGCCGGTGTGACAAGGCCCTGTGTTACCCGTTCGCGCTCATTTGCGTCTTTGATTTGCGGGCATTTGCGGCTTGCTTCCCTTACGTTGCGTTGTCGCTCAAGGCTTCAGGTCCAGCACCGGCGTGTCGTCCCAGGCATCGATGTCGTCGATCTCGATGCTGAGGCCGTCCACGGACAGGATGCGCACCCGGGTCATCCCGATCAGGTTCGGCCGCACCGGAGCATGGGTCGCGAACACGCCCCGCAGCGGATTGTCCGGATTGGCACGGGGATGCACCTGGAGGATCGAGCGCCGCGCCCGCTCGTCGTTGCGGTCGAACCAGAACAGGACCCAGATGCTGTCCAGCTCATCCACACCCAGCATGGCGTCTCGGTAGGCCGGCTCGATCTCGATGGTGGTGCGGCCGCCGTCGCGGCGCACCCGGCCGATGGGATGGACCTGGAACACCGGACCCGCGGCCGCGGCGGTATCGTCGTCGGCGGGGGCACTCATGGGCAGGGTCAGGGCGGCGGCCACGAAAAGTGCGGCTGGTAAGAGGCTTCGGTGAAGCAGAGGGGCCCTGTAGACGACCGGAACGCCACGGACCTCGGGAACATCGGACCGGCCAACTGCTTTGCGTGCATTGTCTGTACTCTTCGCGCTCATTGGCATGCCCCGTTCAACCCCCTGCACCGGGATCACATGGGCGGAAAGCCGCCCCCGGGCGGCAAGCCGCCACCGGGTGGGAAGCCGCCCCCCATGCCGCCCATGCCCGGCGGCAAGCGCCCCTGCATCTGGCGCATCATCTTCGCCATGTTGCCGCCCTTCATCTTCTTCATCATCTTCTGCATCTGCGTGAACTGCTTCAGCAGCTTGTTCACGTCCTGCACCTGGGTGCCGGAGCCCATGGCGATGCGGCGACGGCGCGAGCCCTTGATGATCTGCGGGTGGGCACGCTCCATCGGCGTCATGGAATCGACGATGGCGATGAGCTTGGTGATCTCCTTGTCGTTGACCTGATTCTTCAGGTGATCCGGCACTTCGTTCATGCCGGGCAGCTTCTCCAGCATGCCGGCCATGCCGCCGAGCTTGTTCATCTGCTGCAACTGCTCGCGGAAGTCGGCCAGGTCGAAGCCCTTGCCCTTCTTGATCTTGCGGGCGAGCTTCTCGGCCTTCTCCTGGTCCACCTTCTGCTGGATGTCCTCCACCAGCGAGACCACGTCCCCCATACCGAGGATGCGCGAGGCGACCCGGTCCGGGTGGAAGGGCTCCAGGGCCGTGGTCTTCTCGCCGACGCCGAGGAACTTGATCGGCTTGCCGGTGATCTCGCGGATGGACAGGGCCGCACCGCCGCGGGCGTCGCCGTCGGCCTTGGTGAGGATCACGCCGGTCAGCGGCAGCGCGTCGTGGAAGGCGCGGGCGGTCTTGGCGGCATCCTGGCCGGTCATGGCATCCACGACGAACAGGGTCTCGACCGGCGACACGACGCGGTGCAGCTGCTGGATCTCCTGCATCATCGCCTCGTCGATGGCGAGACGGCCGGCCGTGTCGACGATGAGCACATCCTTCTGCTGGCGGCGCGCGGCCTCGATGGCGGCCCGCGCGATGTCGTCCGGCCGCTGGTCCGGGCTGCTGGGGAAGAAGGCCGCCTGCACTTCGCCGGCGACGGTGCGCAGCTGCTCGATGGCCGCGGGACGATACACGTCGCAGCTGACCACCATGACCGACTTCTTCAGCCGTTCCCTGATGTAGCGCGCCAGCTTGGCGCTGGTGGTGGTCTTGCCGGAGCCCTGCAGGCCGGCCATCAGGATCACGGCCGGCGGCTGCACGTTCAGGTCCAGGCCCTCATTGGCCTCGCCCATCAGCGCCACCAGCTCGTCGTTGACGATCTTGATCAGCACCTGACCCGGCGTCAGGCTCTTGGTCACCTCCGCGCCGAGGGCCTTCTCGCGTACGCGGTCGACGAACCCGCGCACCACCGGCAGCGCCACGTCGGCCTCCAGCAGCGCCATGCGCACCTCGCGCAGCGTCTCCTTGATGTTGTCCTCGGTCAGGCGCGACTGGCCGCGCAGGCCTTTCAGCACCTCGCCGAAGCGCTCCTGCAGAGTCTGGAACATGGGTATCTCCCGTCGGAAACTGGTGTCCGGCGCCCGCACGCGGCAAGCTGCGGCGCCGTTCGAACGATTCCTTAACCTAAATCAACAGAGCCGTCTTGAACAGGGTGAAACATCGTTGGCCGCGCGACGGTCCGCGTGCGCAGGCGAGCCCCTTTGTGCGATGATCCGCGCGCCATGAACACCGTCGTGATCTCCGTCCTCACCATCGCCGCATATCTCGCGGCCGCCGGCCTCATCGGCTGGCGCCTGTTCCACCAGGACCTGTCCGTGGCCAGGGCCCAGCAGTTGCGCAGGATCACCGTCGGCATCGCCTTCGCCGGCCTGCTCATGCACACCTGGCTGCTGTATGCAGGCATTTTCGCCCACGACGCCCTGAACCTGGCCTTCTTCAACGCGCTGTCCCTGGCCTCGTGGACGGTGGTCGCGACGCTGCTGATCTCCAGCCTCACCAAGCCGGTGGAGAACCTCGGCATCGTCGTGCTGCCCTTGGCCTCCATCGCCGTCGGGCTGGACATGCTCTACCCCAGCGTCGGCTTCATGGGCCCGACCGCGAGCTGGGTGCTGAAGCTGCACGTACTGCTGTCGATGCTGGCCTGGAGCATGCTGGCACTGGCCAGCGTCCAGGCCGCCACGCTGGCCGTGCAGGACAGCTACCTGCGCCGGCGCAAGCCCACCGGCTTCGTGCGGGGGCTGCCGCCGCTGATGACCATGGAAGCCCTGCTGTTCGAGATGATCGGCATCGGCTTCGTGCTGCTGACGCTGGCCCTGATCAGCGGCTTCGCGTTCCTCGAGAACATGTTCGCCCAGCACCTGGTGCACAAGACCGTGCTGTCGGTGCTGGCCTGGATTGTGTTCGGCTGGCTGCTGGTGGGCCGCAAGCTCTGGGGCTGGCGCGGGCGCAAGGCCATCGTCTGGACCCTGACCGGCTTCTTCATCCTGATCCTCGCCTACTTCGGCAGCAAGCTGGTGCTGGAGCTGATCCTGCACAAGCACATGGGCTAGGAGCCTACCGCCGACTGGGGCGGCCAACGAATTGCGGAGCCCGTCGGCGCCTGTCCTCAGTCCTCCGCGACCCGCGCCGGCCGCGCCGCCAGCGCGAGGTCCTCGGGCCGGTCCAGGTCCGGCAACACGGCCAGTTCCCGCCAGCACCAACCGAGACGGCGCATCCGCGCCCGCGTCAGCTCCGCCACCTCGGCACCGCCCCAGGGCATGTCCACGAACAAGGACGGCGCACTGTGGCGCAAGCCCAGCAGCACATAGCCGCCGTCTGCCGCCGGACCGAGAACGGCATCGTGGTCGGCCAGCGCGGCGAGGGCATCCGCCAGATACCGGGCATCCAGACCGGGACAGTCACAGCCAATCAACACGACGCTGTCCACCGCTCCATCGGCCCCGGCAAGGGTGGTACGGACCGCGTGGTCGAGCCGTGCGCCGAGATCACCGGCACACTGCGGCACCAGCCCCGGCCCGAACTGCCTGGCCAGCTCGGCGAACACCCGATGACTGCTGTCCGGAGCACAGCATAGCGTAAGCGGCGAAAGCCGGGCCGGTGCCAGACGCGCCACCGTGTCCCGCAGGAGTTGCTCGTGGAGCCGGGCCGCAGCCTCGGCGCCCAAGGCCGGGATCAGGCGAGTCTTTGCCAGGCCGGGCACGGGGGCCTTTGCGAAGATGAGGACACGAGTCGCGGGGAAGCGGAACGGTACGGGCTCCGGGTGTGGCCTTTGTGTCTTAGGGGGCGGGGTTCGGGCCTGGGTGGTGGGCATTTGGCGGGTTTGATCCTGGAATCGGGAGTTGGAGCCCGATGGCGAAATAGAGCTTGACCGCTCAGGCACTTCACGGCGAAGTCGCGAACGTCGGACAGGTGCGCGCGGTAAGAACGCCCGAGGGAGCCGTCTGGGCCATTTGCGAACATTGGCGGCCGTTTGCGGCCATTTGCGGCTTACTGCTCTTCTTGGGTCGTTTGGTTTCGAGAGCGATCCCGTGACGGATACCGGGGGCGATGCCGGCTGGTCAGGTCAAAGCGCCGCCGCAGGAGCTGCCCTGGCCCGCGGTGCAGCCGTAGCAGTGCTCGCCGGTACGGATCGGCGCATCGGCCAGGGCATCGGGACCGGTCAGGTCGCGGATGTGCAGGCGGCCGCCGGCGGGCCGGTCCAGCGCCATGCCGAGCATCTGGTTGAAATCGCAGTCGTAGACCCGGCCCCTCCAGTCGATGCTCACCTGATCGCGGCACATCACCACGTCCAGGTTCTCCGGCCGGTGGGCCCCCTTCAGCAGGCTCAGATACTGGTCAAATCGACCCGTCGACTGGAGCCAGCTGCCGAAACGCTGAATTGGCATATTGGTCAGGGCCAGCAGCCGGTCGAAGTGCACGCCGTACCGCGCCGCAAGCTCACGCCGGTAATCCGCGTCCAGCCCGCACTGTGGCGGCGGCAGCACCGCATCCGTGGGGTTGTAGACCAGGCTCAGCCGCAGCGCCGGGTCGTCGCCCCCCATCCCATAGCCCAGCGCGTTCAGCCGCCGCAGGCCCCGGATGCTGGCCTGGAACACGCCGCCGCCGCGCTGGCCGTCCACGTTCCCTTCGAGATAGCAGGGCAGAGACGCGATGATCTCCACCTGCTGCGCGGCCAGGAACGCCGCGAGATCGTCCTGGCCCGGCTCCTCCATAATGGTCAGATTGCAGCGGTCCATGACATGAACGCCAAGGCCGCGCGCGGCCTCCACCAAGGGCCTGAAGACCGGGTTCAGCTCCGGCGCCCCGCCGGTGATGTCCAGCACCTCGGTACCGCCCTGTTCCAGGTAGGCGACCACGTCCGCCAGCGTCCCCTCGTCCATGGCCTCGGTGCGGGACGGTCCGGCGTTGACGTGACAGTGCACGCAGGACTGGTTGCAGCGGTAGCCCAGGTTCACCTGCAGCGTCGTCGCCCGGCGGCGGCGGATCGGCGGGAAGTCGGTGGGAAACAGCAGCGGCTTCGAGTCGAGCATGGCCGGGCTCCTTGACTGGCGCGGGTCGGCGAGGGAACAGAGGCCCCTGCGCCGAGAATGGCACAGCATGGCGCAACGGTGCTAATATTCAACCCTTCGCGGGCGCCCGTTTCCCAAGGCATCGGGCGCCGCCGGCAGGCGCAATGCCAGCCGGACTTCCCGCCTCCGGGGCCGTAGCTCAGCTGGGAGAGCGTCGCGTTCGCAATGCGAAGGTCAGGGGTTCGATCCCCCTCGGCTCCACCATCATGTCATCCAAGACATCCCAGACCATGCATAAGCCCGCGACGAAGCGGGTTTTTTTGTGTCGCGACGGTCGGAGGAGTAGTTATGGCCAGCTCCGTTGACCTAGCATCTGGTACGACAAGGTTGATCCCGGAAACGACGAGGTTGCAGCGCAGTACCGCCGGCGCAATGTCCTCGACACCGGTGAGCGACGCGAGGACATCGAGGCGCTCAGCCTGCAGCACGGTGATGCCGCGGTTGCCGCCGCGGCCGCCGTAGCGGTCGCCTTCAACACCCCCAGCGATGAGGGCACGGGCGATGTCGACCGGAGATGCGCTGCATGGTCGCGGCAAGTTCCTCGATTCTGCTGTAGCGAGCTGGCCAGCCACACAGCCGCGGCTCAGAAACGGCGCTCGGGAAACCACGCGCGGAGCTTGGCACTGGCTCTTGCCTTGACCTCGGCGTCGATGTGGGTCGCCACCACGACAAGGGCCGCAGTTAGCACCGTCAGGTCATCGCTGAAGCCGACGAGCGGGGTGACGTCCGGAATGGCGTCGACCGGCAGGATGAAGTAGCCGAGAGCACTCCAAATGACCGCCTTGGCCTTCGCGGGAATGTCGGGCTTTTGCGCGGCATAGTAGAGCCACAGGGTCTTTTCGACGACTTCATAGCCGGCGCGCGCGGCAAAGCGGCGCAACTTGGCCCAGAACGATGCGTCGGAATAGGCTTCGTCGTAGGTGAAGGGTCTCGCAGCATACATAGATTCTCACCTGCTGGGTCTCTGACACGGGATGCTGTTGAACATCCTTCCCCGCGGCCGTGGGGAACGGCACGCTTGGCAACGCCTCGCCCAAGGCTGGAGGCCCGCAATATCTGTATCAGCGCTCACAGCTCTCAACATAAGCTCTGGGGGACGCTGCTGATGGGGCGATCTATTGTCTCGCGCCCGCACCCCTGAGACCAGGGCGTGAACCATGTTCCTGGACCTGCGGGCCCCTGAGGTTTCCGCCGGACCTTCTCCAGCCCGTACCCGGAGCCCACGGCCAAGCAGGCTCGTTGTGTGCTGGTATCCGTGCAGGCGCGGCATCCGGCTGCCTGCGCCTGCGGCCCGCCGTTACAGCCGCCCTCCTCCAGCCGGCGGCCAAGCCTACGTCATCCATGGCCCCCCGGGTCCGCGGGCCCGGCTTGTCCGGCGACCCTTGCGCCTGGGCTTCGGACCGCCGCTCCGGCGCCGCTCGCGGGCGAATGCGCGGAAGGCCAGGAGCCAGAAGGTGAGCAACATGACCACCGCGACCGCCACCAGGATCAGGCCGACGATGGCGAGGTCCGGGTCCAGCAGGGGCGCGATCAGCAAGAAGCCGCCCCCCACCAGGGCGAACAACAGGCTGTAGACGAACGTGGGCTGGCCGCAGCAGATGCTTGCCTTGCGCCACCAGGGCAGTCTCTGCCAGTCGGGGATCGGTTGCAGGCGCCGTGCGCGCTCGGTTCGGTTCATAAAGTACTCCGAAGAAACATCGTCGGCTTCCGTGCCCCTGCGAATGGACGCCTGCTCACTGATCCGGGTCCGGCAGTCCGGCGACCTCGTGGCCCCGAAAAGCCCATCCAACAGCTGTCGGTTCCCTCATCGCCGGGGTCCAGCGCGCCACATGTCTGTCGTGCATCGCCTTGCTCCAGCGCCTCGCTGTCCCGGTGGACTCGGGCGTCCAGCTCATGAATCGGTCATGCAACCGCTACACCAGCCAAGCATCCGGCCATACATCCGGCCTTCCGGGAGGGCCGCCCACGCCTGCCACCCTGCCCGGCCGCAACCCGTTCCGATCCCGCTCCCGTTAAGGCCTGCCGTCCACTGAGGGCCCGGACGCCGTCCGGTGGATCTCCACTTCTACCGGGTGATAGGGACCCGCCGGCTGCACCGCGCTTCGCCAGCGTCTCCCCAGGGAAGGAAACGGCGGTCGGCGCCGGGGAATCCCATAACCAGTTGGCATCCGCATTGCTCGATCTTGTTGGGAAACCCAAGGCGCAAGCGCGACGCGCCGCGGCGGTTACGTCCGCCATTGCTCCCCGAGGGGCGGCCTTCCGCATCCGGTGAGCCGCTGGCGTGACATCTGCCCCCGCATGCGGGCGCCCACAGAGCGGAATACCGAATATGCCTGACCGAAGCTCCGTCGCCGCCGTGCTCACGCGGCTGCGCAACCTGTTCCTCCAGGGCATCGCGCTGCTGGCGCCCCTGGCGCTGACCATCGCGCTCATCGTCTGGCTCGGACACTCGGTCGAGGTCGTCATCGGCGGGGCGCTGAAGCAACTGCTTCCGTCCGGCTGGTACATTCCCGGGCTCGGGCTCGCCGTCGGCCTCGCGCTCACAGTGGCCCTCGGCCTGCTCGCCAACCTGTTCCTGGTACGCTGGCTGCTCACGCTGCTCGAGCGCGTGCTGGACCGGATTCCGCTGGTCAAGAGCCTGTTCAAGGGCCTCAAGGACATCGCTCGCTTCTTCGAGCAGGATGGAGACGAGCGGATGGGCCGCCCGGTGAGTGTCAGCCTGCCGCTGGCCGAAGGCGACATGCGCCTGGTGGGCTTCGTGATGCAGGAGAACGCCGACCTCCCGGGCCCCGGCTCCCCGGGCACCGGCGAGCAGGACGAGAAAGACCGCATGGCCGTCTACCTGCCGATGAGCTACCAGGTGGGCGGCTATACGCTGTACCTGGACCGCGCGCGGGTGCGCCCCCTGGAAGTGGGCCGTGATGAAGCGCTGCGCGCCGTGCTCACCGGAGGATCCCTGGCCGGCGGCGACGGCAGGCCGGCCAAGGCCGGCGGCCGGCGCGGCGGCGAAAGCACCGGCACGAGGCCCGGACACGGCGGCGGGGACGAGCAGATTCCCGGTAAGGATTCGCCCACGGGCGCGACGGCCTGACGGCGCCAGCGGGTCAGTCGCGGGCCTTCCGCGGCATACACTTCGAGACAAGCTGACCATGGCCGCCCGAGCGATCTACAAGGCAACCGTCCGCTTCGGCGGCTTCGCAGTACCTGTGAAGCTCTATACGGCCGTGGGCGACATCGGCATCCACTTCCGTCTCTTGCATGACGCCGACGGCGTACCCTTGCGCCGACAGATGGTCTGCCCGCTCCATCAAGCGCCGGTACCCCCCGAGCACCAGGTGAAGGGCTACCCCGTTGCGGGGGACGAGTACGTCGTGCTGACCCGGGACGAGCTCGATTCGATCGCCCCGGCCTCGGCCCGCAGCATCGACGTCGATGCCTGCGTCAACGCAGCGGCCATCGACCCGCGCTGGCTCGAGCGTACCTACTACCTGGGCCCCGACGGTAGGGAACCGGCCTACGCCGCCCTCGTCCGCGCGCTCCGGGACGGCGGCCGGGCCTGCATCTGCCGCTGGCGCATGCGCAGGCGCGACTATGTCGGTGCGCTCACGGCCGGCGCGCCGGACACACCGCCGGTCTTGCTGCTGGTCACCCTGCGCCATGGCGACGAAGTGGTGCCCGTCGGGAAGTTGGACATGCCCGCCGGCGACAAGCCCCGGGACAAGGAGCTGGAAACCGCTCGCTATCTCGTGCAGGCCCTGGCCGCGGACTTCCGGCCGGAGCAATACCATGACCAACGCCGGGCGCGGCTCATCGAGCTCCTGGAACGCAAGGCCCGCGGCGAAAGCATCCGGATCGAGGCCCCGCAGCAGAAGCCCGTCACCTCCGATGACCGGTTGCTGGAGCAGTTGCAGGCGAGCCTGGAGGCAGCACGCCGTGGCTGAGGGCACACCCGGCACCCGCACGGAGCCGGACGGCGCCGACGCCCGCTGCCCGTTCTGCGGCGGAGGCTACCGCTGGGACGACGGCCGCCGCTGCTGGGCGTGCGACAGTCCAAGCTGCGAGCATTGCGTGACGGCGGGCAAGCAGCCGCTGTGTCCCGAATGTGCGGCAGCGGACGAGCTCCCGCCGGAGGACGTCGCGCCGATGCTCGCGACCCTTGCGGAACTGCCGGCGGACCCCGATCGCTGGGCCTTCGAGCTCAAGTGGGATGGCGTGCGCTGCCTCGCTCGCTGGGACGGCGCCCGGCTGACCCTGCAGAGCCGCGCCGGCAATGGCATCACCGCGACCTACCCGGAGCTGGCCGGCATCGCCAGGGCCCTCGCCGGCACACCGCCGCTGCTGCTCGACGGCGAGATCGTCGCCCTCGATGCACAGGGCCGGCCAAGCTTTCGCCGCCTGCAGCGGCGCATGCACCTCAGCGCGGAGGCCGCGCGGGCCGGAACGGAGCACACCCCCGTGCACTACTTCGTCTTCGACCTGCTGTTTGCCGACCACGAGCCCCTGACCGCGCGGGCCTACCAGGAGCGACGCGCCATGCTCGCGGATCACCTGCCGGCACACGCATGCCTGCACCTGCCGCCGAGCGAGCCCGCTGCCGGCGAGGCGATGCTTGCGGTGGCGCGGGCACACCGGTTGGAGGGCGTTGTCGCAAAGCGCCTCGACAGCCCCTACGAGCCAGGCCGGCGCTCCCCCGCCTGGCGCAAGATCAAGCTCGTGCATGCCCAGGAGCTCGTCATCGGCGGCTGGCTCGCGGCACGTGGCGCGGCGCATCAGGTCGGCAGCCTGCTGCTGGGTGTCTACGACGACCGGGGCCGGCTGCGCTATGCCGGCCGGGCCGGCACCGGCTACACGCGGGCGGAGCGGCGCGAACTACGCGCGCGCCTGCTGCCGCTGGAGCGAGCCTCAAGCCCTTTCGATCTGCCACGACCGGTGCCCGGCGCCCACTACGCCGAGCCACGGCTGGTGGCACAGGTCACCTACCGGCGCTGGCCCGACGGGGGCCGCGTGCAGCAGGCGTCCTACCAGGGCCTGCGCGCCGACGTGCCGCCGGAGGACGTGGTGCGGGAGCGGCCGGCGGGTTAGACGACGGAGGAACTTCGACGTGCCCACATCCTTCTGGACCGGCACCGTGAGCTTCGGCCTGGTCACCATCCCGGTGCGGCTGGCGACCGTGGTGCAGGCCCACGGCAGCAACTTCCACCTGCTGCACGATGCCGATCACGCGCGCCTGACCCGGGTGATGGTCTGCCCGGTCCATGAGACGCCGGTACCACCGGACCACCAGACCCGGGGCTACGAGATCGAGCCCGATACCTTCGTGCCCGTGTCCTACGCAGAGCTCGACTCGGTCGCGCCGGAGGCGAGCCGCAGCATCGAGATCGAGGACTTCGTGACCGCCGATGCCATCGATCCGGTCTACCACGATCGGCCCTACTATCTGACCCCGAGCGAGGAAGTGGCCAAGCCCTACCGGCTGCTGGTGCAGATTCTCGCGGACACGGGGCGCGTTGGCATCGGCCGTTTCGTTCTGCGCGGGCGCGAGCACCTCGCCGCGCTCCGGGCCGTCGACGGCGCGCTCTGCCTGGTGACGCTGCACTGGGCGGAGGCCGTGCGCCCGCGCGCCGCCCTGGCTCCGAAGGCGGACGCCGACGAGGAACTGGTTGCGGCCATGACCGCGGCCTTGGACGAGCTCGCGACGGACTTCGACCCAGCCAGGCTCACCGACCCGGGTCACGAGCGCCTGCAGCAGCTGGTGGAGAAGAAACGGTCCGAGAGCGGCACCGTCGAGGCACCGGTGCCCGACCTCGGCGCAGGCGAGCCCGGGGAAGCCGGAGGCGAGCCGGATGCTTTGATGGCGGCGCTGCAAAAAAGCCTGGAGCGCGCCCGCGCCGGCGAGACCGGAACGGCTGCCACGGAGGACGCCTGATGCCTCGGGTACGTGTCGACGGGCATACCATCGACCTGGGCAATCTGGACAAGGTGCTCTATCCGCAGACCGGCTTCAGCAAGGCCCACGTCATCGACTACTACCGGCAGATCGCGCCTGCGCTGCTCCCGCACCTGGCCGGCCGCCCCCTGTCCCTGCGGCGCTGCCCGGACGGCGTCGAAGGCGACTGCTTCTTCGAGAAGCGCTGCCCCGGACACCGCCCGGCATGGCTGCCGGTACACGCCTTGCCTTCCGGAAGCTCCGGCGGCATCGACTTTTGCGGTGTAGACGGCCTGCCGGCACTGGTCTGGCTCGCGAGCCAGGGGGTGCTGGAACTACACCCCTTCTTGCACGTTGCCGATGATCCGGACCGGCCCCGGGTGCTGGTCTTCGACCTCGATCCTGGCCCGCCCGCGGGCCTGGCCGACGCCTGCCGGATTGGACAGCTGCTGCGCCGGATGCTCGCCGAGACAGGGCTCCAGTGCTGGGCCAAGACCAGCGGCGGCAAGGGACTGCATGTCTATGCCCCCCTCAATACGACCGTGACCTATGCGCGCACCAAGCGCTTCGCCCGGGCCGTCGCGGAGGTGCTGTCCCGAAACGACCCGGAGGGGGTCACCGCCACCATGGCCAAGGCGCAGCGCTCCGGCAGGGTATTCATCGACTGGAGTCAGAACGACCGCAACAAGACCACCGCGGCCGTGTACAGCCTGCGCGTGGGGCGGAAGCCGCAGGCGTCCGCCCCCCTGGACTGGGACGAGATCGACGCCGCGCTCGCCGACGGCGACACCGAACCGCTGCGCTTCCATCCGGACGCCGTGCTGCGGCGGGTCGCCGAGCACGGCGACCTGTTCCGGCCGGTGCTCGGATGCACCCAGACGCTGCCCGGCTAGCCGCCACCAGGACCGCGGGACAGGCGTCCCATCCTGGGGTCGCGGGCGGGGCGACAGTCACAGGGACTAGTCGCCGCGGCGGCGGCCCGTCGGCGGCCCGGGCTCGATCTGCCCGCTTTCCATCCGCGCCTTGTGGATCTCCTGGAGCTTGTAGAAGCTCTGCTGGAGCTGGAAGAAGCCGTGCCAGTGGGCCCAGTCCGGGCCGGCCATCAGCGCTCCGTGGCGGGCGCGGCGGCCCTCGTGGTGCCACAGATAGTAATAGGTGATCTGGAAGTCGTCCTTCCAGGGGTTGTCCTTGAGCAGCCCGGCGGCGGCCAGCTCGTCATGCATCTTTTTGGCCGGCTCCCAGTACGCCTGGTTGTACAGGCGCACGGCGGCGTCGGCCTGAAAGAAGAAGTTGTCCGTGTGCAGTTCGCCGTGGCAGGCGATGCAGACTTGCTTCATCTTCTTGCGCCCGGCGGGGCCGTCGCCGAGCCGCGGGCTCAGGACGTCGTTCGAGCCGCGCACGTCGGAGCGCTTGGCCCAGAGGTTCCAGTACAGCCGCTCGGTCACGTTGTGGGTGGTGCTGAGCTCGCCGATGCCGGTCATGTGGCAAGTCGCACAGGTGGGGGCGCGGTAATCGCCCGGCTCCCAGGCATCGGGGGCTGAGTCCCAGCGCCAGTCGTTGCCCTCGGCCGCAAAGACCTGGCCGTGCTTGCTGTTCTCGAACACCTCGATGTCCGGGTGATCGGGGCCGAGGTGGCAGGACGCGCAGGCGGCGGGGTGCCGCGCCTCCTCAATGGAGAATCGGTGGCGCGTGTGGCAGGTGGTGCAATTGCCGGTGCTGCCGTCCGGATAGATGCTGCCGATGCCGCTGTTGGGCCAGGTGCGCGGCGTCGGACGGCCGTCGTCGTCGAGGGTGATCCGGGTGCCGTGGCACTGCATGCAGCCGGTCATGTCCGGTGCGTCGCTGAGGACGGGATGGCCCTGCCCCTCGTGCATGTGCACCAGGGCGTGCAGGTCGTCTTTGGGCACCTGCTGGCGGTAGGCGCGGAAGTGGCCGCTGCGGTTGAACTGCTCCTGCTCCCGCGGGTGGCAGCGCCCGCACGTGGCCGGTGATACCAGCACCGAGATATAGGTATCCGTACCCACCAGCGACTCGTGCTGGGTGGCGTTGGGCGCACCCGCCGGCACCTGGTGGCAGTCGATGCAGGTGACACCCACGTGGCCGTGGCGGCTACGCTTCCAGTCGCTGATGATGCCGGGATTGGACTTCTTGTGGCATTCGACGCAGGTCTTGCCGAGCTCGGTCAGGCCGCGGTCGATAACGATCGACTGGACCTGGCTCAGGTCGCCCAGGGTCTCCGTCGCCGCCTCCCGCCGGGCGGGCTCGTCCTCGGCGAGCCGAGGTTCCTGTTCCATGCCCTCCTCCCGTGCCGGGGTTTGAGCGGCGGCGGTGCCGGCGATGGCCAGGAGCCCGAGCAGGGCGATGCGGCGGGCAAGGGTTGAATAGCTGTTCATCGGTTGGAGCCTCGATCGGAGGATGACGACAGCGCCGCGGCAAGGTCCCGGTGGCCGACGTGCTGGTGACAGCCGACGCACTTCCGATCGATCTCGCCGAGGAAGTACGGGCGATGGGCGACGAAGGCGCGGTTGTTGCCGCGCGCCTCCCCGAGCTCGCGGTGGCACTGGAGGCAGCCGGAATCGAACACGTAATCTGCGCGGTGCGAGAGGCCGGCCCGCCAGTCGATGGCGTCGAGGTCATGGGTGAGCTGCGCCCAGATGTCGTGGAGACCGAAGCGGGCCTTGGTCCACAGGTATGAGGCGACACCGTCGTGGCGCAGGTGGCAGTCGGTACATTGCGCTGCCAGGCCCCCGGCGTTGCTGCCACCGTGGACGTCCGCACGGTAGGTCCGGGCGAAGGGATCCATGGTGTGGCAGGTGGTGCAGAAGGCCGGCCCGGAGGTGCGCTGCAGAGCCGCCTCCATGATCATCCAGGAGGAGGTCACACCCAAGGACACGACGACCACGGCCAGGACGACCGCAAACGGCGCCTTATACATGTGTGGAGATCCACCGGACGGCGTCCGGGCCCTCATCGGCGTCCACCGGATCGGCTTTCTTCAGCGCCCATGAGTCCTGCTCCGGCACCGAGCCCAGGACCGGCCGGCCCATGGGGTACGATCCGCCGGCGCCGGGTGCTTTCGACCTCAACAGGGCGCTGCCCGCGTCAAAGGGTCTCCGTGACGCGACTGCTCAGCCGGTCCAGGGCCTCTTTGACGCGGTGCTCTTCATCATGATCGCGGGCATGGACGACCACGGACCAGCGCCCTGTGCGCGCTGCCCGCTCCACCCGCCTGATCATCGGATCGTGGTCGGGGCGCAACGAGATCAGCCCGCCCAGGAGCATGCCGAGCATGCCGCCCAGGAACCCGAGGACCAAGAAGGTGTAGACGGGGTTGGAGGCGGTGGCCGCAATTCCGCTCAGGACCAGCACCACCGCCACGACCAGGCCCAGGCCGGCGCCCGCGGCGCCGAGGACGACGTGCGACTTGACCAGGGTCTTTGCGATGCCCGCGGATTCGGGCTCGAGCTTGCGGCTGATGCGCCGGTCACCGGGGGCGACGACCTCGACCTGCTCCGCGCGCAGTCCCAGGCCGCTTACCAGCTCGTCCGCTGCTCCGCGTGCCTGCCCGGCGTCACCGAACACGGCGCTGACCTTGGAGAGCGACCGCTCCCCGAAAACCGCTCCGATTGCCATTGGCGTTCCTCCGAATGCTGTGGTTCCGAAGGCGACGGCCCAGGTCCGACTGGACGGGCCTGGCTCGCCCGATACGGAACAAATCAGCAAGACGCGTACCGGTTCGGCGCCGCGCTCGACGCGGACCGCAGCGGCGGGCTGACCGGCGTCGCGATGGCCGAACGCCCAATGTCGCGGGCGGCAACAAGCGCCGGTGCAACGGGAGAGTGCCTCGACCGCGGGTATCGTCTCTTCGAGCCGCGGCGCGGGGCATTCTTCTTGCTTGGCTCCAGCAGCAGCCGCGGAGCCCCTGCACCGGGCACTCGCGGCCCCAGCGCGGGCGCGCAACCGCAGTGCCCGATCCGTCCCGCGGAGCCCCAATGAACGTTCCTCGCACCAGCACCCTTCCCCGCCCGCTGCTCGACAGCGTGCGGACCGACCTCCAGCCACCGCTGCTGACCGACCCGTCGCTGATCTCGGACCGCCTCAAGGCACGCAGCCCGGCGTTGTTCCTGGACTACGACGGCACGCTGACACCCATCGTCGACCGACCGGAGGACGCGCGGATCGCAGCGCCAGTGCGGGATGCGCTGCGCGACGCGGCGGCGGTGATGCCGGTGGCCATTGTCTCCGGACGCGACCTGGACGACGTGCAAGGGCTAGTCGCGCTCGACGATCTGATCTACGCGGGAAGCCATGGCTTCGACATCCGCGGGCCGGACCTGTGCCTGGAGTTGCCCGAGGGCGTGGATGCCTTGGAGGACCTCGACGAGGCCGCCTCCAGGCTCGACGAGCAGCTCGCCGACGTGGCCGGCGCCCTGGTGGAGCGCAAACGCTTCGCCATCGCCGTGCACTATCGGCGCGTTGCCGATAGCGACGTTGCACGCGTCGACGAGGCCGTTGCAGAGACCGCCCGGATGCTGCCCGCGCTGCGGCGCACCGGCGGCAAGAAGGTCTTCGAGCTGCGCCCCGCCATCGACTGGAACAAGGGCCGTGCCGTGCTCTGGCTGCTGGCCCAGCTTGGCCTGGACGGCCCCGACGTGCTGCCGATCTACGTCGGCGACGACGATACCGATGAGGA
>Ga0316576_10000252_pt1 | contig 23349 bp, 17 predicted proteins | sample S0NA_FD_203075 | JGI IMG/M metagenome (GOLD analysis project Ga0316576, IMG submission 203075) | Rhizosphere microbial communities from salt marsh grasses in Alabama, United States - S0-2_050615r3r5 | ecosystem: Host-associated > Plants > Roots > Rhizosphere | place: USA: Alabama | collected...
TTCGCCATTTAAAGTGGTACGCGAGCTGGGTTTAGAACGTCGTGAGACAGTTCGGTCCCTATCTGCCGTGGGCGTTGGAGACTTGAGGGAAGCTGCTCCTAGTACGAGAGGACCGGAGTGGACGGACCCCTGGTGTTCCGGTTGTCACGCCAGTGGCACTGCCGGGTAGCTATGTCCGGACGGGATAACCGCTGAAAGCATCTAAGCGGGAAGCCCCTCCCAAGATGAGGTCTCCCTGGACCCGTGAGGTCCCTGAAGGTCCGTCGAAGACCACGACGTGGATAGGCAGGGTGTGGACGTCCAGTAATGGATGCAGCTAACCTGTACTAATCGACCGTGCGGCTTGACCATATAACACCCAAACGCATTGCCCCGGGCCGTGATCGGCTCCGCGCGCCGCAACGCTCTCACCCCACACCGGGTCCCCGCCTCCACCGCGGCGACCCCCCCTTTTCCTGGCGGCCATAGAACACTGGAACCACCTGATCCCATCCCGAACTCAGAAGTGAAACGGTGTCTCGCCGATGATAGTGTGGGGCCTCCCCATGCGAACGTAGGTCACCGCCAGGGCCTTAACCACAAACCCCCGCCTCAAACAGCGGGGGTTTTCTTTTTCGACGATTGCTTGCGGGGCGGGCCATCCGCCTGACCATCTGAGATCGCGAGGAGCCACCCCAGACTCGCAAAGCCGGTGATCAGACTGCTTCCACCATGGCTAATGAAAGGCAGCGGGATACCCGTCATCGGGACCAGCTTGGTCACGCCGCCGATGTTGAGAAAGGTCTGTGTAGCGAGGACCGTGATCAGCCCGATGCCGACCAACTGACCGTAGGTGCCGCGTGTTCTTGTGGCGACCGATACCCCCCGACCGAACAGCACGAGAAAGAAAACGATCACGATCGCGCATCCGACGAATCCCAACTCTTCTCCAATCACCGAGTAGATAAAGTCTGATTCTGCGATCGGTGTGTACTCTGGGCTGCCGCGCCCGAATCCGTCGCCCCAGAGTCCGCCAGAGTACATTCCAGACAGCCCTTGCAGAATCTGCCAACTGCTTCCGGTCGGGTCCTGGAAGGGTGACAACCAGGCGTCGACACGGCGCTCGCCGTGGGGTAGCAGCCACATCACGCCGACGGCGAGGATGAGCGCGGTGATCGTGGCATAGATGAGGTAGCCGATGTGTCCTGTTCCGGCCAAGAGCATCATCAGCAAGGCGACGCTGAGGACGATGAACAATCCGAGATCGCGCTGAACCATCAAAAGAGCTGCGAGGACCAGCCAAAATCCCACGAGAGGGAGCAGTGTCCGCAACGGGGGGAACGGCAGCCCCTTACCCCAGTCGCCCAGTGCCTTCGCATGGTGGGTGATGAAGGCTGCGAGGAAGAGCACAATCGTGACCTTGAGGGCCTCGCTCGGCGTGACGAGCCCTGCGGCGTACACGCCGCCGCGGAAACGCTGGCCGAAGGTGAGAAGCAACGCCAGAAGTCCAAGCGAGAGACCGCCCCACATCCACATCAAGTGTACTGATCCCCAGGCCAAATAACGTCCGCGCATCAGGATGATGCAGACAACACTCATGACCAGGAACCCGGTGGGAAAGAGTACGAGATTGAGGGCGATCGGATCCTGGGCCTCAAAGGAGCCCATGCGGTACTGGGCGAGTAGCCCGAATCCGGACAGGAAGGCCACCGCGGTGACGATCAGCTGGTCGCCCCGGAACCTTGCTACGACCAGCAAGAGATGCAGCGCCATCAGAGACGTGGCAAAGAGACCGAGTGGAAGCAAGTCAAGCCATGCGATCGAATCCCCGCTGAAATGGCTCGAGCCCCAGAGCATGCAGAAGCCAAGCGCGATGCAGAGGACACACCATCCCAGGAGGTAGCGCTCGGGGGCACGCAGGTCCCAGGTTTCGGCAATGCCGATCGGCCCCGATGCCCGAGTCACTCGAGGAGCCCCAAGTCGGCTGCCCGCAACAGCAGGTCCCGAGCGATGGGTGCGGCCGTGGCCGACCCGTAGCCGCCGTGCTCGACCAGAACGGCGATCGCGAGTCTGGGACGAGCAGCCGGGGCAAACCCGACGAACCAGCTGTGCGAGGCCCCATGCGGGTTCTCCGCGGTGCCCGTCTTGCCCGCGATCTCGAGCAGCGGGCTGTCGATGCTGCGTCCGGTCCCACTGGAGACTGCCTTCCGCAACATGGGGATCAGGCGCTGCGCCGTCGCTCGATGGACAAACTGACGCAGCGGCGTGGGGGCGTCCGTCTCCACCAATCGCGGTCGGGCCGCGAGGCCCTGGTTCGCGATCGACGCGGCGATCAATGCCATGTGGGCGGGTGTCACCAGGACGGCGCCCTGGCCGATCGACATCTGTGCAAGACCGTACTGATCCGATGGATCGAGACGAGGGATCTCGCCCGTGCGCATGGTCCAAGCCCCGTAAGGCGTCTCATGCAGCAGGATTGTGCCGTTGAAGAGCATGCGCTCGGCGAGCCGATAAAGGGCCTCATGGCCATAGCGGACCCCAAGTTGCGCAAAGAAAACGTTCGATGACCTTGCCAATGCCGTGGTGAGATCCAGGGGGCCATGTCCCTTCCACACGGAGCGACCCCGACGGGCGGTATAGTATTCATGATCGCGGATCTTGCGGTAGCGCGCTGACGTGCTGAACCCCTCCGCAGGACAATCGATGGTGCCGGAGAATCCGGACTCAATGGCCAGCGCCGCCAGCAGGATCTTGAAGGCGGAGCCTGGTGGATAGAGGCCCTGAGTCGCCCGATTGAGCAAGGGAGCAGCCGCATCAGAGTCCCGAAAGAGCGCGGGTGTGATGCGGTTCGGGTCATATGAGGGGGTGCTGACCAGGGCCCGGACGGCCCCGTCGTCAGGTCGCAACAGCACGGCTGCGCCCCGATGCCCGTCGAGCAGGCGGAAGGCCGTCCTCTGGAGCTCTGCATCCAGGGTGAGCATCAGGTCCTGGCCACGCCGGCGCTTGTCCTGGGTTACCAGTTGGCGGCCCAGATTGCCCCAGCCGCTGACGCCTGTGGGTGCGCCCCCGTTGAGTTGAACTGTCGCCACGGATTCCATTCCCGCTGCCCCGTACCTGGGGTGGCTGTACCCCACGACGTGTGTAAACGCCGGACCGTCGGGATAGAGTCGATAGACCTGGCCGAGGATTTCCTGGCTATACGCGAGCACCTCGCCTCGGTGATCCAGGATTCGCCCGCGCTGGATCCGGTGGGCGGGGTTGAATTGTCTTCGATCGTGTAGCTGCATGAAGGCGATGAACTGGGGGCGGGCTGTCCCCGTCAGTTGCCAAGTCGCCTGATAGAGCAAGACCGCCGTGAACAAGGAAGCCAGTAGGATGAGGGGAAAGCGAACCGACCGCTTGGGTCTCGGAAGGTGTCTGAGCGCAGTAACCCGGCGCAGATCGAGCATGGACTTGAGGATGTGGAACGCGGTCAGGAAGAAACCGACGTGCAAGGCAATTCGAATCAGGGGCCAGAGATCCGAGTTGGGCAATGTCAGCATGCCGTCAGCCTGACCGACGCTCGCTCATTCAGACGGCGGGGGCGGCGCCACGGACTGATCCGGTCGGTGGAGGAAGCCGGACCCCGGCCGGTCGGGCAGGCAGAGGCAGCCGCGCAGCGGCCGCGGCGGGGTACCGAGGTCGTCAGCCAGCCAGTCCGCGGTCGAAAGTCCATGAGGAATCCGACTCCTGGTGGCGGCTGCCAATTGGGCGGTCGGCCACAGCCCTGCTGCGCTCTCCACGATGCTGGTGACCACCACCTCGAGACCCTCCGCCGCGGCTCGAGCCGAGAGGTCCAGGGCGCGCAAGAGCCCGCCGGTCACAGCCGGCTTGATCACGATGCGTCTCACACCCAGTCCCCCCAAGTCGATGCGGTCGGACCAACTGCCCAGGCTCTCGTCGAGTGCGAGCGGGAAGTTTGCCCGTCTTTGCAACGCCCGCAGCGACGCCGGCTCGGGCGCCCGCAAGGGCTCTTCCAGGGACTCGATCGGCAGCCCGGATAATCGATCGACGACCATGCCTGCGTCCTCATCGCTCCATGCGCCATTGGCGTCCAGCCTTAGACTTGTGTTGGGTGGCAGGGATGGTACCAGCCGGACCAGCCGTTCGACCTCCAACCTGGGTTCCTCCAGGCCCAACTTGACCTTCAATATGTGGAAACCCGCCTCCGCGCTGCGACTCAGATCACCGGCGGTGAGGGATCCCAGCGGGCCGAGGTTGCCATTGACCGGAACAACGTCGGGTACATCGCTCGCCAGCAGTATACGCAAGGGGATGCCTTGACACTTGCTCTGAAGATCCAGGAGCGCGCATTCGACTGCGAACCGGACGGCCGGGGTCGCCGCCAGTCGATCGTCCAGGGTCTGCATGAGGTCGTGCACCCTCTGCCCCGGCGCGCGCGCCTGGACATCGAGCAGTGCGGATTCGGCTGACTGGAGGTCCTCCGTACCCGCGGCTGTAAGTGGGGCGCAGTCCCCGTAGCCGTTCTCACCCTCCCCCGCTGCGCGCACGAGCCAGCCCCGTCGTCGCTGAAAGCACCCGCGGGCAGTCTGCCACGAGCGTCGCATCGGCAGAGCGTAAGGCCGAACCCAAATTCCATCGAGCCGGGTCGGCTTGATCCAGCGGTTCTCGATCATGTCATTCGACTCAGACCGAAACCGACCAGGAGCAGCCCCGCCAGCGTCGCCTGAAACAGTGCCGTCTGCCCGAGCAGAGGGTTGATCTGCGGACCACTGGCGCCGCGAAACAGCTCTCGGATCAGACGTGTGCCCAAGGGCAGGGCTGCGAGCGCCGTCCAGGAGTTGACTGGCAACCAGGCGAGGACGATGATCCCAATCGGCGCCAGCAACAGGAACGCGTAGAGAAGGCGGGCCCGGGACCGGCCCAGATAATGACAGAGGGTGCGTCGTCCCGCAGCGCGATCCGTCTCCAGGTCCCGGTAGTTATTGAGCAACAAGACTGCGGCCGCGGGCAGGCCCAACGCGATCCCGAGCAGGAACGGGGTCCCACCGAACGTCAGGGTCTGAAGATAATAGCTGCCGCCGACCGCGGCGAGGCCGAAGAACAGGAGCACGTAAACCTCACCGAAGGGGCCATAGGCTATTGGTCGAGGGCCGCTGGTATAGGCGTAGCCTGCGGCCAGCGACGCGATCCCGACGGCCAGGATCGGCCAACCGCCGCGAATGACCAACCCCATCCCGATCAGGAATGCCACCGCGAACGCCACATGGGCACCCTGCTTGACCTCCTGCGCGCTGAACCAACCCTGCGCGGTCGCCCTGGGCGGACCGGTGCGCTCGGCCGTGTCCGTGCCCCGCTCGTAGTCTGAGGCATCGTTGTGGAGATTGGTCCCGATCTGAATCGCGACGGCTGCAATCAGGGTAAAAAGGCCGGTCGCCGGGGCCAACCGGCCAGTCTCGAAGACCGCCGATCCGATGCCCGCCACGACCGGGGTCACGGCGAGCAACAGCGTCTTGGGGCGCCCCGCTTGGAGCCAGCGCACAAGATTCGACGGCGATCCCCGCACGCTAGGGACGCCGCGGGAACTTGCCGAAATCCGGGTCGCGCTTCTCGAGAAACGCATCACGCCCTTCCCGTCCTTCGGCCGTGGCATAGAACAGCGCGGTCGCGTTGCCTGCCAGCTCCTGGATCCCGGCCAGTCCATCCGTATCGGCGTTGAAGGCCGATTTCAGGACGCGTAAGGCAGTCGGAGAGAGTCGGTTCATCCGACGACACCACTCGATGGTGACGGTTTCGAGCTCCGGAAGCGGAACGACCGCGTTGACCAAGCCCATTGTCAAGGCCTCGTGAGCGTCGTACTGGCGACAGAGGAACCAGATCTCCTTCGCCTTTTTCAGTCCAACGGTCCGTGCCATGAGCCCGGCCCCGAACCCCCCGTCGAAGCTGCCGACCCGCGGCCCCGTCTGGCCGAAGCGAGCATTCTCGGCGGCAATCGTGAGGTCGCAGATGAGGTGAAGCACGTGCCCCCCGCCGATCGCATAGCCTGCGACCATGGCGACGACGGGTTTAGGTAGGGTCCGGATCTGGCGCTGGAGCTCAAGCACATTCAAATGCTCGATCCCGGCCTCGTCCCGGTATCCCTCCTCGCCGCGGATGCGCTGATCACCGCCGGAGCAAAATGCCAGATCCCCAGCGCCGGTCAAGATGATGACTCCGACGCCGGGGTCCATGTGGGCGCGATGGAAGGCATCGATGAGCTCGCGGACTGTCTGGGGCCGAAACGCGTTTCGGACCTCCGGGCGATTGATGGTGATCTTGGCGATCTGCTCGGCCTGTTGATAGATGATGTCCCGGTAGGGATCGCCCGGGGGCATCTCCCAGAGAACCGGCCGCCGATCGCCCTGGTCTATACCGGCCTGCTGCCTGCTGTCTGACACCGCTTTCCGCCCTCATAGACTCTCGATGATGGATTGCTCACGAACGCACTGCCAGAACCCCCGGTGCACCCGGCGGCTGAGCTCCGCATCGAGGCGCACTTCGATCACCCCGGCGTGATGTCCCTGGACTCCGGTGTGTATCGCCTCGTCTAGTGCCTGCTCAAACCCCAAAGGGTCGTCGACCGAACGATGGCGGATTCCGAACGACCGAGTCAGGGCCCCCAGCTCGACTCGCGGAGGTGTCCGCCATAACCGCTCGAAATCCGCGAGCCCGCGCTGGGGCAGATAGTCAAAGATTCGGCCCCCGCCATTATTCAGGACAACACACGGGCGGTCGAGACGATCCATGAGCATCAGGCCGCTGAGATCGTGGAGGAATGACAGATCACCCAGGAGTCCGGTCACACCCTGTGCTGGTGTCGTCCGTCCCGCGTTCAGGCCGGCGAGGGTCGAGGTCTGCCCATCGATCCCGCTGGCGCCGCGATGACCGAAGAACCGCAACGGCGTCTCGCCTTGTCCGGACCAGGTGTCGAGTTGGCGGATCGGGAGCGAGTTGGCACAGAAAAGGCCGTCTCGGGCGGGCAGGCGGTCGAGGAGCCGAACGATCAGGTGGCCCTCGCACCACCCGGCCTGTTCCAAGAACGCCGTAGCCAGTCGATCGAGGTGCAACTCCGCTGCCTTCCATCTCCCGAGCCACGCGGGGTCCGTCTCGGCGGTCGGAGAACGACGCGCGCCTAACCCCGGAAGCCAGTCGCAGAGGGTTTCCGGCTCGGCAATGACCTGCATCCAGACATCATGGCTCGGGTCGTTCCAGCGCGCGCCCGGGTCGACCAGGATGGCGGGGACTCCGTTGAGCCACTCCTGAAGCGCCTTCGACACGGGTGTCCCACCGAAGCGCAGCACCCAGTCGGGCTTCAACGCGGTCGCCGCCTCGAGGTTACGAAGCAGGCTATCGTACCGGGTGATCCGATTCTCCGGTGCAGCCCCGAAGCGCAGACCGGACAGGGGGTCGGCGAGGACAGGCGCACCCAGCATGTCGGCGCACCGCTGGATCGCCGCGGACGACCCGGCCAGCAGCCTGCTCGGTCCGCAGCAGATGATCCCCCGACCCTGGAGCAGAATCGACAAGTCGCGCGGCCGGACCGGAAGGCCCCGCGTCGAGCGGGACAAGGCCGGACTCCCCGACCCAAATCGGGCCGGATCCCGTGCTTGCGAAGGGTCGGGGGGCTTCTCGGGATCCGCCGCGCAGTCGGTTCCTGGGACCAACGGCTCGCGAAACGGGAGGTTGACGTGGACCGGGCCGGGCCATGGTCCCTGGCTCATCAGGGCCACGCGGACCCCAAGCGCGCGGATCGCCTTGCGCGCATCAGCGCCGTCCCGGGCTGGCCCCGGGTCATGGAATTCCCGCGCGAAGGCCCCGAACAGTCGGCTCTGATCGATGGTCTGGTTCGCGCCCCAGCCGCGCAGGTCCGGGGGACGGTCCGCGGAGAGCAGGATCAAAGGGACGCCGGATTCGGATGCCTCGATGACCGCCGGGAGCCAGTGGGCCGGCGCGCTGCCGGAGGTGCAGAGCAGTCCCACCGGATGCCCTGAGGCTTCAGCCAGGCCGAGAGCGAAGAACGCGGCGCTCCGCTCGTCGAGGATGGGTGTCAGCTTGAGCCCGGTGCATCGCTGGGCCGCCAGGACGAGTGGGGTTGAACGCGACCCGGGTGAGAGGACCAGCTGCTGCAGACCGCCGCGGACAAGGCCGTCCAGCAGGGCCAGCGCCCAACGCAGATTGCGGCAGCCCTGATCGGGTGTCTCGGCGTCACTCATGCGAACTGGAGCGCCGTCGACATCGCGGCGAGCTTGTGCTCCGTTTCCTGCCACTCCGAGTGCGGGTCCGAGCCCGCAACGATGCCGGCGCCGGCATAGAGGTCGGCGGTCCGGTCCTGAATGCGCGCGCAGCGGAGCAGGACCCAGAGCTCACCGGTCAGGTCGGCCTCGACGATGCCGGCTGCTCCGGTATACCAACCGCGTTGGATCGGCTCGGAGCGGTGCAGCCAGGCGCGAGCGACCTCGCAGGGATGTCCGTTGGTTGCAGGGGTTGGATGAAGCAGCTCGGCGAGCTGGAAGACGTCCATCCCGGGGTCCAACTCGGCGCGGACCACGCTCCAGAGGTGCTGGGCGTTGTTGAGCTGCATGACGCGGGGACCATCGGGCGGCTCCACGCGACGGCTGCAATGGTCCAGCGTCTCGGTGACAGCATCGACCACGACCATGTGCTCATGCAGACTCTTCTGGCAGGTGCGCAGTGCGCTGGTGAGCGCGGCGTCGCGATCGGCACTCGCAGCGCGGCAGGCGGTCCCGGCAATCGCATCGACCTCGATCCGGTTGCGCTGCTGGGTGAAGAGGCGCTCCGGGGTGGCCGCGACGAAGCTGCTTGCGTTCCGCCTGATGGTCACCACCTGGCAGGAGGGAAACAGGTAGGCGAGGGCGGCGTTGAGTCGGGTCAGATCGAAACGCCTACGCCCTTCGAGCCTGAGCCTTCGGCAGACCACGACCTTCTTGAGGCGTTCCTGATCGATCTGCTCGAGGGCCGACAAGACGAGGTCATGCCAACGTTCCCGATCGGGCTCGGCATCGCCATGCTCGAGAGGGGCCGGTGTCAGGGGATCAAGGGCCGGCTGGTTGAGCTGCGGGATCACCTGCGCCAGACGGGCCGTCCAGCGCGCGAACAGCTGGTCTCGGTCGATCGGAAGCGCGCTGGAGAGGATCACCGCAGCCTGGCCGGCGTGCGAGCAAAGTGCAAGCTCGGGGAGCCAGAGAAGCGCGTTCGGCAATGTCTCAGGACCGGCTGGGGAGGCTGGGATCGGAGAGGCCGCGAAGCCAAGCATCGCGAATCCGGAGAAGCTGGTCTCGTCCGGGTCCAGGTGCTGCCACTGCTCAGATATGCGCCGGGCGACGTTGCGTAAGGTCTCCAGACGTGATTCCCCCTGCGCCTGCCATTCAGCCGCGACGCCGTAACCGGCGCGTATCTCGCCGCGGTGGTTGTGCGCGAATTGAAACTGAGGGCCGGCGAGGTCGGGCGCCATCGTGAGACCTTTGGGCAGCTCGAGCGCCAAAGACACGAACCCTTCGCCTCGATCGAGCCGAAGGGTTCCGATCGTCTCGCTCAGGCGAGCGACGATCTGCTCGAGGGTCTTGAGCGGTGCAAGCATCGGTCAGTCTGGCAAACCCGCCGTCTGGTGTATCGGCCCCGGAACAAGGCCGCGCGCCGCACCGGGGGCGGGGGGCTCCTCGGATGCGCTCAGGCGGCCTGATGCGCAGACCAGAAGCGATCGATCGCGGCGGCGGTCTGGTCCGGCTGCTCCCACTGCAGCAGGCCACGCGTCGGCGCGATGCGCTCGGCTCGCCAGTTGGGGTGGCGACCCAGGAAATCCGGAAGCTCATGAAAGTCGATGTTCGGATCGCGATCGTAGAGGACAAGCACCGGCTGAGTCACCTTTCCGTATACCGTCTCGCGCGCGTTCTGCGTGAACAGCTGACCCGACAGGAAATACAGGGGCGCATACTTCGCCCCCGGCTGGTGGGCCGTTGCATAGGCATAGTCGATCATCTCCTTGGGGATCGCGCCATGGAAGGCCTGACTATAGAAGAACCGGATGCTCGGCCGAGAGGTCAGCAGGCCGAACAGGCCGTCGTTCAAGACGGGCACGCTCAGTACCTTGTGAGCGCGCTCCGCGGCCCTGCCAGTCGGCAGTCGGCGCGCGCTGAACCCGGTCGGTGAGATCAGCACCAGGGAGTCGATCAGGTCCGGCTTGGTCAGGGCGGTCTGGGCCGCGAACTCACAGCCCAGCGAGAAGGCAACCAGGTCGCAGGGTTTGGCGACAACCTTCTCCAGGAAGTCGACGATGGCGTTGGCAAAGAGGCGCGGCGAGTAACGCCGGTCGCTGCGATCGGAATGGCCGAAACCGGGCAGGTCGAGGGCGTAGACGGGTCGCTGCCCCCGGTATCGCTCAAAGAGCGGTTTCATCTCGAAGGCGCTGGGCGCCGCATTGACGCTGTGCACCAGCACCAGCGGACGGCCTGCAGCCGAGTCGTCGGTATAGTAGTGGATGCGTCCGCCATGCTCGGTCTGGAGGTCGTGTCGCCGTGCCGCGATCGCGGCCGGAAGCACGCCCCCGCGTCCCCTGGCTGCGCCTCGAGGATGCAGGAGTGATGAATCGCTGCTTGAGTCCATGTCAGTCATACCTCTTTGGATGTTCGGCTCTCAATCGGTTGCGGTCTGTCCCGATCCTGCTCGGCGCGGCGGCAGATCGCTCGGGTGAGCCCTTTGAAGACGATAAGGTGCAGGGGTTCCAGTGAATACCAGTAGAGCAGTCCCCAGACCCCAGCTGGGTGCCAGTAAGCCGTGGCGGTCAGGCGCGTCCCGCCTTCGGGTCGCGGGGTCAGCTCGAATTCCATCACCCCGGCTCCGGGTGCGCGCATGCCGAAGGCCAGGCTGAGACGTCTCTCTGGCTCTGCACCGATCACAGTCCAGTGGTCGATTCGATCCCCCACGCGCACCTCTTGCGCATGGCGCCGTCCACGCCTGGGTCCCGGCCCACCGACGGCCCAGTCCATCCACTCACGGATGGACCAAAGTGTGTTCAGGTAGTAGTAGCGGTTGTCTCCGCCAATCGCCGCGACGACCCGCCAGACCGAGGCTGGATCGGCCCGGGTCTCGGCTTGACCGGAGGCGCGTTTTGCGTAATAGGCGTAGTCGATCCGTTTATTGCGCACAGCGAACGCTCCCTCGGTCCAGCGGGTGACGGCCTCGGTGCGGCGCTCCAGGTCGAACGCCGCCTCGACGGCTTCTCGAAACCCCAGGAGACGCTGGGGAACGAGACGACGCAGCACCGTATCATCTGCATAGAAATCGTGGCGCAGGCCCTCGATCAGGGCGCGGGCCACATTGGTTGGCACCGAGGTGATGAACCGCAGCCAGTAAGCCGAGAGTCCGGGTGTCAGCACCGGCACCGGGATGATCCAGGGACGTCGTCTGCCGGCCGCATCGGCCAGGATGTGCATCATCTCCGTGTAGGTCAGGGTCTCGGGGCCGGCGGCATCCAGGCTGAGTGAGGCCGCCTCGTCGATCCAGGGCACGCGGGCGAGGTAGACCAATAGGTTCTGCAGGGCGATCGGCGGCGATTTGGCGCGAACCCAGCGGGGTGTCACCATCAGCGGCAGATGATAAACCAGGTCGCGCATCACCTCGAATGCTGCGGATCCCGGACCGACGATGATCCCCGCGCGGATCTCGGTGACGGGCACGCGCCCCTGGCGCAGGATCTCCCCGGTGTCGCGGCGCGAGACAATATGCTCACTGATGGCGTCCTCCGGCACCAGGCCGCCCAGATAGACAATCCGTCTGACCCCGGCTTGGGCCGCCGCGTCCGCGAAATTGCGGGCCGCGGCCAGGTCCAGACGACCGAAATCGCGCCCCGCGGCCATGGAATGGACGAGGTAATAGGCAACCTCGACATCTTGCAGGGCCGCGGGCAAGGTCTCCGGCACCAGGGCGTCCGCCGGAACGACCTCGACATCGGGCCAGGCGTGCGCCGCGAGTGCTGCCCGGCTTCTTGAGCTTGCGCGCACGTTCAGACCCGCGCTGCTCAGGTGAGGCACCAGTTGACCGCCGATGTACCCGCTGGCCCCGAACACCAGGCACAGTCCGGACCGGCCCTCTGGGGCAGGCCTCGGATGACCCGCGGTCGGCGCCTGGACTGCGCCCGTGCTCGCGGCCGTCGTTTTCACCATCAAGACCCATCCCCGGCGCGCGTTATCGCCGAGCTGAGAGGTTTTTTCCGTTTTCGGCGAGCCGCATCTCCAACCAGTGTGGTGAGCACCGCCCGGCTGCCGTGGGGAATCGTCACGCTTGCTTCGGGCGCCCATCCTCTGCCGGTGTTCGAGGATACGGGTTGATGCGGCGCAACGAATGTCAATGTAGTCTGACGTCGATTTGTCAAGTGAAGTTTACAGCGATCTTATGCGTTTGTCTGGTCCTGGCCGGCTGTCTGCGGCTGGTCGCTCCGCATCCCGCGAACCTGCGCGGATCGGACCCGAGATACCCCCTCACGGTGCCAGGGGGAGGGTATGGGCAGTCTCCATATCGGACGTCCCAGCCGCTCGAGACCGGCGTCATCGCCTCAGCCACTGGATGTGAGCTGCGCTATCGACTGTATCGGCCGGCGCAATCGGGAACCGCAGATCTGGTCGTGCTCGGGCATGGTTTCATGCGCAGTCAGGATCGCATGGTCGATCTGGCGCGGGCACTCGCGGATACCGGGGTTGCGACTGTCACCCTAGACTACTGCAACTCACGGTTATGGGATGGACGGCATTTTCGCAACGGCCTGGACATGATCCGTCTCGCCGATGCGCTGGGCGCAGAGCGCGTGGTCTATGCCGGATTCTCCGCAGGGGGGCTGGCGGCTCTGGTCGCCGGTCGCAACGATCCGCGCACGCTCGGTGTCGTTGCGCTCGATCTGGTCGACGCCGATCGACTCGGCGAGAGGATGGCGGCCGGACTGGATCCGCCGCTGATCGGCCTGGTCGGGGACCCCTCCCCCTGCAACGCCGACAATAACGGGCTTGCCGTCTACTCCGCCACCGATCGGGCGATGGTCGAACGGGTCGAGGGTGCCGAGCACTGCGACTTCGAGTCCCCCAGCGACTGGCTCTGCCGCCTCGTCTGCAAGCGCGAGACGCCCCCCCGACGATCTCCCCGTCGGGACATCATCGAGGCAGCCACCACCGCGGTCACCGCACTGATGGGGGCGAAGTCAGCTCTGAGCGCCCCTGACCGGCGCAGCGCATACGCCGATTCAGGGGCGTAAGACTGGAAGGTGCCGACAGGCCCGAGTCGAAGCGTCCAACCAGGACCAGACCCGCCAGGCCGCCGTAGAACAAGAGTGCGCCCAACGGGATACTCGCCAGACCCCAAAGCCAGGCAAGGGCAGCGATCGAGACACAGATCGCGACACCGTAGCCGATCGCAACCGGCCGGCTAGTGGGGTGGCCAAATCGCCAGAGCAGAAGACCTGTTGCAGCCAGTGCGATGATCGCCTTGATCCCCACCATGGCGCGCAGCAGCCGCGCCAGATCGGGATCCATCTCAGCCGCGACCGAGAAAGGCGCGGTCACGACGGCGGTCACTGCCGCGGTCATGGCAATCGCAAAGACGAGGGCGACCCTCCACAGGAGCGGACGGTAACCGAGATCAGAAGCCGTTTCGACACCGGCTCGATCGAGGACGAAAGTCGGAGACGCGTGCAGGTTCATACGGTTGCTCCAGGCAGTTTCGCGGCACAGGCTGACGACCCGGTGAAAGCCTAGTTTCCCACTGGAGAGAAGGCAACCTCAGGGCCGTGCCTCCGGGACTTGGCGACGGCGGGAGCCGCCCGACCGACGGGGTTGGCGCGCTTCATCCCGTCGGATGGATCCGTAGCCGATTCATCCTAAATCAGACAGGCTCCTGGCAGCCTGCAACCTCCGCCGCCGTGGGTGCCAGCGGTCGCCCGAAGGTCTGCTCGTACAGCGAGGCGTAGGGCGCGAGTGTCTCGTAGACGTGATAGGGGACGACGCGTGACTCAAACCGTGGAAACTTGCTGCGGATGTAGTTGAGATTGCGAAGGAGCTTCATCTCGATGACCGCGCGGGCGAACTCCAGCCCCTTGGGTCCACGGCTGCGCTGGAGCATCGCGACGAGCTTGCGGACGGGCAGCGGTGGGCGGGTCTGACCAGGAGGCTGGCTCAGGCGCGCCATATAGCGCGGCATGCCCCGGGTGCGGTCGCCCGACTCACTCAGCTCCCCCAGCTCCAGGTCAGGGCTGAGCATCTCGAAAAGCGCCTCGCCTGCGGCGGTGCGCACCATCACCCATTGCCAGCCGAGGGTGGCGCCCATGTAGCCGATGGTCAGGTCGCTCAACGCGTTCGGGTAGTCGAAGCAGGAGAGACACGAGGAAGGGAAGATCCCGTGCAGCTTGTCCATCGGAAAGTCGATGTAGTTCAGTCGCTCGACATGCCCGTCCTCGTGGCGCATCCAGAGCCTGAAATCTTGCATGAACTCATGATGGATCACGGTCTCGGGTGAACGTGAGACCTGGGTCAAGAAGTACTGGAGATCAGGATAGGTCACGTTGTCGCTGCAGGGGATGCCGATCACGTAGAGCTGTTCCAGACCCAGCTCGGCCTCCGCGGCGCGCAGCTGGTGGACTTGGCAGCCGGTGCCGATGACCGCGAGACGCTTGATGCCTTGCTCGCGCACCGCGTCGATCAGGCGAAGGCTCGGCGAGAGACAGGGCTTGTTCCCGGCGGTGTCGAGCACCTCCCGCGGCGCGCGGGCCAAGACCGGCTGCGCCTTGAAGCGAGTCCCCGGTGCAGCCCCCGTGGTGATGACGGCATCGACCTGGTCGCGCTCGAGCAGGCGGGCACCCAGCGCCGTGACCATGCCCGTCCACTGGGCGTCCGGGTTGGGGTGTGCCATCCGTGCGGCATACATGGCGCGATAAATCCCGAATCGGCCCTCATCGCCGGGCTGGCGCGAGCGGCCGTGGAGCCGTTCCTCGATGCCTCGGGTCTGGTTGCGCACGAAGGTGCAGGTCTGCGACATTAGCAGCTTGAGGCCGCTGTCGCAGAAACCGCAGTCGCTGCAGAGCCGCGGGCGCCCCTTGAGCCGCTCCTCACTGCTCAACAGCGAGATCTGGTCGAGTCCCTTGGACGGACCCTCTTCCATTGGTTGAATCTCATTGCTCGTCATGTGCTTGTCCCCGGCAGGCCGCGTCGGCATCGATCATCCTTGCGGCGATGGCACATGGGGCGCGGAGCATTTGGTACCTGCGCGGCACCGCTGAAGCCGGGTCCGCCCGTCGGCACGCGCGGCCGGCGATGGCCGCGCTGCTCGTTATCGTAAGGAACAGACATGGTTGGAATTCTCCTCAGGGTATTGGCGATAGTCGTTGTGCTGTTCGCGCTGGCGGTTATTGCCGGCCCCTTTCTGATCTCGTCGGAGCCGCGCGAAGGGCTGGCGTCGAACACCGAGGCGGCGATGGCGGAGAGTCGATTCGTGCGGATTCCGTTCGCGGGGACCGCAGGGCTCGCAGTCCATTATCTCGAGCCGCCGACAGACGCGCCGTCCTGGGCCACGCCTTTCCTCCTGCTGCACGGTTTTACCTTCAATGCCTGGACCTGGCAGCCGGCCTTGGATGCCTTTGCCGCGCGGGGCCGGGTGGTCGCCTATGATCAGGTGCCCTACGGCCTCAGCGCCAAGCCGGCGCGCGCCGACTGGGACGGTCCGAACCCTTTCTCCAAGGAGGCGGCCATCACCCAGCTCTTCGCGGTCATGGATGCCCTGGATCTGGAACGCGCGGTTCTTGTCGGCAACTCCTCGGGCGGGACACTCGCCCTCGAGGCGGCGCTCGCTCGACCCGGGCGGGTGGAGGCATTGATCCTGGTGGCGCCGTGGGTCTATGTCACACGTCCGACCTTGCCCGCGACGGTGGCCAGTCTGCCGCAAATGCGTCGCCTCAGTCTATTGATTGCGCGCAAGTTGGGCGAAAATGGCCCCTTGCTGGATCTCTCTTATGCCGATGCATCCGCGATCACCGATGGGCGCCGGGAGCGCTTCGGGATCCACGCCCGGGTCGCAGGTTGGGATCTGGCCTGGGGCGAGCTGCTCTCCTTGTCGCTCTCGACCCCTGTCACCGTGAGCGAGCACCTGGTGCAGGTGCAGGTACCGGTGTTGGTGGTGACGGGGGAGATGGATCGGGTGGTCCCGGTCGATGACAGCCGTCGCGTCGCGGGTCAGCTGCCCGATGCGTCCTTCGTAGTCATCCCCGGCTGCGGACATGTCCCGCAGGAGGAATGCCCGGACCAATTCGCGCGGGTCGTAGGGGATTGGCTGGACGCGCGGCGGATTGGCGCATCCGGGCGTTGAGCTCTGTGCCCATCATGGTGCGCTCCATCCCGCAGGCCTCGATCTTACCCTGTTGGAAGTGTCCCAGGGGGTGAGGTCGGCTCGCGTTGACCGCCGATTGATCGGCCTCGCTTGACCGCGCGCGCGTCCGGGCGCTAGGGTCCTGTGAATCAGGACGCCGAGGCGGGACCGGGCCGATGTGCCCGCAACGGTTCCGCGCTCGCGGCGCCGAACGCCGGATGCGAGGTTCGAAGATTTAACGCCTTTCGTGTCATAACACCACTGCAATCAGGTTCGCCGCGTATGCCCATCCCGTTTCCGTTTTCCGCTGTCGTCGCTCAGGAGGAGATGAAGCGCTCACTCTTGATTGCGGCCATCGACCCCTCGATCGGCGGCGTTCTCGTGTTCGGTGACCGCGGGACCGGCAAATCCACGGCGATCCGGGGTCTCGCGGCACTGTTGCCGAAGATGCGCGCGGCCGACTGCGTCTATCACTGTGACCCGGAGGCGGGCGGCGACGCACTCTGCGAGGACTGCCGGACCAGGCGCGCACGCGGGCCGTTGAAGAGCCGCCAGGTGCCGGTCCCCGTGGTCGACCTGCCGCTCGGCGCGACCGAGGATCGCGTGATCGGCGCATTGGACCTGGAGCGTGCCCTGACCAAGGGCGAGAAGGCCTTCGAGCCGGGGCTCCTGGCGCGGGCCCATCGCGGCTTCCTCTACATCGACGAGGTCAATCTCCTCGAGGATCACCTCGTCGACTCACTCCTCGACGTGGCGGCCTCCGGTGAGAACCTGGTCGAGCGCGAGGGTCTGAGTATCCGGCATCCCGCTCGCTTCGTCCTGGTCGGCAGTGGCAACCCGGAGGAGGGCGAGCTGCGCCCGCAGCTGCAGGACCGTTTTGGTCTTTCGGTGGAGGTCAAGACCCCCGAGGATCTGCCGACCCGCATGAAGGTCGTGCGGCTGCGTGACGAGTTCGAGCGCGACCCCCCTGCCTTCGTGCAGAAATGGAAGCGACAGGACGGCAAGGTCCGTCGCCGGATCCAGAAGGCGCGTGAGCTCCTCCCGACCGTCGGCGTCCCGGACGCGACCCTGGAGCAGGCCGGGCGGCTCTGCATGAAGCTTGGCACCGACGGTCTGCGCGGCGAGCTCACCCTCATCCGTGCCGCGCGTGCCTTGGCGGCGTTGCAGGGTGATCTCGAGGTCCTCGACGCCCATCTGGTGCAGGTGGCCGCCTCGGCCCTGCGGCATCGTCTGCGACGTGATCCGCTGGACGAGTCGGGCTCGACCAGCCGGGTGCAGCGGGCAGTCGGGGAGCTGTTTGGCGAATGAGCGGTTTCGCGGCGGACCCGGCAGCGCCCCGTGAACCCGAGTCGGAGCGCCCGCAGGGCCAGACCGGGACCTCCCTGTGGGAGGATGCCGTGCTGGCCGCGGCCCTCATGTCCGTGGATCCGGTCGGGACCGGCGGAATCGCCCTTCGGGCACTCGCCGGACCGGTGCGCGATCAGTGGCTTCAGGTCATGCGAGACCTGCAGCCGCCCGACACGCCGATGCGGCGTATCCCGCTTCACGTCTCGGACGGACGCCTGCTGGGCGGGCTGGATCTGGCCGCGACCCTGAGCGCCGGCCGCCCGGTTGCTGAGCGAGGTCTGTTGGTCGAGGCTGATGGCGGGATCGTGGAGTTGGCGATGGCCGAGCGGATCGCCGCGGGCACCGCCGCGCGCCTGAACATGGCGTTCGACTCGGGCGAGGTGGTGCTGGAGCGCGATGGCCTGGCGATGCGCTCGCCCGCGCGATTCGCCGTGGTCGCACTGGACGAGGGGGTGGGCGATGACGAGGGACTGCTCAACGCGCTGCTCGATCGTCTCGCCTTTCATCTGGAGCTGACACACGTCCGTGTTCACGAGGCCGTGGCCTGTGACTATGACGTTGATGAGATCCTCGCCGCGCGTGCCCTGCTGTCCGAGGTTCGGGTCACCGAGCCGCAGAGCGAAGCCATCTGCGCGACGGCGTTGGCTTTGGGTATCCCCTCTTTGCGCGCCTCGATCTTCGCCTCCCGAGCGGCCTGCGCGGCGGCGGCATTGGAGGGCCGCACTGAGGTCACCGACGCGGATCTCGCGGTGGCTGGGCGACTGGTGCTTGCGCCGCGGGCGACCATGCTGCCGCCCATGGAGCCGCCGCCGGACGAGCCGCCTCCGCCCGAGCCGGACGAGCCCGAGCAGGAGCAGGACAAAGGCGAGGATCAACAGGAGCCCAAAGAGCTGGAGGATCAGGTCCTCGAGGCCGCCAAGGCCGCGATCCCGGCGGACCTGTTGGCACAACTGCAGCTCGGCAAGCTGCGGCGCTCGCGCGCCCGTGCCACCGGGAAGGCCGGCGCGGTGCAGAACGCCCCTCTGCGTGGCCGCCCGGCGGGGGTCCTGCGCGGCGAGCCGCGCGCCGGTGTGCGCCTGAACGTCGTCGAGACACTGCGGGCCGCCGCGCCTTGGCAGCGTCTGCGCCGCGAGGAGGTCGCGAGGCTGGGCGGGCGCTCGACCCGGATCGAGGTGCGACAGGACGACTTCCGGATCACCCGTTTCAAGCATCGCTCCGAGACCACGACCATCTTCGTCGTGGATGCCTCGGGCTCCTCGGCGCTGCATCGCCTGGCCGAGGCCAAGGGGGCGGTGGAGCTGCTGCTTGCCGACTGCTACGTGCGCCGGGATCGGGTTGCCCTCGTGGCCTTTCGTGGCCAGGCGGCCGAGGTGCTGCTGCCGCCGACCCGTTCGCTGGTGCGCGCCAAGCGCTCACTGGCCAGTCTGCCGGGCGGGGGCGGCACACCACTCGCCTCGGGGATCGATCTCGGGATGATGCTGGCCGACTCGGTCAAGCGCCGCGGGGGTACGCCGATCGTCATCATCATGACCGACGGCCGCGCCAATGTCGCACGCGATGGGACCGGCGGACGGGCGCGGGCGAGCGAGGACGCCCTCTCGGCGGCTCGCTTGATGCGGTCCGCCGAGATCACGGCCCTGGTGATCGACACCTCCCCGCGGCCCCAGCAGCAGGGCCGTGACCTGGCCGCGGAGATGGGTGCACGCTATCTACCCTTGCCGCATGCCGATGCGACCTCCCTGTCACATGCCGTGCGCGCGGCGAGCTGACCGCTCGAGCCGAGGGGCGGGGCCGTCCATCCTGGTGGAGGGGATCGTTGGACCGCGGAAGCACGGCAGACGCAGCGGTTTACAGGGACTTGGCTTCAGTTCTGTGCGGCACGGACCGGTGAACCTAGAAACGGCAGTTGGACGGCCCTCGGGGTGCGTCCCGCGCGGTGTCCGGCAAGGCGCAACGAGGCGGAATAGTCGACCTATTCCAACGAGTTGTAACGCCGCCGGGCGCCGCGCGGGGCGTGCACCGGGGGTCGTAGCGGGCTTCACCCAGAAGGTGAATTGGCACGCAGTGCGAAATGCTGGGCAACCCAATCACTTGCATGACTTACAAAGCGGTCAACTGCCGTTTCTAGGGTGAAGCATCAGATGGTCAAGCGAGACTGTCTTTCTCCCGGTCCTCTGCGCCTTGGTGGTTCCGATGTGCGGCTTCTTCGTCATGGATGACGCGCCGGTCTGGGAGACCGATGGACGCGACTGGCCGAATCGCGCGGCGAGCCGCTTCATCAACGCCGGCGGCTTGCGCTGGCACCTTCAGCAGATGGGTGACGGTCCCACCGTGCTTCTTCTGCATGGGACGGGGGCGGCAACCCATTCATGGCGCGCCTTCGCCCCGGCGCTCGCCGAGCGATTCACGGTCATTGCGCCCGATCTCCCCGGTCACGGATTCACCAGTGCGTTGCCCTTGCATCGCATGTCCCTGCCGGGGATGGCCGGTGCCGTCAATGGGTTGCTCCGCGAGATCGACTGCTCGCCGGATCTGGTGATCGGGCACTCGGCGGGTGCCGCGATCCTGGTCCGGATGTCGCTCGATGGATTCATCCGGCCGCGCGGTTTGATCAGCCTGAACGGCGCGCTCATGCCTTGGCGGGGGCTCCCGGCCCACATCTTTTCTCCGGCGGCCAAGCTGATGGCCGCCAATACGTTGGTGGCCCGCCTGTTCGCCCGGCGGGCTGCCGATCGGCGGGCGGTCGAGCGTCTGGTCCGGAGCACCGGATCGACCCTGGAGCCGGCCGGCGTCGATCTCTATCAGCGGCTCATCAGACATCCGTCGCATGTCCGCGCCACGCTCGCCATGATGGCCAACTGGGATCTGGCCGCACTCGCGCCCGAGTTGAGCCGCCTCGAGCCGCCGCTGTTCCTTGTCGTGGGCGAGCAGGACACGACGGTCCCGCCCTCGGAGGCCCGCCGGGTGCGCGAGCGACTGCCGGGCGCCGAGGTGATCCGACTGCCTGGTCTGGGTCACCTGGCCCATGAGGAGCGTCCCGCGGAGGTCGCGCACCTCATCGAGGCCTTGGCCGACCGCGTGGGGCTCATGGCAGCGGATTGACCGTGCAGTCGGGCGTTCACGGGATACGGCCGTCAGCCATCAGCCGCGCGTCGATTGCGCTCTCCGAGCAATCCGGCTCATCGGTCGGGTGAAGGAGCGGTCGCTCAAGCGAGGACCCCGGCTGGCGTTGGAATCGGCTGATCGCTCGATTTGGCAGCGATGGTTTACTGACGATCACTCACCGGCTGGGGTCTGGCGCGAACCTGTTGAGATCCCTATTGGGCCGCTCCAAGAAAAAAGCGCCTGTGATTTGACCCGGCACGGGCTGACAAGACGCCAATCCTGCTATAATGTCAACTGGCATTGACAGCGCGTAAGGTAACGCAGACTTGACACTCGCGGCGACACAGGTCTCTGAGCACATCTCCGATCGTCCCAAACCACACGCGGTCGTGATCGGCAGTGGTTTCGGTGGTCTGGCCGCCGCGATTCGGTTGGGCGCACGCGGTTTCCGAGTCACGGTGCTCGAGCGTCTGGACGCACCGGGTGGCCGCGCGTATGTCCACAGGATCGATGGGTTCACCTTCGATGCCGGGCCGACCATCGTGACCGCGCCCTTCCTGTTGGACGAGCTCTGGGGCCTCTGTGGGCGCCGCTTCGCCGATGATGTCGAGCTCAAGCTGATGGATCCCTTCTATCGGATCCGATTTCACGACGGGACGGTCTTCGACTACAACGGTGACCCGGATGCCGTGAAGGCTCAGATCGCGAGGCTCTCGCCCCGGGATGTCGAAGGCTATGATCGCTTCATGGCCCACAGTGAGGCGATCTTCAAGGTCGGCTTCGAGCAGCTGGGTCATGTGCCATTCAGCTCCTGGACCGACATGGCCAAGATCGTCCCGGAAATGGTCCGGCTGGAAAGCTATCGCAGTGTCTATGCGATGGTCTCCAGGTACATCAAAGATCCGAATATCCGTCAGGTCCTGTCGTTCCACCCCTTGTTGATCGGCGGGAATCCTTTCTCGGTGACCTCGATCTATACCCTCATCTCCTTCCTCGAGCGCAAGTGGGGCGTGCACTCCGCCATCGGCGGCACCGGTGCGCTGGTCCAGGGGATGGTCGGTCTGATCGACGCACAGGGCGGGACCATCCGCTACCGCGAAGAGGTGCGGCAGATCTTGGTCGAGGGCGGCAAAGCGGTCGGTGTTCGGCTCGCATCCGGGGAGGCGATCCCGGCCCAGGTGGTCGTGTCCAACGCCGATGCCGCCTGGACCTATCGCTATCTGTTACCGGTCGAGCATCGCCGCCGCTGGACCGATCGGCGTCTCGATCGCGCCCACTATTCCAATGGGCTGTTCGTGTGGTACTTCGGGACCCGGCGGCAGTACCCCGAGGTGGCCCACCACACGATCCTGCTCGGACCCCGTTATGAGGGGCTTCTCACCGACATCTTCAAGCGCAAACGCCTGGCGAAGGATTTCAGTCTCTATCTGCATCGTCCGACGGCGACAGACCCGGCCTTGGCCCCGGACGGTTGCGACACCTTCTATGTCCTGGCCCCCGTTCCGCACCTCGAGAGCGGCATCGACTGGGCGAGGGAGGCCGAGCCTTACCGGGCGAAGATCGCGCGTTATCTGAGTGAAAGCGTCCTCCCGGGGTTGGAGGACGAGGTCGTCACCTCGCTCGTGACGACCCCGCAGGATTTCCGGGACAGGCTTCTGTCCTACCACGGGGCCGGGTTCAGTCTTGAGCCCATCCTCTTGCAAAGCGCCTGGTTCAGACCGCACAACGCGAGCGAAGAGGTCGATGGCCTGTATTTGGTCGGTGCGGGGACGCATCCGGGGGCAGGTGTGCCCGGTGTCCTATCGTCGGCCCGTGTCCTCGATACGGTGGTACCCGATGCCTCAACCTATGTTTAAGACCGATTACGCGAGCGCGGCGGATGTCGCCGCATGTCGAGAGCTGCTGCGCGGCGGCTCGAGGTCGTTCTACGCCGCCTCCTTTCTACTGCCGCAACGCATACGCGATCCGGCCATCGCACTCTACGCCTTCTGTCGCATCGCCGACGATGCGGTCGACTGTGCCGGGAACGATCCCAGTGCCCAGGCGCGGGCGCTGGATGAGCTCCATGATCGACTGGATCGGGTCTACGACGGGCGGCCGAGCGACGCCTACACGGACCGGGCGTTGACCGATGTGGTCGAGTCGTTCGCGATCCCGAAGGCGCTGCTCGAGGCGCTGCTGGAAGGATTCGAGTGGGACGCGCAAGGCCGACGCTTCGAGGACCTCTCCGGTGTCTACGACTACTCAGCGCGGGTTGCAGGGACGGTGGGAGCCATGATGGCGGCCTTGATGGGCGCCCGGACGTCACAGCTGGTGGCGCGCGCCTGCGATCTGGGCGTGGCCATGCAGCTGACGAATATTGCTCGTGATGTGGGGGAAGATGCCCGCAACGGACGCCTCTATCTGCCGATGCAGTGGATGCGCGAGGCGGGGATCGACCCCGAGGCATGGCTTGCGAGCCCCGTCTTCAACGAAGCCTTGGCGGGTGTGATCGAGCGTCTTCTGCGTGCGGCGGATGGACTC
>Ga0316576_10000253_pt1 | contig 23320 bp, 23 predicted proteins | sample S0NA_FD_203075 | JGI IMG/M metagenome (GOLD analysis project Ga0316576, IMG submission 203075) | Rhizosphere microbial communities from salt marsh grasses in Alabama, United States - S0-2_050615r3r5 | ecosystem: Host-associated > Plants > Roots > Rhizosphere | place: USA: Alabama | collected...
ACCGGGGCGGCCCAGAGCGTCTTGCAGGTCGTCAGGCCGTCGAAGTGGGGCCAGGTGTCGGGCAGGGCGGCGTCCGGGTCGGTGCCGCTCTCCAGGGCCGGGCCGTCGCCACCGGCCTCGACCACCGCCACATCGCCGCCGGCGTCCGATGGCGGGGGTTTGTCCAGCGGCAACACGCTGCTGCAGCCAACCAGCGCCACGGCTCCGACCACGATCCACACACGCATGACAACCCCCTTCCAGGCTATCGACGTTGATCGAGCATAACACGCTCCCCGCCCGGCCGTCCCCCGCGACCGCTCACCCACCCCCCGCGACCGCTCGCCTCGACCCGGCCCCCGGCCCCCGGGCGCGCGCGTCAAGATGACGGCATGCACGCCAAGATCTTCGAGACCGAGGAGCGCGCGCCCGAGAGCGTGCCGCTGAGCCGGGCCGAGCTGCTCCGGCTGCTCGCCGCCCCGCACCGGGTGGTCGACGTGGTGCTCGCCGGCCGCCGACGGCTCGCCGCGAGCCTGGCCCTGGAGCGCGACCTGGCCCCCCTGACCGCGCTGCTGCTGCTGACGAGCGTCGCCGCCGCCCTGCCCTTCGGCGCGCTGCTCGACGGCGAGGGCTGCTGGCGCGTGGGCCTGCTGCTCGTCGGGTCGCTGCTGGTCTGCTTCCCCTCGCTCCACGTCTTCGGCGCGTTGCTCGGCTCGCGGCTCTGCGCGGCCCAGAGCCTGGCCCTGTCCCTGGTGCTGACCTGCGTCGCCGCGCTGTTCACCCTCGCCTTCGCCCCGATCCTCTGGTTCCTGCAGGCGACGATGCGCGCCGGGCCCTCCGCCGTCACGCCGCGCCAGATCGGGGTGCTGCTGCTCGGCGCCGCGCTGCTCGCCGGCGTGTTCCACCTCTTCCGCGTGCTCCGCGCCGACGCCGCGCTGCGACGGCTCGCCGCCTCGTCGCTGGTGCTGCTGATGCTCTGGCTCCAGCTGTTCCTGTTCGTCACCTACCGCATGGCCCTGTTCCTCGGCCTGCTCTAGGATGCCGCGCCTCGCCGTCACCGCCGCAATCTGCGCCGCGCTCTACGGCCTGGCCATCGGCATGGTGCACAGCCCGCTCTTCGCCGCGCGCAACATGGTCAAGCTCCCGCTCCTGCTGCTGGCGACGGCCGCGATCTGCGGACCGGCCTACTACCTGCTGGCCCGGCTGCTCGGCGCGCGGGCCGGCGCCGGCGCGCTCCTGCGCCTGGTCCTGCGGATGTTTCACGACACGGCGCTGCTCCTCGCCGCCCTCGCCCCGGCCAGCCTGTTCCTCGCCCTGACCCTGCGCCGCCCCGACGGGATCGGGCTGGGCGACTACCCGCTGTTCCTCGGGCTCAACGTCGCCTTCGTCGCCGCCGCCGGCACCCTGGCCCTGGCGCGCCAGGCCCGGGGCCTGCTCCGCGAGCAGCGGCTCGGCCTGCGCCGCGGCCTGCTCGTCGTCGCCTCGTGGCTCGCCGTGACCCTGCTGGTCGGCGGTCAGTGGGCCTGGTACCTGCGCCCGTTCTTCGGCGTCAGCCGGCAGGATACTCCCTTCTGCCTCGGCAGCGCGGCGGACTACCGCGGGGCGACCAACTTCTACGAGGCGGTCTACCACCTGCTGCGCCCGCCGCCCCTGCCGGCGGGCTTCCTGCGCCGGGGCTGGCGCTAGCCGCGGGCCAGCCGGAAGAGCACGATCTCCGGCCGCACGAGCAGGCGCACCGGCAAGATCGTCGTCCCGATCCCGGCCGAGACGAAGACCCGGAAGCGCGGGCCGTCGACGAAGCCGCGGTCGTACTTGCTGCCGTGGCGTGAGGGCGAGATCAGGCTGCCGCCGAAGGGCAGGCGGACCTGGCCGCCGTGGGTGTGACCGGAGAGCATCAGGTCGATCCGGTGCCCGCTCTCCCGCGCCCGGGCGAGCTCGGCGAGGTCGGGGTTGTGCGAGAGCAGCAGCCGCGGCGTGCGGGGGTCCACGCCGCCCAGGGCGGCGTCCAGGTCGGTGCGGTCCTCCCACAGGTCGCCCACGCCGGCGACGCACAGCACCCCGGGCCGCGCCGCGTGGTGGACGCCGGTCCGATCGACCCAGACGCGGCGGTTGTCGAGGAGCCGCACCCCGACGCGCCCGAGCTCCCGCCGGCTCGCCGCCGCCCCCTCCCAGTGGTCGTGGTTGCCGAGCACGCCGCACACGCCGAGCCGCGCGCGGAGCCCGCCGATCACGTCGGCCACGCGCGGGATGTAGCGCGGGCTGCCGTGGACGTAGTCGCCGGTGAGCAGGACCAGGTCTGGCTCGAGCGCGTTGCAGCGCCGGACCACGCCGCGCAGGTAGGCCGCGGAGTTGTAGCGCCCGAGGTGCAGGTCGGTGAGGTGCACGACGACCAGGCCGACGAGGGCCGGCGGCAGGTCGCGAAGCGGCAGCGCGTGGCGCCGGATCGCCGGCCAGCGCGGCTCGAGGAACAGGGCGTAGCCGCCGAGGAGGCCGACGCCGCCCGCCGCGCCCCAGCCCAGACCCCGGCGCAGAAACGCCCGACGCCCCGGGGGGTCGGATCGATGGCGGCGGCGCAGGGCGAGCAAAGCGAGGGTCAACCCGAAGTAGAACAGGGCGGAGACCGAGGTGACCACGGCGTAGTAGCGGCGCAGGAACGCCTCGGAGAGGTGGTGGTCGGTGCCGATGTAGAGCGCGCGGCCGGCGACGAGGCCGGGCAGGCAGACCACGGTCACCGCCACGTTGACCAGCACCGCCGAGCGATCGAGCCTCCCCGCCTCGAGCAGCGGCCGCAGCACGAAGAAGCTCGTCGCGCTCACCGCGCCGACGAGGGCGGCGACCAGCGCCGCGGTGACGACCATCCGCCGCATTCGCCCGGGATGATACACGGCCCAGAGGTTGATTGCCCGGTTCGGCGCTTCGTGCCATAGGTAGCAGCACGAATGGACGCCAGCTCCCTCGAGCAACAGACCGAGACCCACCCCCGCATAGTCCTCGCCGTGGTCGGAGTGGGGACCCTGCTCAACACCCTGGCGGGCTCGTCGATCAACCTCGCCCTGCCGGTGATCGGCAACGAGATGAGCATCACCGTCGAGCTCAGCCGCTGGATCGTGCTCTCCTTCATGCTCGTCGGGGCGGTGCTGCTCCTCGGCGCCGGGCGGGCGAGCGACCTGTGGGGCCACCGCCGGGTCTACCAGGCCGGCTTCGTGGTCTTCGGCGCGGGCTCGCTGGTCTGCGGCCTGGCCCCGACCTTCTGGGCCCTGGTCGCCGGCCGAGTTCTCCAGGGCGTGGGCGCGTCGATGAACATGTCGGCCTCGCCCGCCCTGCTGACCACCTCGTTCCCCGGGGCCCAGCGCGGTCGCGCCCTGGGCCTGCTGGCCACGGCGACCTACACCGGCCTGACCGTTGGGCCCCCCTTCGGCGGGTTGCTCATCGACGCCGCCGGCTGGCGCTGGATCTTCCTGCTCAACGTCCCGGTGGCCCTGGTGATGGTCACCGCCGGGCAGCTGTTCCTGCCCCGGGGCGCCCGCCGGGAGGTGCGCTTCGACCGCGCGGGCATGGCCGCGCTGGTCCTCGCCCTGCCGCTGCTGCTCGTCGCCCTGACCCAGGGCTCGGAGTGGGGCTGGCGCTCTCCGCTCACCCTGGGCAGCGCCGGGGCCGGCCTCGCCCTGGCCGTGGTCTTCGTCCGCGTCGAGCTCGGCCGGGCCGAGCCCCTGCTCGACCTGCGCCTGTTCCGCTCGGCGACCTTCAGCGGCGCGGTCATCTCGGCCTTCTGCAACTACGTCGCGATCTTCGTCCCGATCATCCTGATACCGTTCTACCTGCTCGAGGCCCTCGAGCTCGGCGCCTCGCGCGCCGGGATGCTGCTCTCGATCATGCCGCTGGTGATGGCGCTGGTCGCCTCGCCCGCGGGATGGCTCTCGGATCGGCTGGGCACCCGGGGCTTCGCCGTGCTCGGCCTCGGGCTCCAGACCGTCGCCCTGCTGGGCCTCGGCCTGTCCGGCATCTGCCCGCGCGAGCAGTGCTCGCTGGTCCAGCTCGGGCTCTGGCTCGCCCTGATGGGCCTGGGGACCGGCGTGTTCATCACCCCCAACTCCAGCGCGCTGATGGGGGCCGCGCCCCGCGCCCAGCAGGGGATCGCCGGCGGGGTGCTGGCCCTGGCCCGGACCACGGGGATGATGACCGGCGTCTCGCTGGGCACCGCCGCCTTCCGCGCCCTGGGCGGCCGCACCGGCGCGAGCTGGGGCGAGGCCAGCCTGCGCGCGCTGGCCGCGGCGCTAATGGTCGGCGCGGCGGTGAGCTTCGTCGGAGCCCTGGCCGCCGCCCTGCGCGGCCGCTCGCGAAGCGGCTAGGCATCTCGGAATCGCCGGTCAGGGCTCAGGGCGGAAGATCCACTCGAGGCGACCGCTCGCATCCCACGTTTCTTCCGTCATCGCGGAAGATCCGCTCGATGCGACCGCTCGCCTCCCACGTTTCTTCCGTCATCGCGGAAGATCCGCTCGAGGTGACCACTCGCCTCCCACGTTTCTTCCGGAGCCATCCGAGCCGTCACCTCTGGAGCTTTCCGCCTTGGAGTTGCCAGAGCTGGTCATGAGCTCCGAGCGAGACCGGCGGTACGGCTGCAGGTCAACCGTCCGCAAGGCCGAAGCCCTGCCTCCGCCTTTCGTATCGAAATCTCCGCCGAGAGCTACGTGTCAGTCCGCCTCGGCCTCGATCCCCTCGGGGGCGGCCCGCACCGGCTCGTGGCCGCCGAGGATCCGGCGCATGCCGCGCCGCCGGAACTCCTCGGGGGAGAACAGCGGCTTCATCCTGGCCGCCGGCTTGACGGTGATCACCTCGTCGTCGCCGCTGACCTCGCCGGGCAGGACGACGATCTTGGGCGGCGGTCGATCCTCGTCGTCTGTTTCTTGCCGCGCGCGGCTCGCGGCACCTGCCACCGCCCCACCGTCCTCCGCTCGCCGCCAAGCCCGGCGCGCGCGACGCACGGGTCCGCTGCCGCGCTCGAGCCACGCCGGAGTCGGCCCCTCGAGTCGGGGCGCGGGCCGGATCGTCACCTGCGCGGGGGCCGCGAGGCCGGGCTCGGGCAACAGGACAGCGCCTTGGCGGAGGAGCCGGGGCGAGACAGCGAGGGCCACGGCCGCCAGAGCAAGCGCCAGCAGCGCCAGCAGGGCGACGGTCGGGCGGCGGCGGGAGGCCTCGTGCAGGGCCAGGGCGTGGGCGCTCCCCGGCCCGGCCAGCTCGCAGCGCCGCTCGAGCTCCTCCAGGGCGCATCGATCGCCCTGCCTCGCGCGGCGGACCAGCTCGCCGGAGCCGAGACCGAGGGCCTGCTGTTCGGACAGCGGGGACACGCTCATGTATAGCAGACGCCGGCCCGGCCCGGCATTGTCCCCGCTCGGTAGAGCCACTCTGTGCCACGGTGCGACAGCCGTAGCAGGCCCAGCCTGGCGCGCCCTGGAGCAAACGCCCGGAATTTCATCATCCCCGGGGACGGTGCGATACTTGCAGCCGGAGGCACGAGGCATTCACTTGCAGGAGGATCGACATGAGGCGTCTCTGGGTGCTGATCACGGCGGCCGCGCTGGCGGGCCCCCTGCCCGCGTGGGCCAACCCCATCGCGCTGGAGGTGGTGCGCGCCCGGCAGGTTCCGAGCACACACCACGTCCAGCTGACCTACGGCGTGGACGGCCAGAGCCCCGAAACCCCGGTCTCCACGACCCGGGACGGCTCGAGCCTGACCCTGACCTGGCAGAGCTCCAGCTCGTTCACCGCCAACACGGGCAGCGGCCTGGTCAGCCTGAGCGCCGTCCAGACCTGCGACTGCGACGTCCCGGTGGGCAAGCACGACTACGTCGTGCGGGTCAAGAGCGCGATGGGCGGGAGCGAGATGGACTACCCGACCAGCGTGGAGGTGCTGCAGGATCTGCAGCTGCCGAAGGACGCCGGGGTGCCCGGTGGAGACATGATGCCCTGGGACATCCCCGAGCCCGGCGAGGTCCAGGGCCTGGACTGCCGCTCCGTCTGCACCACGGGCGGCGACGGCCCTGTCGTGGTCAAGGACGCGGCGCCCCCGGACACGAGCACTCCCGACGCCGGCGTGACCCCGGACTCGGGCCAGCCGCCGCCCCCCAAGCAGGAGGACGACGGCGGCTGCTCGCTGGGCAGCTCCGGCGGAGCGCCGCTCCTCGGGCTGCTGCTGCTCGCCGGGCTCGGCCTCGCCCTGCTGCGGCGGCGCTGATCGCCTGCCTCGCGGCGCTGCTCGCCGGCTGCCCCAGGCCGCCGACCAAGCGCCCCCCGCCCGACGCCCGGCCCGACCGCGCCGCCTCCAGCCACCCCGACGCCCACGGCAACCCGTTCACGGTGCGCTGGCGGCCGGAGACCGGCAAGGGAGACGTGGTGCAGCGCCTGCCTGGCGGAGATCTCCTGCGCACCTGCTTCCACGTGGGCTACGCGGGCTACACCGGCGGGCTGGTCATCGGCGCCTACAACGGCTCGGGCCTCGGGCTCTACCCGAGGAGACCGATCCGCGGCTTTCGCCGGATCAACGTCTTCTGCGCCCAGGACGAGTCGATCCTCGACCGGAAGAGCGGCAAGGAGCTGACCTACGGCTGGTCGGAGAACATCGGCAAGGGGCCGGACGGCGAGCGGCTGGCCTATGTCCGCGGGCGGGTGCTCGAGCGGGGGCCACAGCGGGTCGTGCTGCAGAGCGAGAACGCCGGCGGCTGCTATCGGGTGACCAAGGTGGCCACCGCGCGCCGCGGCGCGCGCTTCTGGATCATCGCCACCCGCATCACCAACCGCTGCAAGGAGCCGGTGCGCCTCGACCTTTTCACCGGCGACGACCCCTGGATCGGGCTCTACCGCTCGTCGGACGGCGACGTGGGCTGGAGCGTGGAGCGCGGCATCCTGCGCAACGAGGCCGCCTTCGGTCCGGGCCGCTTCACCGCGGGTGGGCTCTATGACCTGGGCAACCGCGCGCTGGGGCAGAAAGAGGGAGGGTTCTCCAATCAGGCGAACTTCTTCGCCCTGGATCCGGCGCTGCCGCTGCCCGACGTCGTCCTCCTCGCCAACCGCTTCGCCCACCGGCGGGGCGAGATCGACCCCCGGCGGCCCCTGGACAACAAGAGCCTCACCGCGCTCAACCTGGGCTGGACCGATCGCACGCTCCCGCCTGGCGGCGGGCTCACCGTGGCGCTGGCGCTGGGGCTGGCCCGGACCGACCCACAACGCGTCACCACGCCCCGGCTGCCGCCCATCCCGGCCGCGGACTGGTCGGTGTGGCGCCGCCACCTGGCCGGGGAGGACGGGGGCGGCGGCGTGGTGTTCGCCGCCGAGCGCGTGGAGCTCGACCTCGAGCGGGACAGCCTGCGCGTCAGCGGGACCTACTGGCTCCGCAACCGCTCCGATGACGCGGTCACCCTGGGGATCCACTACCCGATCCTCGTCGGCGAGGATCGACCGGCCCCGGCGGAGGTGGCGGTCGACGGCCGCCGGGTGGCGGTGACCAAACCGCCGGGCGATGCCCCCCCCGAGGCCCGCTTCCCGATCCCGGTCCCCCCCCGGGGCCTGGCCCGCTTCGTCGTGCGCTACGTCCAGCGGCACACCGGCCGGCGGGCGGGCTACATGGTCACCTCGGCCCGTCGCTGGCCCGCCCCCCTGGCCCGGGCGGTCTTCGTCGTGCGCCACCCGGCGTCGATGAGGGTGCGGCTGTCCTACCGGGAGGACGAGGTCTCGCGCCGCGGCGGCGGGAAGATCGTCGAGCGGCTGATCGTGCGCCAGCCGTTCGCGCCGGAGCGGGAGCTCGAGCTGCGCTGGCGCTGACGGGGGCTAGCCCGGCTGCCAGCGCATCGTGCGGGTCAGCAGCCCCCTGCGCGGGGCCGGCGCGGCGGCCTCGCGGCCGATACGGCACAGGTTGCCGTAGATCAAATTGGGGGCGAGCACCGAGGTGAACCGCGAGGCGAAGCTCAGGTTGGTGTGCACCGTGGGCCGCATCGCGTAGCGCAGCGAGCGCGCGAGGATCGCGGGCCAGGAGAACAGCCGCCGGCCGAGGGCGTGGTAGCCGCGCTCGAGCGCCTCGGGGCTCATGCTCCGCGGGCGGAAGGTGACGTGGGTGATGTCGAAGCTCGACCACTCCTTGCCGAGGAGCTGGCCCTCGCGGACCATGCGGCGATGCAGCGGCGTGCCGGGGAACGGCGTGAGCAGGCTGATCTGTGGCACCTCGATGTAGCGCTCGATGAACTCCGCCGTGTGCGCGAAGACCTCGGGGCCGTCGTGGTCCAGGCCGAAGATGAAGCAGCCGATGATCGCCACGCCGTGGCGCTGGAGCGTCTCGATCTGGCGGACGTAGGTCTCGACGTGGTTGCTCGGCTTGCCCACCGACGAGAGGTTTTCCTGCTGGATCGACTCGAAGCCCACGAGCAGGTTGATGCAGCCCGAGCGGACCATCAGCTCGGTGAGCTCCGGATCATCGGCGACGTTGATCTCGCCCTGCCCGGTCCAGACCACCCCCAGCGGCTCGAGCGCGGCGAACAGCTCCCGGGCGTAGCGCGTGTCCTGGACGCCCCGGCGGTGATCCGTGTCCGAGACGATGTTGTTGTCGGTGAAGAAGATCGTCTTCTCGTCGGTGACCACGCCCCGGTCCTGGAGCAGGCGGATCTCGTCGACGATGTCCTGCACCGGGCGGTGCCGCCGCCGGGCCCCCTGGTAGCGCGTGGTCGAGCAGAAGTGACAGGCGTTGCGGCAGCCGCGGCTGGTCTGCACCGGCACGACCCAGGGGCAGTAGTCGGCGAGCTCGGCGTCCCGCCAGCGTGGCACGGGCAGGTGGTCCAGGGAGCAGCCCGGCCTGCCGCCGTAGCGCGGCGCCAGGCGGCCCGAGCGGTCCCAGTCAGCGAGGATCTGCGACACCGTGTCCTCGCCCTCGCCCAGGGCGACGGCGTCGGCGTGCTCGCCAGCCTCGTCGGGCAGGGTCGTGGCGTGGATCCCGCCGATCACGGTGCGCATGCCGTCCCGGCGCGCCCGGTCGGAGAGGCGGTAGACCGCCTCGATGGTCGGCGTCACCGCCGTGAACCAGACCATGTCGAGGCCCCGGCCGGCCAGACGGACGCGCTCCGGGCGGTCGTCGACCAGCACGAACTCGTGGTCCGTGCCGTGGGCCTCGTTGTACCGCTCGCCGAGCGCCGCGAGGTAGGGCAGCGTGAGCTGGGGCATGAAGGGTTGGCCGCTGGTCTCGCGCAGGCGGTCACGCAGGTGCGAGAGACCGACCAGACCGAGGGCCGAGTCCAGAAACGGCGGCAGCTGCCACTCCACGTCGTGGGGGGAACGAACCTTGACGATCGCTATCCGTGCCATGCCGGACAGGCTAGCAACCAGATGTCACGGTTCTGTCATGGGGACAGATGAGATCAACCATCCGGAATGAAACACAAATCACGACGTGAGCTTGTAGCCCAGCCCGTGCACCGTGAGCAGGTGCCGCGGCGTCGAGGGATCGGGCTCGAGCTTGGCGCGCAACGAGCGGACGAAGTTGTCCACGGTGCGCGCCGTCCCCTCGTATTCATCGCCCCAGACCCTCTGCAGGAGCTGCTCCCGGCTGAACACGCGGTCCATGTGCCGGGCGAGGTGGAGCAGGAGATCGTGCTCGCGGGGCGTCAGCTTCAGCGTCTCGCCGCCGCGAGTCACCTCGCGCCGGACCGGATCGATCGTCACCTCGCCGAAGCGGATCACCGCCTGCTGCATGACCCGGCGCCGCCGCAACGAGGCGTCGATGCGGGCGAGGAGCTCGGCCAGGCCAAAGGGCTTCGTGACGTAGTCGTCGGCGCCGAGGCGCAGCCCGCGTACCTTGTCCGACTCGAGGCCCAGGGCGCTGAGGATCAGGACATGGATCTCGCACAGCACGGGATCCTGCCGGATCCTGCGCAGCAGGTCGAGACCGGACCCGTCGGGCAGCATCAGGTCGAGCAGCAGCAGGTCCGGCGCCCCCTCCTCCAGCAGCGTCAACGCCTCCGCGCTGCCGGCGGCGCAGCGCACGCTGTAACCCTCGAGGCGCAGGTTGAGCTCGAGCCCCTCGCGGATCGAGGCGTCGTCCTCGACGATGACGATCCTCTCCTTGGTCTCCGTCACCCGTCGTCCTCCGTGGCCGCCGGAAGGGTCATCACGAAGCGGTTGCCCTGCGTCGCCGGCTGGAGCACGAGCTTCCCGCCGTGGGCCCGGGCGATCTCGTTCGCCACGGCCAGGCCGAGGCCGCTGCCCGAGCGCCCGCTGCCCTTCAGGCGGTAGAAGCGCCGGAAGATGTGGCGCCGCTCCTTCTCGGGGATCGGCTGCCCCCGGTCCTCGACCGAGAAGGCCACCGCCCCGTCCGGCGCGGCCCGGAGCGCGACCTCCACGCCGGCCTCCTGCGGCCCGTACTTCAGACCGTTGTCGACCAGCGCCCTGAGCGCCCCCACCACGGCGTCGCGGTCGGCGAGCACCAGCGGCAACGGGCCGCGGACCTCCCGGGTGATGCGCGCGGCGACCTGCTCGTCCATCTCGAAGGGCTGAAGCGCGCGCTCGAGCAGCTCCGCCGGGTCCTGGGGGGTCGGGGCGACGGTCTTCTCGGCGTGGTCGGCCTGGCGGAAGAGCAGCACCTGCTGGACCAGCCGCTCCATCCGCCCGGTCTCGCGCTCGAGCAGCTCGAGGCAGCGGTCGCGCTCCTCCAGGTCGACGACCCGACCCGAGCGCAGGGTCTCGACGAACATCCGGATCGAGGTCAGCGGCGTGCGGAAGTCGTGCGAGATGTTGGCGATGAACTCCGCCTGGATCTGCGCCAGGCGCGCGGTGCGGCGCAGGAGGAAGACCGTGATCGACGAGCCGGCGACGGCGAAGACCGCGAAACAGAGCACGAGGACGCCGAAGGCCACGTCCCAGGCCGCGCGGTAGAAGACGAGGATCAGGATGCCGACGCTGATCGAGAGCACCGCCGGCATCAGCACCGTGCTGAGCAGCAGCCAGAGCGAGGTATGCCAGCTGGGTCGGACCATGGTCAGAGCACCCTCCGCAGCCAGTCTGCGGTGGCGGAGAGGGCGCTGTCCAGCCCGACGCGCGGGCGCCAGCCCAGCTCGGCCCGCGCCCGGTCGCTGACGAAGACGCAGTCCCTGCCGGCCAGGGCCACGCGGTAGCGGTTGATCAGCGGCGGCCTGCCGCTCAGCGCGGCGGCGGCCTCGGCGGCGACCGCCGCGGCCAGGGCGAGCCCGAGGGGCACGGAGCGCCGGGGCGGCTCGAGCCCCAGCGCGCCGAACAGCCGATCCATCAGCTCGCGCCAGCTCGGCGCCTCGTCGTCGGCGATGACGTAGACCCGACCCGCGGCCCGCGGCACGCTGCCGCACAGGGCGAGCCCCTCGGCCAGGTTCGGGGCGTAGGCCGTGCACAGCCGGGCGCGGCCGCCGGCCACGTGGCGGAAGCGCTCCCGGTTTTGCACGAGCTGCGGCAGGACCAGCCGGTCCCCGGGGCCGAAGGGGAAGACGCCGGGACGCACGACCACCGCCTCGATCTGGCCCCGGGCGTGGGCCTCGAGCAGCAGGTCCTCGCAGGCGATCTTGGAGCCGCCGTAGGGGTGGCGCCCGTTGTCCCGGGGCCGCTCCTCGTCGCCGGCGGAGATGCCGACGTAGCGGTGCACGGCGAGGCTCGAGGTGAAGACCAGGCGCCGGACGCCGCTGGCCACCGCGGCCTCGAGCAGGTTGGCCGTGCCCTGGACGTTGACGCGCCGAAACAGCGCGCGCGGGCCCCAGTCCTGCACCGCGCCGGCGAGGTGGAAGACCAGCTCGACCCCGGCGCAGGCCCGCTCGAGGCTCGGGCGGTCGAGCAGGTCCCCCTCGAGGACCTCGGCCCCGAGCCCGTCAATGCGCTCGCAGTCGGTGCCCGGCTGGGCCAGCACGCGGACGGCGTGGCCCTCCTCGCCCAGCTGCCGGACCAGGTGGCTGCCGAGGAACCCGTTCCCGCCGGTGACCAGGGCGCGCATCAGGGCCCGCCTACAGCAGCCCCTGGCGCAGGGCGCAGAACAGATCGTTCAGCACGCCGATGCCCCAGTGCAGGAAGAAGAGCGGCAGGAACGAGCCGGTGCGCACGGCCACGGCGCCGAAGAGCGGCGCCGCGACCACCGCGCCCCAGGTCTCCGCCGCGGGCTTGCCGATGTGCAGCAGCACCGAGGGCAAGAGCTGGACCATGCAGGCGCCGGCGAGGCCGAGCCGCGGCCGCAGCCCCAGCTGGAGCGCGCCGCGGAACAGCGCCTCCCAGCCGAGGTAGTACAGGCCGTAGGCCGCCTCGTAGGCCGCGAAGAGGGCGGGGCCCCGCCGCGCCGCGATCTTCGCCAGCGGGTACTCCTGCTGCATGGCGGGCGAGGCCGAGGCGAGCCAGAGCAGGGGGACGAGCAGCGCGAGCGCCGCCGCGACGATCCTCAGCCCGGCGCGCCAGTCCCCGACGCGCAGCCCGAGCCCGGCGAGGGGACGCCCGCCGATCCAGCGACCGGCCGCGAAGGGCACGAGGAAGAACAGGACGAGCACCGCGCCGAAGCGCCAGAGCTCGGCCCACAGCTCGGCGAGCGGGTCGCCCGGGCCGGCGAGGTGGGCGAGGAAGAAGCCCGGCGTCCCCTGGTAGACGTAGACCACGGGGAGGCAGGCGGCGCAGGCGAGCAGGACCCAGTCACCGCGCTCGAGCTCGCGGGAGGCCTCGCGCAGGAGGGCGAGCAGCCCCGGGGTGGGCTCAGTCGGGGGCAAAGATCCTCAGCAGCAGGGGCGGGATCAACCCGTCCATCTGCCGGCGGTAGGTCCTGCGCGTCAGGTGCAGGCCGTCGCCGCTGTCCAGCCGTTCGTCCAGGTGTCGATCCGCGGCCGAGCAGCGCAGCGCGGCCTCGAGATCGAGCAACGGCACCCCCTCGCTCTCGCACAGCGCCCGCAGCCAGTCGTTGAAGGCCCAGAGCCCCTCGGCCCGCCCGGGCTTCCCCGCGGCGTGCTCGCGGGTCACCGGCACCACCGTGGCCAGGGCCGGCCGCGCGCCTGCCGCGCGGATCTGCCGCACCCAGCCCTGGACCAGCTCGCGGCGGACGCCCGGCCCCGGGAAGTAGGCCGCGCACTCCTTGATCACGACGGCGTCGGGACGCTGGCCCAGGGCCTGCTCGACGAGCGGGCTCTTGTCGAACTCGTAGGTGACGAGCGTCTTGATCCGCGGGAAGACCAGGTGCAGGCGCCAGTCCTTGGCCACCGAGGCGCCGATGAAGATCACGCGCCTGTCGGCGACCTGGGGCGGCAGCGGGATGCGGTGGGTCACCGCGGCGAGAGCGAGGTCGGTCGCCCGGTCCCGGGCCCGCTCCATCGCCTGCCTCACGCGCCAGGGGATCCGGATCATGCCCCGGAGGGTAGCGCAGGATCGCGAGGCTTGAACAGCCTTGCGCCCCACCTCCCGGGTGGCTCTAATATGTTGACGCGGGCAGCTACGGCGGCGGTACCGTCTCGGCCTCCGCTACGCTCCGTCCTCGACTCTCAGCCGCCGGCGCCCGCGCGAAGGAGGGAATCATGCCGCTCTCGCTCCCCCTGGGGCCCGACGCGCTGGTGGAGGAGATCGTTCGCGACTTTCCGCGGGCCGTCTCCTTCCTGCGTCAGTGGAACGTGGTCTGCATCAAGTGCGGTGAGCCGGTCTGGGGCACGCTGGGTGAGGTGCTTGCCGCCAAGGGACTGGATCTGGACCAGGTGCTCGGGGCGCTGAACGTCCACCTCGCTCAGGAGGGCGACGAAACGCCCTGAGCCCCGGCGAGCTCGCCGATCAGCCCCTGGAGGAACTCGCTCCGGGCCTGGTCCATGGGCAGGAACTGCACGGCGAACAGGACCTGGCCGGACTGATCGTGGCCGTGGCGCACCACCTGGCCGTCCAGGGTCACGATGCGCTGCTCGTTCTCGATGATCAGGCGCAGGCGGACCCGGCTGCCCACGGGCGGCGCCTCGCCGGACGGGTTGGAGAGCAGCAGCCCGCCGATGCTCAGGTTGCGGGTCAGGTAGAACCGCAGGCTCCCCGAGGTGGACAGATCCTCGACCCACGCCCCGTAGGGGACCCGCGGGTACTGTCTGCGGTCCTGGCTCGGTGTCAGCTCCATCATCTGCACAGTAGTCACCCCCTCTCGAAACGGGGAGGACCCATGATAAATGACTGGACACACGGCTGACAACAGTAAGCGGAAACACCGGAGATCACGCGGATCAATGGTTGGCGATGGCGCTCACCGCGGCGAGCAGCCCGCGGGTGATCTGGGCGTGGAGCTTGAGGTTCAGCGTGGCCAGCGTGTCCGAGGCCTTGTTCCAGTTCGGGTTCGTCGGGTTGTGGCCGACAAGCTCCTCGTGGGCGAACAGCGCGGTGTACCCTTCTGACCAGAAGGGGCCCTCGTCCCCTCACCCACACTGGTCGCTGACGACCTTCTTCACCTTCAGCGTGGTGTGCTTCTCCACCGCCGCGGCGGCCTCGTCCACGAAGCCGGCGAAGGCCGGCCGGGTCTGCAGGTCCAGGTCCTCGGTGTCCAGGCCGTAGGCCACCATGTCCACGGCGATGAAGCCGAGCACCTTCTCCGGCGGCAGCGTGGCCTTGATCGAGGTCACGTACTGGCTCGAGCCGATGGTGCCCAGCTCCTCGTTGGAGAAGAACAGCAGCCGCACCGAGCGCCTCGGGACGCAGCCGGACAGGGCCCGGGCGATCTCCAGCACCGTGGCCACGCCCGAGGCGTTGTCGTCCGCGCCCGGGGCCACGGCGCAGTCGTAGTGCCCCCCGGCGAGCATCGCCTCGTCGGCCAGCTCACCGCCGGCGATGGTCGCCTCGAGGTTGACGTAGGCCTGGCCGCCGTAGGTGTAGCCCTGCTCGCGGACCTGCACGCCAGCGAGCTTGCCCAGCTCGGCCTTGATGTAGGCCGCGGCCTGGCTCTGCCCGGTGTAGCTCGCGCGGTTCATGGCGACGAGCTGCTGCAGGTCCAGGAGCATCCGCGCCGGGTCGACCCGGCCGAGCAGCGCCGGTCCGGGCAGGCAGGCGGCGCCCGCCCCGTCAGGCGCCGGGCCGTCGCCGAGCCACAGATCCGGGGCCACGCCGTCCCCCCGCGGGAGGTCCCCCCCGCCGTCGGCGACCAGGCCGCCGTCGTCGGAGCAGGCGGCGACGAGGATCAGCGCCACCGCGGCGAGCCGCAGCCGATCAGTCGTTCGGGTGCTCACCGACCAGCTCCGGGTGCTCGCGCTCGATCTGCTCGTAGTACTCCATGATCTTACGAACATACTGCCTCTTCTTGAGATAGCTGCCCGGGAAAAAGCTGCGCTTGAAGCCATAGACCACGCAGCGCTTCAGATCGTAGGCCGTCAGCCCCAGGTGGTGGATCGCCAGCTCGATCTCCTGGGTCACCGACGTGTTGGAGACCGTGCGGTTGTCGGTGCAGAAGGTGGTCGAGAGGCGCTTGCGGCGCATCGCCGTGAACGGGTGGTCCTCGAGGGTCTTGAGCTGCGGGTTGGTCTGCATGTTCGAGGTCAGGCAGATCTCCAGCGTGATGCGGCGATCGGCGATGTACTGGGCCAGCTCCTCGACGTAGCGCTCGCGGTCCTCGATGGCCGGGTCGGTGATCATCGAGGTGTCGAGCAGGAAGGTGCCGTGGCCGACGCGGTCGGCGTGCAGATCGGTGATCGCCTGGAAGATGCTCTCGGGACCGTAGGCCTCGCCGGCGTGCACGGTCTTCATCAGGAAGTTCTTGTGGGCGTAGTGGTAGGCCTCCTGGTGGTCCTCGGCCGGGTAGCCGTCCTCGCGGCCGGCCAGGTCGAAGCCCATGATCGGGATGCCGTACTGGCGCCGCATGCGCACCGCGGCCTGGGCCAGCTCGAGCGAGGCGAGCGAGAAGATCCGGCGCGCGGGCGAGAAGCGGAACACGTGCAGGATCTTGTCGTAGTACTCGCTGAGGCCCCGCTCGAAGTAGCGCAGGGCGCAGACCACGATGCTGTACTCGAAGGGCGGCTCGCGGTCGGCGAGCACCTCGGGTCGACGGTTGAAATCGTCCTTGGCGCGCTGCAGCCCGCGGTTCACCGACTTGAGCACGTTCTCGATCGACAGGTGCGAGTGCAGGTGGAGCTGGGGCGCGAAGCGCACCTCGAAGTAGCGCACCCCCTCCTCCTGGTTGTCCTTGGCCAGCTCGTAGGCCACGCGCTCGAGGGCCACCTCGCTCTGCAGCACCGCGATGGTGTAGTTGAAGCCCTTGAGGTACTCGGCGAGGCTGCCGTACTTCTCCTTGAACACGAGATCCCGCAGCCCCTCGGGCGTGTAGGAGGGCAGCTCGACGTGGTACTCCTTGGCCAGCTCGATGAGGGTGGTCAGCCTGAGGGACCCATCGAGGTGAACGTGCAGGTCAGTCTTCGGCAGCTTCTCGATAATCTCGCGGGTAATCATCAGGTTTGAGCATATGCGCAACCGGGCCCGGGCGCCAGCGCGGGCCCCGCGGGCGCCCAGCCGCCCACCTGGCCGTCGATTTTTCTCGAGAATTCGGCCGCATATCGCCCCAGATTTCGAGCTATTTCTTGTCCTGCTTCTTCTTCCGCGTGAGCAGGACGACGAGCTCGCCGTCGTCGTGGGGCTGCTCCTCCGAGGACGGCGCGCCCGGCTTCTTCTTCCGCGTGAGCAGGGCGGGGTCGCCGTCGCGCTCCGGGGAGTCCGAGACGTGGGGCATGGTGGGGACGTGGTCCAGGCCGCCCTCGAGGCGCTGAACGGTCTCGTAGGGCACGGTGGGCCGCGTGTCGTCGGGCTGGTCGTGCACCGCGCCGAGCGGCGTCGTCCGCACCCGGCTGCGCTGGACCTCGGGGAAGACCCGATCGACGACCACGTTGCGGTCGGTGCCCTGCTCCTCGTCCTCCTCGACCACGAAGCTCGTCGTCGCCGCCTCCTCGAGGCCGGTGGCGATGGGGGTCACCGGGCTGGGCGCCGGGGTGGATCCATGGGGCGCCCGGGCGTAGAGCGCGGCCATGAGGCGCTGGATCCGGGGCAGGTCCGGGTAGTGGACCAGGATCCGCTGGCAGAGCGCGATGGCGCTCATCACCTGTCCCTCCTGGATGTAGCCCCGCAGCACCCCCTCGTAGTGGATCAGCGCCTCCTGGGTCCGACCCAGGCGCTGCTGGATCGCGGCGACCCGCAGGCGGTCGGGGATCGAGCGCGGGTTGTCGCGCAGGTGGGCGAGGTAGACCTTGAGGTCAGCGAGCAGCTCCTCCTGGCTCTTGGACGCGACCCAGCGCTCCGTGCTCTCCACCTCCTGCAGGGCCCTCTGGTCGCCGTCAGACATCCGCCTCGCTGCTTCGAAGAGCCGACGATATCACGTTTTTCGCCAGCACGCGCGCCGCGGGCGCCGTCAGCGACGGCGCATGCGGGTCACCGGCAGGGTCACCTCGACCAGTCCGCCGTCCTTGCCGATCAGCGCCAGCGGGGCGTTGCAGGTCACGATCTGGCGCCCCACGGTGACGTCGACGAAGACCACCTCGGGCCCCTTGCCGCGCGGGATCATGGTCAGCATCCCCGGCCGCTCCGGGTCGACGCGGTAGAGGTGGTCCTCGGCGGTGGTGAAGTCTCTCAGGTCGTCCAGCCCCCGGGCGTCGAAGCCCAGCTCGCGCGCGCCCGTCTGCAGGAAGTGGCAGACCGTGAGGAGCTCGGCCTCGACACGCCGGCTCTCGTCGCCGGCGTCGTCCTCTTCGCCGCGCCCCAGGAACCGCTCGCGCAGGCCCTCGTAGCTCACGAACGCCTCGCCGTACTCGTCCCGCAGCACGCGCTCGGCCGCCCTGAGGTTGGTCTGGCGGTTGAGCCCGGTCTGCGGGCTCACGGGCCAGCCCGCCGCGGCGAGCTGGCTGTTGGACTGGCTGACCAGCGAGGAGAGCGTGCGCGAGAAGCGCTCGAAGGTGAGCGACTGGGCCTTCCACGACACCTTGCGCCCGACCACCCGGAGCAGGCGAATCGGCGAGGTGGTCAGCTCCACCGAGCGCAGCCGGTGCCCGACGCGGATGTCGCGATCGAGGACCAGGATGCCCTCGGGGGGGTGCGCGTTGCCGTAGATGTTCTGGTACAGGTAACGCCGCGCGCCCTTGGGGGTGATCGGCTCCGAGAGCTGGATCAACGAGCCGCTCAGCGTGAGCACCAGCACCGAGCGCTTGGCGCCCTTGCTCAGCGTCTGCCGCTCGCGGAAGCCGTAGTGGTCGGCGATGGTCTGGAACGCCGAGTGCTGCGAGAGGTACTCCTCCGCCTTGATGTCCAGCACCTCGTAGAACGGCGGCTCCTCCGGCACGCCGAGGATCGCCGCCAGGTGCGCGCGCGCCGTGGGGTCGAGCTGGTTGTAGTACCACAGCGGCGCCCGCCCCTGGCCCTGGACCTCGACGCCGAGCTTGCGGAAGCACTCCTCCAGGGCGCGCTGGTGCCGCCGCAGCATCTCCACCAGGTGCTCGCGCCGGTCGGGGGCGAGGTTGCGGCTGCTCAGGGCGTAGACCACGGCGTCCAGGTTCTCCCGCCGGTGCTGCAGCTCGCGGAGCATCCGCTCGCTGTCCTCGGAGTCAGGCAGCTCCTGGCGCAGGGACTCGATCTGCAGCGGTCGGCGCAGGAGCCAGTCGTGCTCGCCTGTGGGGCTCTTGGACGGTGACATGGTCCCTGTTTCAAGTATACACGACAGACTGCGGGCGACACTGGTCTTCCGCGGCCAAATGCCCCAAAATGGGGCCGATGTCGACCAAGCAGCCACCCCCGCAGGACAAGGGCAGCAAGCTCATCAGCAAGGGCAAGCAGAAGGGGTTCGTCACCCTGGACGAGATCATCTTCAACGCCCCGATGAGCGAGTCGTCCCAGGAGATGGACGACCTGCTCACCGAGCTGGACGAGGACGGCATCGACCTCGTCGGGCTCGAGGACACCGAGGAGCACGAAGAGGCCGAGCGCGCCCCCGCGGCCGCGACCACGGAGGCCGCCGCCGACCCGGTGACGATCTACATGCGGCAGCTCAAGCTCGTGCCCCTGCTAAGCCGCGCCGCGGAGGTCGAGGCGGCCCGGCGGCTGGAGGACGCGAGGCTCGAGGTGCTCCGCGCCGCGCTGCGCACCGCCGTGGCCACCGAGGAGATCCAGCAGATGAGCCGACGCCTCAAGTCCGGCAAGCTCCTGGACCTCGCGGAGGACGTCGACCTGGTCGACGAGCCGGAGACCACGGACGGGTCGCAGGTCCGCCAGCGCTTCGTCGCACTCGTCGGGCAGCTGCAGCAGCTGGACCGCGAGACGCTCGCGCTGGAGCAGGTGCCGGGTCAGGACCAGGAGCAGGAGCAGATCCAGGGCAACCACCAGACGATGCAGGACCTCGTCTGGCAGGTCCCGTTCCGCGAGACGTTCATCAAGCGGCTGGTCGGCCGGTTGACCGACCTGCTCGATCGGCTCGAGGCGGCCCAGGAGGAGGTCCGGCAGATCGAGGAGGACTGCGGCCTGACGGCGGCCGAGCTGCGCAAGCTCGGCCGCAGCCCCAAGCGCAAGGACTCCGGCGCGGACCAGGCGGAGCACCTGCGCAAGCTGCGCAACGCCGAGCGACGCATGCGCACCATCGAGCGCCGCACAAAGCTCCCCGCCGCCGAGCTGGAGACCGTCCACCGCGCCATCGTCGAGGGCGAGCGGCGGACCCAGCGGGCCAAGGACGAGCTGGTCCTCGCCAACCAGCGCCTCGTGGTCCACATCGCCGGCAAGTACGTCAACCGCGGCCTGCCCTTCCTCGAGCTGGTGCAGGAGGGCAACCTCGGTCTGATGCGCGCGGTGGACAAGTTCGACTACCGCCGGGGCTACAAGTTCTCGACCTACGGCACCTGGTGGATCCGCCACGCCATCTCCCGGGCCATCGCCAACCAGAGCCGCACGATCCGGCTCCCCGTGCACATCCGCGACGAGATCAGGCGCCTGGTCTCGGAGAGCCAGCGTCACGTGATGGAGTTCGGCCGCGAGCCGACGACCGAGGAGCTGGCCCAGCGCCTGGGTATCCCCATCGAGCGGGTCGTCGAGATCATGGAGGCCTCGCGCAAGACCCTGCGCTGGGAGCTGCCCGTGGGCGAGGACGGCGAGACCGAGCTGGGCACGCTGATCTCGGACAAGGAGGCGCCGTCGCCCTTCGACGAGGTGAGCAACAAGGGGCAGTGGGAGCGCATCCTCAAGGCGATGAGCTCGCTCCGCGAGCGCGAGATGGAGGTCGTGCGCCGGCGCTTCGGCCTCGACGGGCAGCTGCCCCAGACCCTGGAGGAGGTGGGCCGGGAGCTGGGCATCACCCGCGAGCGAGTGCGCCAGATCCAGGCCCAGGCGATCCGCAAGATCCAGGTCGCCGTGCGCGAGGCGAACCGGATCGGGCGCCGCCGCCGATAGGAGCCAGCCCGCCCCGATGACCGGGACCGTCGCCATCCTCGGCTTCGGCCGCTTCGGCCAGACGCTGGCCGGCCTGCTCCGCGACCGGGGCTTCGCCTGCCGCGCCCTCGACCCGGCCCTGACTCCGCCGCGAGAGCTGCGCGCCGCTGGCCCGGCGGAGCTGGTCCGCGGCGCGGGCTTCGTCGTGCTCGCCGTGCCCCTCGCCGCGATGCGCCCGGCGCTCGCCGCGCTGGCGCCGCACCTCGACGGCTCACAGATCGTGCTCGACGTGGGCAGCGTGAAGCAGGGCCCGGCGGAGGCGATGGCCGAGCTCCTCGGCCCGGGCCAGCCCTGGGTCGCCACGCACCCGCTGTTCGGCCCGACCAGCGTCTCCCTGGGCGAGCCGCTGCGCGCCGTGGTCTGCCCCGGCCCGCACCCCGGGGCGGTGGAGCGCGTCAGGGAGCTCTACCGCTCCATCGGCTGCGAGACGCTGGCGCTGGCCCCCGACGAGCACGACCGGACGATGGCCTACACCCACGCCCTGACCTACTTCGTCACCAAGGGCATGCTGGACATCGGCGTCGGCCTGGCGATGCCCTTCGCGCCGCCCTCGTTCCGGGCCATGGCCCAGACCATCGAGGCGGTGCGCTCCGACGCGGGCCACCTGTTCACCTCGATCCACCGCGAGAACCCCCACGCCGCCGAGGCCCGGCGCCGGCTGGTCGCGGCCCTCGAGGCCGTCGACGCCGCCCTGCTCCGCGCGGGGGAGCCGGTGGACATCCCTCCCCCCCTGCCGGCGGACGGGAGCGCGGCAGAGCCCGACCCCGAGGCGGAGCTTTCGATGATCCGCGCGGGGATCGACGCCTGCGATCTGGAGCTGATCGAGCTCCTCGCCCGGCGCGGGGGCCTCGCCCGCCGGGCCGGGCTGGCCAAGGCGCGGCTCCGGCGGCCGGTCCGCGACCCGGACCGCGAGGCGGCGCTGCTCGAGGACCGGCGGCGCCGCGCGGCGGAGCTGGGCCTGGACGACCCCGAGCTGGTGGAGCAAATTTTCGAGGCGGTGCTGCGCCTCTCGCGCAGCCTGCAGGGAGATCGGACATGATCATCACGCTGGAGAGCGGAGCGAACGTCGACGAGCTGATGCAGGCGGTGGGCCGCAACCTGGAGCGCCACCCGGGGGTCACGCCGCGGCTGTACCAGTTCGAGGGCACGGCGCATCGGGTGAGCGAGATCCACCTCGTCGGCGACACGAAGCAGATCCCGGTGGAGCCGCTGTCCGCGCTGCCCGGCGTGCGCAGCGTCGTCCGCGTCTCGCGCAAGTACCGGCTGATCGGCCGCCCGCCGGGGAGCCACGAGCCGGCGGGCTTCGAGTACAACGGCGTGCGGCTCGACGATCAGACGCTGACCGTCTTCGCCGGCCTCTGCGCCGTGGACACGCGGGAGCACGTGGCGGCGATGTTCCGCGCGCTGGCCCAGCACGGGATCACCACGACCCGCATGGGGGTCTACAAGCCGCGCACCAGCCCCTACGACTTCCAGGGGCTCGGCCGCGACTGCCTGCCCTGGCTGCTCGAGCTCGCCGGCGAGAACGGCATCCGCGTGATCGCGATGGAGGTCTGCGACGTGCGCCACGTCGAGGAGGTGCGCACCGCGATGGAGCGCGCCGGCAACCCCACCGGCGTGCTGCTCCAGGTCGGCACGCGCAACGCGCAGAACTTCGAGCTGCTCAAGCAGCTCGGCCAGCAGCGCGACTTCCCCGTGCTGTTCAAGCGCGGCATGGGGATCACCCTCGAGGAGTCGCTCAACGCCTGCGAGTACATCGCCAGCGAGGGCAACCCGAACATCGTCTTCTGCCTGCGCGGGGTGAAGAGCCACCTGAGCGAGCCGCACCGCAACATGGTCGACTTCGCCCTCGTGCCCGTGGTCCGGCGCCTGACCCGGCTGCCGGTCTGCGTCGACCCGTCGCACAGCGTGGGCAACCTGCACCGCGGACCGGACGACCTGCCCGACATCTTCCACGTCACCGGCCAGGGTGTGATCGCCGGCGCGACGATGGTGCTCGTCGAGTTCCACCCCAACCCGGCGGCGGCGCGCTGCGACGCGCACCAGGCCCTGGTCCTGGACCAGCTGCCGCAGCTGATGCGCTACGTCGAGCGCGTGCGCGCCGCCTACGAGGACGTGCGCCCGTGAGCGCCCGCGACCCTCACGGCCCGGGCTTCTCGCTCGGCCCCACCGAGGCGGTCTACCGCGCCGAGGGCGAGGGCGAGGCCTGGGGCGAGGGCGAGCTCCTGCCCTGGGGGCCGCTCCGCCTCGACCCGGCCGCGGCCTGCCTGTCCTACGGCCTCGGCGTCTTCGAGGGGCTCAAGGCCCAGCGCGGCGTCGACGGCGGGCTGCGGCTGTTCCGCCCGGCGGACAACGCCGCGCGCTTCGGCCGCTCGGCCGCGCAGCTCCTGATGCCCCCCTTCCCCGCCCCGCGCTTCGTCGACGCGGTGGCCCGGGTGGTGCGCGCCAACGCGGCCCACGCGCCGCCCGCGGGCACCGGCGCGCTCTACGTCCGACCGATCCAGATCGCCAGCGAGCCGCGCCTGGGCGCCGGCCCCTGCCAGCGGGTCACGGTCTCGATCTACGCCAGCCCGGTGGGCGCCTACTTCGCCGGCGACGACGGGCTGCGCCTGCGCGCGCTGCGCCAGGCCCGGGTGCCGGCGGGGGGCTGCGGCAGCGCCAAGGCGATGGGCAACTACGCCGGCTGCCTGGCCACGGTCCACTCCTTTCGCGCCCGGGGCTACGACGACGTGCTGTTCCTCGACGCCGCGGAGCGGCGGCTGGTCACCGAGACCAGCGGGGCCAACGTCTTCGCGCGCCTCGGCGACGGCCCGCTGGTCACCCCGCCCCTCGACGACCAGGTGCTGCCGGGCATCACCCGCGACTCGGTGATCCGCATCGCCCGGGAGGTGCTCGACCTCGAGGTGGAGGAGCGGCCGCT
>Ga0316576_10000255_pt1 | contig 23172 bp, 17 predicted proteins | sample S0NA_FD_203075 | JGI IMG/M metagenome (GOLD analysis project Ga0316576, IMG submission 203075) | Rhizosphere microbial communities from salt marsh grasses in Alabama, United States - S0-2_050615r3r5 | ecosystem: Host-associated > Plants > Roots > Rhizosphere | place: USA: Alabama | collected...
GGGTCGCACAGGGTCTTGATCTCCACCCCGGGCAGGCGCGCGAAGCCCCGTTTGAGTGCGTTTCCCTGGCCGCGGATGCCGATGCTGGCGAGGACGAGACGGTCGTTCGCCCCGACCACGCGACTCGACACGAGGGGTGCCGCGGCCGTCTTGCCACTGCCGAGGGCCGCCCCGCCAGCCACGACCGCGGCGGCGGCGGTGGCGGTCCGGGAGGTGAAGTCGCGCCGGGTGATCTCGTTCCGATTCGAAGCCATGAGTGCCTCCTTCAGCAAGGAACAACCGGGGAGGCGAATCCAGACACCATCGCTCCCGGGCCCGCGCGCATTCTATCTCCACCGGTGGCCCCTGGCTGGGAGGAGCGACCGTTCGAGGCGGGGGCGGTTAGAATCCGGGGCGTCTGCTTCAGGAGGGAGAAGGCCATGGGCCCCCGAATCCTCGCGCTCCTCATCCTCGGCCTGGCGCCCGCGGCCGCGGACGCCGCCGCCGGAGAGCTCGTGCTCTGGTACCGCCAGCCGGCGCTCGAGTGGGCCGAGGCCCTTCCGGTGGGGAACGGTCGGCTCGGGGCCATGGTCTTCGGCGGGATCCTCGAGGAGCGCCTCCAGCTCAACGAGGAGTCGGTGTGGGCGGGCCCCCCGGTCCCCGAGCCCCGCGCCGGCGTGGCCGGCGTGGTGAACGAGGCGCGTCAGGCCTGGTTCGACGGGGATTACGAGCGGTGCCACACCCTGCTGCGGGGGATCATGAGCCCGCGGATCAGCCCCCGGAGCCACCAGACCCTGGGGGACCTGCGCCTCCGGTTCGCCACAAGTGGCGAAGCCACCGGGTACCGAAGAAGCCTGGATCTCGACGCCGCGATGGCCACCACTCGCTTCGCCCTGGACGGGGTGACCTACACCCGCGAGGTCCTGGCGAGCGCGCCGGATCAGGTCCTGGCCGTCCGTCTCACCAGCGCGCCGGCGGGCCACCTGACGTTCGACGTCGCGCTCGACCGCCCCGTGGATGCGACGACCACGATCCGGGGGAGGGACAGCCTCATCCTGACCGGACGAGCCCAGCACGGGGGGACGCAGCTTGGGACCCGGTTCGCCGCAATCGTGCGGGTCCGGCTCGACGACGGGTCGGGGACGGTCTCGGCCGGCGAGGGCACCCTGCGGGTCGAAGGGGCCGGTGCGGTGACGCTGCTGCTGGCGGCGGCGACCGACTACAACGCCGAGGACCCCGCCCGGCCCCTCGCCGGCGAGGCGTCGGAACGCTGCGCCGCGACCCTGGACGCGGTGACTTCGAAATCCTGGGCGGACCTGCGGTCCGAGCATCAGGTCGACCACCGGGCGCTCTTCCGTCGCGTGGCCCTGGATCTGGACCCGGGCGGGACGCACGAGGAGCCGACCGACGAACGCCTGGCCGCGGTGCGCGAAGGCGCTCACGACCCCGCCCTCGCCGCCCTGTACTTCCAGTACGGTCGCTACCTTCTCATCGGCTCCTCCCGCCCCGGGGATCTGCCGGCCAACCTCCAGGGAATCTGGAACGAGCACATCGAGGCCCCCTGGAACGCCGACTACCACGTGAACATCAACCTCCAGATGAACTACTGGCCGGCGGAGGTGACGAACCTCTCGGAGCTCCACGGCCCGTTCTTCGATTTCGTGGAGCGCCTCGTTCCCGCCGGACGGAGGTGCGCCCACGACCTCTACGACGCGCCGGGCTTCGTCGTCCACCACACGACCGACGTCTGGCACTGGTCGGCTCCCATCGGGGAGCTCGTGTGGGGGCTCTGGCCCCACGGCGGGGGCTGGAGCACCCAGCACTTCATGGAGCACTACCGCTTCACCGGAGACCGGGAGTTCCTGGAGGCTCGCGCCTGGCCCATCCTCAAGGAGGCCGCCACCTTCTACCTGGGCTGGCTGACCGTGCACCCGGAGACAGGGCTCCTGGTGGGCGGGCCCAGCAACTCCCCCGAGAACCTCTACGTGGGACCTGACGGCGAGCCCTACGCGGTTTCGATGGGCGGGGCCATGGACCAGCAGATCGTCTGGGACGTCTTCACGAACACCTTGGAGGCGGCGGAGGCACTGGGGATCGACGACGATTTCGTCGGCCGGGTGGGGACGGCCCGCGACCGCCTCGCCCCGACCCGGATTGGCCCGGACGGACGCCTGATGGAATGGGGCCGCCCATTCGAGGAACGGGAGCCGGGGCACCGCCACGTCTCCCACCTGTTCGGCCTGCATCCCGGGCGGCAGTTCACCGCCGAGCAGACCCCCGAAAAGCTCGCTGCCGCGAGGCTTTCTCTCGAGCACCGGCTGGCCAACGGTGGGGGACACACCGGCTGGAGCCGGGCCTGGCTGGTCAACTTCTTCGCCCGGCTGCGCGACGGCGACGCGGCCGGGGAGCACGTGCAGATGCTCCTCGCGAAGTCCACGCTCCCCAACCTGTTCGACACCCACCCCCCGTTCCAGATCGACGGCAACTTCGGGGGCACCGCGGGCATCGCCGAGATGCTCCTCCAGAGCCACGCCGGCGCCGTGCACCTGCTTCCGGCCCTCCCGTCGAGGTGGCCGCGAGGCTCGGTGAGCGGGCTGCGGGCCCGTGGTGGCTTCGAGGTGGAGATGACCTGGGCCACCGGTGCTCTCCGGGAGGCACGCATCCGATCCCTCCGGGGTGGTCCCTGCGACATCCGGTACGGCGAGAAGACCCTGCGCCTCGACACCCGGTCGGGAGAGGAGTACCGCCTGGACGGGGCGCTCAGGCCCCTCTGAGGTCGGCCCCGCGTGCCGTTCCGCCCCGGCCCGTGCTACGATCCGCCCTTGCCGACGCCATCATGAGCCACCCACCTCTTCGTCTCCGCATCACACCCCCGATCGGCGAGCCGTTCGAGCACCTCTGCGAGAGCGACACCCTCGTGGTCGGCCGCTCGTCCAAGGCGGATCTCGTTCTCTCCGACCGCTTCCTCTCGCGGCTCCACGCCCGCTTCTTCGTCGAGGGGGGGGAGACATGGTACGTGGAGGACCTCGGATCGCGGAACACGACCCTCCTGAACGGGCGTCCCGTGGCCTCGCCCATGCACCTGGCCGCCGGAGACCTGGTGAAGCTCTCGGAGACGGTGATCACCGTCGAGGGTTTCGACGCCGCGGCGGAGCGGCCCCGGAGCGAGCCGGCGGACATCTCGTCGTCCGACAGCATCCTCCTGCGCTCGGCCTCGGAGCTCATGGCCGCCGCGGAGCGCGAGTCCGGCGACAGGATGAAGCTCCTCAACGAGGTCCACCGGGCCCTGGCGACCTCGATCTCCCTCGAGGAGCTGCTCGAGCTCGTCCTTGATCGGGCCTTCGCGCACCTTCGGCCAGAGGAGGGGATCATCCTCCTCAAGGGCTCCCTGGGGGAGCTGGAGCAGGCCGCGACCCGGCGCCTGCCCGGGGCCACGGGCGACTTCTTCGTATCCCGGAGCCTCGCTCGCGAGGTGGCGGAGAAGGGCCAGGCCGCCCTCGTTCTGGACGCCCAGACGGACGCGCGCTTCGCCGCCGCCGAGAGCATCCTCTCCTCCGGCGTCCGGACCCTCGTGGCCGCCCCGCTGCTCGCTCCTGACGCCAATCTCGGGATGATCGTTCTGAGCTCCCGGGTGCACGTGCGGCGCTACTCCGAGGAGGACATGGAGCTGCTGGCGGCTCTGGCCTCGGTCGCGGCCCTCCGCATTCGGAACATCTCGCTGGCCGAGGAGGCGGCCCGGCGCCGAGCGCTGGAACGGGAGCTGAACATCGCCCGGCAGATCCAGATCGCCCTGCTGCCGGAGAACCTGCCGGAGGTCCCCGGATACTCGCTCTTCGCCACCAACGACGCGTCCCGATCGGTGTCCGGCGACTTCTACGAGGTCCAGACCAGCGAGGGGACCGGTGGACTGGTCATGGTGATCGCCGACGTCTCGGGCAAGGGAATGTCAGCCTCGCTCGTCGCGGCCTCCCTGGACGCGCTCCTGATGGGGCCGATCGAGGTGGGTCACCCGCCCGACGCCATCTGTGCGCGAGTGGGCCGCCGACTCAACGCACGAACGCCACCGGAGCGCTACGCGACCGCGATCGTCGCCTCCCTCGATCCGAAGACGGGGGTCCTCTCCTACACGAACGCCGGGCACAACGCCGGGCTGCTGATCCGGGCCGACGGCTCCGCCGAGCGCCTCGAAGGCACCGGGCTTCCCCTCGGCCTGTTCCCGATCGCGGAGTACGAGCGGAAGGATGTCACCCTCGCTCCCGGCGACCTCGTCGTTCTCTACACCGACGGCATCACCGAGGCGGCGGACGAGGCCGGAGAGGAGTTCGGGCTCGACCGCCTGGAGAAGGTGGTGAAGGAGCAGGCCCGCGAGCCCCTCGTGGCTCTCGCCGTCGCCATCGAGACGGCGGTCGAGGTCTTTGCCGAGGAGCGCCGCTTCGCCGACGACCGCACCCTCGTGATCCTCCGCCGCGAGCCGGACGAGTCCTCCTCCTAGAGCCAGGTGGGAACAGACGGTCCTCCTGGGGAACAGACGGTCGTCCCAGGGAATGAACGGCGGTTCTGGGGAACGGGCGGCGCAGTCGAAGCCACCGGAGTCCACCGAACCAACGGACTCGGTCAGAGCACGGCGGGGTCTTCCGGCGTGCCCGACCACGCTCCGCCCAGGTTGTCGCAGCCGCCTTCCGTGACGATCAGGGTGTCCTCGTGGCGGATGCCGAGCTCGCCGGGGATGTAGATGCCGGGCTCGTCGGTGAAGGTCATTCCCGGTGCCAGCCTCGTGGTGCTGCCGCGGACCATGTAGGGCCACTCGTGGCCGTCGAGGCCGATACCGTGGCCGAGACGGTGGGTGAGGTAACGGTAGCCCGGCCCGAAGCCGCCCTCCTCGATGACTCTCCGGGCCGCGGCGTCGACGGCCTGGCACTCGACCCCGGGGCGAGCGGCGTCGAAGGCCGCGCCCTGCGCCTTCCTCACCAGGTCCCAGATCCGCCGCTGCCGGTCGGTGGGCGGGGCCCCGAAGACGCCAGTGCGGGTGATGTCGCTGGAGTAGCCGTGGAGGCTCCCGCCGCCGTCGATGAGGACGACGTCGCCGGGCCCGAGGGCCTGGGGGCTGGTCGTCCCATGGGGGAAGCCGGCGTCCTTGCCGAAGAGTACGAGGGCTCCGCCCTCGACACCCAGGCGCCGGTGAGCAGCGGCGCACCAGGCCCGGGCCTCTTCGACCGTGGTTCCCTCCTGCAACGCGGCGAAGACCGCCCGGTGGGCGCGGCGGGTGATCTCGTTGGCGCGGTCCATCAGGGCCCGCTCGTGGCCGTCCTTGACCATGCGGCAGCCGGCGGTCACCGGGGTGCCGGAGATCAGGCGAGCAGCCGGAGCGGCCTGGGCGATCCCGTCCGAGAAGACGAAGGGCATCGTCTCCCCGATCCCCACGCGGCCCGTCGCCACCCCCCGGTCCCCGAGGGCGCCGGCCACGAGCCTCCAGGGGGAGGCGTCCTCCTCCCAGGCGCGGACGTCGTCGCCGATCCGGATCTGCTCGAGGGCCCGGTCTCTCTCGAAGGCCGGCGTGACCCAGACGGGGTCGCCGGCCTGGAACAGCACCATGCCGAAGAACCGTTCCGAGAGCCACCACTCGGCGCCGGTGAAATAGGTGAGGCTCGAGCCGGGGCCGAGCACGAGGGCGTCGAGTCCGATCTCGGCGAGGAGAGCCTGGGCGCGGGAGAGACGCGCCCGATGCTCGGCCAGCGTGATGGGCTCGGCGCCGTCCGTGAGCGGCCGCAGAGCCCGAACGGGATCGGGGAGGGAGTCCTCCGCCTGCGGGGCACTCTGCGCCGCGCCCAGGGCGGCGGCGGCGGTCGTCGTGCCAGAGAGCTGGAGAAGCCGACGGCGCGTGAGGGTGATGGCAGCCTCCTGGTCGGGTCGGGCCCGTTGCCGTGGTGGCCCGGCGGAGAATTGCTGCGAGGCTATGCGCCTGGATGCCCGGCGTCAAACGCGCCTCACCTCGAGGTACTGTCTGCCACGTCGTCGTGATCTGACTCGGGCCACGGCCGCCCTCCCCAACCGCGGGCGGCCCCTGTGCTAACCTGCCCGCAGATGCGCTGCCCTGCCGCTCCCCGTCCCGCCTTCGGGCTGGCGCTTCTTGTCCTCCTTGCCTGGACCGCTCAAGCCGACGCCGCCTCCTACCCCACGCACCTGAAGTTCCGGACCATCTCCACGGACCGGGTCTCGGTCCACTTCCACCAGGGCTTCGAGGCGACGGCGCGGCGGGCGGCGGCGCTGGCCGGCGAGCTGCTCGACGGCTACGAGAGGCGCTACGCCCAGAAGGTCGGGCGCGTGCACATCGTCATCGTGGACGCGGACGACACCCCGAACGGCTTTGCCACCCCTGTGCCCTACCCCCTGGTGACGATCCGGGCGGTGGCCCCCGACGGCACCGACGGCTTCGGGATCCACGAGGACTGGCTGCGTCTCGTCCTCACCCACGAGCTGGCCCACACCGTCCACCTGGAGGAGGCCCGGGGGCTCTGGAGAGCGGGGAGAACGGTCCTCGGCCGCGCGCCCTACCTGTTCCCGAACACCCTCTCCATGTCTTGGGTGATCGAAGGCCTGGCGACGTTCGAGGAGACCGAGCGCACCGCGTTCGGTCGGGGGCGCGACCCCGATTCGAAGATGATCCTTCGCATGGCTGCCCTCGAGGACCACTTTCCGAGCGAGGACCAGGCGATCTACGGACTCGATGCCTGGCCGGGGGGGCAGACGCCGTATCTGTTTGGCGAGGCCTTCCTGCGCTGGCTCGGCGAGAGCGGAGGAGAGGACACGCTGCCACGCTGGGCCCGCCACCACTCGGGCCAGGTCATTCCCTTCCTGGACGGTCGGACCTCCAGCAAGGTGACTGGAGAAGGCCTGCACGCCCAGTGGCAGGCCTGGAAGGAAGAGGTGGCGGCCGCGTCGAAGCGCGAGGCCGGGGAGCGTCGCGCCGCGGGCCTGACCGTCTCGCGAGCACTGACCAGCCGGGGCATCCGGCAGCGGTCCCCGCGCTTCAGCCCCGACGGCGCCTGGATTGCCTACTCGAGCCGCACGCTGACCCGCTTCCCGGAGATCCGCCTCGTCCGACCGGACGGGAGCGAGGATCACCGCCTCGTTCTTCGCAACGGGGGCTCGGGGTCGTCGTGGACGCCCGACGGACGGCAGATCGTGTACGCAGAGTCGCAGGTCCACCGCACGTTCTCGGTGTTCGGCGACCTGAGCGCCGTCGAGGTGGAGAGCGGGCGCGTCCGCCGCATCACCCGCGGCGCCCGGGCCTACGACCCCGACGTCTCACCGGACGGTCAGACGGTGGTGTTCGCCCGGAAGATGGGCGACCGCAGCGAGCTCTTCACGACGCCCCTGGACGGAGGAGCGCCCCATCGGCTGACCGAGTCGGCTCCCGGCGTGGAGTGGAGTGGGCCGCGTTGGAGCCCCGATGGGGAGTCTCTCGTGGCCGCGCGCCTTCTCCCCGGGGGCTGGCTGAACCTGGTGCGCGTGGATCCGGAGAACGGCGAGGTCCGTCTCCTCACCCGCGACCGGGCGAAGGACGTGGAGCCGACGTGGGCACCGGGCGGAGAGAGCGTCGTCTTCCGATCCGATCGCGACGGGATCTCCAACCTCTACGAGCTGAGCCTCTCCGACGGCTCGGTGACCCCGGTGACCAACGTGCTCGGTGGCGCGTTCGAGCCTTCGGTGAGCCCCGACGGGCGGATGATTGCCTTCTCCCGCTACTCGGCGCGCGGGTACGACGTTCACCTCGCGCCGCGGGCGCGTCCGGTCTCGCGCCGCGCGTCTCCGTTCGTCGACCCCCACCCCGCCCCGCGTCCCGACCCTCCCCCCGCGTCCGGGCCGGTGGAGCCCTATCGGCCGTGGACCATGCTCTGGCCCCGCTTCTGGACGCCGTGGCTGGAGCTCGGCGATGGGCAGGATCGCCTCGGGGTGGCCACCGGAGGCTCGGACGCGCTGTTCCGACACGTCTGGGGGCTCCGGGCCCTGTACGGGAGCCAGACGGGACACGTCGACACCTCCGCCTTCTACGTCTACGACCGGTTTCGACCGACGCTGCTGCTCTCCCTGGACGACAAGGTCGATCCGGGAGGCGAAGGGGCGGTCCGTACCCGAAAGCTGAACGCGCAGCTCTCCCTGCCGGTGCAGCGCACGATCCGGTCGGTGCAGACCCTGGCCGTGACCTACCGGCGCGAGCGCACCGCGGCCATCGGGGGCGGAGGCGACGGTCTGGACCTGGGCGGAATCGAAACGTCGTGGGCGCTGAACACCGCCCGCTCCTACCCCTGGTCGATCTCTCCCATCGACGGAGGACGCCTCCGCCTCGCCTGGCTCCGGGAGGCGGATTCGCTGGGGAGTGACCTGTCTCTCGACAAGGTGACCGCCGACGGCCGGGCCTATCTCCGGCTCTTTGGGACCCGCGACGTCGTCGCCCTTCGAGCCCAGGGCGGCACCACCCGTGGGCAACCCGACTTCGAGCGTTCATTCGCAGTGGGGGGGTACCCGGACAGCGGCCTCTTCGACCTTGTTCGGACCAACGTGGCGGTGCTGCGCGGATACCCGGACGACGCCTTCGCCGGACGGCGCTTCGTGGCCGCCAACGCCGAGTACCGCTTTCCCCTCTTCTCGCCCCAGAGGGGCTGGCGTTCACTCCCGGTCTTCCTGCGTCACCTCCACGGCACGGTCTTCCTCGACGCCGCGAACGCCTGGTCGGGGGAGTTCCACCTCGAGGACGTGAAGACCGCCGCCGGCGTCTCCCTCGGGCTCGACACCGCGGTGGGCTACACGCTGCCCGTCACGGCCGAGCTCACGTTGGCGCACGGGTTCGACGAGCTCGGCGAGACGAAGGTCTATCTCCGGATGGGCCTCGCCTTCTAGCGGGGCCGGGCCGGAGGACGGTCTACTTGAAGATCCCCAGCTTCTTCAGGATCCAGATCAGGACGACGGCCCCGGCCACCGAGACCATCCAGCGCGCCACCGTGCCGTAGGCGGCGAGCCCGAGGAGTCCGGCCAGCCAGAAGCCCAGGGACGAGCCGATGATACCGACGATCACGTTGCCGATGATCCCGGTCTGGTTGCTCGTCTTCATGATCAGGCTGGCCAGCCACCCGACGATTCCACCGACCACGATAGAGACGATCAGTCCCATGCCGTTCCTCCTCCCGTCGCTACCGGCTCGCGCCCTGCATGAAGCGGAGCAGGTCGGAGTCGGTGGACAGGATCACCGTGGCGTCCTTGTCGAGGGCGTCCTTGAGGGTCTCCATGCTCTTGAAGAACTCGTAGAAGCTCGGATCGCGGCCGTAGGCGCGGGCGTAGATGTCGGTGGCCTTGGCGTCGGCCTTGCCCTTGAGCTCCTCCGCCGTGCGGTAGCCCACGGAGGTCGCGGCGAGGACGTCCCGCTCCTTCTGGCCCCGGATCTCGGCGGCCCGACCCTGCCCCTCGGAGCGGCTCCGCTCGGCGATCCGCTTGCGCTCGGTGATCATCCGCTGGAAGACCGCCTGCTGGACGGACTCGGTGTAGTTGATCCGCTTGAAGCGCACGTCCACGAGCTCGACGCCGAACTCGGGGGTGATGGCCGAGGCGACCTCGAGGATCTGCTGGGAGATGGCCTCGCGTCCGGTCTCGATCTTGGCCACCGCCTCCGCGGTCATGATGCCCTCCAGCTCCCCGGTGAGCTGGAACTCGCGGTCGCTGGAGCGGACGATCTCGATCAGGTCGTAGGAGGCGATGGCATTGCGGGTCTCGCCGTCCACGATGTCGTCGAGGCGGCTCTGGCCGCCCCGCTCGTCGCGGACCGCCTGATAGAAGCGCAGGGCATCGGCGATCCGCCAGCGGGCGTAGGTGTCGACCCAGATGTACTTCTTGTCCTTGGTGGGTATCTCGTTGGCGTCGCCACTGAACTCCAGCCACCTCTTGTCGAAGACGTGGACCTGCTGGATGAGCGGGATCTTGGCGTGGAGGCCGGGGGTGGTGATGACGCCCCCGATGGGCTTGCCGAACTGGGTGACTATGGCCTGCTCGGTCTCGCTGATGGTGTAGACGGAGGAGAAGACCACGATGGCCAGGAAGATTCCGATGATCACGACGAGCGGGCTTCTCACTGAGTGACCTCCTTCACCGTGCCGTCGAGCTGGAGCAGGGGCAGCACGCCGCGCGCCTTCTCGTCGAGGATCACCTTCCTCCCCAGCTGCGGCAGCAGCTCGGTCATCGTCTCCAGGTACATCCGCTTCCGGGTGACGTCGGGCGCCTTGCGGTACTCGGCGTAGAGCGCGTCGAAGCGCTTGGCGTCGCCGAGGGCCCGGTTCTCGCGCTCGAGGGCGTACCCCTCCGCCGCCCGCACCATCTGCTCCGCCTCCCCCTGGGCCCGGGGCACCGCCTGGTTGTACTCGGCCCAGGCCTCGTTGATCGACCGCTCCTTCTCCTGGATGGCCTGGTTGACCTCGTTGAACGCGGGACGAACCGGGTCGGGAGGGTTGACGTCCTGGAGGACCAGCTGCTGCACCTCGATGCCGATGCCGTAGAGGTCGCACAGGCGCTGCAGCTCCTCCTTGGCGGCGAGGGCGATCTCCGCGCGGCCGATGGTGATGACCTCGTCCACGCTGTGGTCGCCCACGACCTGGCGCACGGCGGCCTCCGACATGTACCGGAACGTCTCGGGAACGTCGCGCACGTGAAAGAGGAAGGCCTTGGGATCCCGAATGCGGAACTGGACGATCCACTCCACCACCGCCACGTTCAGGTCCCCGGTGAGCATCAGGGACTCCGCCTGGGCGGCGGCGGGCTGGGCAAACTCGGAGCGCACGTCGGACCGGACGGTCCGGAACCCGAACTCCATCTTGAGCTGGCGCTGGACCGGGACCTTCTTCACGGTCTCGATCCCGAAGGGGAACTTCAGGTGGGGACCGGGGTCGGTGGTGCGCACGTAGGCGCCAAAGCGCTGGATGACCCCCACCTCCTCGGGCTCCACCTGGTAGTAGCTCGTGAAGAGCAGGAACAGGGCGGCGAGCACGATCACCCCGAGGCGTATCGTCCCCGTGGGCAGCTTCGGCAGCCGGGGGAGCTGCACCTTGTTGCCGCCGATGTCGATGGGGCCCTCGCCCCAGTTACCACGTGCCATGACACCTCCAGTGAGGCGGAGAAAGGACGAAAGCGCGTGAGCAGACCGCTCGCGGCGCCTCCCTAGCATATAACGCCCCCGGGCCCGGCCGGGGCGGGAAACCTTCAGTGGGGCAGACCGAAGAGGTAGTACGAGGCGCAGAGCGCGCCGAGGGCCCAGGCCCCCGGCTTCACCTCGCGGCCCCGGCCGGCGGCGACCTTGATCAACGGATAGACGGTCAGGCCAGCGGTCAGGCCGTTGGCGATGTTGTAGGTGAAGACCATCATCAAGATGGTGACGAACGACGGCACGAGCTCGGTGAGGTCCTCGAAGTCGATCTCACGGACGGAGGAGACCATGAGCAGCCCCACCATCACCAGGGCGGGAGAGTACGCATAGCTAAGCTTCTGGAGCGGCTCGATCAGCGGGATGAAGAAGAGGGAGAGGAGAAACAGCCCGCCGGTGGTCACCGCGGCGAGACCGGTTCGGGCTCCCTCGCGGATGCCGCTGGCGGACTCGATGTAGGCCCCGCTCGTCGTCGTGCCCACCAGCCCGGCGAGGGTGCACGAGACCGCGTCCACCACCATGGGCTTCTCGATCTCCGGGAGCTCGCCCTTCTCGTCCAGCATGCCCCCGGCCGCCCCCACCCCCACGAGCGAGCCCAGCGTGTCGAGGAGCCCCATGAGGAACAGGGTGAGCAGGACGGGCAGGAACGACAGCCGGAGCACTCCGGGGACGTCCAGCTTCAGAAAGAGGGGGGCGAGGCTCCACTCGCCGGTGAAGGGGAGGGCCACGATCCCCCGCGGCGCCTCACCGTGGCCGAGGAGCGAGCCGAGGAGCGCCGTCGTCGCGACGGCGAGCAGGATCGCTCCCCGCACTCGTCGCTGCATCAGCACCGCCATCAGCAGGAAGCCGAAGATCGCGAGGAGCGATGTCGGCGCGGCCACGTCGCCGATCTTCAGAGGCACGTCCGGGGCCCGGAGCAGGCCGCCGGGGCCCACGAGGGCCTCCGGGGGCAGTCCCGCCGCGGCGCTGGTGACGACCCCGGTCTGGTAGAGCCCGATCAAGGCCAGGAACAGGCCGATCCCCACCGCGAAGCTGTGCTTGAGGCTCGATGAGATCGCCGCCGCCAGCCAGGCGCGGACCCCGAGCAGCGTGAACAGGAGGAAGGCGAGGCCGCTCACGAAGACCGCGCCCAGCATCTGGGGCCACGCGATCCCCATGGCCGCGAGGCTGAAGGCCACGAAGGCGTTCTCGCCCATGTAGGGGGCGACGCCGATGGGGCGGTTCGCGTAGAGTCCCATCGCGATGCTGCCAAAGGCGGCGACGACGATGGTGGCCACGGTGGCGGGGCCGGCGGGGAACCCGGCGAACGCCAGGATGGCCGGGTTCACCACGATGATGTAGGCCATGGTGGCGAAGGTGGTGACGCCGCCGAGCACCTCGGTGCGCAGGTCGGTCCGGCGTTCGGCGAGCTGGAAGAGCGGGGTCCGCACCGACGAGATTATAGGCGGGGGTGACGGGCCTCGAGTCCCCGAGGCTGCTATGATCGGCCGGCCGGCTCGCCGGGCAACGGAGATGAGTCTCAAGGAGGCCCGATCGTGAAGTGGCGTCTGCCCAACCTGCACGGATTCGGATTCACCCTGTCGGTCGCCGTCGCGGTGGTGCTGGCGATGATCTGGCCCGGGCTCTTCAGCAGCTGGGGGAGCTTCCAGACCAGCGTCCTCATCGTCCCCCTCATCCAGCTCATCATGTTCGGGATGGGAACGACCCTGAGCGTGGGCGACTTCACCCGGGTCCTCAAGATGCCCTGGCCGGTGTTCGTGGGCATCGTGCTCCAGTTCGGGGTCATGCCCTTCGTCGGCTGGGGCCTGGCCACCGCCTTCGGGTTCCCGCCCCTGATCGCGGCCGGGGTCGTGCTCGTCGGCTCCTGCCCGGGCGGGGTGGCCTCGAACGTGATCACCTATCTGGCCGGTGGGAACGTGGCCCTCTCGGTGACCATGACCGCCTGCTCGACCCTCATGTCCCCGTTGATGACTCCCGTCATGATGAAGCTGCTGGCCGGGCAGTTCGTGCCGGTGCCCTTCTGGGGCCTCATGTGGAACATCGTCAAGATGATCGTCGTACCCATCGCCCTCGGGCTCATTGCCAACCGCCTGCTCCACGGCCGGGCGCCGTGGATCAAGAAGAGCCTCCCCTTCGTGTCGATGGCGGGGATCGCGATCATCATCGCCATCATCACCGCGCTCAACCGCGACACCCTGGCCGACGTGGCCCTGGCCCTCATCGCGGTGGTGGCCATCCACAACGCCGTGGGCTACGTGCTCGGCTACTGGGGGGCACGGCTCCTTCGCCTCAGCGAGCGGGACGCGCGCACGGTGGCCATCGAGGTGGGTCTGCAGAACGCGGGTATGGCCTCGGGTCTCGCCATCAGCCCCCTCAACAGCAGTGAGACCGCGCTGGCCCCCGCCATCTTCGGGCCCTGGATGAACGCCTCGGGCTCCGTCCTCGCTTCCTACTGGCGTCGGCGACCGGTGGAGACGGGGGCGGACTCGGTTCAGTCCGGGTAGTCGGTCCACCCCGGCGGGACCGGTCGGGAGCGGCGCGATCGGCCGCTCCTCACGGGGCGACTCACCCCACGAGCTAGGAGAGGCTCCTCTCGTACCAGTCGAGGGCCTCGTCGAGGCCCTGCTCGATGGAGTGGGTCGGCTCGTAGCCGAGCAGCTGGCGGGCCCTGGTCGTATCGGCCAGGGAGTGGAGGACGTCGCCGTCGCGGAATGGTCCGTGGACGGGCTTCAGGCCCTCGAGGTGAGGGTGGCGTGGCGCGAGGCGCTCTCGCAGCATCTCGAAGAGCTCGTCGAGGGTCGTGCGGCGACCCACCGCGACGTTGTAGGCCCGGTTGAGCGCCGCCGGATCCTCGACGGTGGCGGCGAGCAGGTTTGCCTGCACCACGTTCTTCACGTAGCAGAAATCACGGCTCGTCTCGCCGGTCCCGTTGATGCGCACCTCGTCGCCGCGGACCATCGCGGCGATCCAACGCGGGATCACCGCGGCGTAGGCCCCTTCGGGGTCCTGGCGGGGTCCGAAGACGTTGAAGTAGCGCAGCCCGACCGTCTCCATTCCGTGCAGGCGCCCGAAGACCCCCGCGTAGAGCTCGTTGGCCAGCTTGGTCGTGGCGTAGGGCGACAGGAGCTGCCCGATCTGGTCCTCGACCTTCGGAAGCGTCGGACTGTCGCCGTAGACCGAGCTGCTGGAGGCATAGACGAAGCGACTCACTCCGGCTCGACGCGCGGCCTCGAGCAGGGCCAGCGTTCCGGTGACGTTGGCGTGGTTGGAGGCGAGGGGATCCTCGATGGACCGGGGCACCGAGCCGAGTGCGGCCTGGTGGAGGACCACGTCGACGCCGTCGAGTGCCTCGCGGCACACATCGGCGGACGCGACATCGCCCTCGTGGAAGCGCAGCCGAGACCAGCGCTGAGGCCCCACGAGATCGCGCACCTCGTCGAGGTTGGCGCGATGGCCGGTGGCGAAGTTGTCGAGCCCCACGACCGACTGGTCCAGCTCCAGCAGGGACCGGAGCAGGTTGGAGCCGATGAAGCCGGCCACCCCCGTCACCAGCCATGAGCGAGGCTTTTCGCGCAGCCGGTCCGTGACCTCTTCGAATGAGCTCATTCACCGCCTCCCTTCTCCGCCAAGGACACGAGCGCCCTGGCCGGATCGTGACCCTGGCCAAGGCATCCGGCCGTAGGCCGGCTCGGTCCCCAGAGGCTACTCGATGGTCGGGCGCGCCGCCACCCCGTGCGCCCGACCGCGAGGGCCGGGTTTCTGCCAGGTGAGGCGCCAGGCAAGGGGGTCGCCGACGCCACCGAACACATTGTGTACACGAGGGATCCGTCAACACCCGTTTGGCTGTCTTGTGCCTTGACAGCCTCCGCGGACCGTCGTTAAATGCTTCTCACTCCAGGCTTCGAACAGGCGGTTTGCCTGTCAACTTGAGCAGCTGGGAATCCCGACTCCCTCCCGGGTTCACAGGACCATGAAGGTCTTAGCTGGGAGGAGAGAACGGTGAACCGGACCCCCTGCAGGAAGCAGGCGGGCGGGAGCTTTCGCTCTCGAATCCGCCGCGTGAACGGATGGCGCACGGCCGCGATGGCGGCGTGCCTGGGCGTGCTCGTGGGCCCGCCGTTGGCCGCACAGGCTCCGGAGCCGCCGCCCGAGGCGGAGCTCTACCGGATTGCCCCGGGCGATCGGCTCGAGCTGTTCGTCTGGAAGGAGCCCGATCTCACGCGCGAGCTCCTCGTGCGGACCGACGGCCTGGTGACGGTGCCGCTCATCGGAGACGTCGAGGCCGGAGGCTCTTCGACCGCCGAGCTCGCGGCCGCCATCGAGCGCCGGCTGGCGCAGTACGTGAACAGCCCCAACGTCACCGTCGGTCTGAAGACCGGCCGGACCGCCCAGTTCTTCGTGGTGGGCAAGGTGTCGAAGCCCGGCGCCTATCCGCTCGAGAAGCCAACGACGTTCCTCCAGGCCCTCGCCCTCGCTGGCGGCTTCGTCGAGTTCGCGAAGACGGACCACGTGCTCGTGTATCGCGAGGAGGACGGGAAGGTGGACTCCGTCAACTTCAAGAAGCTCGTCGACGGCGACGACGACTCGGCCGAGAACGTTCCCCTTCGGGCAGGGGACACGATCGTGGTGCCGTGAACGACAGACGGCCATTCCGCGTCGTTGTGTGCGCGCTGGGGCTCATCATGCCCTTCGGCGTCGTGGATCGCTCCGACGCCCAGGAGCTCCCGGTGGACCAGGAGGTGACCCCGGTCTCGGAGCAGGGGGTCGGCGCCGAGCCGTCACCCGAGGGCCTGAGGCTCAACGCGTCGCTCGGCGGCGGCTGGGATTCCAACGCGAGCTTCGAGCCCGGCGGGCCCGGCTCGGGGGCTGCGTTTGGCCAGGCAGGGATCGCCCGGACGTGGACGACTCCGAGGTGGACCACCAGCATCAACCTGGGCGGCGGAGGGTCTGTCTACCAGACGGAGGCCGCCACGAGCCGATACCAGCTCGGGGGAGGCCTGGACACCTCGGGGCAGCTCGGAACGCGGACGACCATCAGCCTCGGGGCCACGGGTGGAATCGAGCGCACCGACCTTCTCGAAGACCCCCTCACCGCCGGTCTCGTCCTCCCCATCACGAGCACGCGGCGCTTCCAGGGGCAGGTCGGCCTCGGCCGCGCGCTCGGCGCCCAGACGCAGCTCTCGCTGAGCGCGGGGTACGGGCGCTACTACTTCGATGCGGAGGAGCTCAGCGACAGCGAGGGGATGAACGCCGGGGCGCAACTCTCGAGGACCATCAGTCCCAAGAGCACAGTCAGCCTCGGCTACGGCTTCCAGACCAGCCTGTACGAGGAGACCAGCCCGAGCCAGACTCATTCCCTGTCGCTCGGGTTCGGCCGGACCCTGAGCCCGCGGACTTCGCTTTCGCTCTCCGCCGGCGGCGACCAACGTCGCGTCGACGGAGTCAGCGGTGGATGGATTCTCTCCGGGGACGCCGCGTTCATTCTCCAGGGGAGCCGGACGAGCCTGAGCCTCCGCTACAGCCGCGGGGTGACCCCGGCGCCCGGCCTCGGGCGGGACCGCATCTCGAACCTGTTCAGCCTGGGCCTGACGTCGCGGTTGCGGCCCTGGGCCACGCTGAGCATGAGTGCGTCGCGTGGGCTCAATCAGGACCCCGTCGACCGGGACCTGCACTACTCGACCGACACGCTCAGCCTGGGCCTCAACCTTCGCCTGACCCAGACCCTCGGGATCGGGCCGCAGCTGCGCTACCGACGCCGCGGCGAGATCGACGACAACCCCGCCGTGAGCAGCGTCAGCGTCGGGCTGGCCCTGGAGTACGCGACATGGCTTCGCTGACCACAACCGACTCCCTCAGTGAGGTGACCTGCAATGCTTGAGTCGCGCACCGTCGCAATCGACTCGGTGCTCGAGAGCCCGGCGCGGCACTCGCCCTGCGATGCTGTCGTCCTGATCGACGTCATCTGCGACACGACGACGCTCGTGACCGCCGCCGCCCAGGAGCGGGCGGTCTACCCGGCCGCGAGCGCCTCCGCGGCGCTCTTCCTGGGCCGCGAGCTCCGAGAGCCGCTTCTGGCCGCGGACGAGGACGAAGCGTGGCGTCCCGGATTCGAGCTCCGCAACAGCCCGGCCGCCCTCGCCGGCCGGAGCGACCGCCGCCCGTTCGTGCTGGCCTGCGGAACCGGAGCGACGCTGGCGGCGAGCGGGCTCTTCTGGCCTGAGGTCTATCTCGTCTGCCTCCGCAACCTGACCGCGACTGCGCGCCGCCTGGCCCTGAGGCACCGCCGCGTCCTCGTCCTCGACGGTGCCCACGAGGGCGACATCCGCTGCGAGGATCGGCTGGCCGCGGCCCACCTCGCCCGCGCCCTCGTGGAAGCTGGCTACGAGGCCGACGGCCTCGGGACTCGCGAGACGATCGAGCGCTGGGGAGCCGCCGACAGCAGCCTGCTCTCGTGGGGCCGAAGCGCCGAGGAGCTCCGGAGCCGGGGCCAACACGAGGATCTGGACTTCGTTCTCTCCCACACCGACGATCTGAACATCGTCTGCACCTTCACCGAGGGACGGCTCGTGGTCGAGGCTCCGGAGGAGCCCGTCCGCGACGTCCCGGTCATCGCCTGAGCGTGAGTTCCATGAGCAACCGTCGAAGCGCACGCCGGAACCCATTCGGGTTCCGTACTATCCAGGAGTACCTCGAGGTTCCGCTGCGGAGACCCCTCTTCGTCCTGGTCCCAGCGGTGCTGGTTGTCTCGAGCGCGATCGCCCTGGCATTCATGCTGCCCCGGAAGTACCAGTCCCAGACTCTCATCCTCGTGGAATCGGAGAAGGTCCCGGACACCTTCGTCCGGAAGATCGCCACCGAGTCGATGTCGAGGCGCCTCTACACGATCCGTCAGCAGGTACTGAGTCGCACGCGGCTCGAGCGGGTGATCGAGGAGATCGATCCCTATCCCGGCGACGGCGGGGCGAAACCTCCGCTCTCAGTGCTCGTCGAGCGCATGCGTCGGGCCATCTCGATCCAGACCCGGGGGACGGATGCCTTCGCGATCCAGTTCGTGCACACCGACCCGATGACGACCATGGCGGTGACCAACCGTCTCGCGACTCTCTTCATCGAGGAGGCGGAGGACGCGAGGGAGGTCCAGGCGACCGAAGGTGTCGAGTTCATCGAGGCGCAGCTGGCCGCGGCCCGCAAGGGGCTCGAGGAGAAGGAAGAGGCGGTGCGCCGCTTCAAGGAGAAGCGCCTCGGAAGCCTGCCCGAGCAGCTGGCGACGAACCTGGCCACCCTCCAACGTCTCCAGCTCGAGCAGCAGACGGTGTCCGAGAACCTCCGGGCCGCCCAGGCGCGAGTCGACCTGCTCCGCCAGGCGGTGAGGGAGCAGCGCCGGCCGATCGTCCTGGCGACGGGAGAGGCCCCGGACGAGCTCGACGTTCTTCGGGGAGAGCTGGGCACCCTGCTGACGCGCTACACCGAGCAGCACCCGGACGTCCGGGCGCTTCGCCGGCGGATTCGCGAGCTCGAAGGGGCGACAGGGCCCGCCTCCCCCTCCGTCGATCCCGGTGAGTCGTCGGCCCGCGGGGAGCTCCAGCGGGCAGAGGCGGAGCTGGAGGTGATCAAGGAGAAGCGGGCCGACCTGGAAGGGCAGATGAGTCGAATCCAGGCGCAGGTGGACCTGGCCCCCCGGACGGAGCAGGAGCTTGCCACCCTCACTCGAGACTACGACCAGCTCCAGGAGGGCTACGTCAATCTTCTCCGGACGCAGAGGGAAGCGTCGATGGCCGAGCAGCTCGAGCAGCGGTGGAAGGGGCAGCGCTTCAGGGTTCTCGACCCCGCGCCCTTCCCCGACAAACCGTTCTTCCCGAGCCGCACCCTGTTCGCCCTCTTCGGGCTCGTCGGTGGGCTCGGGCTGGGGCTGGTCTCGGCCTTTGCCGTCGAGCTGCTCGACCACTCGGTCAAGAGCACGGAGCAGCTCGAGGGCCTGTTCGCCCAGCCGGTGCTCGCGACGATTCCCCACATCAGGCCAGGCCGGAAAGCGGCCGGAGAGAACGCGTGAGCGCCGAGGAGTTGCCTGCTCCGAATCGCGTGGGCATCGGCGAGCGCGATCCGGGCTCGGATTCGTCGCACCCCGGGACGCCGGTAGACCCCGCCGACCGCGGGGCCCGAGAGGACCGCGATCGGTTGATCGGGGCCCCGTTCCTGCCGCCGCAGGAGGTCGCGGCCACGCCCGTCTCCGGGACGGCATCTGTCGTGCTCGATTCACGGTCTCAGGTGAGCGAGCACTTTCGCATCCTCGCTACGAAGGTCCGAATGCTCGTGTCCTTCGACCGGCCCGCCTGCATCGGCGTCGTCAGCGCTTCCGCCCGAGAGGGCAAGACGACCGTGAGCATCGGCCTCGCCCATGCGCTCACCCGCACCGTCGCCACCCGGGTCGCACTGCTCGACCTCGACCTCCGAAGGCCGGCCCTCGCCCACAGCCTCGGGCTCGGGAAGGCCGAGGGCATTGGCGAGTGGCTGGACAACCGGAGCGAGGGGATCCCCCTGCGCCGTCGGTCGGACGTCGACTTCGTCGTCGCGACGGCCGGGGAGCTGATCAGCGGAAGCTACGAGCTGCTCGGCGGACGGCCGATGCTGAGGGCCCTCGAGGCCGCCCGACAAGCCTTTGAATTCACCTTGCTCGACCTTCCGCCCCTCGGGCCCGTGGCCGACGCCTTAGCCGTTCAGGACCACATCGATGGCTTCCTGTTGGTGGTTCGCTCCCGGCACTGCCCGGCCGAGGCGATCCAGGCCGCGGTGTCGCGCTTGCGGGTGGGGATGCTCCTGGGCATCGTCTTCAACGACCAGCGCGACATCATCCCCGCCTACTACAACTACGCCAGCCGGCGATACGGCAAGGACTGACCGTGCGAGGGGATTCTCCTTTTCGTCCGTTGCTGCTCCCGGCGCTCGACGGTATCACGCTGACCCTCGCCTTCCTCGCTGCCACCTACCTCCGCTTCGGGCAGAGCGTCGACAACCTGCTGGCCTACGAGAATCTCGTGGCCAAGGCGATCGTGAACACACTCGTCATGCAACTGTGCCTCTACTACACGGATCTCTACGAGGACTGGCCGCTCCAGCGCCCCCTCGAGACCGCCCTGCGGTTCGGGCAGGCGTTCCTCGCCGGGCTCGTGGCCCTGCTGATCGTCTACTACATCTTCCCCCCCTTGACGGTCGGTCGGGGGATTCTGGCCTTCTACCTCGCCCTGGGGTTCTTCGCCGTCGTCTCGCTTCGAGCCCTGTACCGGTGGTTCGGCGAGGAGGAGACACTCGCCGAGAACGTCATCATCCTCGGTACCGGGTCGACGGCGCAGAAGGTGGCCCGTGAGATCCTGAAGCGTCGACCGTGGTCCGTGCGCGTGCTCGGCTTCCTGGCCGAGGACCCCACCGAGGTTGGACGCCGCATCGTGAACCCGACGGTCATCGGTACCGTCGACGAGCTCCTTCTTCTCGCGAGCCGGCTGCGCGCCGGGTTGATCGTCGTCGCGCTCGACGACCGGCGGGGCAAGCTCCCGGTCAACGATCTGCTCCGGTGCCGAATCGAGGGGGTGCGGGTCGAAGAGGGGGCGGCCGTTCTCGAGCGGCTCACCGGCCAGATTCCCATCAAGAACCTTCGCCCGAGCTGGTTGGTGTTCTCCCAGGGCTTCGACGAGTCACGCCTGCTCCGCCGGCTGAAGTTCGCTGGCGAGTTCGCCGTGGCCGCGGTCATGCTCACCCTTGCGTCCCCCGTGATCCTGCTCGTGGCCATTGCGATCCGGCTCAGCAGCCCCGGCCCCGTGATCTACCGTCAGGAGCGGGTGGGGGAGCGGGGGCGCCCGTTCCAGGTGCTGAAGTTCCGGACGATGAGGGCCGACGCGGAAGCGACGACCGGCCCGGTCTGGGCGTCCGCCGAAGACGACCCCCGAATCACGCGCCTGGGTCGTTTGCTCCGCAAGACGCGCCTCGACGAGCTGCCTCAGCTCGTCAACGTCGTGCGAGGCGAGATGAGCTTCGTGGGCCCCCGTCCGGAGAGACCGCACTTCGTGAGTGCGCTGCGGCAGGTCATCCCCTTCTACGACGAGCGCCACAGCGTGCGCCCGGGGATCAGCGGCTGGGCCCAGATCAGGTGCGGGTACGGATCCAGCATCGAGGATGCCGAGGTCAAGCTGCAGTTCGACCTCTACTACATCAAGCACATGTCCTTCATCTTCGACATCAGCATCATCTTCGACACCATGAAGGTCATGGTCGTGGGAAGGGGGGCCCGCTGAGCGACGCAACCGCCAACGCGGGCCTGGTCGTGGCCGAGGAGGAGGACGACGCCGCGGACACACTGGAGACCGGTGGGCACCTTGCGGCCATCGCCATCGGCTGCGCTCTGGCGACCGGTTTCGCCGGGGCTCGCCTGATCGAGGCGTCAGCCGAAGGAAAGCTCATCAGCCTGCTGGTCGTCGGCGTCGGAGTGGTCGCGGTCTGGACAGCCGTCACCCGGCCCCAGTCCTACCCGACGATCCTCCTCGCCTACCTGCCGTTCAGCCTGGCCTACCCGTTTCCGATGTTGGGGCTGTCGGGGTTGAACGGCTCCAATCTCGTGATCGGAGGAGGGTTGCTGGCCTGGCTGGTGAGCGCGCTGCGACGACACGAGGGGCGGCCGCTCATCGGATTCGAGCTGCTTCTGCTCGTCTACATGGCCATCGGCGCGGTGGGAGTGCTCCACGGCGCTCTCTCGGCCGGAGATCTCGACGTTGCGGATCTGTTCATCGACTACCGGACCTGGGTGACCCCCATGCTGGTGTTCTTCATCGTGCGCGGGGTGATCGAGGAGCGAAGCGACGCGGGTGCAGCCGTGGCCGTCATGTGCTGGGTCACCTTCCTCGTCGCGATACTCGTCTGGAAGGAGGGGGTGGATCTGCGAGGCGGGCGGGGCATCGAGGAGCAGCGAGCGGTGGGAGTCATGGGACAGGCCAACTCCATGGGGGCCTTCCTCGCCTACTACGGCGTTCCCCTGCTGGTTGTGTCTCTCTCGAGGCAACCCCTGCTTCGTCGCGGCGCGGCGCTCGTGGCCTTCCTCGTGACCGCGAGGGCGATCATCTTCACCTACTCGCGGGGTGCCCTCCTGGCCCTCGGCGTGGGGAGCGCAGCCGTCGTCGGGCTGACCCACCCGCTGGGGCTCGGTCTCGTCGGCGCCACCGCTCTTGGTGCCCGCTCGGCGACATCGTTCCTCCCCGACGCCGTGAAGACCCGGTTTGGCCACACCCAAGAGAACTCCGGGATCTACGACGATCGCCTCGAGGCGGGGTTGGACACCAGTGCTGCCCTGCGGCTCAACCTCTGGCGCGGCGGCCTCGAGATGATACGCCAGCACCCGCTGCTCGGGGTCGGCTACCACCGCTTCGCCCACGTCGTTCCCCAGTACGCCCCCCAGGAGATCCGCGACGGTGACCCCCGCGACGCCCACAACGCCTACATCCTTCTGGGGGCGGAGATGGGCTTGCCCGCGCTGGTCGTCGTGCTCGTGCTTCTCGCCTGGACCGGGGTCGTCGGAATGGAGCTCTACTTCGGAGACAGCGACCCGACGGTCCGGGCCGTGGCCCTGGCCGGCCTGGGCTGCCTGGTCGCCGTGATGGTCAGCTGCATGTTCGGCTCACGCTTCGCCGACGACGCCCTGATCGGTGGCTTCTGGGGTCTGGCCGGCTTGATGTTCGGGCTCCGGTCCCTGCCCGAGGATGACGACGAGGGGACGGACGAGGAAGGCGATCCCGCATGACGGGTTCTCTCAAGCGGGGCGCGGCGTGGGCTTTGCGCCGCTCGGGTGTTCTGGCGGCGCGCGAGCGGCTTCGGCGCGGACGGATCGGGATCATCCTCATGTACCACCGCGTGAACGACGAAGCCGATCCCTTCTTCCCGGCTCTCGGGGTCGACGCGTTCGAATCCCAGCTGGACTACCTTCGCTCGACCTACCGGGTCGAGAACCTGGACGGCCTTCTGGGGTGGCTGCG